>Ga0214923_10000727_pt1 | contig 49042 bp, 50 predicted proteins | sample LL1510_MetaG_FD_177993 | JGI IMG/M metagenome (GOLD analysis project Ga0214923, IMG submission 177993) | Freshwater microbial communities from Lake Lanier, Atlanta, Georgia, United States - LL-1510 | ecosystem: Environmental > Aquatic > Freshwater > Lake | place: USA: Georgia | collected...
ATGTCAAATGGGATTAAGTCAGCAACGATCCGCAGAAAAGTAGCCTCCATCAGTGCAGTTCACCGGCTGTCCAACTTTGAAGACCCAACCAAACATCCGGAGGTTAAGCTTTGCGTACGCAAAATCAACCGACAGCTTGGTAGCCGATTCGATCAGGCATATCCAGTCACTCGCACAGTGCTAGATAAGCTACTGGCAGTTTGTGGCGATGATTTGAGGGGCTTGCGTAACAAGTCCCTGCTATTACTTGCCTATGACTCCATGCGACGCAGGGCCGAACTAGTTTCATTACGTGTCGAAGACATCCAAATGAGCGATGAAGGCAAGAGTTCCATTTTGCTCAGGAAAAGCAAGACCGATCAAACCAGCTCAGGCCATTGGATACATCTATGCCATGAGACAACCAGTGCATTAAACAACTGGTTACGAACTGCAAACATTAGCAGCGGCTTCATTTTGAGAGGCCTCCATACTGGTGATAGAACCTGCCCTGAACTTGGGGCCAGTCAAGTTAGCCGCATTTTCAAATCCCTAGCAAGAAGCGCAGAACTCAATGACGAGGTCGTAAAAGGCATAAGCGGCCATTCCATGAGGGTGGGGGCCGCTCAAGACCTATTGGTGAACGGCGCGAGTTTGCCTCAGATCATGGTTAAGGGTGGCTGGTCCAAGACTGACACTGTAATGAGATACATCGACAAGGTCCGACCACATAACTCTATGTTTTAAAAACGTTGCCCTTTTAGCACTAGCCTCTGGCAAACCTGAAGGAATTCTAAAAATATTTCGTTCAAAAATGAACAAATCAGGCATTAATGTCTAGAATGTTTATCAGTTCAAGGTGCTTTTTCACCCCTTGTTCCAGTTGCCAAAATGCAAATGGAACGGCGGTAGCGTGCTCGATTCCATAAAAACATGCCCCCCAAACAGACGCAGACGCAAGAAGATACCTATTTTCGTGTGCTTCGTGCTTTGAACGAAAACCCAGATCTCACACAAAGGGAGTTGGCGCAAAAACTGGGCGTGAGTGTTGGAAGTCTCAACTACTGCCTGAAAGCCTTAATTGAAAAAGGCTGGGTCAAAATGCAAAACTTCAGCCAATCTAAAAACAAGTTTGGCTATGTATACATTCTGACCCCCAGAGGTATGACTGAAAAAGCTGCGTTAACTGGTAATTTTTTGAAACATAAGCTCGTCGAATACGATGCGCTGAAAGCAGAGATTGAGTCTCTTCATACAGAGCTTCAGCCAAATACCAACAGATCACAATAAACATGCATGATGTCGTTCCCGTAATCCTTTGTGGTGGTTCTGGCACTCGTCTGTGGCCATTGTCACGGGCTGGTTTTCCCAAGCAATTTTTGGTTTTATCTGGAACTACCAGTTTATTCCAGCAGGCAGTTGAGCGTGTGAATGAATTGGGAGCTGAAGATATTACGTTGGGACAAACCTTAGTCGTTACCAACGAAGAGCACCGTTTTTTAGCTTTAGAGCAGTTACGAGAAATCCGAGACGTACAGGCCACGCTGTTGCTTGAGCCTGTCGGGCGCAACACCGCCCCTGCCATTACCTTGGCTGCGCTACAAGCCTCCGAATACGGGCAAGACCCTATTTTGGTCGTAACGCCAGCTGACCAAACCGTTCAAAACGATGCAGCGTTTGCGGCCGCTTTGCAGCAAAGCATTCGCTCAGCCTCTGCAGGTGGAATCGTGATTTTGGGTATTACCCCCAATAAGCCAGAAACCGGCTACGGCTACATCCAACAATCTGGTAGCGTTGGTGCACATGGCGAATACGCCGTGGCTCAGTTTGCCGAAAAGCCAAGCCTTGAAGTGGCCAAAACCTACTTGGCTGGTGGCAAACACACTTGGAACAGCGGCATGTTTGTACTCAAGGCCAGCACATGGCTGAAGGCTTTGAACGTGTTCCGCCCTGATATCTTGACTGGCGCGCAAGCTGCATGGGCTGGTAAAACTGCAGACGCATCGTTTGTCCGACCAGACAAAGAGGCCTTTGCCCAAGTGCCATCAGAGTCCATCGACTACGCAGTGATGGAGAAATGCCCAGGCTCCAACATCCCATTACAAATGGTGCCGCTCGATGCCGGATGGTCCGACCTTGGTGCATGGGACGCCGTGTGGCAAGTTAATCAGGACGGCAAGCAGGACGCGCAAGGTAACGTGACTCTCGGCGACACTTTGTTAGCTGACACGCACAATACGTTTGTGCATGCATCTAGCCGCTTGGTTGGCGCCGTAGGGGTAAGTGACCTCATCATTGTGGAAACCGCAGACGCCGTGTTGGTAGCCGACCGCAGTCAAAGCCAAAACGTCAAAAAACTAGTGCAACAACTAGAGAGACAAAAACGCGAAGAGCTCAGTTTGCATCGCAAAGTACATCGCCCTTGGGGTTGGTACGACAGCATTGACGAAGGTGAACGCTTTAAAGTTAAGCGCATTCAAGTCAAACCTGGTGCGAGCTTAAGTCTGCAAAAGCATCATCACCGTGCAGAGCATTGGATTGTGGTTAAAGGTACGGCTGAAATTACCAATGGTGACAAAGTGCTGATGTTGACGGAAAACCAGTCTACCTATATTCCATTAGGTGAGGTACACCGCTTGGCTAACCCAGGCACGATTCCGCTTGAAATCATCGAAGTCCAATCGGGCGGCTATTTGGGCGAAGACGACATTGTGCGCTTTGAAGACACGTACGGACGTACGGGCAAGTAATGAGCATTGAAAAAATTTACGTAGCAGGCCATCGAGGTATGGTGGGTTCGGCCATCGTGCGGCAGTTGTTGGCGCAAGGCGTTGTGGAAAGTCAAATCATCACCCGTACCCATGCCGAGCTGGACCTTACCAACCAGCTTGCCGTGCAACAGTTTTTTACGCAAGAAAAACCTTCAAAGGTTTATTTGGCTGCAGCTAAAGTGGGAGGTATTCATGCTAACAACACTTATCCAGCAGATTTCATTTATCAAAACTTGATGGTGCAAGCCAATGTGATTGAGGCAGCGTTTCAAAACGGCGTGCAAAAGTTGCTGTTTTTGGGCTCCAGCTGTATCTACCCACGCTTGGCGGCGCAGCCCATGCGCGAAGATGCTTTGCTCACCGGGACGTTAGAGCCCACCAACGAGCCCTATGCGATTGCCAAAATTGCAGGCATCAAACTCTGCGAAAGCTATAACCGTCAATACGGTGTTAGCCACGGCGTGGACTACCGTAGCGTCATGCCCACCAATCTCTATGGCCCTGGAGACAATTACCACCCAGAGAATAGCCACGTCATTCCAGCGCTCATTCGCCGATTCCATGAGGCCAAGCTGGCCAAAGCGCCAAGCGTAGCCATTTGGGGCACGGGCACACCTCGCCGTGAGTTTTTGTATGTCGACGACATGGCTGCCGCCAGCGTACACGTCATGCAGTTGCCAAAATCCACATACGACCAACACACCAGCCCCATGCAACATCACATCAATGTGGGAAGCGGCTCGGATGTGACCATCGCAGAAGTTGCGTTAACCATCGCCCACACTGTGGGCTACCAAGGTCAAATCGAGTTCGACATCTCTAAGCCCGATGGCGCCCCACGCAAGTGGATGGACAGCTCACGCCTCAATGCCTTAGGCTGGCAAGCCAAGGTAGATTTACAACATGGCCTCGCTGCCGCTTATCAAGATTTTGTGAGCAAACTATGACCCAACAAAAACAACCAAAAGTAGCCCTCATCACGGGCATTACTGGCCAAGACGGCTCTTACCTCGCTGAGTTTTTGCTAGAGAAGGGTTACATCGTGCATGGCATCAAGCGCCGCGCATCACTCTTCAACACCCAGCGTATCGACCACATCTACCAAGACCCACACATCGAGCACGCCAACTTCAAGCTGCACTATGGTGACTTGAGCGACACCAGCAACCTCATTCGCATCGTGCAAGAAACGCAGCCTGATGAGATTTACAATCTGGGGGCACAAAGCCATGTGGCAGTGTCATTCGAGTCCCCTGAATACACTGCAGATGTAGATGGTATTGGTACTCTACGCCTGCTAGAAGCCATTCGCATATTGGGTCTTGAAAAGAAAACCCGTTTTTACCAAGCCAGCACTTCCGAGCTCTATGGCTTGGTGCAAGAAATTCCGCAAAAAGAAACCACGCCTTTCTACCCGCGCAGCCCCTACGCCGTGGCCAAGATGTATGCGTATTGGATCGTCGTCAACTACCGCGAAGCCTATGGCATGTATGCCTGCAACGGCATCTTGTTTAACCACGAAAGCCCACGCCGTGGCGAAACATTCGTCACCCGAAAAATTACCCGTGGCTTGGCCAACATCGCCCAAGGCCTAGAGCAATGCCTTTACATGGGTAACCTAGATGCTCTGCGCGATTGGGGCCATGCCAAAGACTATGTGCGAATGCAGTGGATGATGCTTCAGCAAGAACAGGCTGATGACTTTGTTATTGCTACGGGCGTTCAATATAGCGTCCGCCAGTTCATCCAATGGAGCGCCGAAGAATTGGGCGTTACTCTCAAGTTTGAGGGCCGAGGCGTGGACGAAATTGCCACTGTTGCCGCCATCCAAGGCGGCAGCGCTACCGGACTAAAAGTGGGCGATGTGATCGTCAGAATTGACCCCCGCTACTTCCGACCAACCGAGGTGGAAACCTTGCTTGGAGATCCGACCAAAGCCAAAGTCAAGCTGGGTTGGACACCTGAAATCACTGTGCAGCAAATGTGCGCCGAAATGGTTGCCAACGATCTTGAAAACGCTAAACAGCATGCTCTGCTTAAAAAACACGGATATGAAATATCCGTCAGCATTGAATGATGAATTTAATTTTTCAAACTTCAGACGACATTTAATATGCTTAAAAACTCCACAATTCTGATAACGGGGGGTACTGGCTCTTTTGGTAACACATTTGTGCCCATGACGCTGGCCAAATACAATCCCAAAAAAATCATCATCTTTTCACGCGACGAGATGAAACAATGGGACATGGCCAAAAAATTCCAGCGCGACAAGCGCGTCAGATTCTTTATTGGCGATGTGCGTGACAAAGAGCGCCTCTATCGTGCCCTAGACGGGGTGGACTATGTGGTTCACGCCGCCGCCACCAAAATCGTACCCACCGCGGAGTACAACCCTTTTGAGTGCATTAAGACAAACGTCAATGGCGCTATGAACCTCATCGATGCCTGCATTGACAAAGGCGTCAAAGGCGTGGTGGCTCTGTCCACCGACAAGGCCAGCAGCCCCATTAACTTGTACGGTGCCACCAAGCTGACTTCAGACAAATTGTTTGTGGCCGGGAATGCCTATTCTGGCGAGCACGGCACCAAATTCTCGGTCGTGCGTTATGGTAATGTCATGGGCTCGCGTGGTTCGGTCATTCCTTTTTTCCTGTCCATTCGCGACAAAGGCGTGCTGCCAATTACCGATGACCGGATGACCCGCTTTATGATCTCTTTGGAGCAAGGCGTCGAGTTGGTCTGGCACGCCTTTGAAGACATGGTCGGCGGCGAAATTTATGTCAAAAAAATCCCATCCATGAAGGTCACCGACTTGGCCCGTGTGGTTGCCCCCGAGTGCCAGCAAGAAGTGGTTGGCATTCGCCCTGGCGAAAAGCTGCATGAACAAATGATTGGCGCCGAGGATTCCTACTACACCTTTGAGTACCCCGAACACTTCAAAATCTTGCCCACCATCAACGACTGGGGGAGCAGCCCCGAGCGCATCAAAGACGGCAAAAAAGTGCCCGAAGGATTTGTTTACGCCAGTGACAACAACGCCGAGTGGATGACCGACGCAGAATTGGAAGCATGGATTGACGCCAACCAAGAAAAAATCGGTAGCATCTAACATGATTCCATACGGTCGCCAAGATATCAGCCAAGCCGACATTGACGCGGTCGTTGCCGTGTTGAAGTCAGACTTTTTGACGCAAGGCCCTCAGGTCCCCTTGTTTGAACAAACCGTGGCCGGGCACGTAGGTGCCAAACATGCGCTAGCTGTTAACAGTGCCACATCGGCCTTGCACATCGCCTGTCTGGCTCTGGGACTTGGCCCCGGCGATTGGCTCTGGACCTCCCCCGTGACCTTTGTAGCCTCGGCCAACTGTGGCTTGTATTGTGGCGCTAAGGTGGACTTTGTGGACATTGATCCGCTCACCTACAACCTCTGCCCGCAAGCGCTACAGGCCAAATTGGTCCACGCAGAGAAAGCCGGTAGCCTTCCCAAGGTACTGGTGGCTGTGCACCTTTGTGGCCAGCCTTGCGACATGGCAGCCATCCACGCGCTGGGGCAAAAGTATGGCTTCAAAATCATTGAAGACGCCTCGCATGCCATTGGCGGCAAATACAAAGGAGAGTTCATTGGCAACTGCCGCTACAGCGATATTACCGTGTTCAGCTTTCATCCGGTCAAGATAATTACCACCGCCGAGGGCGGCATGGCCTTGACCAACAGCGATGAGTTGGCTGCCGAAATGGCTTTGCTTCGCAGCCATGGCATTACTCGCGATATCTCGCAAATGACCCATGCGCCAGACGGCCCCTGGTACTACCAGCAAATTGATCTAGGTTACAACTACCGCATGACTGAGCTGCAAGCTGCCTTAGGCGTTAGCCAAATGAAGCGGTTGGATGCCTTTGTGGATCGCCGCCACCGGCTAGCCCAACGCTACGACCAGCTTCTAGCGGGTCTGCCGGTGACTACACCTTGGCAGCACCAGGACAGTTATTCGGGCTTGCACCTTTATGTCGTCCGGCTGCAACTGGAGAAGATTGCCCAGACTCACCGCGATGTGTTTGAGGCGCTACGCGAGCAGGGCATTGGTGTAAATCTGCACTACATCCCGGTACATGCCCACCCATACTACCAGCGCATGGGCTATAAAGTGGGTGATTACCCACAAGCCGAGCAATACTACGCAGAGGCCATCAGCCTGCCCATGTTCCATACCTTGAGCTACAGTCAGCAAGATCAAGTGGTCGGCGTGCTGCAAAAGGTGCTGCTCGCATGAGGTTAGCCATCATCCCCGCCCGTGGCGGCAGCAAGCGCATACCGCGAAAAAATATCAAGACCTTTTGTGGCAAACCAATGATAGCTTGGTCCATTGCGGCTGCACAGCAAAGCGGGTGTTTTGACCGTATCATTGTTAGCACCGACGATGCCGAAACTGCCCAAGTCGCAATAACCTATGGTGCCGAGGCACCGTTTGTGCGACCGCCTGAACTGTCAGACGACCATACTGGTACTATTCCAGTAATCACTCACGCGATTGCCTGGCAAAACAACAATGGCCAAGCCGTTAGCCAAGCTTGCTGCATCTATGCCACCGCCCCCTTTGTTCAGTCGGAAGACTTGCAGCGCGGTCTGCAAACGCTGCAAACCAGCGGGGCAGACTACGCCTTTAGCGTGACGAGCTACGCCTTTCCTATCCAGCGGGCCATTCGCATCACGCCTGAGCATCGCGTATCTATGTTTCAGCCCGAACACTTTGCCACCCGCTCGCAAGACCTTGAAGAGGCTTGGCACGATGCTGGCCAGTTCTATTGGGGTAAAGCGCAAGCGTGGCTGCAAGCCAAGCCACTGTTCAGCCTTGAAGCAGCACCTGTGCCACTGCCACGCCACCGCGTTCAAGACATTGATACGTCCGAAGACTTGGAGCGTGCCGAATGGTTGTTCAAAGCTATGCAGATGCAAGCTACAAACGCTTGACCATGAAAGTCGTCTTCCGGACAGATGCATCCATTCAGATCGGAACCGGGCATGTCATGCGTTGCCTGACGCTGGCCGACGCCCTCGCTGCCAAAGGCGCGCAAAGCATATTCGTTTGTCGCGAACATAAAGGCAACTTGATCGAGCAAATCCGCAGCAAGGGGCACAGGGTATACGTCTTACCCATTGGTAACGGCGCTGATACAGACTTGGCCCATAGCGCGTGGCTGGGTGCTACACAAGTGCAAGACATTGAGGCGTGTGTCCCCCTGTTGGCCAAACTGCAACCAGACTGTCTGGTGGTAGACCACTATGCGCTGGACGCGTTGTGGGAAGTTGAGGCGGGCAAAGTTTGCACCAATTTGATGGTCATTGACGATCTGGCTGACCGCAACCATGCCTGCAACCTCTTGTTAGACCAGACCTTTGGACGCAGCGCAAAAGATTACCAAGCGTTGGTGCCAGACTATTGCACCTTACTTTGCGGTTCCAAATACGCTCTGTTGCGCCCAGAATTTGCGGCGCTGCGGCCCTACAGCTTGCAAAGGCGGTTGCAGCCCCAACTCAAACAACTGCTAATCACCATGGGCGGGGTGGACAAAGACAATGTCACCGCACAAGTGCTGAATGCCTTGAGTGGCTGTCAATTGCAGGCTGATTTTGGAATTACCGTGGTCATGGGAGCAGCAGCCCCGTGGTTGGCAGACGTGCAGCGCCAAGCCGAAACCATGCCTTGGCCCACCACTGTGCTCGTTGATGTCAACAACATGGCCCAACTTATGGCTGACAGCGACTTGGCCATTGGGGCAGCAGGGGCCACGTCTTGGGAGCGGTGTTGCTTGGGCTTGCCAAGCATTTTAGTGGTACTGGCTGCGAACCAGGCCATGATCGCAGAGGCATTATCAAATGCGGGTGCAGTCTTACAGGTGGAGACCTCAGAGCTTCAGAGTCGCCTAGCGCAGATGCTAGTCATCCTCGGCGACCACGAGGCGTTGTCTTTAGTGTCACATTCAGCAAGTCAAATTTGCAATGGCCAAGGCACTGGACACATTGTCCGCCAGATGATGAAAGGTCATAATGAAAATCACACTGCTATGCAGTGACCTGAACCATCCTGTAAACTCTTACATCAAGCTTTGGATGGAGGCGCAACAAGGCGTTCACGAGGTCGAACTGTTGCAGCGTAAGAGTCAACTATCTGGCGGTGACGTGCTTTTCTTGATCTCATGCTCTGAAATAATCAAGAAAACTGATCGCAGCAAATATCTTGCAACGCTCGTGTTGCACGCAAGCGACCTACCCAAAGGCCGCGGTTGGAGCCCCCATATTTGGGAAATTGTGGATGGCGCAAAACACATCACGCTGTCCTTGCTGGAAGCGGATGACAAAGTGGACTTCGGCAGGATTTGGGCAAAGCGCCATATACCCGTGCCTAAAGATGCTTTGTGGGATGAAATTAATCAACTGCTTTTTACAGCAGAGATCGAACTGATAGACTATTTTTTAAAGCAGTTTGGTAGGCTAACGCCATCACAGCAGACCACTTTAGAGCAAGCAACGTATTACCCAAAGCGAACACCGCAAGACAGCCAACTAGATCCGAATAAAACAATCGCTGAGCAGTTCAACCGCATAAGGGTTTGTGACCCCAATAGATTCCCCGCCTTTTTTGAACTGCATGGCAAAAAGTACAAACTCATCTTGGAGAAACTCGATGACTAAACGCATCAATATCAATGGCAGAGTCATAGGAGATGGCCTTTCCCCCTATGTGATTGCAGAAATGTCTGCCAATCACAACGGCAACCTTAATGTCGCACTGCGCATCATTGAAGAAGCAAAAAAAGCGGGTGCAGACGCCATTAAAATACAAACCTACCGTCCAGACACCATCACGCTCAAGTCGGACTTGCCGGACTTTCAAATCACGGATGGATTGTGGGCTGGTCGCACTTTGTATGACCTTTACGAGTGGGCGCATACGCCCTGGGAGTGGCATAAACCACTTTTTGAACGCGCCGAAAAGCTCGGAATATCCATTTTTAGCTCTCCGTTTGACAGCACGGCCTTAGACCTGCTTGAAGATCTGAACGCCCCAGCCTACAAGATCGCATCGTTTGAGGCTGTTGACTTGCCTCTCATTAAATATGTGGCCAGCACTGGCAAGCCCATGATCATTTCAACAGGTATGGCCGATGCAGAAGAAATACAGGAAGCCATTGATGCTGCACGCGAAGGCGGTTGTAAAGAACTGGCCATTTTGCATTGCGTCAGCGGTTACCCAGCCCCCGCTGAAGACTACAACCTGCGCACCATTACAGACATGATTAACCGTTTTGGATTGGTCACCGGCCTTTCAGACCACACGCTGGACAACACAACCGCTATCACGAGCGTGGCGCTGGGAGCTAGCATTATTGAAAAACACTTCACGCTTGACCGAAAAGGTGGTGGGCCGGACGACAGTTTCAGCCTGGAACCTGCTGAGATGGCTGCATTGTGCAAAGGTGCCAAAACTGCATGGCAAGCAATAGGGCAAGTGGATTACGGTCGCAAATCAAGCGAGCAAGGAAATATTAAATTTCGTAGATCATTATATTTCGTTAAAGACATGGTGGCTGGAGAAGTAATTACGCCAGATTGTATTAGAAGCTTGCGACCGGGATATGGATTATCACCGAAGTATATTGAAAAGATAAATGGCCGCGTACTTCGGCGAGATGTTACCTATGGAGAAGCAACTTGCTGGGACCAGTTCATTTGACGGACTACATAAAAGTTAACTCCATGTGTCAGTCACCTCGCGCTCTGATTTGTGGTGTTGGTGGGCAGGATGGGGCTTATTTAGCGCGCTTTCTTCATGCAAAGGGCTACAAAGTCTTTGGTACATCACGTGATGCAATGTCGCTGAATTTAAAGAACCTTAGTGCTCTAGGAGTTAACGGCTCGATCCAATTAGTTTCAATGGCACCTAACGACTTTCGTAGTGTGCTGCAGACGATTAACCGTACGGCACCAGATGAAATATATAATCTTTCTGGGCAATCATCAGTTGGGTTATCCTTCGAACAACCAGTTGAGACGATCGAAAGTATTGCTATAGGAACGCTTAATCTATTAGAGGCCATTCGATTTGCCGATAGACCAATATCTCTTTACAACGCAGGGTCCAGCGAATGTTTTGGCGACACAGGCAACATTCGCGCTAGTGAAGCTACACCATTTAGACCACGAAGCCCGTATGCAATCGCGAAAACTAGTGCACACAATCTAGTCGCAAACTATCGCGAAGCTTATAGCTTGCGTGCCTGCACGGGCATCCTCTTTAATCATGAATCACCTCTTAGACCCGAACGATTTGTAACTCAAAAAATTGTACGTGCAGCAGCTCGCATATCTGCTGGGCACAACGAACGGCTTCAGCTTGGTCGCATAGATATATATCGCGACTGGGGCTGGGCGCCAGAGTATGTTGAAGTTATGTGGCGCATGCTTCAGCAAGATCGTTTTGAGGACTTAGTCATTGCAACAGGACGTTCAGTATCGCTAGAGTATTTCATCGAAAATGTCTTCGCATTTATGAATCTTCGATGGCGTGATCATGTTGATCTAGACGGTTCACTACTGCGTCCAGCAGATATAAGCTACGGCTCCGCCGACCCTTCGCTTGCAGTGCGAAAACTTGGATGGAAAGCAAAGTATGATGTTGATTTCGTAATTGCCAACATGTGCCAAGCAGCGCGCGACCTTGTTTGCCCCCTAAAATCAAATATCAAATAAGCAAGCATCGGTCTCGAATCTTTAATTAAGGATTTTTAAAAATCTAAAATTTAGAAAAAAATATTGAAAAAGGATTTTTTTTAAGATGAATACAAACCAACCTAACAATATTAAAGAACAAAAGGGTGAATTTTGGTCTAAGCCTGGCGCTGCCGAGGTCTACGAAAGCGGGGTTTCTTCAGACTCAGGCTTTATCAAGATTAAAAATCTAGTAGAACGTACTTGGGTACTTCAGCATGCTAAAGGAGAAATTCTAGATGCAGGTACAGGTACTGGACGTTTTGCGATTCCGCTAGCAAAAGTGCCAGGCAACTTTGTTGTTGCACTTGATTACTCGCATGAGATGATTGATTTAAACCGCAAGCTTGCCGTGGCGCAAGGAGTTGTAGATATTGAATACTTTCAAGGTGACATCGAACACCTCCCTTTCGATGCCAATCGATTTGACAGCGTTGTATCAATAACAGTTGTACGACATTTTCCCCAGTGGCAGGCGATTCTCAAAGAATATATACGTGTTCTGAAACCAGGCGGCAAGCTTATATTCGAAATGTGTAGCGGCGACCATATTCAAGCCGCGAATAAGTTCGTAGCTCGATTTGGGACTAAATATAGCAAGGATGGTTTTCTAAGTTATGAAGCTGAAGTCCCATATGAAGAAATTCATCAATGGCTCGAAGCTCAGGGTATTGAGGTGGTAGCACGACATACATATGATTTTTTTAACAGCAATTGCTTTCTCAAATTAGTGACCATAAATAGTTTAGGATATCGTATAGTACTAAAACTAATCAAAACATTTCTTCTATTACCAGGCTTGCCCCGTTTTTGGGCATGGCTTGAACTCAACGTATTTAGAGGATTGTCAACAGTATGGTCATATAACTATATGATCGTGGGTAAAAAACTTTGAGCTTACAAGAAAAATCTGATGGCTTAAATGGTTCTGATTCCAGGTCAAGTCTCGTTCGTGACGCATCCGGATTCATGGTTGCTACTTATGTGTCCCAGTTTCTTTCATTCGGCATTGGCATTATTACTAAAGGTTTGCTCGGTCCGGACGATTTGGGTTTATGGAGTCAACTGCTTGCAGCACTTTCATTTCTCGGTCTGCTTGAGTTTGGTGTTATACAAGCTGCAAACAAGGAAATCTCTTACGCACTTGGCAAAAATAACTTTTTACTTGCAGAGCAATATAAGCGAGTCCAATTCACATTCGTAGCAATGACTTCTTTTATAGGAGCAACAGGTCTTTATTTATACGTTTTATTTTTTGAGACTGCTTTCAGCACATTCAGTTTTGGACTTATTTCACTTGCCGTGATACTACCCTTAAGTCAATTGCATTTAGGGCAAGTTACAGTTTATTGGGCTAACGGACGCTTTGGCCCTACCAGTCTACTTGTCATTGCCGAAACTGCCGTTGCCGGCACTTTGGGTCTATTGTTAGTGTGGCAATTTGGCGTTATAGGACAGATCGTTTCCTTTTTCGTGATTCTAATAATTAAGATCTGCTCGCTTGAGTGGCAGGCACAGAGAATAACTTCACTTAAAATCGGATTTGGCTGGAACTACGTCGCTCTAAAGCATTTACTAAAGTCCGGAACTCCGCTTTTCTTAATTAGCATAACCAACGTATTTAAGCTTTCTGGTACGGTGTTTTTGATTTCCTACTATTTCGATGCTCAATCAGTAGGTTATTACTCTTTAGCGCTGAGTGTCCAAAACTTTATTTACTGGACTCCAAATGCATTTTCTGTGGTAATGCTTCCACGATTTCAAAATCGTTATGCAAACTCTAACGACCAAGCATCAGCACTCCGTTCCTATCTCTTTTATCCAATTTTCGGTCTTGCATTTTTTCTATTACCAATTCTTTTAAGTGCTACTTATTTTCTCGTGCCACCACTTTTGGAGAATATCCTCCCGGCTTACGGACCAACGAATCATATATTGGTCATTATTCTAATTGGAACCTTTTTCCTTTCTCTGGAACATATGCCAACACAGTTTTTAATAACAATAAATAAGCTATGGGAAAGAGTATCAATCTCAGTACTTGGCCTAGTATTAACGGCTGTATGCCTGGCTCCTGCAGTGATTTTTGATGGCAACATTCTGCACTTTGTCGCATGCCTTTCGATTGCCAATTTACTAAACCTATTAGTAATTTTAATCTACGCAATCCTTCACACCGAAGGTTCGCACTCTGACCGCTGGATAACGTTGGCTATTTTGGGAGCATTTCTTTATTTGGTTACTGTGACACTTGTTGTCGATCACTGGATTGCCTCATCACATGTTTCGTTGCTATTTGATATGCAAGTCGCTTTTTGCAAATGGTTATTCGCGCTGTTTTTAATGCTACCTTTGTTTTTAATTGCAGAGCGAAAACTTGGTTTACTTACTTCTATTGGTGGCCTTTTCCGCCAGCTACGCTCAAGCACACAAGAACTGTGAATACTCCTCATACACCTGACGCAATCTTTTTGGTCGGTAAGCCATTCAAAAATTGCGAAATTGTTAAATCTAGTTCGCCGCTTTTCATATGCACAGAAATGTTTCTGGATATGAAAGATATCGAACACCGGCGTTGGATACTCTGGAAGTTAAGAGATGATTTACTTGCTAAAGGATACAAAGTCTCAATATTGGCGGACTTTCTTGTTTCTGAAGATATAAGCTGGCTTGAGGAACAAGGCACCCAAGTAGCCAAGAAATGGTATATTGATGAAAAGGGAAACGACCCTACCTTGTATCGCGGTATTTCTTTAGGTAGATGCATTGAGTATGATGTTAAAGCTCGTGCTATACGAATATTTAAATTACTTAGGTGTATAGAGCGTATTACAAAACGTTTTCCAAATGTACCAATATTTACAGACAGTACAGATGGGACAATCGAACGATCAGTATTAGACTTACTTGGAATTCATGTTTTTCATATTGATTCCGGCCCCCTTGAATTGTTGCCACTTACTGCACAACCTTTATCCTTTAAGGGCCATGCAATAAAGTTATTTCGATATTCAGGTCTGATGTTTATACGGTGGATATCACGACTTTTAACTCGACGTAATCAGCTTAATAATCCACGTGTTGTTATAAGGATCGGTCTTCAAAGCTCATTAATGCTTGAAAGTTGGCTTTCACAACCTAGCAAAGATATTCACTTTGCACTTTGGTTAGACTATTTAATGAGACCACTGAGTGTTTTGAGGTTGGTTTTTTCTGGACACTCGATCACTGCCCCTCAGTTGAATGTCGACGCAACTAATATTCTGTCACCAATTTTAGAAAACGTAAAAAATACCATTATTCAATCTGCAAGCCACTCAATATCTGGCGGTCAATCGCGCCATCTAATCAGCAAAATGTTAGTGCATTTGAGCGACGAGTTATTTCCCACGGTTTTAGGAGCGATTGAAGCAGCCTATAAAGAGCTTAGTAGGAACAATACTAAACTGCTTGTGATTCCAAACGACTGCCAACCTTTAATGCGCTCTTGGACACTTGCAGCATCGGCCCTTGGTAAGTCAAGCTTAGTTCTACAGCACGGGCATCTCGACTATATTGAAGATGGGGACCATCATACAGCTACTCATTCTGCATTTTGGTCTGATATGGTTGCAACTGAATTTAAAATTGCCGGACTCCAAACTCACCAGATATTAGTAACTGGTTCCCCAAATGTTGATGAGTATATTCTTCGAAAGCAAACTATTCAGACCAACCAATTATCAACTTTAAATAAACGTCCAAGGGTACTTGTTATTACTACTGGAAACCCAGCGGTTCAGGCTTATGTGCACGAAACTTGGGTTTGTGACTATGCTGAAGGTATTCTTAATGCACTTAGGCCAAATTTAGATGATTATGAAATTGAAATTAAGTTGCATCCAGGTGAAAGTGCATTACTTTATAGAAAATATTTGGGCGATAAGCTGCCTAGGCACATCAAAATTAATGACCGCGGTAATCTTTCTCGCATGATCGAAAATGCTGACATTGTTATAAGCCCACCATCAACGGTTGTTATCGAAGCAAGAGCAATGAACAAAGCTGTCATTTTAATTACAATGCAAACAGTTGATAAGAGATATACAACGCTTAGCGATGCTGATGGAGTTATAACGTTGAATCGCTACGAAGATTTAGCAGATACAATTAATTCAATTTTAATAAATGAGTCTAGGCATCCGAAAGGTAAATTGCCATTAGAGCATTATTTAGGGCCACTTGATGGAGGCTCGTCCTACAGATTACTTAACGCAGTAAAATCTCTGGCAACAATAAATGATGCCACATAACTAAGCAATAGTAAATTAACTATGGTACGATAATGCATTACACTGATAAAATTGAATTAGAATCTAATGGGATTTGCCCAATTTGCGAATCTTCTGGAACACCTCTTTATTCAAATCTAAAAGACTATTCATTTGGAGTACCAGGCTCCTGGTCAATGAGTAGATGCCTACATTGTAGACATATATGGCTTAATCCTCGTCCAACGTTCAAGGATATCAGCAAAGTATATCAAAACTATTATACGCATGGAGTAACTGCCCCAGGAAATACTTTTCAGAAGCATATTGGTAATCATAAAGCCATTCATAAACTTACGCTAAGATTTTCAAAATTTGTTCAGATAATTGAAGATTCAATTTTAGCCGTTCGTTTTGGCTACGATGATGTCTTGAGTAGGCCATTCGCTAAATTAATAGTCTGGACTTTTGGATTACTTCCAGGCATGGCAAATACCGCTAAAATGCGAGTATTCGGTCTACATGGTAGGGAACGTGGTCGGCTATTAGATATCGGTTGTGGTAATGGTGAAAATCTTGCGCGTCTTAGTTCGCTTGGATGGGATGTTGTTGGTCACGAATCAGATCCTAAAGCTGCAAGATTCGCTCGCGAAAATTTCGGTTTAGATGTTCGAGAGGGTTCACTTAATGAAGCAATACTCGAGTCTGAATGCTTTGATGTTATTATCCTATCCCATGTTATTGAGCACATCCATTCGCCCGTAGAATTTATTAATGAAATTAAAAATCTATTGAAACCTAGTGGAAAATTAATAATTCTTACTCCTAATAGTAATGGTCTAGGTCATATTTATTTCAAAGATTGTTGGCGCGGACTTGAACCACCGCGACACATAAATTGTTTTAACATTAGAACTTTAATTTCATGCGTTGTTAAAGCTGATATGAATGTTTCATGTTCTATTACATTATCACGTATGACTAAGGCTATTTGGTATACAAGTCTTCAGATTAAAAGGTGTAAATTCCAAGTTTCAGAAAAAAACAATATTTACGATTATCTACTCTCGTATTTAATGCATACTATTGTTATTTTTGCATTAATACTTTTCAATGAAATTGGTGAGGAAATTTATCTAGTTGCTACTCCTAAAGATAAAAAAATGAATGATTAAAGTGGAGATTATAAATTGCTAACAACTTCAAATATCAAAGCATTAGATCCTAAAGTATTTATTATCATCATAAATTGGAATGGTGAAGTTGATACGATCGAATGCTTAAAATCACTATCCTTTGTCGACTTTACAAATATGCATGTCGTGATCTCAGATAATGGCTCGTCTGAATCTTCACTGACCAAAATTCGTACCTGGGCTAACTTTAACTTAAACAACCCAAAAAAAATGAACAATGGGATTCGTTCCTTTGAAATACTAGAAAATGGTAAAAATCTAGGATTTACCGGTGCAAATACAACCGGCATAAATTATGCCTTACATAAGGATGCAGAATATATTTTATTTTTAAATAATGATACTATTGTATCACCAAATTTTTTATCTACCATGGTATCTGTTGCTGAATCGGATAATAAAATTGGATTAGTTGGTTGTAAAACATATTTGGATTTACAACAAAAAGATAATTTCAAAATGCCAAAAAGAATATGGAGCCTTGGTGGTTATTACTATCATTTAGGCAATCCGATGAATATTGGGAGTAACCAACTAGATCGTTCAGATTGGAAGGGATTACTTTTCAATGACCTGATCTGTGGTTGTTGCATGTTGATTCGAAGGAAGGTCATAGAACAATGCGGTGTTCAAGATGATGACTTATTTTTTGGGATTGATGATGTTGAATATTCTCTAAGAGTAGCCCGATCTGGCTGGAAGAATGTTATTGCTCTTGATGCAGAGATTTGTCATGCTGGATCTAAGTCTGTAGAAGGCAGACTTGGTCTTCAACTATATTACCTTTTCAGAAACACCTACTTTTTTCGATGCAAGTATTTTAAATGGCACGAAAATATATTATTTTTTTCTTGGCACCTATTTAGATATTTTCTAATTGGGGGAATTGTTCGTACTTTCTTGGGCAAAAGTAAAGTTAACATAGGCATGATACTAGGAATAAAAGATTTCTTACTTAATGTACGCGGCGAATGCCCTTACAAATTTTTAACAATTAAGAAATAATCGTATACAAATGAAAATACTTATTAAAGACCTTAAAATTTTATTTTTTTATTTTTTGTTGGCTACTGGTGTATTGTACAGCTCAGTAAAATTCCATGTTCCTTGGTATGGTTCTAATGATTTTGCTGTTTATTATGAGATGGTTGAAAACCCATTTAATAATAATGCAGGTGCGCCTTATGGGTATAGAATTTTTACCCCAACTATTGCACACTTTGTTGAACAAAGTGGCATATTTTATAAGCCAAATAATACATCTTTTAATGATTTCATGACGACCTATGAAGGAAATACATTTGATTCAAAAACATTATATGCATTAATTTTCACTAACTATGTTCTAATAGTCTTTTCAATGTTTTTCTTAAACAAAACATTGCATATTTTACGCCCTAATTTGACTAGAAATCAGGTCAATACTTTTTTGCCAATTGGATTAATTTTATCTACATCTACATTAGCACATGGTTTAAATGGATTAACTGAAGGTGGAAGTCTTTTTATAATATCCCTGTGTTGCTATTTAATATACAGAAATCAACTTTCTTTGTTTATTGTTGCTATTATTTTTGGAATGTTTCAACGAGAATTAATTCCTCTAATTTTTTTTATTTTTTGTTTTTTTCAGAAAAAGACAAAATATTTAATTGTCAGTTTACTCGTCTTTTCTCTATATTTCTTTATCAGATATTTATTCCCTCTTCCTGGATTTGAAGAGCAATTAGAATTATCTGCATTTATTAAAAATTTATCCAATTTCCAATTATCTAAGGATTTCATTTTTCAAGTCATACTATCTAATAATATAATATTAGCCAGTCTAATTTGGCTATCATTTGGTAAAATTGGTAAAGTCATTAATCTCAACACTATTTCATTTATGGCAATTTTTTCTATATTATTGATTATTTCTATAGGCACCGGTATTGGCAATAACGCCGGTAGAATATTAAATATGACCACGCCATTTTTATTATTATTTCTACCAAATTTTATAGATTCAGTTGAATAAATGTTCTCCTATATTTTTATTGCAAATGATTGTAATTTTATTTATATTTAATATTGCCCTGGCCTTGGTACTGATTTGTTGGCCAATTTTCATTTCTAAGAAATATTTAAATCTCCCTTTTATTAATCCATTGACTATACATGTTGCTATTAACTTTCCCGTTGAAATTATGAAGCTTATTATTGGCCCAATTTTCTTACTCGAAAAGGGTATCTTTGATGTAGGCTATCAATATGCAGTAGCGGCGTCAAATTTCTTTACCGCCTTTCAAGTTTTCGGATTCGTTTGGTTTATAAATTTTTTTAGCAAATATAAATTTGAAAAAATACTACCGTTTCAAAATTTTATCTTGGCTCCAACAAAGCTACGTTATTGCTCAATTATTTTCTTTTTCTTGTACGGCTTATTCTTTTTTCTCCTTACTAGTGGCGAGTTCGGTTTTTTTAATTGGATTATAAATCCGAGGGAAGGATACCAACTTCATCGCACAGGCAATGGTCATTGGTTTGCACTTTGTGTTTCCGCTCTTTCAATCTCTTATTTTCTAAGATGTTTATCAAAGAGGAATAGCGATGGTATTATTCAGATTTCAATTATCTATCTTTTCTTTAGTTATTTTCTTGGATCTAAAGGAGTTATGCTATGGTATTTTGAGTCTACATTAGTTATTTTATGGTTTACAGGTTACAAAAAATTGAAATTTATTGCTACTATAGGTTTACCATTAGTTTTTTTATTGTTAATATTCAATCTTTATCTTGCTTTGGGTAATAATTTTGAAATTGCTTCAGTAATGGAATACTTTGATTATTTCGCCAATGGTGCCGTTTACTATAATTCCTACATTAATGATGAGATTAAGTTGTTTTATGGTGAGGTTTTTGCAGGTTCATTTTGGGATTACATACCCAGAGCATTATGGAATGATAAGCCCGTAGTTTATGGCATCACCATTATTAATGAATACTTTTATCCAGGACAGGCTGAATTAACAAACACGCCTGCTTTTGGTGGTGCAGTTACACAATTCGCTGATTTTGGATGGTTTGGTTTATTAATTTTTGGATTTTTTAGCCGTGATTCTTTTTTCTTCGCAATTTCTACATTTTGGATTTATCGCAGTCCGAAAGCTCAGTGGAATAAAATTTCGGCAGCTACAGCAATATTAATGATAACTAATTACGCCCCTGGATTTGGCGCTTTCTTCCCACTTGGGCTACAAGTAATTCTAACATTATTTTTATTCATTTTAATTTATTTTACAAAAAAATCTAAGGCTACCAATTCCAGGTTGTTATATATTACATAGCATCATTTTTATTCTATAATTTTATAAAAGTACTTTAATGAAATGAGTTAGCCCCCTGAAAAACAATCCCGTTGGTATTCCTTAAACTAACAACTAGGAATACGACTATGTATATGACTATGTCTTCAGCAAGGCTCAATCGGGTTGAGGTGGTCACAAGCGTTCAACGGCGAAGACTCTGGACACCAGAGCAAAAGCTTGCAATCGTCAAACAAACTAATGAGCCAGGCAGTTCTGTCTCACTGGTTGCCAGAGAAAACGGTTTGACCGCTGCCCAACTGTTTCAATGGCGCAAGGCCTACTTTGAGGGCTCACTAGTGGCCGTCGGCGCCAACGAGACCGTAGTGCCTGCCTCTGAACTGCAAGAAGCAATGAAACGCATCAAACAACTTGAAGGCGCCTTAGGACGCAAGACCTTGGAGAACGAGATTCTCAAGGAGGCTGTGGACTTCGCCAAAGCAAAAAAGTGGATTGCGCGATCGCCAGTATTGCCCGGGGACGAGCAGTGAGAGCTGTGTGTCAAGTCCTTGCCGTATCGCGCAGTCATGTGTTGGCAAAGAAAGATCGCGCACCCAATTGGACAGATCAAAGAAAGTCACCTCCTAAATCTGATGATGCTCAAGTTGAGCAAGCCATTGGTGATGTTGTGCAGAGGCGAGCCACCTATGGTTACCGAAGGGTTTGGGCTCGACTCAGACTGGATGGTCATATTGGCATCAACCACAAGCGGGTATATCGCGTGATGCGAGATGCGGGCTGGTTGTTGTTTAGACAGGGGCAAAAGCCGTTGGACACGAGGAAGCATGAAGGCAAGGTTGCCGTGAAGGAAAGCAACACGCGTTGGTGTTCACATGGTTTGGAGCTGTCATGTGACAACGGTAAAGGAGTCAGGGTGGCGTTTGCGCTGGACTGCTGCGATCGTGAAGTCATGAGTTGGGTGGCGACCATCAAGGGCATTGATGCAGGGTTAGTTGGTGACTTGATGATGCAAGCAGTGGAGCGTCGATTTGGCACAAGCGAGACGCCGACCAAGCCAATTGAATGGCTCACAGACAACGGCAGTTGCTACGCGGCGGTAGAGACAAAGAGATTTGCAAAGCTGCTGGGGCTAAAGCCGGTCACGACACCAGTGACAAGTCCGCAAAGTAACGGCATGGCAGAGAGCTTTGTGAAGACGCTTAAAAGGGACTATGCCAAGTTGGCAAACAGACCTGACTCAAGGACGGTGATGGCTCAATTGCAAGGCTGGTTCGATGACTACAATTCTTATCACCCGCACAGCGCGTTGGGCTATTTGCCACCGTCCGTGTTCAGGGAAAAACGATCGGTAACTTGAATATACCGACGGTACTAGATTACAGGGTCAAGACCATGAAAACCGTAACATTCGATAGCATAATTTTTGGACTTCAGAAATACGGAGGAATATCTAACTATTGGAACAAGATAATTGAATACACGCACAATTCCGGTGAATACAGAGTTCAATTACTACTTCCAAATGAAATTATGTCCAAAACTTTTGAGCTACAAAATTATGGGAATAATGAAATTCAGTTTGAAAATGAAATTTCGACCAAGATAAGTAGATATTGCACTATTAAAAATACTGATTCTGAAATTCTGCACACTTCATATTATAGAGTGCCACATAAACCTGTTTCCAAGTTCATTGTAACCGTGTACGATTTTATATATGAAAGATTTCGCTTCGGGCCTGCTAATTGGGTGCATCGCTATCAAAAAAACAATGCAATAAGAAAAGCTGATAAGATAATTTGCATATCAGAATTCACTCGACAAGATATTCTTAAATATTGCCCGAATATAAATCCAGATAAAATCTATGTAATCCCCTTGGGGGTCGATCGAAGTATTTTTTATCCTGATTATTCGAATAATGTTTTACAGAAAATGCAGATAGTATTTGTTGGCTTACGTCAAGGCTACAAGAGATTTGATCTCGTTGTTGAAGCTTTGCGAAACAATAAATTATTTAACCTCGGTATTGTCGGTCCACCACTCAGAAATAATGAGCTAAAATTTATTACGGATGCACTTGGTTCAAATTGGTATTATTATGGAAGTGTCTCTGACTCTGGACTTCGTGAAATTTATTCAAATGCACATTGTTTCGTATTTCCTTCTGACTATGAAGGTTTTGGGCTTCCAATTTTAGAGGCAATGGCATGTGGTTGTCCTGTAGTTTGCTCGCAAGCAGCGTCTTTACCTGAAGTTGGCGGCAATGCTGCTTTTTATGTAACTGAGCAGACACCTAATGCATATTTAAACGCATTCATAGAACTAAAAAGCAAAATATTGAGAGATGAATTAACTTCGCTTGGATCATCACGTGTTTTAGAATACTCATGGGAAAGTACCTGTACGAAAACCCTTAATTTATATTCCGACAACCATTAAATAGCGATATGAAAAATTCTATTAAGATTAGTGTTATAACGGCAACTTATAATTCAGAAAATACATTAATAGATTGCATGCAGTCATTCGCCTCTCAAGACTACAATAATAAAGAACACATTGTTATTGATGGGGCAAGCACTGATTCTACCACTAAAATACTTTATGAGCATATTGAAAATATTGCTGTTTTTATTAGTGAGCGAGATGGTGGCATATACGATGCATTGAATAAAGGCATTTCTCATTCATCTGGAGATGTTATTGGATTTCTTCATTCCGACGATTTATTTTCTTCTACTGATATTTTGACTGCTATTGCTGCCTCATTTAAAGATGAAAAAGTTATTGCAGTTTATGGTGATTTAAATTATGTAAATAAAGATAATTTATGCAAAATTATTAGAAAATGGAAAAGCAATAGTTTTTACAAATTAAGTTTGTTTTTTGGATGGATGCCACCCCATCCAACTTTATTTGTGAGACGGGAGTGGTATACAAAAATTGGAGGTTTTGATAAAAGATTTGAAATCTCTGCAGATTATGATTCAGTCTTAAAATTTTTCTTTGATCCGAATTTTAAATCTGTTTATCTGCCCCGAGTGTTTGTAACAATGCGCCTAGGCGGTAAGAGTAATAGATCATTTAAATTTATCTTTAGAAAAACAATTGAGGATTTTAGCATTCTGAAAAATCACGGTTTTTGTTTTATGTTTTCAATCTTTATACTAATCAACAAAAATCTTCGAAAAATAATTCAATTTCTTTAACTCTCTTTTGTTTTATGATTCATTCTCTTATTTTTCAATGGAATTGAAAAACAGGTTTTCTAGATTTTATTACTATTAATTTAATGTCTCAAAATTTTCCCCATCCACTCATTGTTGATTTAGACGGGACTTTAATTCGAACTGATTTGCTATTTGAGACAGCTAATTGTTTTTTAAAACTTTATCCATTTCATTTTTTTAAGTTATTCTTATGGTTATTTCGTGGAAAAAGTGTTTTAAAAAGTGAACTGGCGGAACGCGTTCAGTTGGATGTTACCGCCTTGCCCTACAACATCGATGTATTGAATTGGCTTCGCTCTGAACAAAATCGTGGTCGCCGTTTGGTTTTGGCCACAGCCAGCCACCGCTTATTGGCCGAACAAGTAGCGCTGCACTTGAACCTCTTTGAGGAAGTGATAGCCACTGAGGGTAATTTGAACCTTAAATCGTCCGCCAAAGCGCAAGCCCTAATTTCCCGATTTGGCGAAGCAGGCTTTGACTATGTCGGCAACGACTGGCCAGATTTGCAAGTGTGGGCGCATGCCCACACTGCTCATCTGGTAGATGCACCTCCCGCACTAGTGCTGAATGCGAAAGCGCAGAGCCGCCTTGGGCAAGTGTTTATCAGAGGCCGGCCTTCTATCTTTTGGGCTTTGCTCAAGGCAATGCGCTTGCATCAGTGGATGAAAAATTTATTGGTATTTGTGCCCTTATTTGCTGCACATCGTTACTTCGATGTGTCCCGCGATGCGCTGGCTCTCATGGCCTTTGTGGTATTTAGCCTCACCGCGTCGAGCGTGTATTTGCTCAACGACTTGTTGGATGTGCAAGACGACCGCCATCATGCGCGCAAGCGCCACCGCCCTTTTGCCTCGGGCGCTTTGAGCTTGGTCACAGGGTGGGCCGCATGGCCCGCCTTGCTGGTAGTTGCCGCGCTGCTGTCGGCGCTTTTCATGCCTTGGATGTTTTCATTGGTCTTAGTCGTCTACTTTGTGTTGACCTTGGCTTACTCCTTGCATCTCAAACAGTTGGCCGTTGTAGATGTGTTGACCTTAGCGGCACTGTATACACTGCGCATTATTGCTGGTGCCGCAGCAGTGGCTGTGCCTTTGTCGTTTTGGTTGTTGTTATTTTCCATGTTTATCTTTTTGAGTTTGGCGCTGATTAAACGCTACAGCGAACTCAAGGTGGCGCGCGATGCTGGCAAAACCGGCGCCTTGCGCGGAAGAGGCTATGAGTCCGATGACTTAGCGCTGGTCTCGAGCCTAGGCGGTAGTGCTGGGTTCATTGCGGTGTTGGTGCTCGCGCTGTATATCCAAGACGGACAGGCCGCCCACTTGTATGCCCAACCGCAGCTGATTTGGTTGGTCTGCCCCGTCATGTTGTTCTGGATTTCTAGGGCGTGGTTGATTGCGCACCGTGGTCGCATGCATGACGACCCGATTGTGTTTGCCCTCAAAGACAAAGTCAGTTGGGGTGTGGGCTTTTTCATGCTGAGCGTGATGGCGCTGGCTCGCGTGCTGTCATGAAAGTGGTTGCACGCATTGCACTGATTTACACGCTCGTCTCAGCCTTGGCCACCGTGGCTAACATTGCCACGCAAGCCTTGGTCATGGCTTGGTATAACGGTGCATATGCCATCCAGCTCTCGGTCTTGATGGGTACGGCCGCGGGCTTTCCCATCAAGTACATGCTTGAGAAAAAACATGTGTTCGAGTTTCAAGCCGATAACTTGGCGCACGACACGCGCTTGTTTATCCTTTATGGTTTCATGGGCGTGTTCACCACCCTGATTTTTTGGGGCGTGGAGTGGGCCTTTCAGGTGCTGTTCCAAACCGACGCCATGCGTTACTTGGGTGGTGCGATTGGGCTGGCGGTGGGCTCGTTCGTAAAGTACCACTTAGACAAACGCTTTGTATTCAAACAGGTGACTGCATGAAGCGCATGAACGCTTGGGGCCGTCTGTCATATGAGCTGCACCATGTGCAAGCGCTGACCGATCGCACCCAGGTTGCACCTGTGGTGCAAGCGCACCAGCCCGGCGTTGCGTATGGCAATGGGCGCAGCTATGGCGATGTGTGCCTCAACCCCAACGGCAATGTGTGGCACACCACGGGCTTGAACAAATTCATCTCGTTTGACGAATCCACGGGGCGACTCGTGTGCGAGACTGGCGTCTTGTTGCGCGATATTCAGCGCCTATTGGTGCCACGTGGCTGGATGTTGCCTGTCACGCCAGGCACGCAGCTCATCACGGTGGGCGGCGCCATTGCCAACGATGTGCACGGCAAAAATCATCATGTGTTTGGATCTTTTGGCGACCATGTGGTGGCGCTCACGCTGGCTAAAACATCGGGCGAGGTGTGCGAGCTAAACTGGACCCAAACACCCCAAGCCATGCGTGCCACGGTGGGCGGTTTGGGCTTGACGGGCGTGATGGTCAGTGCGGAGTTGCAATTGCGCCGAGTCACCAGCCCTTGGTTGCACACGCAAACTCTGCCCTACCAAGGCTTGTCAACATTTTTTGAATTGGCTGATAGTTCAGAAGCCGAGTGGGAACACACCGTGTCGTGGGTGGACTGCTTGTCGGGTCAAACCACGCGCGGCATTTTCATGCGTGCCAATCCCATGTCAGATACAGAGCTTGAGCCGCGAGCAGACTTGCAGCCCACGAAGCCGCTCACCATGCCGTGGGTGCCACCCGTGTCGTTGGTCAATGGCCTGTCGCTCAAGCCGTTTAACTGGGCTTACTACCAACTTCAAGCCATGAAGCAAGGCGATGGGGTGGCGCATTACGAACCGTTTTCGTACCCCTTGGACAACGTGTTGCACTGGAACCGCATGTACGGGCTGCGTGGTTTTTATCAATACCAATGCGTGGTTCCGCGCGAGGTGGGGCCGCAAGCCGTGCAAGCCATGTTGGATGCCATTGCTGATTCGGGCGAAGGCTCTTTTTTGGCGGTGCTCAAAACCTTTGGGCAACGACAAGCCAAAGGATTGTTGAGCTTTCCCCAGCCGGGGGTGACTTTTGCGCTGGATTTTCCCAATCGGGGGGCGCGCACGCTGAAGCTGTTTGAGCGGCTGGATGCCATCGTTCGCGAAGCCAAAGGCCGATTGTACATGGCCAAAGATGCACGCATGCCGCGTGATCTGTTTGAATCGGGCTACCCCAATTTGGCTGAATTTTTAACGCACCGCGACCCCGGCATCAGTTCGGCCATGTCGCGACGTTTGATGGAGTTTTGAAGATGCAACATGTTGTGATCATTGGCGCCACCTCGGCCATGGCCGAACACTGTGCCCGCTTGTGGGTGCAAGCCGCGCCCGTGCGTTTGACCTTGGTTGGGCGTGACGAGGCGCGAACCCAGCGTGTGGCAGCAGACTTGCAGGTGCGTAGCACTGCCTCGGTGATTCAAGTGATGACCACAGATTTCGTCAATGCTTCGGCGATTGCACAAACGGTTCACGCCATCACCACCATTGCGCCCGTGGATGTGGTGCTGATTGCACATGGGGTCTTGTCTGATCAAGCGCTGTGCCAAGACGATGTGTTGGCTTGTGATGCATCGTTGCAAGTCAATGGCGTGTCGCCTGTTTTGTTTGCAGAAAGGTTTGCCAAACCCATGGCGGCTGCCAACCATGGCACCATCGCCATCATCGGTTCGGTTGCCGGTGACCGAGGTCGCAAAACCAACTATGTGTATGGCGCGGCCAAAGGCTTAGTGTCACGCTATGCGCAGGGCATGCAACACCGCCTAGCGCACACGGGGGTCAAAGTGGTGCTCATCAAACCCGGCCCCACCGACACGCCCATGACCAGCGACCTCAAAGTCCAAGGTCAAAAAATGGCATCGGTCGAACAGGTGGCGCAAGACATTGTCAAAGGCATTGCCGCTGGCAAGCCTGTGGTTTACACGCCGGGTATTTGGAAAATCATCATGCTGGTGGTAATACACCTGCCACGCTTTGTGTTTAATAATCTCAATATTTAAGATTTTCAACACGAGGCAGACGCCCGCTAACTCCTGATACTGGGCCTGCCAAAAATGCGCATATCCTTGCCGGGCACGCTCAAAGCTTGGTCCACACCCACATAGCGTGGGTGAACACCTTCTTGGGTGGCCAGCACCACCGCACTGGCCGCTTCGCTGGGCTCGATCAAGGGGATAGGCAAGCCAAATTTGGCGCAGGCATTCAGGTCAAACTCACTCAAATTTAGGCTCAACAAGGTGACCATGTCCGTGTCGTGGGGCCTGTGACTGAATTCGCTGAAAGTGACATTACCGCGGGTGACAAAAAAATCGACCCCAAACAAACCCGCCCCCTCCAAGTTGGGGGTGTCCTTTTCGGCCATGTCTTGCGACGCTTGCAAAAGCGCAGTCGGCATGGCTTGGGGTTGCCAGCTGTTTTGGCAATCACCGCTTTCCTGCGCATGCCCAATGGGTGGGCAAAACAAAGTGGGCCGTTGTTGATTGACTTCCCGTGACACCTCTGTTCGGATGGCCTCGATTTCGGGCAGTACAAAGTCGGGTAGGTGGGTGGCGATGGTTTGTCGCAAAGCCGCCTCTTTCAGCATGTTGAAAACCATGTACGCGTCGGCTACTTACTTGGCGGGAGCACCCGCGAAACTGCTCCAGGCATTGAAGTGACAACCCAGTCGCTCGACACTGATCACAAACTCGTTTCCCAATTCTCCGAAACCGAGCAAAAGCAATTTTTTCATGGCAACCCTTTCAAACAACGCGGATGAATATGATCAGCCACCCTTTTGAGCCCACACCTGCAGCAGAGGTGATGGTCAATAATGCCAGTATATGTTTGACCCAGACCCCACTGATCCAAGGCACAGTTGTCCATGATGCAAGTTCCTGTTTTGATCGTTGGTGGTGGGCCCAGCGGTTTGATGCTGGCCAATGAACTGGGCCAGCGCGGGGTGACCACATTGTTGGTCGATGCCAAGGCATCGACGGCCTTCAACCCCCAAGCCAATGCCACCCAAGCCCGAACCATGGAACATTACCGGCGGCTGGGCTTTGCCCATGAGATTCGCGCATTGGGCTTGCCTGCCGATCACCCCACCGACATTGCCTATTTCACCCGTGTGGGGGGCTATGAATTGGCCCGATTGCGATTGCCCACCGCAGAACAGGCCACCACCCGCGTGCGTGCCATGGCGGGTGCCTGGAGCGCAGCTGAGTTGCCCCATCGGGTGTCACAAAAATGGGTCGAACCGGTGCTGCTCAAGCATGCCCAGAAATGGCCCAGCAATGACATTCGATTTGCTTGGCGGATGGATAGGTTTGAGGTTCATCCAGACCATGTTGATGCTTGGATTTCCCCCACAGCGGGCGGTGAGGTGGTGCATGTGCGCGCCCAATTTTTGGTAGGTGCCGATGGACCGCGCAGCTTGGTACGGACCCACCTGGGTATTGGTTATGCCGGTGCCAGTGATATCAAGCGCGACTTCATGGGTGGTTTGATGCTTGCCGTTTACCTGCGTTCGCCACAAATGTATGCACGAATACCACATGACCGGGCCTGGATGTATGTGACTGTCAATGCACAACGCAGGGCCCTCTTGGTGGCGGTTGATGGCCAGCAAGACTTTGCATTGCACGCGGCTTTGCAAGAGGGTGAGGACAGCGAAGGGATTGACGAAAGCGCTGCAAGGCAACTGGTCATACAGGTCTTGGGCTTTGATGTGGAGATGGAGATCTTGTCACACCAAACCTGGATGGCTGGGCATGCCTTGGTGGCCGAACGGTTTTCAAAAGGCCGTGTTTTTTTGATGGGTGATGCCGCTCACTTGTTCACACCCACGGGTGGTTTGGGCTACAACACTGCAGTGGAAGATGCAGTCAACCTGGGCTGGAAGCTTGCTAGCGTGGGCAAAAGCATTTCGCCACTGGCTTTGTTGGACAGTTATGAGGCCGAGCGCCGTCCATTGGCCGTGCGCAACACCTCCTATGCGCGTCAATTTGCCGATTCGGTAGGGTTGTTTGTGGCGCGAGAGGCGCTGGAGGACGATGGGCCACAGGGACAAGCTTTGCGCCAAGAGGCCAGCGATGTTCTCAATGCCCATGTGCGCTTGGAGTTTAATATCCCGGGTGTCACCTTTGGCGGGCGCTATGAAGGATCACCCTTGATCATTTCGGATGGCACATCGCCACCGCCCGACACCGCCAACGATTACCAACCCAGTGCCTGCCCCGGGGGCAGGCCGCCCCATGCCTGGCTGCCTGATGGTCGATCTTTGTTTGATGCGTTCCACCGTGAATGGACCTTGCTGCTGCTGGGGCAGGGGCCTTGGGATGCCTCCGTGGTGATGGAAGAAGCCCAGGCATTGGGCATGGACTTGTCCTTGGTTCAACCCGATTTGCCCGAGTTGCAAGCGTTGTACCAGGCCAGTATGGTGCTGATTCGGCCGGATCACATCGTGGCTTGGCGTGGAAAACATGGCGCAGATTTGGTGCCGTTTTTGCCCCAAGTCTTGGGGCACTGAAACAATTTAATCAAAGGGTATCTTGGCTTTGGCCAGAGCGATCACGTCTGCCAGATCTTAGGCACCGATTTGGGGATGCACCACGATGACGAAATTGGCCATGGCCATGTTTGAAGTTCTTCGCGGTCAACGACTGTCGTTGCAACGATTTGTTTGAGGTGATCAACGTCCTGGGCGCAGCGGAGATGATCGATGTGGGCTCCACTTGCATTGGCGCTGGGATGCCGGGCGACAACGGCGCGCATGTGCGCCATGCCTACCCCTCTAACGTCGATGACCTCGCGGCCGACTCCCCCAACTTGAAAATCATCATGGCCCATCCGGGTTGGCCCTGGGTAAGGGACCCCACCTCAATGACCTTGCACAAAGGGATTGTTGATTGGGAAATGTCAGGCTGAGCCTCCACGCACTTTCAGGGTAATTTGAAAGTGGACATCCGTGGCCGCTTGCAAGACAAGATCAAGTTTGGCAGCGAATACCCTGGCTTGCCTTACGAACAAATCTTCAAAGAGTGGCCTGTTCTCGGTCAAAAAAGACGAGGTCATGGAAATAATCATGCACGGGAATGTCGAACGGGTGCTGGGTTTGTGAAAACCTTGGCGGCTAGCTGCTTAGAAAGTTTTCGTGAAGGTGCTAACCACACCGGCGCTTGAAATTTTGCGCAGTTTCGTGCGATCTTGATCGCTGACGTAAAGATTGGCTGCACCATCAACGGCTATGCCTCTGGGAAAATAAAAGCTGGCACTGGTACCCGTTCCATCTGAACTGCCGGACGAGGCGTTCAAATCGGTGTCTATGGCTCCGGCACTTCCTGCAAATGTTGTGACTGAGTTGGTGGAAAGGTCGATTTTGCGAATCGCGTGATTATTGGTGTCAATCACAAATAGTGAATTGCCAAACAAAACCAAGTTGGTCGGTAAATTGAATTTGGCCGATGTGCCAGTTGCAGAATTTTTATACCCCGAAGTTCCAGCTACACCGGCTATGGTTGTCACGTTGCCAGCCGCATCAATTTTTCGGATGGAATGATTTCCAGAGTCACTGACATAAACCACACCGGTGGCTGTATCCACAGCGATGCCAGCAGGTAAATTGAACAAAGCAGTAAGTCGGTTGACACCCGTTGTGGTTCCCGCTGTGCCTGAAGTCCCCGCCCAGGGCAGGATTGACTCGTCGGCAAGCGATATTTTTTTGATGGTGTGAACGTTGGTGTCAGCCACATAAAGATCAGTGGTTGAGGCAGCAAGAGCGGTTGGTAAATTAAAATTTCCAGCGGTGGCGTAATTGGATACTGTTTTAGTTCCCGTTAAAGAAGTTATTTTCCTGAGGATGCTGTTACCAGTATCTGCGATCAACAGCGATGTGCCACTCATGGCAAGGGCAAAAGGGCTGTAAAAACGAGCCGAAGTGGAATCACCATTGGTGGTTCCAGCCACGTTATCGCCACCAGCGATGGTTGTGGGTGAACTGGTGAGATCCGTTGGATCAATGGATTGAATGGTGTTGCGTCCCGCGTTGGCGACATACAGTTTGCCATTGGTGCTGTCGTAGGCCAGGCCGTAAATGGTGGTTGTGCTGCTCGCAGTGGCTGTGGAGCTCGAATCTCCACCGCTACCTGGACAAGCGGTGAGCAAGGCAGAGACGGCCATTACTGTGAAAAATTTGGTGGTGGATTGCATAGAGGGTGGGTGATGGCGGAAAGGAAATCCCGAAGCAGGGCAGAAACAGTTGGTGCCGGAAAGAGGAATCGAACCCCCGACCTTCTCATTACGAATGAGCTGCTCTACCGACTGAGCTATTCCGGCTCTGGGATCCAAAAATTATAAGGGGCGGCTCAAGCCTGAGTGCTTTGGTGATATGAGGTGATGCGGTCGACTTCGTTTTTGGAGCCCAAAATCACACTCACCCTTTCGTGCAATTGGCTGGGCTTTATATCCAAGATGCGTTCTTTTCCATTGGTGGCCGCACCGCCTGCTTGCTCGATCAGCCAGGACATGGGGTTGGCCTCGTACATCAGGCGCAATTTGCCTGGCTTGTTCGGCTCACGTTTGTCCCAGGGATACATGAACACCCCTCCTCGGGTGAGGATGCGGTGAACATCAGCCACCATGCTGGCAATCCATCTCATGTTGAAATCTTTTTTGCGCGGCCCCTCGCTGCCTTGCAGGCACTCAGATATATAGCGCTGCACAGGTTCATCCCAATGGCGCATATTGCTCATGTTGATGGCGAACTCTTTGGTGTCGGCGGGTATGCTGACCTTGTCCTGTGTCAATACAAATGAACCTTGTTCGCGGTCCAGGGTGAACATGCACACCCCATCGCCCACCGTCAACGCCAAGGTGGTTTGGGGCCCATAAACACAGTAACCGGCGGCCACTTGCATGTGGCCAGGTTGCAGAAAATCGGCTTCGCTGACACCAGCATCTCCCTCGGGTTTGCGCAGGACACTGAAGATGGTTCCGATGCTGACATTGACATCGATATTGCTGGAGCCATCCAAAGGATCGAACAACAGCAGATATTCGCCTTGAGGATAGCGGTTGGGCACCAGATGGATGCTGTCCATTTCCTCCGAAGCCATGGCAGCCAAATGTCCGCCCCATTCGTTGGCCTCGATCAATACCTCATTGGCGATGATGTCTAGCTTTTTTTGAACCTCCCCTTGCACGTTTTCGGATCCCGCCGTGCCCAGCACCCCGCCCAAGGCACCTTTGTTGACTGAATGGCTGATGCTTTTGCAGGCCCTGGCCACGACTTCCAGCAAGAGACGCAATTCAGGGTTTATTTTTCCTTTGGAGCGCTGCTCCTCCACCAAATAACGGGACAGGGATACGTTCATGATGCGCTTTCTTGCAGCGCGCGGTTCACCACCTCGCGCACGTCTTTGCTCAAGTCGGGCTTGGCAGCCACACGTTTGATGGCTTCACAAGCGGCATCGCGATAGGGTTGGGCGAGTTTGCGCCAGCGATCCATGGCACGGGCCAATCTGGCGGCCACCTGGGGGTTGATGGCATCGATCTCCATCACCCTTTCACTCCAAAATACATAGCCCGATGCATCGGGTCGATGAAAGGCCGCTGGGTTGCTGTGGCAAAAGGTCGAAATCAAACTGCGCGCCCGGTTGGGGTTGCGCAATTGAAAGTCGGGGTGACGCATCAATTGCTTGACTTGTAACAGGATCGAGCCCTCGTGATCGGGCGCGCTGGCCTGCAAAGCAAACCATTTGTCAATCACCAACTCGTCATGGACAAACAGCTGGTGAAATCTTGCCAAAGCGGAATGAGCGTGCGGATGCTTTGCATGCACCAGCGCTTGCAAAGCCCCCATGCGATCGGTCATGTTGCTGGCTTGGTTGAAAGCCAGCAAGGCTTGTTCAGCCCACTGAGGGGCAGCTTGTTCGGTTTGGTTCAGACAAAGATGCAGCAATGCCAAGTTGGCCAATGCACGTTGTCCCATGCCATTTGCACCGGTTCTGTAAGTACCCCTGCTGCGATGGGATTCATACACCAGCTGCCACACGTCCTGGAGTTCCCGCGCCATTTGCAAGCGCATGGCTTGGCGGACCTGGTGGATGCGCAACGGATCCACAACCTCGGATTGCTCGGCCAAATAGGCCTCGCTGGGCAAGGTCAGGGCCAGTTCTTTGAAGGCGGGATCGAGCCGATCCGATTGCAGCAATTGACCCAGGGCTTGAATCACTTCGGCGGGCAGAATGGTTGAGGCTATTGAATCGCTTTTTAAGGCGTTCATGGCCGCCGCAGTAAAGATGCGTTGGCCTGCTTCCCATTGGTTGAACGGGTCATGGTCATGGGCCATCAGGCTCAAAAGTTGAGCTTGGCTGTAGTCGAAATGCAAGACCACTGGTGCGCTAAAGCCGCGCAACAACGAGGGCACCGGTTCACTGGCGATGCCCTCAAACACCCAGCTTTGATGGGTTTCGCTCAGCACACACAATCGATCCTGGCACAAAGTCTGACCATGGACATCGATCAAGCCCACCATCACCGGGATCACAAAATTTTCTTTGTATTCTTGGCCAGGTGTGGGCCCGCAAGACTGGCTCAAGCTCAGGGTATAGCGTTGTGTGACTGGGTCGTGGTGGGCGGTGGCATGCACTTGTGGCGTGCCAGATTGCGCATACCAACGTTTGAAGGTCTCCAGGTGTTGCGCCAAAGCGGAGCCGGGGTTGGCATCGGCAATGGCTTGGGCAAAGTCATCACAGGTCACCGCTTGACCATCGTGGCGTTGAACGTACAAAGTCATGCCTCGGGCAAAGCCTACCCGGCCTTGCGGATCATGGGCTTGCGACAGCAAGGTTTGCATCATGCGAACCAGTTCTGCCCCTTTTTCGTACACAGTGACGGTATAGAAATTATTGATTTCCTGGTAACTGTCCGGGCGCACAGGGTGAGCCATGGGGCCGGCGTCTTCGGCAAATTGCATGTTGCGAAGCAGTCGGACATCTTCAATGCGCTTGACGGCCCGGGCCGAGGCCGATCCCGCCAGGTCTTGGCTGAACTCCTGATCGCGGAAAACGGTCAGCCCTTCTTTGAGCGACAACTGAAACCAGTCGCGGCAGGTGATGCGGTTGCCAGTCCAGTTGTGGAAGTACTCATGGCCGACCACGCTCTCAATATTGGCATAGTCAACATCGGTGGCGGTAGCGGGGCTGGCCAAAACATATTTGGTGTTGAATATGTTCAAACCCTTGTTTTCCATCGCGCCCATGTTGAAGTCTGCGGTGGCCACAATCATGAAGCGTTCCAAATCCAATCCCAGGCCATATCGAGATTCGTCCCAGGCAATGCTGGCGATCAAAGACTGCATGGCATGGTCGGTTTTGTCCAAGTCCCCAGACCGCACATAAATTTGCAACAGATGTTCGCGCCCAGTTCGGGCGGTGATGCGTTGTTCACGGCACACCAGGGGTCCTGCAACCAAGGCAAAAAGATAACTGGGTTTTTTATGGGGGTCTGCCCAAAGGGCCATGTGCCGGCCGTCGGGCAATTCGGATTGCGCCATCAAATTACCGTTAGACAACAAAACAGGGTATGCAGTTTTGTCGGCGCGCAAAGTCACCTGATACAGCGACATCACATCGGGGCGGTCTAAAAAATAAGTGATGCGCCTGAAGCCTTGGGCCTCGCATTGTGTGAAAAAAGCGTCTTGGCTCAGGTAAAGACCAGACAATTGCGTGTTCTTGCTTGGGTTGCAAGTGGTGAAAATTTCCAATTCAAAGGCTTGAAATCCTTCGGGAAGATTCTCCAACACCAATTGGCCTTGCTCCATTTTGAAGCTCGTGCCTTGTCCGTTGACCATGACGCGGGCCAGATTGAGTTCCTCGCCATCTAAGCGCAGGGCTTGTGCGCTGACGTCAGGGTTGCGGCGCACCTGCATTTTGTTGAGTACGCGGGTTTTGATGGGATCGAGGTCGATGGTCAGATCAACCGTGTCAATCCAAAATGCGGGGGCGGCGTAGTCCTCGCGGCGTGTCAAAGCGGCAGTGCCTTCAAGCATGAGGGGGTCCTGTGTGGTTGAGTGGGTACAGGCGTTTCAAACGCCATGTTTGAGAGAGGCTTCGATAAAGGCATCCAAGTCGCCGTCCAGCACTTTTTGGGTGTTGCTGATCTCCACATTGGTGCGCAAGTCCTTGATGCGGCTTTGGTCCAGTACATAGCTTCGAATTTGGTGACCCCAACCCACATCGGTTTTGGTGTCTTCCAGCTTTTGCTGGGCTTCCATGCGTTTGCGCATTTCAAAGTCGTACAGCCTGGAGCGCAGGCGCTTCCAAGCCACGTCGCGGTTGCTGTGTTGGCTGCGGCCGTCTTGGCACTGCACCACGATGCCGGTGGGAATGTGGGTCAGGCGCACCGCTGAGTCGGTTTTGTTGATATGCTGACCACCCGCGCCCGATGCGCGGAAAGTGTCGGTGCGCACATCCGCCGGGTTGATGTCGATCTCGATCGAGTCGTCCACCTCGGGGTAGACAAATATGCTGGCAAAACTGGTGTGGCGACCGCCCGAAGAGTCGAAGGGCGACTTGCGCACCAAGCGGTGCACGCCGGTTTCGGTGCGCAGCAAGCCAAAGGCGTATTCACCTTCGATCTTCAAGGTCGCACCTTTGATACCCGCCACATCACCAGGGGACTCATCTTCCAACGTGGCTTTGAATCCTTTGCGCTCAGCGTATTTGAGGTACTGGCGCAACAGCATGCTGGCCCAATCGCAGGCTTCTGTGCCACCAGCACCGGCTTGTATGTCGAGAAAGGCATTGCAGGGGTCGGCAGGGTTGTGGAACATGCGCCGAAATTCCAGCTTTTCTACGTCGGCCAGCAAGCTGACGGCTTCACTTTCAATCGTGATCAAGCCTGCTTCGTCATTTTCTTGCCGACTCATCTCAAACAACTCCAGGTTGTCTGTGAGTTCTTGGGCCAAACGGCTCAGAACCAGCACCACATCTTCCAGCGATTTTTTCTCGCGCCCCAACGCTTGCGCTGTTTGAGGTGCATCCCAAACACTGGGGTCTTCCAGTGAGGCGTTAACGGTTCTCAGCCGTTCGAATTTGGCATCAAAGTCAAAGATACCTCCGCAACTCGACGCTGCGAGCGCTGAGGTCTTGCAATTGGTTGCCAATTTGGTTGATGCGTTCTGCTTCCATGTGAGGATGTCCGTTTGAGGTTTGAATGTACTGATTTTCGCATGCACAAGCCGCTGCCCCGGTCATGGGCGGCCGAGGCTTCCATCCAATCCCATCAAGTTTGGTTTTGATGCGCATTGGTCAAAGTGTCCTCGGCCAATCCCAGGGCATGAATGCCGGTGAGCACTTCGCCCACCACGATGACAGTGGGGCTGGAAAATTCCTGCTGGGCTGCACATTGTGAGACTGTTGACAAAAGAGTGATGGCATGTCGCTGGCTGGGCAAACTGATGTTTTGCAGCAATGCCACTGGCGTGCTGGCTGGTAAACCCTCCAGCAATTGAGATTGGATGTGGTCCAACTGGGCCAGCCCCATATAAATCACCAAGGTCAAGCGAGCGGTGTGGGCGGCGCGCGCTATGTCCGCCCAGGGCATGGAGGAACCACTCGCATGGCGGTGGCCGGTCACGAAAACAACGCCTTGAGCATGATCGCGGTGTGTCAAGGCGATTTGCTGGCAAGCCATGCCAGCCAAGGCCGAGGTGATGCCGTTGATGATTTCCACCTCAATGCCGGCCGATCGCAAATGATCTATCTCTTCACCCCCGCGCCCAAAAATCAGCGGGTCGCCCCCTTTGAGTCGGACCACATTTTCGCCAGACAACGCGGCTTGCACCATCAATTTGTGGATGAATGCCTGGGGCGTGGATCGACAACCCCCACGCTTGCCCACTTTGATCACCCTGGCCGTCCGATTGGCCAAACTCAGAATGTCTTCACCGACCAAGTCGTCGACCAAGATCAAACTCGCTGATTGCAATGCTTTGAGGGCTTTGAGGGTCAGCATTTCGGGGTCGCCCGGCCCTGCGCCCACCAATCTAACCTTGGGTTTGTGGGGCTGTGGCTTCATGAGACAAAACAGATCGATGGAAGTCGGACACCTGATGGCCCAACGACAACAGCACTTCAACCTGTTGGGCAATGGGCGGCGGAACGGGTTGATGGCCTTGCAGCACATCCTCAATGTAGCGGGCGGTGGTCTCTGGGTCGTTGTCCTGTGGCAAGGGGGTGAGTTCGGTCAAGCTGCCCTTTTGCAAAGTCCGCATTGGCATGGCTTGTCCGTGGACAAAAGCAATCATGGCCGGTGTGCGCCTTGGATCTGCCACCGGTTCACCTTCTGTGCTGCGCAGGAGCAGCGCATGGGCCTGCACCAGGGACAGGGTTTGAGACATGCTGATGGCGTATTCAGGATGGGTGTAGCTGCTCACCAAGAGGGCGGGACCCCGCAATGGATTGATCATTTTCACCATGCTGTGGGCCGGATTGCGCAATCCCACAGTGCGCCTGACATCCAAAAGTTTTTGCAATGCAGGACACAAGTCATGTGTGCGGAGATAGCGAACCTTGCCGGGCACCAATGTTGCGGTGTTGGCTGTCACAGGCCAGTCCAAGGCGGCAAATACTTGTTCACTGGAGACGCGCTGGGCCTCAGTGCTGCAACCATGGACCAGAACTGCGAATCCATGGCGGGCCATCAACATGGCCAGCAAGGGGGTCAGCAAGGGCATTTTGCGCGAACCGTTGTAGCTGGGGATGACCAGCGCAGGCGCTTGATGCGGACTGTCCAATGGCGTTAATCGGCAGGTGGTCGCATCCAAAAAACCCGCCATTTCATCGGGTGTTTCGCCCTTGATGCGCATGGCCAAGCAAAATGCGCCGATCTCCAAGTCCGTGAGTTGATTGTCCAGCAACTGCCCCATCAAATCGGCGGCTTGAGCGCGGCTCAAAGCACGCGCGCCTTCTTTGCCGCGGCCGATTTCTTTGAGGTACGCACTGATGCCCATCACAAGATTGTCCTGCATGCGGGGCTACACTGCGCACATGATCGTTTTGGGCATCGAGTCCTCTTGTGATGAAACCGGTGTGGCCTTGGTGCAAGCCAACCCCAGCTCGGCAGATTCATTTCATCGCCTGCCTGTGTTGCTGGGCCAGGCTTTGCACTCACAAATCGAAATGCACCAGGCATATGGCGGGGTGGTGCCGGAGTTGGCCAGCCGAGACCATATTCGCCGAGTGATTCCCTTGACCGAGTCAGTGATGACCCAGTCAGGCATCCAAGCCAGGGAGATTGATGTCGTGGCCTATACCCGAGGTCCGGGCTTGGCTGGTGCTTTATTGGTGGGGGCTGGGGTCGCCGCAGGTTTGGCCAGCGCATGGCAAATACCCATGCTGGGTGTGCACCACTTGGAAGGGCATTTGTTGTCTCCCTTTTTGAGCGAACACCCGCCGGCTTTTCCTTTCGTGGCCTTGTTGGTGTCTGGTGGCCATACCCAACTCATGCGGGTGAATTCAGTCGGTGATTACGCCTTATTGGGCGAAACCATAGATGATGCGGCGGGTGAAGCTTTTGACAAGTCGGCCAAGCTGTTGGGCCTACCTTACCCAGGCGGCCCTGCATTGGCCCGACTGGCCATGCAGGGAGACCCCAGGGCTTTTGCCCTGCCCAGGCCATTGCTCAACAGCGGCAATTTGGACTTTTCGTTTGCGGGCCTCAAAACGGCGGTTTTGACCCAAACCCAGCGCCTGGGGGCTGCCGTGCCAGACCGGGTGGCTGATTTGGCGGCCAGCACCCAAGCGGCCATTGTGGATGTTTTGGTCAAGAAATCAATCAAAGCCTTGGTGCAAACGGGCCTGAAAAGACTGGTGGTGGCCGGCGGTGTCGGGGCCAATCGGTCATTGCGCGAGCAATTAAACGCCAATTGCTCGGCCCAGGGGGTGCAAGTGCATTACCCAGAGTTGCATTTGTGCACAGACAACGGGGCGATGATTGCCATGGCCGCAGCCATGCGCATCCAAGCCTTGCCTGGCGTGCGCTTGACGCGTGGTGATGCTTTTACTGTTAGACCCCGCTGGCCACTGCACCAGCTGTCCGAAAATCATTGAACCATCACGGCATGGGCTTTGTTTTCCGGCAATTTTTTGACCAAAATCAGGCTCAAGACGCCATGCTCGAGTTTGGCGCTGCTGGCGGCGGCATCGATGGGCAGGGGCAATTCAAACAAGGCTTGGTAAGCCCGGGGTGCATCGGCCAAGGTGTTGATTTTCACCACCTGCTCCTCGATCCATACAGAAATCTGTTCGCGGGTAACACCAGGCACATCCATTCTCAGTTTGTACTGCTGTTCGTCTTGTTCGAACTCGGTGGTTGGCGACTGATGCGCTCGGGCCAGTTCCTTTAAAAATCGTTCAACGCCCAAGTGGGCATTGTTGCGGTAATTCACTGGTGCGATCGGGGCAAAAAACATGGTTTTCTCCTTAATAGAGGGTACATTGAGCGGTTGTTCCGCGTTCATCTAAAGTTGCGTCTAAGCCACCGACATTCAAGGGCACAAAGGGATGAATCTTTTCTCGCATCAGGCCTTGAAATCGACTTTTTGGACGTTATTTGAAATGTTTTTAAGTACGGTCTTCGAGCAACGATTTTCAAATCCGCGAGAAGACCATGTGCCCAGGCGCATGCAAATCTTGTTGGAGATGTGGGTTCAAGCCGTTCTGGATGCCGGCACCTCACTCGCATGGGCCTTGGCCAAGCCACTGGAACGCGGTCCATGGAATCGGTTGGGTGATCCAGGCGTGCGTCACGATACCCAGGGCTCAGGCTTAGGATTCAAAGTGGTCAAAAATTTGACGGCCCAACCAGCCGAACTGCCCAGCTTATGCCGCATCAGCAGGCCACCTCCCCCCACGGTTGGAAAATGATTTTTTTATCCAGGACTAACCCATGCGTTCCACCATTTTGAATTTAGAGGCTTCCAAAATTCGCGATGTGGCCAATGCCGGTCTGGGCCGTGATGATGTGCTTGCCTTTTGGTTTGGTGAGAGCGATGAGGCCACACCGGACATTGTTCGCCAAGCGGCCATCGAATCTTTGCGACTTGGCGAGACCTTTTATGCCCATAACCTGGGCCTGCATGAGTTGCGCCACGGTATTGCGAATCACATGACGCAAAAGCATCCGGGGCCGAATGGCCTGGGCGTGGCTGCAGATCGTGTGGCGGTCACCGCGGGTGGGGTCAATGCCTTGATGCTGGCTGTACAAGCTCTGGTCGATGCGGAAGACGATGTCTTGGTCATCACGCCGGTCTGGCCGAATTTGGTCGCCCAACCTCGCATCATGGGCGCCAACTTGCGCACCCTGGCTTTGCAAGCAGTTGGTGGGCGTTGGCAATTGGATTTGGATGAATTGTTGGCCGCCATCCTTCCGCAGACACGCTTATTGATTTTGAATGCACCGAACAACCCCACTGGTTGGACCTTGGGTCAAGTTGAGCAAGAGGCCATCTTGCGCCGGTGTCGTGAAACAGGAACCTGGATTTTGGCCGATGAGGTTTATGAGGCGCTTTACTTTGCGCCCACTGAAAATGCCTGCGCCCCAAGCTTTCTGGATGTGGCTGACCCCAACGACCGTTTGGTGGTGGTGCACAGTTTTTCCAAAAGCCACCTCATGACCGGATGGCGCTTGGGTTGGTTGGTCATGCCACCAGCAATGACCCAGGCCATGGGCAAACTCATTGAGTTCAACACCTCTTGCTGCCCTGTCTTTGCCCAGCGGGCTGGTGTGGTGGCATTGCAGCATGCCTCAGAAATCACCCCGAGGGTGGTGTCCCATCTCAAAATCTGTCGGGATACTTTGGTTGGGGCGTTGCAGGAGGTGCCGGGCTTGGAATTGAGCATGCCTTTGGGGGGGATGTATGCCTTTTTTCGATGGCCTGGCCACGACAACGGTGTGATCATGGCCAAGCAATTGGTGGCCCAAGCTGGCCTGGGCCTGGCCCCTGGTGAAGCATTTGGCCCCGAGGCGGCCGGTTGGTTGCGCTGGTGCTTCGCCTCCAAAGAGCCCCAAAGGCTGTTATCGGGTGTAGATCGGCTGAAAAGTTGGATGAAGCTATAATTTGCAGGTCTGAATTTTTCGGACGCACGCCAAGCGCAGTTCCAGTGCCTGGCGCAAGTCAAACACCAAGGAATCATCATGACCACACTTAACAAGGCAGAGGTCGTCAAAGCCAATGCCCGCAGCGCCAGCGATACAGGCAGTCCCGAAGTGCAGGTGGCAATTTTGACCGCCCGCATCAACGAACTCACCCCCCATTTCAAAACCCATGCCAAAGATCACCACGGTCGCCGTGGCTTGTTGCGCATGGTCAGCCGCCGCCGCAAATTGTTGGACTACCTCAAGTCCAAGGATGCCGACCGCTACACAGCGCTGATTGCCAAACTCGGTCTGCGCAAGTAATTTTGTTCAACGCATGCAAGCACGGCCACTGATGTTATTTCGATAACTCGGTGGCTTTGCCACATGGAGATCACGGGAACAGAGCGAAGCTGTGTCATTCCATCAAATACCCCTTGAGGGGTGTTTCATGGGATGGCATCGTGTTCTGAGACGTTTTTTCCAGGCTTTGTGGAGGTGGCCTGCACCTTCCGTCAACCTCAGGAGTTATACATGTCCATTTTCAATAAAGTCACTAAATCTTTCCAGTGGGGCCAGCACACGGTCACCATAGAAACTGGCGAAATTGCACGCCAAGCCACTGGCGCCGTGCTGGTCAACATCGACGATACCGTGGTGTTGGCCACGGTTGTGGGCTCCAAATCATCCAAACCCGGGCAGGATTTTTTCCCGCTGACCGTGGACTACATCGAAAAAACCTATGCGGCTGGCAAGATTCCCGGCAGTTTTTTCAAGCGTGAAGCCAAGCCCAGTGAACTCGAAACCCTGACCTCGCGCTTGATCGATCGACCCATTCGACCTTTGTTCCCGGAAGGTTTCTACAACGAAGTGCATGTGGTGATCCACACCGTGTCCCTCAACCCCGAGGTCGATGCAGACATTGCCGCCATGATCGGCACATCGGCCGCATTGGCCATCTCAGGTTTGCCATTCAATGGTCCGATTGGCGCTGCGCGGGTGGGTTACATCAACGGTGAATATGTGCTCAATCCCGGTCAAACCCAGCGCAAAGACAGCCTGATGGACTTGGTGGTGGCGGGCACCGAAACCGCTGTGTTGATGGTGGAGTCAGAAGCCCAACAACTGTCCGAAGAAATCATGTTGGGTGCGGTGGTTTTTGGCCACGAGCAAGGCAAGATTGCCATCCACGCGATCCACGACTTGGTGCGTGATGCGGGCAAACCGGCCTGGGACTGGACAGCACCCGCACGCGACCACGATTTCGAAGCCAAGCTGGCTGCACAGGCGCAAGAGAAACTGAGCGCTGCATATCAAATCCGCAACAAGCAAGCCCGCACCCAGGCTTGCCGTGAGGCCTACCAGGCCGCCAAAGATGGCTTGACCGCCCAAGGCATTGAATTTGATCCCGTGAAAGTGGACAACCTGTTGTTTGAAATTGAGTCGCGCATTGTTCGCGGGCAAATTTTGGCGGGTGAACCGCGCATCGATGGTCGTGATACCCGCACGGTGCGCCCCATTGAAATCCGCAACTCCGTGTTGCCCCGCACCCATGGCTCAGCCCTGTTCACCCGGGGTGAAACCCAGGCCTTGGTGATTGCCACTTTGGGCACAGAACGAGATGCACAGCGCATTGATGCCTTGGCCGGTGAGTTTGAAGACCGTTTCATGCTGCACTACAACATGCCCCCGTTTGCCACCGGCGAAGTCGGGCGCATGGGCAGCACCAAGCGGCGAGAAGTAGGTCATGGCCGCTTGGCCAAACGTGCCCTGGCTGCCGTGTTGCCAAGCAAGGATGAATTCCCTTACACCATGCGTGTGGTGTCTGAAATCACCGAATCCAACGGGTCTTCTTCGATGGCTTCGGTGTGCGGCGGTTGCTTGTCTTTGATGGATGCGGGCGTGCCCATGAAGGCCCATGTGGCCGGCATCGCCATGGGGCTGATCAAAGAGGGCAACCGTTTCGCCGTGTTGACCGATATCTTGGGTGACGAAGATCACCTGGGCGACATGGACTTCAAGGTGGCAGGCAGCACACAAGGCATCACCGCTTTGCAAATGGACATCAAAATCCAGGGCATCACGCAGGAAATCATGCAGGTGGCTTTGGCGCAGGCCAAAGAGGCGCGCATCCACATTTTGGCCAAGATGCAAGAGGCCATGGGTGAGGCCCGCACGGAAGTGAGCAACTTTGCCCCCAAACTCTTCACCATGAAAATCAATCCCGAGAAAATCCGTGATGTGATCGGTAAAGGCGGGGCTGTGATCCGTGCATTGACCGAAGAGACGGGCACCCAGATCAACATCGAAGAGGATGGCACCATCACCATTGCCGCCACCGACGGCGCAAAAGCCGAAGAGGCCAAGCGCCGCATCACAGAAATCACTGCGGAAGTGGAAATTGGCAAGGTCTATGAAGGCCCTATCACCAAGATTTTAGACTTTGGTGCATTGGTCAATTTGCTGCCCGGCAAAGATGGTTTGTTGCACATCAGTCAGATCAGCCATGAGCGCATTGCCAAAGTCACCGATGTTCTGGCCGAAGGTCAGGTGGTGCGCGTCAAGGTGTTGGAGACCGACGAGAAAGGCCGTGTCAAGCTCTCGATGAAAGCCTTGCTGGAGCGCCCGGAGCATTCTGCTGAGGATGCGCCGCATCACCTGCATGATGCGCCCGCCCACCATGACGGAGCCCCTCTCGGCGAACCCAAGAGCGAACACTGATCTGTTGACCCCTTGGCGACCCGCCCATGAAGCGTTACTTGATTGCAGGCAATTGGAAGATGAATGCACAGTTGTCGGCCAACGCCGATTTGTTGGCTGGCATCGTGCCTCATTTGTCTGCTACAGGTGCAGTGGATGTGGCGGTTTGTGTGCCCGCGCCGTATTTGGCGCAGGTACAAAAAATTTGTCAGGGTACGTGCATGAATTGGGGGGCGCAGGACGTCTCAGCCCATGAGTCTGGCGCATTCACGGGCGAAGTCTCAGCCGACATGCTCAGCGACTTCAAATCGCGTTATGTGCTTGTGGGCCACTCGGAGCGTCGCCAACACCACCTCGAAACCTCCAGCATTGTGGCCGCCAAGGCCCAACGCGCCCTTGCCAAAGGCATCACCCCCATAGTGTGCGTGGGTGAAACATTGCAAGAGCGTGAGGCTGGACAAACCGAAGAGGTGGTCAAGCGCCAAATGGCCGCAGTCATTCAGCAGGTTGCACACTGTGTCAGTGAACTGGTGGTGGCCTACGAACCGGTCTGGGCCATTGGGACAGGGAGAACGGCCAGCCCTGAGCAAGCTCAGACGGTTCATGCCCTGTTGCGTGCCCAATTGCGAGCAGCCAGTGCGAATGCCGACCGCATTCGCATTCTCTATGGTGGCAGCATGAACCCCAGCAATGCGGCAAGTTTGTTGGCGCAAGCGGATATTGACGGGGGTTTGATTGGTGGCGCATCACTCAAATCCCATGATTTCTTGGCCATTGTGGCCGCAGCCCAGGCGCTGTGATGCGCTGATTAACCTGAGACGACCATGAATTTGCTTTTGAATGTTTTGCTGGTGGTTCAAATCCTGACTGCCTTGGCCATGATTGGACTGATCTTGATACAACATGGAAAGGGTGCAGACATGGGCGCTGCATTTGGCAGCGGCAGCTCGGGCAGTTTGTTCGGCGCCAGTGGCAGTGCCAATTTTTTGTCCCGCAGCACCTCTGTCTTGGCCGCTATCTTCTTTGCCTGCACTTTGGCCTTGGCTTATTTTGGCAACTTGCGCACCTCCGAAGAGGGCATCAGCGTGCTGGAGAAAGCCCCCGTCAGTGCGCCCGTGGGCGCGGGTTCGCAGATTCCCGGTCAATCTGATTCATCCGCAAATCCCCCAACTGCACCCAGTCAGCCCACGGCACCTGTGGCCCCCAACGGGGCGGGGCAGATCCCTAAATGAGCCAGAGGGGGGCATGTCGTTCGCACCCAAGCACGTTGCAGTTAAACTTATCAAGGGTTTGTGAAGCCCTGTGTTCCTTGTTTTTTGAAATGCCGTCGTGGTGAAATTGGTAGACACGCTATCTTGAGGGGGTAGTGGCGAAAGCTGTGCGAGTTCGAGTCTCGCCGACGGCACCAACACAAGTGGACAAACCTTATTTTGCAAGTGGCAGTTTTTTGTTGCAGCTTGCGATTGATGCGAACGCGCAAAGGTGTTGGTACATGCGTGATAAGATGTGCAACGTTTGTAAATCTAAGCTGACATTGTTTGATGCAAATGCGCCAAACCTCCCTGGTCGGTTATCAAGACCTCATGACCCGATTTCACCTCCCCACTTTCCAACCCCTTTACAGGACTGTCATCTTCTTGTCAGAGTAGCAAGCCATATTCGGGCTTGATTATGAGAACTATTTGGCAATTCATCGATGAACCTTGAAGCTTACCTGCCGGTTTTATTGTTTATCTTGGTGGGTTTGGCCATTGGCGTTGCTCCCCAAGCCATCGGTTTTTTCCTAGGTCCCAGGCGGCCCAACGAAGCCAAAAATTCCCCCTATGAATGCGGTTTTGAGGCATTTGAAGATGCTCGCATGAAATTTGATGTGCGCTATTACCTGGTGGCCATTTTGTTCATACTTTTTGATTTGGAAATTGCGTTTTTGTTTCCATGGGCTGTTGCTTTGAAAGAGATTGGCCCTGTGGGCTTTTGGGCCATGATGATTTTTCTGGCCATCTTGGTCGTTGGTTTTGCCTACGAGTGGAAAAAAGGGGCGCTGGATTGGGAGTAAACCGTGTCACTTGAAGGCGTTTTCAAAGAGGGATTCATCACCACCTCCTACGATTCTGTGGTGAATTGGGCCAAAACGGGTTCTCTGTGGCCCATGACATTTGGGTTGGCCTGTTGTGCGGTTGAGATGATGCATGCGGGCGCTGCACGATATGACATCGATCGTTTCGGCATGTTGTTCAGACCCAGTCCACGACAGTCTGACCTCATGATCGTGGCCGGCACTTTGTGCAACAAAATGGCCCCTGCTTTGCGCAAGGTCTATGACCAAATGAGTGAGCCCCGTTGGGTCTTATCCATGGGCTCATGCGCCAACGGTGGGGGCTATTACCACTACAGCTATTCGGTGGTGCGCGGTTGCGACCGCATCGTGCCGGTTGATGTTTATGTGCCAGGTTGCCCTCCCACGGCCGAGGCCCTTTTGTATGGCATTTTGCAGTTGCAAAGCAAAATTCGCCGTGAAAACACCATTGCCCGCTGAAAGTTTGTCATGAGCGATCGGTTGGGCGAACTTCAAAATATTTTGCAATCGGTGCTGGTCTCCGAGGTGGTGGAGTTGGTATCCAGCTTGGACGAACTGACTTTGACAGTTTCGTCCGCCAATTATTTTTCTGTCGCCCAGCGCTTGCGAGACGACCCCCAACTGGCTTTTGAGCAATTGATCGATCTGTGTGGCATGGACTACTCCACCTACAAAGATGGGGCCCAAAGCAGCCACTCGGATGGTCCTCGTTTTGCGGTGGTTTGTCATCTTCTTTCGCTGCAACACAATTGGCGGCTTCGATTGCGGGTCTATGCCCCTGACGATCACATGCCTCGTCTCGCCTCCATCTACCCGATTTGGAATTCTGCCAACTGGTTTGAGCGGGAAGCCTTTGATTTGTTCGGCATTGTTTTTGAAGGCCACGAAGATTTGCGCCGATTGCTCACCGACTATGGCTTCATTGGGCATCCGTTTCGCAAGGACTTTCCCACCTCTGGTCATGTCGAGATGCGCTACGACGCGGAGCAACAGCGCGTGATTTACCAACCGGTGTCCATCGAGCCGCGCGAGATCACGCCACGCATCATCCGAGAAGAGCATTACGGCGGATTGCACTAAGCCATGGCCGATATCAAAAACTACACCCTCAATTTGGGACCACAGCACCCGGCTGCTCACGGCGTGCTTCGCCTGGTGCTCGAACTCGATGGCGAGGTGGTGCAGCGTGCTGACCCACACATTGGATTGCTGCACCGTGCCACGGAAAAACTGGCTGAGAGCAAGACCTACATTCAATCCTTGCCCTACATGGACAGGCTCGACTATGTGTCGATGATGTGCAATGAGCATGCCTATTGCTTAGCGATCGAAAAAATGATGGGCCTGCAGGTGCCTGAGCGCGCGCAATACATCCGCGTGATGTACGCTGAAATCACCCGATTGCTCAACCACCTCTTGTGGTTGGGTTGCCATGGTTTTGACTGTGGCGCAATGAACATCCTGATTTATTGCTTTCGCGAGCGAGAGGATTTGTTTGACATGTACGAGGCCGTCTCTGGTGCTCGTATGCATGCGGCTTACTTCCGTCCAGGTGGGGTGTATCGTGATTTGCCGGACACCATGCCCCAGTACAAGGTCAGCAAGATCAAAAATGACCGCGTCATTGCCCGCCTCAATGAAAACCGTCAGGGCAGTTTGCTGGACTTCATCGACGACTTCACCCGCCGCTTCCCAGCTTTTGTCGACGAGTATGAAACCTTGTTGACCGATAACCGCATCTGGAAGCAGCGCACGGTGGGCATTGGCGTGGTCAGCCCAGAGCGGGCCAAAAATCTGGGTTTCACGGGCGCAATGCTGCGCGGATCGGGTGTGGCTTGGGATTTGCGCAAGCACCAACCCTATGATGTTTATGACCGGATGGATTTCGACATTCCCATTGGCAAAACAGGCGACTGCTACGACCGTTATCTGGTTCGGGTGGCCGAGATGCGCCAGTCCAATCGCATCATTTCCCAATGCGTCCATTGGTTGCGGCAAAACCCAGGCCCTGTCATCACTGACAACCACAAGGTCGCCGCACCCGCACGGGAAGCGATGAAGGCCAACATGGAAGAGTTGATTCACCATTTCAAGTTGTTCACCGAGGGCTTTCACGTGCCTGAAGGGCAGGCTTACGCTGCGGTTGAGCATCCCAAGGGCGAGTTTGGGATTTACTTGGTGAGCGATGGGGCCAACAAGCCCTACCGCTTGAAGATCAGAGCACCTGGTTTTGCCCACTTGGCGGCCATGGATGAAATGTCACGCGGACACATGATCGCGGACACGGTGGCTGTGATTGGCACCATGGACATTGTTTTTGGGGAAATTGATCGATGAACAGTGCTGCGCCAGTGCTAGCCCCGATGGCCTTGCCTGAGGCCATGCAGCAGCGTTTTGCCAAAGAAGTGGCCAAATATCCCGCCGATCAAAGCCAGTCTGCTGTCATGGCTTGTTTGTCCATCGTTCAGCAAGAAATGGGCTGGGTGAGCCCCGAATCCGAGTTGGCCGTGGCCCAATATTTGGGCATGCCGGTGATGGCTGTTCGCGAGGTCAGCAGCTTCTACAACATGTACAACCTCAAGCCGGTGGGTCGCTACAAAATCAATGTGTGCACCAATTTGCCCTGTCAGCTGCGCGATGGCGCTGGTGCTTTGGCCCATTTGTGTGAGCG
>Ga0214923_10000728_pt1 | contig 48828 bp, 42 predicted proteins | sample LL1510_MetaG_FD_177993 | JGI IMG/M metagenome (GOLD analysis project Ga0214923, IMG submission 177993) | Freshwater microbial communities from Lake Lanier, Atlanta, Georgia, United States - LL-1510 | ecosystem: Environmental > Aquatic > Freshwater > Lake | place: USA: Georgia | collected...
CGACTGGGCTGCATCAACCTGCACGCCCAAAAAGAGCGCAAGCGGCATCAGTTTGCAGGCTGTTGCAAACAAATTGTATATCGTTTTTCCATCGTCTTTTCCAAATTTCTTATGCAATTCGCGCAGGAAACCACACTCTTGCGTCTGACCAACGCTTTCGTGATTACCTCGGACAAGGTGAACGTTTGCCCAGTTTGCTAGCTTCAAGCGCGTCACCAGATAGAGTACTTCACTGCCGTAAGCACCACGGTCAACAAAGTCACCCAGAAACACGATATGCACGTCGGGGGCAAGCTTGAAATCATTATTCAAAAGGCCCTGACAGACCATGCTCATCAGATTGCGCAAGAGGCTGTGAGCGCTGCCGTGCAGATCACCAAGAAATATAATTTTTGTACCATTCCGCACTACTAATTTTTCAACGAAAGGAAGCCTGTTGGCAGGATCTTGGTGCAGATCGCCTTCAAACGCTGCCGCGTCCTCCTCGTGCGTCAGCTCATCAGGATGAGGACTGATGCGTCCTGTCCAACTATCGTGAGCCACAAAGGATGAACGCCGCTCAGCTGTAATGCGCGCTATGAAATGCTTGAGCATATGAGCAAAATCTGTGGCTGTAATCGTGCGCAATGTCCCCGTAGCAAACCCTACCGCGTTGATGTTTGGCCTATTATGCTCAGGGTAAACGGTACAAAAATCCTCAACAAACGCGTGCAGCGAGTCCGGCGCTGCGCTTGTTGCATCCTCCGCTGCATACACGGTTGCCACAAGGCAAAACAACACTGTGAAGATATAGTTAAGCACTTTCATAATAACCTCCATTATCTTGTCTAGCTCAGGCTGTAGCGTCGGCTACACCTGCTTGAGTGCCGTCACGCACCCACGTAAAATCCAACGCTCCTGTTGTATCGTCCATGCTGTTAATTTTCACGTAACCACCATCCCGATACATCGCATGAGCCCCTACCAAATGAGACTCGTAAATGAAGTAGCGCCATTCGTGGTAAGCACCCGTAGTATCGAGCAAGGCATACCCATCGTAAGAATTCCCACGCGCTTCAGCAGCCGTCGACATGGTAATACACGCGGGCATATCTTTGAACAGCAGCCCCTCGGTTGCAGCACGATCGCGCACCGTCTCACGATAGAGCGTGTGATCATGCCAATCAACCGGATCGTGCACCCCCGCTTCAGTCAGTTTAACGCAGCAGCGGTCATCTTGGTGGCCACGGAGCATTTTGACCAGCGAACGCTCTGCTAAGTAGGCATCTAATTCTTCCAGGTTCGGCCTAAACCCTATCGCACCACGGGCGTCGTTGAGCAACCACTGAACGCCCTTAGTTTTAGGATGAGCCAAGCCACGAAAGAGCTCGCGGCGCGTTGCGCCCCATGCTGCCATACCCGTAACATCACTCCACTGAAAACCATCACCTACGATATGCTTACGGCCCCGAGAAGATTTTGTTATGCTTGCACCATGCCGCGTTGCAAGAAAGCTGGCTGGAATTTCTTCCCGCTCCACCCGCTCAAAAGACACTTTAGCGTCAGCGCACAAGAGCTCGTTCGGATCGTAAAATGGTTCTACACCACCATGACAACACTGCATGAAAATAGGCTTTTCTACGCCTGGTACCTGCACGCCAAGGAAAATAGCAAGCGGCAGCGTCCTACAAAATGCGATGAAGGCATTGTAAATTCTTCCCGCTGTTCGCGCAGGCCACTTTCTGCCCAGCTCCACTGCAAAACCATACTGCTGCGTAATGAGAACGCCTTCATGGTTCCCGCGCACCAACCAAACACGGTCAAAATTGGCAAGTTTCAACTTGAGCAACAAATAAACCACTTCAATACCATAACAGCCCCGGTCGGTGATATCACCTAGCACAAGCAGGTAGCGATCTGGCGCAAGCGTAAAATCATCGCGCAGATGTCCCTGTTTGACCATGCGCACCAGACTGCGCAGGAGGCTATGGGCACTACCGTGCAAATCGCCCAAAACTAGCACCTTGCTCCCGGCTGGAATAACTTTCTTTTCTACAAAAGGAATTGTTTGCGCATCGTCGATACCATTAAGTACCAGCCTGCTTTCAGCATCCGTTATGAGCAAATCTTGTAAGCCAAACCCATCATGCCTTAACCAGGCAGAACGTTGCTTGCTTTGGTCAGCAAACGGCTGATCCATCATTTTTTCCAAGTAACGGTCAAACATCTCTTTGTGCTCATCAGCTGTAATAAACGGCCTGTCAAAAGCCATCCTGCGAATATCGCGCATAGCATATTCGGGATATCCCTTAAAAAAAGCATCCGCCAGCGCGGTAATGGAATCGGCAAAAGCGGTTGCTCCTCCTAGCGCTATAGTCAGCAAGAATGCGTAAAAAAGGCGTATGCTTTGCATGAACAACCCCTCCTTTAAAATAGTAATCTTTCTTAATTGTACCAGACCCGGAGCAAAGGTAAAAAAGCCCTAGAAAACGCGTCTTTTTTACAAACTGAAAGGTTGAGAATCAGCACAAAAAGGCCGCTTTTGCACAATTTCGCACAAAAGCGGCCTTTTTTAAGCTGGTAAAATTACGAGATGTTGTGCTACAAAACGACCTGATAAGCCAAATAGGCGAAGAATAAGCTCACCAAGGCAGCTCCCGTGCCCCGCCCCATCGGGCGCCGCCGCATGAGACCACAGGCCAGGATACCAAAAGCTAAGAACATGAACATGCACGCCCACTGCAAGCCGGCAAGCTGCACCGGTTTTTTAGAAAGAACAGCCAATAAACCCAGGATGAGCGTTGTCTGGCCCAGTACGGTTCCTAGGGTGGGCCCAATAGCCAAACCAAAGTCGCCGCGGCGAATAGCACCAAAACAAAGCGCTAGTTCAGGCAGCGTGGTGCCAACACCCAGAATAGTAGCCCCAATCGTTTCAGGGGAGGCATTAAGCGCCGTTGCAAGACCTACCGCACAGTGCACGGTCAGGTGCGACGCACCCATGACAAAAGCCAAGCTCGCGCCCAGCTTTGCCAACAGCTGCCAGGTAGGCTCTGTAGCAAGGGCACGTTCGTGCTGTGCATCAACCTCATGCACCACATCATCGCCGTGCAGCAGGTCGCGCATATCTTTGCACTTCCAAAAATAGAAAATTGCGCCGATGTAAAGGCCAATGAGCACAACGCCAAGAGCGGCCGATACGCTGCCAATGAACAACAGCGCCAGCAGAATAAGCGAGGTCAGCAGCAAAATAGACAGCAGCTTGCGATTGTCGCTGGCCGACATGCGAATTTTGCTGCCAGCAATGAGCAGCGCGGAGCCAACAACCATGGTCACATCACTGAAATTGCCGCCGATGATGTCACCCACCGCAATTTCACTAGCGCCAGCAAGCGCAGAAGAAATGGTTATTGCCAATTCAGGGATATCAGCGGCAAGTGCTAAAACAATAAAGCCAAGAAAAAACGTAGAAACCTGGTATCGCTGCGCCACTAGGATGGCGTAGGTCACCACCCAATCGCCACCGCGCCACAACGCTGCCAGGCCGCCCATAACACCAACGCACAATAAACCGCTCATCAAACTCATCACCAAACTTCCTTTGGGAAGGGTTGTCTACAATTTTTTAAACGCAGAAGGCCAAGGAGTAGTATGGCATAGGCCACCCACTTCCTCAAAGGGCCTGAGATCACACCCGACGAAGGCGCCGCGTGCTACACATGTTAGATGCTATTGCTTATGCCCCCGAACCACGCACGCCACTGACAACGCATGGCCGGGGAATTAATTGCTAGCAAAACAGCGAACCATCATTGATGTTATTTTTCGAGCTTTTAGAAGGATAAACTTGTCTGTCAGTATAAATCGCCTCCACTTTTCTTGCAAGCTGCGCTACACTGGGGCCGCTATGGCAAATAAGCACTTTACCCACCTTCATCTCCATACAGAGTTTTCCCTCCTGGACGGCGCAATCCGCATTGGCGACCTGCTTAAACGTGCCAAGGAGCAGCAGTGGCAGGCGGTCGGCATTTCCGACCACGGCAATATTTTTGGCGCGGTAAAATTCTTTCAAATGGCAAAAAAAGAAGCCATCAAGCCGGTCTTGGGCATTGAGATGTACTTTACCCCGGACATCAGCGTGCGTACGGCCCAAGAAAAATATTGTCACCTCATCCTGATTGTCCAGAACAAGGAAGGCTACAAGAATCTTTGTAAACTGCTTTCTATTGCCTACCAAGAAGGTTTTTACTTCAAGCCACGCGTCGACTACGCCTCCCTAGAAAAATACTCCGCTGGGCTCATCGCCACTACCGCCTGCGTGGGCGGCCACGTCCCCACCCTGCTGCGCGAAGGCAACATTGAAGAGGCAAAAAAACGCGTCGACTGGTTCAAACAAGTATTTGGTCCTGAGCGTTTTTACTTCGAAATGCAGCCCGCAGAATTTGATAAGCAGCACGTGCTTAATCCTCTCTTGGTCAAGTATGGCAAGGAATGGGATGTGCCCCTGATTGGCACCTCAGACGCGCATTATTTGATTGAAGCTGACCGAGAAGCACACGAGGTAATGCTAGCTGTACAGACCAAAGATGTGATCGACAACCCTAATCGCTTCAGCTTTGGTGAATGTCGCGCCTTTGTTCGCTCCACCGAGCAGATGTTGGCAGCCTTTCCCGAGCAACCCGAGGCCGTGTGGAACACCGGACGCATTGCCGACCTGTGCGAATTTAATTTTGAGTTTGGCAAGCTGCACTTTCCACTCTTTCCGGTTCCTCAGGAACACACGCAAGAGACGTATTTTGCTGCCTTGTGCAAAGAGGGGCTTGAGCGGCTAAAAAATGCTGCCCTGATCCCTGCTGACCAACACGCAGCATACGACGCGCGTCTGCAACTTGAAATAGACCTGATCGTCAAAATGGGTTTTGTGGGATACTTTTTGGTCGTCTCTGACTTCATCCAGTGGGCCAAGCGGCAAGATATTCCAGTGGGCGCTGGACGCGGATCGGCAGCTGGTTCACTCGTTGCCTGGGCCCTGCAAATTACCAACATCGATCCGCTGGCTTACAATCTCCTGTTCGAGCGGTTTTTAAACCCCGAGCGTGTGAGCATGCCAGATATTGATATTGATTTTTGCATCGAGCGGCGCGAAGAAGTTATCAACTATGTGAAAGATAAATACGGCCACGACTGTGTGTGCCAAATCATCACCTTTGGTACGATGATGGCCAAAGGCGTTATTAAAGACGTCGCGCGCGCGCTGGGGTTCCCGTTCCAAGATGCTAATGCCATTACCGACCTGATTCCCGAGCAACTGAAAATAACGCTCAAAGAGGCCGTGGAACAAGAGCCACGCCTCCAACAGCTGATCGACAGCAACCCAAAAGTTAAGCACTTATTTGATATCTGCTTAAAACTTGAAGGCCTGACGCGCCACGCCTCCAAACACGCAGCTGGCGTGGTTATTTCACCTGAACCGCTCGCCGAGTGCTTGCCGCTCTACGTCCCTTCAAAGACCACGGATCTGGTTTCGCAATACGCGATGACCGAGCTTGAAGCGGTCGGCTTTTTGAAGATGGACTTTTTAGGTTTACAAAACTTGACCGTGATCCAACGCGCACTGGCCGCGATTAAACGCAATCACGGCGTTGCGATTGACTTGGACAAGCTGCCACTCAATGATCCTAAAACCTTTGCGCTGCTGGGCAAGGGGCAGACCAAGGGCGTGTTCCAATTTGAATCTGAAGGTATTGGGGAAGTGCTGCGCAAACTGCAGCCAGACAAATTTGAAGATCTAATCGCGGTGAACGCCCTGTACCGCCCTGGGCCACTCGGGTCAGGCATGGTTGACGACTTTATTGACCGCCGCCACGGCAGGAAACCAACCACCTACATGTTCCCCGAGCTTGAGCCAATTCTGGCCGAAACGTACGGTGTTATTGTCTACCAAGAGCAGGTGATGAAAATTGCCTCAGCCATTGGAGGCTACACGCTGGGAGGCGCAGATTTGCTCCGTCGCGCCATGGGAAAGAAAAAAGCTGAAGAAATGGCTAAGCAGCGTGCCACCTTCACTGAAGGAGCCGCTAAGCTTGGCTTTGACACGAAAAAAGCGGGCGAGCTATTCGACCTGATGGAATATTTTGCTGGCTATGGTTTTAACAAATCGCACTCGGCTGCCTATGCGCTCATTGCCTACCACACAGCCTACCTAAAAGCAAACTACCCTAGTGAGTTTATGGCGGCAGTGGTGACCTTTGAAACAGGCAATCCTGACAACTTGACCAAGTATCTGCAAGAAATGCACGACATGGGGCTAACTACCCTGCCGCCAAGCATCAATGAATCTGACATAGAATTTGAAGCACGGCCCCAGGGAATAGTCTTTGGCTTGCAAGGCATTAAAAATGTAGGCGCGGCAGCGCTTGAAGCTATTATCGCAGAACGCACCAAAAAACCGTTCAGCGACCTGCTTGATTTCTGCAAGCGTGTCGATTTGCGCGTGGTAAACAAACGCGTGGTAGAAAGCTTGATCTGCTCTGGCGCCATGGACTGCCTACCCGGTAACCGTGCGCAAAAGATGGCGGAATTGGACAGCGTTATTGATCTGGCACAACAGGAAAAAGAAGCAGCGCGCACCGGTCAGATGGGCCTTTTTGGCGCTCCTGCCCCAAGCAGCGGAGAACAACAAGTGCCGCAGGGCTTTATTTTTAAGCCACTGCCTGAATGGTCAGACAAAGAAAAGTTAGAAAAAGAAAAAGAAGTTGCGGGCTTTTATCTCAGCTCCCACCCGCTTAAAGCTTACCCGATGGTCAGGATGCTGCAGCATGTGTCATTCCGCCAAGCGCTTGAATTTGTAAAAAACGTCAGCTCCCTGAAAGAGCCCCTCGTCACCTGCATTGGTCTGGTGCACAGCAAGCGCGAAATCACCACCAAAAAAGGTGATCGCATGGCATTTTTGCAAGTCGAGGACCTAACGGCGCATGCAGAGGTAATTCTCTTCCCAAGCACCTTTGCCAAAGTCGAGCACCTGCTTAAAGAGTTTGATGTCTTTTTGATCAAGGGCGCCCTGGATATTACCTCGCAAAATACGTGCAAAATTAAGGCTAACGACCTGATCCCGGTGGACCTAGCCCTGAATGACCCGACTGCTATCAAAACCGTCACCGTGCAAATTCCCACTGCAGTAACAGGACAGCAGCTGGCCGAGCTCAAGCAAGCCTTACCACCTGGTAGCACGCCCGTGCACCTCGCGTTCAGCGAAAACAATCAGCACTTACTCCTGATGTCGACCGTCAAAATGACGCCAACCATGGATATTCTGAAGCAATTGCAGAGCCAGGGTTTTCCGGCACGCATTGCGCTCTAAGAATCAATATATTTATCTTGCCAGCAAGACACGGCAATTGTGCAACGTCTGCCGCTGGGCTTGTTCAGCAAATGGTTTGAAGCGGCGCATAAACTCTTGAATGCCGGCAATTTCTTGTTGCACGCGTGTCTTATTGCCTGAAAGATCAGCCTGGGGGACAGTGAAATCTAGCGGTACCTCTCCAGCAGCGCCATCAAGGATTACCTTGCTATCTGCTGCTTGTCTTTGGAGAGGAGAATGAACCTGTTTGCGTGGCACAAGACCAGTGACACCAACTTGCTTAGCTGGTGCACCTGTAGGAGTTGATCCATCCGCGTGCGGCTGGGAAGCAACACCATTAGGGGCATAAGCATCTGCTTGGTCAGGTATAGTAATCGGATCGTAAAGATAAAAATCATCATGCGTAGGGTCATCATGCGATGAGAACGGGACGGAACCCGGCAAGCATTCAGCAGTCACTGGAGCGCTAGCTGGCTGCTCAAGCACATGCACCTTCTTGAGTGCCGCCTTGCGCTTAAGTCGCTTGCTAGGGGCTGGTAAAGCTACCTGCTTACTTCTTTGCGATCCTATCGTTGCCGGCATGCCTGACTGCTTTTCCAAACTTTGATACATGGCATCAGCCCATGCAGCCGCCGCCGCATGCGCCTCGGCATGATAAAAATCACCAGCTACCTCTTGCTCGAATTCATCGGCAATGGCGTCAGCTAGCGATAGTATTTTGGTAATAATTTGTTCATCGGGATTTTGTAAGAGCACGGTATGAAAAAGCCCGAGCAGGCTATCAAACACGTCGCGCTTCCAAGAAAAGTCAGCGAACAACCCTGCATGCTTAAGCGTAGGGGATTTAACCAGCATGGCTTTAAGCTCACGCAGAGCGTTTAGGTACGCTTGCGGGGTGAGCACGGCAGCATCAGGCTTTGCCAAACGCACAACATGTTCGGGGCTTTGGCTAGCGCGCGAAAAAAGCGCATAGCCTACCACCCCGGCTGCTGCCAGCGCAGCGGTTGCTAGAATGCTATAGAAAATGCGCATACGCGTAACCATGGGATAGGCCTCAACATGGAGGGCAGCGGGACCGGAGTCCCGCCATCGCTCGTTTTAATTATTGCTTATTCAGCTTCATCGCCGCTCAACCAGCTCCAAGCCTTTTGAACACGTTCCCACATGCTTGTTGCGACATCGTACGTGCTTTTCACAGCGTCTGTAAGCATCTGCGTTGCTGCTTTTTGAATGCTCATCATGGTAGCAACCACATCGATAAGCGATGACGGTGCGCGACCAGCATCGGCAATACGGACGTGCTGCTCAACTACTTCTTTGCATTGCGCAGGCAATACGGATAACAGTTGGGCACGTAACTTGTTTGCAAATGCTTGTGCATCAGCCGGCTGTTCTTGAGCTAAGCGTTCAGCAATTGCCGTGTTAGCCCACGGAATAATAACTGACGCGAACGCACTTGCAACCGTTTTAGCGTCTAAGCCATAATCTGTATTTGCTAGCACTTCACAGGTAATTGAGTTCAGCGTGTTTAATTTATCCAGCCAGCGGAAAGATGAACCTTGAGCAAATAACGCTTTAGCCAGTTCACCTAGCTTGCCACCGATACCAGCAGTATCTACGGCAAGACCTGCAGGGTCTTGAACCGCTTCAGCAACAGGTTCTGGCATTGCTGCGACCTTACTCTCAAGCTGTACCAGCATTGCTTGTTCAGCATCAGCCCTCTTCTCAGCGACATTCCTTTGAGCTTTTTTCATACGCCAAAGCGATTGAATTTTAGCTGCCCGACGATGATCGTCGACCGGTGCAGCGATAATCGCTGGCGCTGGCACTGCAGCTACCGGAGGAGCCGCCAGGCGCGGCGCTAGTCCGCTATTGTTTCTCAGCAACAATGGCATTGCTGCATGCTGTAAAGTTTTGACACCCTGCACTGACTGGCTCAGCATCGGATTGACTGCATGCCGTACCGTATTGGTAACAGCAGTTCTTTGTGCTCTGAGCATATTAGGAACAATCGCATTGCGGCTGAGTTGACGGCCGGCTTGTGCAGCAGCCCCTCCAAGCCTTGCAGCCGCGGCATGCGCATCAAACGACACCACGCCCAGGGCTACCGCCATAGGCACTATAATTTTTATGGTCTTTTTCATGATATAACCTTCCATTTGGGTGGATTGTGGTGGTTTTTGGCCACCCTTACCCACTACCATCCATTATTATTCGAATTCTACCAGCACAAAGCATATTGTCAAATTGAAATAAATATGCCATTTGAAAGCCTTTTTCTAGCTGTGTTGTTCACCGTTAGAAAAGTCCTTTTTTTACGTGAAAACCCACTGCCGAGCAGCAATGCTGCCCTGACAGTGGGTTTTGGGTAAAGCTCGTTTTTCACGCAACATTAACTCTCACGAGCTTACAGACTATATTTTCTATTTGCAAATTTGCTTGAAAACCGGCTGTTTTGACTCAAAAGTGGCATGGGTAGAAACAAAAAGTGGTAAAATGACAAAAGCCTGCGACCGCACACAGCGGTAACAGGCTCCTATCCGTGACTAGTAAAGAGCTAATAGCCTATTACATAGCCATTCTCCTTTGTTCACTACACCAATAACGCGTGCCCTCAGCTAACCAGCGTGCAACAAGGCCGTTTCTAGCCGTTTCCGACCGCAACGGATATGCCTGCACGATCCCGGTATCTTTACCGCTTACCGCAGCAAAGCGTGGGGCTTCAAGTCCGCAAGGAGCGCACGTCAAGACGCAAGGCTGAACCAACTCATACTGCTTACGCGGCTCACTCACTCGCATCGCATCGGCCTGGGACATAGCAGTCAGTGGCGGGCGCGGCGCAAATGAACAAGACGAACACAGCAGCACAAACAGCTTCAGCTGTAGACGCTTAGGAATCGTCATACGTCCTCCTTTCGTTAAACAGGTGGTTTATGAACGGGGGACTTTTTAGCCACAAAAATGTCGTGGTACTGAGTGGAAACCTCCATTTCCCCTTGTACGAATTAATCCTAGCACATCCCGCACTATATTTTCAAATAGAAAATTTATGCGGTGTGAAAATGCAAGTATTGGCTGCGTTTTTTGAGGGAAAATCCTGTATTTTAGCCTAGAAAAGGCCAGAGACGCGGGTTTGCATGTCGGAAGGAAGGCGGTGCTGATTCTGAGCGTACCAGGTAGCTAGCCAAGGCTTGCCACCCCCCTGCCGAACCACCTCGGCAAGGTCACGTAGCGCCTTTTCCAGCTGGGGGCCGTCCACCAATCGCTGGTCATGAAGCGCCAGCAGAGCGTTAAAACGATCAAGAAACTTCTCTTGCCAGTCAACCAGGGCATACAGCAAAAGAAGCGTTGCTAGGGGCTCAAAAGAATCGGGCCGCATGGCCAGGACGTGTTCTTGCAGGGCAATGGCATTGATCCAACGCTTCTCTTTTTGGTAAAGGGTGGCTGCTTGCCGATATTTTTCGATGGAGGCAGTATCGTCCATGTACCAAAGAATGTCCCCCTCAATCTGGAGGACGTAGGCTTTGTCAGCCAGGGAATGGGACAGCAGCCGGAAAACACTTAAGGCCTTTTCCCGCTCACCACGAGCGATTAAGTCCGCAAGTTTAAACCATGCTACGCTTCGCTCTTTTTGGCTTTGCTGCCGTTCCATACTTTCCCCTTTTTAAAGCAGCCTACGCGTCATAAGCTTCATGGCCCCACCTGTTTGATATGCGGGATGCCTAATGTTATACTGGGCGCTACTCTGTTGTAAAGACGCAGGATCGGTAATCGCTCGAACAAATTTAACACGAATCAGCATGCAAAACGACGTTATAGAGCAGTGGAAACAACTAGATGAACAGGCACTTGCCGGCGGCGGCAACGCCCGCGCCCAGCGCCAGCATGCCCTAGGCAAAAAAACTGCTCGTGAGCGCCTTGCACTCCTGCTTGATCCTTCTTCTTTTTTCGAAATTGACCGTCTGGCCACTTCTCCTTTTCTGGAAGCGCCGGTGCCTACTGACGGCGTCATCGCCGGTTTTGGCACCATCAAGGGTAGAAAAGTCGCCGTCTACGCACAAGACTTTACAATAAAAGGCGGATCGCTTGGTAAAAGACACGCCGAAAAAATTTGCAAAGTGATGGACCTGGCGGTGAAAATTGGCTGTCCTATCATTGGCATCATCGACTCGGGTGGTGCACGGATCGATGAAGGCATTCATGCACTTGCTGGCTACGGGCAAATTTTCAGGCGTAATTGCCAATATTCCGGCGTTGTGCCGCAACTATCCATCATCGTCGGCCCATGCGCTGGGGGCGCTGTCTATTCCCCTGCCATCACGGACGTCGTCTTCATGACCAAAGATATCAGCCAGATGTTTATTACCGGCCCGCAAGTCATTGCTGAAGTATTGCACCAACAGGTGACCAAGGAAGAACTTGGCGGCATTACCGCCCATGGCACCCGCTCAGGCGTTGCCCATGTGGTATGCGCCACTGAAGATGATTGTTTTGCTGCGCTTGAAGAGTTGCTCGGCTACCTGCCTGACTCGTATCTTGATCAGCCAACCGTGCGCCAAGCGGAGACAGCATCCCACGCCACAGTTCCAGCCATTCCCGACACCCCAAATGCCCCCTACAACATCAAAGATGTGATCACCAGCATCGTCGATGAGCCATTTTTTGAACTGCATGCCGGCTTTGCCACCAATATCGTGACGTGCCTGGCACGGATTGATGGCCGCACGGTTGGGATTGTTGCCAACCAGCCGCTGGTCATGGCTGGCTGCATCGACATTGACGCGTCCTGCAAGGCAGCGCGTTTTATCCGTTTCTGCGACAGCTTTAATATTCCGATCGTAACCCTGGTCGACACCCCTGGCTACTTGCCGGGAGTGGAGCAAGAACACGATGGCATCATTCGCCATGGGGCTAAGCTGCTCTATGCCTATGCCACCGCGACGGTGCCTAAAGTGACGGTTGTCCTACGCAAAGCAATTGGCGGCGCGTACATCGTCATGGGAAGCAAGGAGTTGGGAGCTGACATTAACTTGGCCTGGCCAACGGCGCAAATTGCCGTGCTGGGAGCCAAAGCTGGCGTCACCATTGTGCATGGCAAGCAGCTGGCTTTGCTTTCCGCGCAAGATCGCCTTCTGCAAGAACAATCGCTTGAAGACTCTTACACCGACCAATTTCTGCATCCACTTACCGCTGCTCAGTATGGATATATCGATGCAATCATAGAGCCGGCAGAAACGGTCAATGCCATTGCCAGAGCACTCAGGCTGACTGCCGACAAAGTTGAAAAGCTTCCACTACGCAAACACGGCAATATGCCGCTCTAGCCCGCCCATCTCTTCCAATTAGCTTTACTGATCGGTATTGCCATCCTCTCTTGGATCAAGTATCCTCTGTGCTGTTTGAAAGTTTTCTGTCAGGAAAATTTCTCTAGAAAAACAGATTGCACAGAAAGGTTTTGCATGTACCCGCGATGCGTAGCTGCGTTGTTCTCTGTATTTATCCTCCCTTTGGCAGCCGCAGACCTGCCAGACCAAGAAAACAACCACGCTGCCGCTAACATGGATGAAGTAACGCCACCCGAGCGAGCAAAATTCTCCGTCTCACCCACGCCTGAAGGCACCTTGTGGGTTGACACTACAATAACCAAAGAGCTTCCCGAAGGCCGCGTTATCCTAAGCGGAGAAGCACGCAGCGCCTTAAACGCAGTCAGTAGTGGAAGCGCTGAACCAAAGCGCTACTCAAAAGACGGTACCTTGATCAGACTTGGTTGCCTGGTGATGCATGAGCGCGTCTTCCAGGCCTTGCCTGACTGTCTAAGGACCTCTATTCACACAGCCCGCCTTAGCAGCGGTCTAAAGACTACCCCTACCATCAAAGAGCTTCGCCATGCGTTATCACTTGAGGAAATTGTGCATGTCATCCGTGTTGGATCAACATTTAGAAGCAAAGATAAGAGCGGTAAACCAACCCTTATCATCATCGCTCCCACCAGCACAACATACCATTCGCCCTGCTCATACCCCCACCTCCCCTCTATCAAGGCTGGCCAAATAAAATTGATTTTTGGTTGCTCAGGACAAGCCACCAGTCCCTACGTCTTATTTCATGCCATGATCCACGCCCCAGACACGGGAGCATCCGCAGACGACGGAGACTTTTGTGTAGCCAGCGGTAGCTGCAACCAGAAAGGCATAGTCCGCTTCGAGTTCTGGGACGACACAATGCCGCATTTTTCGCTAGAAGGCGCTGAATCGTAATCTGTTCTAGCAATGCTACGCACGGTGGCGTCAAGATAGAAAGAAATACACAAGCAATAACGCGGAAAAGGGGCTGGGTATGCGTTTTCTTGTCCAAGCAATGGCGTTTGCATGGTTACTAGGAATAGGGGCAACACCCTTATACACGGCAGCACGCCGCATTATCGTTATTGGCGCAACTACTCCCATACGCCCTACGCCACCAACCTACATCGGACAACTCCAAGACGGTTATCGATGCGCTTTGTTTGCTGTTCCAAAAACGCAGCGGGTATTTTTTAAAAGCCGAAGACTAGAAAAAGCTCTAGCGAGCGCCGTTGCAGATTTTGAGGACACGAAAAAAGCCCGGTTATGGATAGCTGAAGGTGAACAGTCGCTTTATGACATAGGACCCCTCACCGTCCACCACCGCGTCCTGGAACAGCTATGCAACGAGGTGCCCGACGAAGAAGATAGTGCCCATGTAACCGATATTGCGCTCATCCTTGCTGGGCTACAGGGCGGCAAACCTCACATCGCAAGAAAAAGCAACGGCAGACGGTGCCTTGCGATTGTAGCACCTGTACTGCTAAGCCCTCCACCATCAGTCCATGAACCATCAATCGAGGGGGAGCTCATGCTCTTATTCGGTTATGACTATGAAAACAAGTATCCTGGCGTACTCTTCCACGCGATGGTCCACACCAAGCCTTTAGAAGTAACGCCAACAGACAGTAAAGGCTTCCAGGACGACAATGACCGACTCCGCTTCACCCTAGAGCGTGATTGAGCGCATTACCTTATAGCACAGACGACCTTTTTTATGCTAAAATTGGCCTCATAGGGAAAGGTAAGCTTTCTGAATAAGGGGTTGCGCACATGCTGAAGATAGTCTCTTTCAAGCATTCTGAACGTGGGTTGCTTAAGTTAATCTTGGCCTGCGTGCTTGCAATTGGTGCAGGCGCTGGTTTTTACCTGTGGTACCAAGCACAACAAGGCACCGTGCAGGTTTCTCAACCAGAAGAAGTCCGTGGCTCTGCTGTAACGCTGAAAAAGCTGCGTGAAGAATATTTCCCACAACTGCATGAAATGTTTTCCAACGAAGTGCGCAAGGGACTGGAGTTTCCACCCGTTATTAACTTTGGCTATACTATCGCTTACATGCGTGAGCTGGAGCGCCGCTCTTCAACTACTAAGGGGATGCTGTACGTAATTTTTGATAACAAAGATAACCTGCCTATTGGCACCATCGAAATTCGGGAATACGACCCCCAAGATGTTGGCCAAATGGGCTGTTGGATTAATGAGAAATATTGGGGCGGCGGCCGTATTGTTGAAGCAATCAAATTGATTTCAAAGACATACTTCAACCGCTACCCAGAAGAAAAAAGCTTTCTTGCGTGGGCTCGTGTTTGGAACCAACGCAGTTACAAAGCACTTAAAAAAGCTGGTTTTGTGGATGATGGCTACATTTATCACAATGGCAAGCCATCGTATTACCAGCTAAAAATGCACAAAGGATAGTGCGACAAAGGGGCCTGCATGGCAGCAAAAAAAATGTACACCGTTGGCGAGTACCACCCAAAAACATTGCTCGTTGGTGTCTACACACCTAACAACCAAATTGGCGACCCACAGTATTATTACGACGAATTTTTGAGCCTAGTTCACACCCTTGGCCTGCCGTACGACATGACTTACTTCATGAAGTTGCGCTCGCCCGACAACAACACCTTCTTGACCAAAGGCAAGCAGGAAGAACTCACCAAATTTTGTACCGAAAATGATATTGAAATTGCGTACTTTTCAGAAACGCTTACGCCTCTGCAAGAGCGCAACCTAGAAGGCATTTTGGGATGCAACGTTGCTGACCGCTCACGCATTATTTTGGAAATTTTCAAGAAGTCTGCTCATTCGTCTGAGGGTAAAATCCAAGTCGAGATGGCAGAAATTGAATACTACAAAACACGCATTATTGGCCGTGGCCATGAAATGATGCAGCAAGCCGGCATCATGGGGAGCAAGGGACCGGGCGAAACGCTCAAAGAGGAACTACGCCGCCACTTTGAAGAAAAGCTGCGCCAAGCACGCAAACGCTTGGAAACGCTTGAACGATCACGCGCGGTGCAGCGCAAGCAGCGCCTAGCAAGCAACACGCCGCTGATTTGCATTATTGGCTACACAAACGCAGGCAAATCAAGCTTGCTTAACCGGATTGCCAAGGGGGACGTGCTTGCTGAAGACAAGCTGTTTGCAACGCTCGATACCACCACGCGCGAACTCTTCATTGATAACAAGAAAAAGGGCCTGATTTCAGACACCGTTGGCTTTATCAGCCAGTTGCCACACAATCTGATTGCTGCCTTCAAATCCACACTGGATGAGCTGCGCTATGCCAAGCTGCTTCTACACGTTATCGACTTGAGCAATCCTGCCTGGAAAAGCCAAATTCGCGTAGTTGCAAAGACTCTGGAAGAGCTTGAAGTCAGCCAACCCATGCTGTATGTTTTCAACAAAATTGACAAACTCAGCACCGAGGATATGGAAGCCCTTGAGCAAGAGATCGCCGTCTTTGAGCCTCGCGTACTTATTCACACCCAAAACAAGCAGGGCCTGACCCCGCTCGTGGCTTACTTGCGCGATTATGCCTTGTAAGGCTGCAGATGGGATGATTCCGTTGCACTCAGTAAGATTGCCCCGTTAGACTTGCTCCGCCACTCTCACTTCTAGCACACAAAGGAGCTTGATGAAACGCGTTGCAATTAACGGTTTTGGGCGCATAGGACGCACGGTGCTGCGTGCTCTGCTGTCAGACCCTGCAGCAAAAAATAAGGTTTCTGTTGTAGCAATCAACCTGGGACCATCCAAGCCAAGCAACTTGGATATTTTGTTCAAGTACGACAGCACCATGGGAGTCTTTCCCGGCACGGTTAGCTGCGAAAAAGACCAGCTCATTATTGACGGTAGCCCCATCGCTCTACTCAATGAACCAGCGCCGGAAAAGCTGCCTTGGCAAAAATTACAGGTTGATTGCGTGGTGGAATCATCAGGCGCCTTTACAGATGGACAGCAAGCAAAACGCCACCTGGATGCAGGGGCACGCCAAGTCATCATTACCGCGCCAGCAACCAATGAAGACCTGGCCTTGGTACTAGGGGTTAATGACCAGGCCTATGATCAAAATAAGCATGCGGTCATTTCGCTGGGAAGCTGCACTACCAACTGCTTTGCCCCCTTGGTCAAAGTGCTGCACGAAGCTTTTGGCATCACCAGCGGCCTCATGACTACCGTACATGCTTACACCAACGATCAGGTCTTGCTCGATGTCGAACACAAAGACCCGCGCCGTGCGCGTGCCGCAGCACTCAACATGGTTCCGACCAAAACAGGCGCTAGCAAGCTTATTGCCAAACTTTTCCCTGAACTTGCTGGTTGCATCAGCGCCGTGGCTATCCGCGTTCCTACACCGGTAGTCTCTTTGCTTGATTTCAGCTTCACTGCTCAAAAAGCCTTGTCTGTCGAAGCCATTAATCGTGCCCTGGCAGCGGCTAGCAACGAGGCGCTACGCGGGATTATGCAGTATGAGACACAACCGCTGGTCTCGTCAGATTTTAAAGGATCAACAGCGTCTTGCATTATCGATAGCCAGCTCACACAAGTTGCCGGCAACATGGGCAAAGTATTTGCCTGGTACGATAATGAATATGGCTACTCATGCCGTGTGCGGGACTTTTTACTTCACAACTAGCTAAAGTTGCTCTAGAATGGCTCCTATTGTGATCGGGCCCATAGCTCAGGCGGTTAGAGCAGTCGGCTCATAACCGAAAGGTCCCAGGTTCGAGCCCTGGTGGGCCCACCAATAAGCGTTACTAGGAGAACAGGATGTCAGTGCACGCCCCCTACACGCTCTTACTCGAGGTCGCCTCTTGCGATGCTCGCGTCTCACATCTAACTCAAACCGTTGCTGATTTAAGCAAGAAAATTGCTGCGCAACAGCAATCTTTTGCAACATACCAAGAAGCATGCGCCTGCGCGCCCGCAACCCTTTTGGGCATGAAGAAAGCTATTGATGACCTTGAGCTGCAACTCAAAAGTATTGACGATCAACTGAAGCACAAAAAACAACAGCTTGACCTGATCACCTCAGAAAAACAGCTACACGCCCTTGAACATGAAATTGCCATGCTGTTGCGTAAAAAAGAAGAATTGAGCGACCTACAAGTTGACCAGTGGTTGGCATACGAAACGGCGCAACAAGAACAAGAGGCGCAACAGTCTTCAACTGCCACACAGCTTGAACAACTAGGAGCAGACATAGCCTCGCTTGAAAGCGAATTAGAGCAGGCGCAGATTTCTCTTGCCAACGCCGAGCAAGGCCGCCAGACGGCCCTGGCCAACTTGCCCAGCGAATCACGGGCGCTGTATGAACGGATGCGTGTGCACGTTTCTGACCCGGTGGTACTGGTACATGAGAACGCTTGTGGCGGCTGTTTTTATCCCTTACCACAACCGACGCTGGCAAAGCTGCGCCAACAGGAAATGGTATCATGTTTGTTATGCAATCGCCTGCTCATACTCCCTGCGCCGACCAATGTTGCATCGACATGCGCCCCAACCACTCCTCATCACTCAGAGCCTTATGCGTAAGCTAGCTGAACACAGTTTGCAGGGAGCATGATGGCAACGCAACTCTCCTTATTTTCGCCATCTTCTACTAAACCAGCGGCTAAAAATACTACACGGTCGGCAACAAGCGGCCTTAGTGTGTTTGTAGACGGCGCTGCGCGCGGCAATCCAGGACCCGCAGGCGCTGGCATTTTCATCACACAAGACAAAACTACGGTGCTGGCAGAAGGGCTGTTTCTTGGTAAAAAAACCAACAACCAAGCTGAGTATTTAGCACTGCTGCTTGCTATATTTTTTATCGAAAAATTAATCAAAGATGGTGCTATTGCCCATCAGCCAATCCGCTTTTTTTCCGACTCTGAATTGCTTGTTAAGCAAATGAATGGTGTGTACCAAGTTAAGAACGAGCAGCTAAAAGCGCTGCATGGCATCATTCGCCAGCATCTTACTAAGCACCACGCGACGTTCACGCATGTCTTGCGCGCAAAAAATGCTGACGCTGACGCGCTGGCCAACTTAGGCGTTGATCACAAAAAGAAGGTGCCTACCGCTTTTAGCAAAATTCTGGCAGACTATGGGCTGCATCTTTAAGCGATTCATCCTCTAGCAGAAATAGGTCTTATGGCTTTTTGCCACGCATTCACCAGGTTATTAATCGCCGCACTTCTTGTGTATACTCCTGCATTTGCAAAAGGAAAAAGTAAAACAAGTCGTCAGCAGCACCAACCAGCTACCGCTACTTCAGCTGAGGAACCAGCAACACCTCTTTCACCGCCACCCACCCAAGCAACCCCTGAAATTAAAAAAATCCGGGTTCTTCTGGATGAATTTGATTTGGCAGACGATCCTCACCTGGTGATTCAGGGCAAGCACGACTCCATACTTTCATGCCCTGCCGAAGAAAACGAGGGGGTTCTGTTTGAGGGGGAGAATATCAATATTCTGTGCGCAGAGAACCGTCTTTATCTGCAATGCAGCGACGGCAAGCATCGTCGATTGAAACATAACAGCCTAGAAATTGCCAATCCCCACCACCGTCTCACGGTAGGCGGCAAAACCTACCATGGCAACATCATTATCCGCTTAGATGAAGAAAATAAAAAAGTCTTGATCATCAATAAAGTACCGCTCGAAGACTACGTCTGCTCGGTAGTGCGCTACGAATGCGTGCCCACATGGCCCTTTGAAATGCAAAAGCTACAAGCCATCATTTCGCGCACCTACGCGGCATATCAAATGACGCTGGCACGCTCAAGCCACCCTTTTTATAAATATTACGATATTCGCAACACCAATCTGCATCAAGTGTACAACGGCACGCATACCCTCACGCGCATTCGTCAGGCGGTGGAGGAAACGCAAGACCTAGTTTTGACCTATAACGGCAAGATTGCGCTTACGATGTTCGATATCTGTTGCGGCGGATCGGTCCCCGCACTCATGCGATGCAAAGACACCACCAAGCCTTATTTGATGCGTTCGCAAAAATGCATTTATTGCCCCCAGAGCCAACACTACCGCTGGCAACTTGATCTGCACCACAAAACGTTTCTTGATAAACTACTTGCAGATGCAGCCACCAAGCAAAAGCTGGATGGCATCAAACAGATCAAAGAAATAAAGGTTGTTGACGCAGACAAAGCGGGCGTTGTACACAAAGTCAGCATTGTTGGAACAAACAACAAACGAGTTTTGCTGAGTGGTCGGGACATTAGACGCCCCCTTTCCATCCGCGTGCGGAGCTTAAATTACACCATCAAAAAGATCAACGACAGGATCGTCATCCAAGGCAAAGGCGATGGCCACCAAAAAGGCGTATGCCAGGTAGGCTGCCGCGAGCTTCTAAAACGTGGCTGGTCCATGCAGCGGGTCTTGCAATTCTACTACCCCGGGACCGCCCTCAGCCGATTGGTGTAGATACGTATGCCATCTTCGCGCGTGCATTTGCTGGCAGGAGCCGGCGTGTTTCTTTTGCTGCGAACCTTAATGAAGCACCAGGCGCCCATAGCAGCGGGTGATTGGGCTGTTCAGTCGTTATGGCTCGGCCTTAGCCTCATGGGCTCAATTTTTCCCGATATTGATGTGAACAGCAATATGCAGCAAACCTTTTATAAAAGTATGATCATCGCCCTGCCGCTGGCATTTCTGATCAACCGGCGTCTCTGCTGGGGGCTGGCGGCCATTTGTGGCCTGCTCAAGCTCCTCAAACACCGGGGAATTACCCATAATCCCTGGTTTTTATTCTTGGCCCCTGGCGCTCTAGCGGTCTTAATCGCCTATCGTTACCCAGGCCAACAGGCACCGGTCGTTACTGGCTGTATTTTTTTCGCCACTGGCGCACTTAGCCACGTTTTTTTAGACCGAGCAAAAACATACTTTTTATACAAAAACAGCTAATTTTTCGTTCAAATAAGCACTTTTTAGGCTTTTTAGGCATTTGACGGTTCCCATCCCCTTCAGTAGGCTAGCAAATATACCCCTAAAAACATGTTCTACTTGTAATTTATGCGGGGTTTGTGGAGGTTATCCATATTGAAGAATGTGAGGTTATCATGAAAAGAATACTAATGGCGCCTTTATTGGCGTTAGCGGCCATCCCAACGGCTCACGGCTTGAATTTACGTGGCTTTTTCTTGGGGGACCCCAAGCCTAATTCCCAGCAGCTGCAAGCAGAACTAGGCACTGCAAAAGCCCGCCTTGAGCAGACGTCCCAATTGTTACAAGCACAGAGCGAAGCACGCTTATTCGCGGAAAAAGCTTGTTTAGACGCAGCTTCTCAGGCAGAACGAGCACAACATGATTTAGCCAAGGCAAAGATCACCGCTGCCGTACAGCAACAAGAAAGCAGCATCGCACTCACGGGCCTGGGCGCTTGTATCGGCAAGGGCCTGTATGATCTGTACTCGCGAGCCAGAAGCGCAGAAAAAGAGCTATTGCTAGCAAAAAAAGCACTCATTAAACGACCAACAACATGGTTTGGTCGCTGGCTAAGCAACAGAAGACCATGCAACCCCACTATCGCGCTTGCTATCGCTACGCTGAGCGGCATCGCTTATGCTCGTGCGATGGCAGATGCTGATTGGGCACCTGGCTTGGAGCTAGGAATACCTGTTGGTTATCTTGGCACCGCTTTTTGTACAAAATTCATGCGCTTGAGCCCGCAAGCACGCTTTGTCAGCGCTTTGCTTGGCACTGCAGCAACAGCCGGCTCACTCTATCTGGTTAAACAGGACGGCGATATCAGAGAAAATGCTTTGGCAGCACAAGACGCCACACCAAACGAAATTGTTGAAAAGAAACAAGCATAAATCTTCAAGCAAACACTACAATAAAAAAAGCCCCTGGCGATGCGCTGGGGGCTTTTTTATTGCACCAAGTTCACACACCAAACAGGCGCTTGGCATTGGCCGTAGTTTGCTGCTCAACCACTGCCAGCTCAATGCCTTTGAGCGTTGCTAGCTCCTGGGCAATGAGCGGGATGTAGGCGGGTCGGTTTTGCTTGCCACGCAGTTGCTGTGGCGGCAAGAAGGGCGCATCAGTTTCTAGCACGATGTGTTCAAGCGGTATCTTTTTAAACGTCTCACGCAGCGCCGCATTCTTTGGATAATTGATCGGCCCATCAAGGCCAACAAGCAAGCCCCAGGCACATACCTGGTCGGCGACGTACTGCTCTTGCTGAAAGCAATGCATAACACCCCGCAGGCCCTGCTTAACGTATTCTTCTAATAACCGAAGTGCTTCATCAGCTGCCTCACGAACGTGAATGACCACCGGCAGATGATACTCAAGCGCAAGCTCAATTTGCGCACGGCAGTAGTCTTTTTGTTTTTGCTCATCATAGGGCTTGTGGTAAAAATCTAATCCCAATTCCCCCACCCCGACAATCTTATGATCCTCTTTGTGTTTGAGCCACGAGCGCAACGCGCCAACCACGTCCTGCGGGCTTGCTGGTAATGCATTGCAATCGGTCGGATGTACGCCTACCGTTGCAAAGACGCCTGGGTAGCGCTTGGCAATAGCCATGGAAGCTTCACTCTCTATCAAATCAGTACCCACATTAATAATGGTGGTAACACCTGCCGCCTGCGCCTCGCGCACGGCAACATCAATATGCATGAAGTGATGCTCTTGCAGGGGCTCTGCTGGTTGTTTTGGCGCCATTATATTAAGATGGCAATGCGTATCAACAAACATGTGCTTCCTCGTTTGCAATTGTCCGTAATTACGCTAGTTTAGCAGCAAAAACTTTGCCCTCCAAAGCACATTACACGCAGTCAAAAAAAGCACGACTGCATCGTTGAATGCGCACTTTTTTTTATCAGCAAAATTTCTTCTTACAAAAGAGGCGGTTTTAACGGCACTCTAGCCGCTCTTTTTCTTGACAAAGCAAACAACGCTCTCTAAATTTCACATTGAAACTGTATCGAACACAGGTGTAACCATTGTGGGAGAGATCCATGAACAAAAGCGAACTCATAGCCGCTTTGAGCGAAGAAACAAATTTTAGCAAAAAAGACATTGCTAAAGTTCTGTCATCTTTCACGCGTATCGTTGAAAGAACGCTCAAAAAAGGTGGAAAAGTTTCTTTGACCGGTTTTGGCACGTACTGGCTGTCTAAGCGCCCAGCACGCGTTGGCATCAACCCATCAACGAAACAACGCATCAGCTTGCCAGCAATCAGCGTTCCACGCTGGAAAGCAGGCAAACACCTGAAAGAACAACTACGCTCAGCATGATTTCTTCTCTACATCGCGTGACAAAGCTTTTTGATGTAATAAGGCCGATAGCATTATCGGCCTTATCTATTTTCATCTGTTTCTTACTCATCCAGCCAGTCGCCCTCTGGTGCGATCCGGCATTCTCTTTGCTGGCTAACCGTGGCCTTGGCAAAATCGCTTTCACCCTTGTGGTCATGATGCATCTGCTCTTGCTTGCCGCAACCCACTCGAATAATGAATGGAAAATGTTTTGGCACAGCAATGCAGCCTTCTTAGGAACGCGCGCCTGGTTAAAGCCCTTTTTTGCCATGTTTGGGTTATTTGCAGCATTGCATACCTCCACCCTGCTGGTGCTGAGCTTAACACCTTGGGCAAACGCTTACCTGCCTACAACATTAAGTTGGTCAGTGCTCCCATCGCTTGCCTTAGGGTTTGTAGCAACGTTTTTCCTCGCATGGACCGAAGAAGCGATTTTCCGTGGCACCATCATCCCCCTCTTGCTACGAGGTGGTTTGGGCAAGACCGCTAGCATCTTGCTAAGCGCCCTCATCTTCATGCTAGCGCATGACATTACGGCCCCATGGCACTTGCTCAGCAGCAATTTGCCCCTAGGGATCGGTTTATTTTTGCTCGGGATACTGCTTGCGCAGCTTTTTGTAATGAGTGGAACGCTCTATGTTGGCATGGGAGCCCATGCCGGGCTGGTATTTGTAAAAGTTTTTTTGCGGCGGATACCGTGCTTAGCCTACGCAAGCAACGTGCCGTGGTGGCTTCATAGCGACCTGCGGCAATCACCCCTTATACACGCGCTTTTCGCGCTGCTTATCTGTTGGCTTTTCTGGTCTAAGCGCAAGCACTTTTTCCGTTAGCCTCAACAAAAAAGAGCGCCCAACAAAATATCGAGCGCTCCTCTGCTTCTAACATTAATGGTTGATCTAAACCTACTATGAAATAGTTGGTGGCACTGCAGCTTTTTCTGCCGCATCCTTCAACAAATCAGCTACCTCGTGGTTTTTATACTTGCGCGCAACCTCGTGGGGCTGTTTTCCATAGATATCGTAAGCGCATGGATTGGCACCGTTTGCCAGCAGAAACGCAACAACTTCCGGACGTCCCATCCAAGCGGCCATATGGAGCGGGGTCCATCCTGCTTTATCAGGGATGTTAATGTCCGCACCACGCTCAAGCAGCATTTGCAGCAATTTAATCTGGTGCAGTCTAATCGCATGATGCATCCACGTCTTCCCTTCCTGGTCAGGCGCGTTGGCCTCAACTGCCGTAGGGATTAATGGATCCATCTTTTGTATCAAGAAATCAACATTGTCATCAGTTATGCGCGCGCCACGGAAATAGCACATGCCAATAGCTGTATAATTCTTGGTAGCAATAGCTTCAATGAATTTTTTGTCTAAATCGCTCAGGACATATGCCGGCGCGCTTACTACAGCATCATCTTTCTCCTCCTGGCAGGACGCCAGGCTTCCAGCAACAACAGCTCCACCAAGCAGAGCAGCGCTCAGCTTGTGCTGTGCTTGCAGCCGTACAGGAGAGAGCGGGACCGCAGGTCGTGTTGCCACTTGTTGGCGAAGCACCGCAGTGTATTGAAAAAGATTGAATCGCTGTGTTGATTCGCACGCTTTTTCAGCCTTTTTAAGCTCATTGCATGCAGGCATAAACAACAGATTGCTATGCGGCACACAATGACGCCACATCATCCGCAATGTTCCCAACCATGAAGTTGGCCCTGCCTGGATAGTAGCAAAGGCTGAAATAAGGATTGTCATCAACGGTAAAAATAACCTTTTCATGAAAAATTCCTCCATTCAATATGCTCTAGGCTTATTGTATCAGAGGATATATTATTTTCAATTTGAATAAAAAATGTGACATTTTGGTAAAAATGCACCTGAAGCAAAAACTACTATTTTAGCGGTTTTTTGATGCTTTTAGTAGTAAAATCGCCTAATTATGATGTTACTAAGCCATCCTAAGCTGGCCAAATTTATCCATAAATTAGTAACGCCGTAGCTAAAAAAAGGCAGGGGAATCCCCACAATCGGCAACATGCCGGTGACCATGCTGATGTTGATGCAAGCCGAGACTACTATGTGCGTCAACAAGCCAAAACCAACAATCTGCTCGAAAAAGTTATGGACCTGAAGCAAAACGTAAACCAAGCGGGCTACCAATGCGGTGTACAGTGTTATAACTATTAATGCCCCCATAAATCCCAGCTCTTCGCAGATTACTGAAAAAATAAAATCTGTGTGATCTTCGGGCAAAAATTCAAACTTGTTTTGGGTCCCTTGGAGCAATCCTTTGCCCGTCAACCCCCCTGAGCCGATAGCAATTTTTGACTGCTCAACTTGGTAACGCTCCTTGCGCACATCCCCATACCCAAACAAAACTAAGATGCGATTCTGCTGGTAAGGCTTAAGCACTTTCCACAACACCGGAGCCGCTACAATAGAGCACAGTCCCAACACCACAAAGAACGTACGCGGCATCCCCACAAACCAGAGCAGCGCAAATCCTGAGATCAATACCAACAGAGCGGTGCCTAAATCTGGTTGCTTGAGAATAAGTACAAAGGTCAAAAAGAGTGCTGCTAGGGGGAAAAGGAAAGATTTGAAGGGCGGCGCATATTTGAGCGTGTACTTGGGTGCCTCGAGCTCGGTAAAGTGGGAAGCTATGAATACGGGTAAAAACAACTTAGCAAGCTCAGATGGCTGAAAGCGTATGAACCCTAAAGAAATCCATCGCTTACCACCTAAGGCTACCATGCCACCAACAAAGGAATACATGAGGAAAAGAATAGTTATTCCAAAACACACAAGCCCCCAGCGAGAAAGACGCTTGATATCAGCTACGCAAAAAGCAAAGTAGATTACAAACCCACTCAGCGCCCCCATCAGTTGCTTTCTAAAGAAAAGGGAGAACGGCTGATCTGGCTTATAGGTAGCGCTGAACACAAACAGCAGGCCCATGGCCACCATGGCAACAGCTAAACCAAAGCTAATCCAATCAAAATAACGAAAGTAGCGGCGGTCAATCATCTCCTAACTCCAAAACCTGTGCTATACTCTTGCCGGTCAAGGATACCGCATCGTAATCGAAAAGCATACCCACGCATGATCCCAGTAACGTTAGAGATTAAAAATTTCCTCAGTTACGGCGAGCCAACGCAGACGATTGATTTTCAGGATTATCATCTCATCTGCCTGTCGGGCAAGAATGGCAATGGCAAATCAGCTCTGCTAGACGCCATAACATGGGCTTTGTGGGGGCAAGCACGCAAGGTCACCGGTGCGGCAAAAGCTGACGACGGCTTGGTCAGGCTTGGGCAAACACGCATGATGGTGAGCCTAACCTTTCTCTTTAACAATCGCCGCTACCGCGTCCGCCGAGAATACGCGAAAACACATGGCAAGCCTTATGCAGCCCTTGATTTTGAAGTGTACGAGGAAGGTCAGGAGCGCTTCATCTCGCTGACGGACAAAACTATCCGTGCAACGCAGGCAAAAATACAGAGCTTAGTTGGCTTGGATTTTGATACCTTTGTAAATTCTGCCTTCATCCGCCAAGGGCAATCCAACGAGTTTTCCAAAAAGTCCGCTAAGGAACGCAAACAAATTCTAAGCACCATTTTGGGGCTCAACAAATATGATGCTCTGCAGCAGTCTGCGCTAGAAAAAGCCCGCAGCTTCGAGCAAGAAAAAAAGACGCTCTCCTTTAGCATCCAGCAGGCCTTGCAGCAAGTAGCTCAAGAAGAAGCCCTACAACAAGAGCTGACAACGCAACAGCAAGCGCTAGCCAGCCTTGCTCAAGCGATAGAGGAAAAATACGCATTACAGGGCGTCTTACAACAACAGCATGCGCTGCTCACTACGCAACTAAGCCAGGTGGAAGAAGCAAAGAAAAAACTAGCTGATCAGGCAAGCGCTTCTGCCCAGCGCGTGCAACAGGTGCAAGAACTTATTAGCACCTGGCGCCACCTCCACCAAAGTAGCCTAACCTCAGTCAACCAACATGATTTAGAAACACGCAAAAAAGAGCTTGCAGCCGCCGAAGAGGTTCTCATACGCAAGCACGGACTGCACGTCCAACTCCAACAACAACTGCTTGCCGCACAGCAGCATTTGCTAACAGTGCAGCAGCAAGTGCGCCAGCAAGCAGAACAGCAGTTAGCGGCACATAAGACAGCGCTGCAGACGCTTGCGTTGGAACAGCAGCACAGTCTTTCTACCAAACAAGAGAAAGAAAAACTCATTGCCAGCCGCCAAACATTAATTAAAAATCTTGGTCAGGAGATGGCAAAGCTGAAGGATGCGCTAGCAATATTCCCCGCTTTAGAAAAAGAGCATTCGACAACTAAACAACAGTTTGAAAAGCGACGCGCCTACTACCAAACGCTTGTTCAACGAGGCAATTGGACCAAGCAGGCGCTGGCCGACCTAGAACGGCGCCAACTCGTGGTGCACGACGCGGAAAATCCTTCCTGCCCCCTGTGCCAACAGCTTTTAACCGCAAAGCGCAAAACCTTTCTGGCAAACAATTTCAATCAAGAGCAGTATTTCCTACAGCACCGCCTAGAGAGGCTTGGAAACATAGTCAAAAAACTGAAAGCGCTTTTAGTCGAACAGCATGGGTCGGTGCAAATGCTCACCGAGCGCTACGAGCAGTCAGTCCGCAAGCAGACGCAGCTGGAAGAAGCAGCCAAACAAATCGCTGCTGAACAGCATGAACTGGACGTGTTAGAGCTGGAACTGGCAAAAGTAACACAGGAAGAGGCCGATTTAGCACAAAAAATAAGCATAGCAAAAACCATGCTACAAACTGTAGAGCAGTCGATTGAACAAAGCATTCAGCAGGAGCCCGTATGCCTACAAGCACACCAAGATCTGCAGAAAATTGAAGCCGAACTGACGGGGCTCAACTGGCAGCATGAAGCCTATGAGCAATTCAAGCAGCAGCGAGCAACCTTTGATCAGCTGGTTGTTCAACAACAAGAATATGCCGCCATGCAGGCCGCCCAGCGCGAAAGGCGCGCCGCCATTACTAAGCTCATTGCGCACCTTAAACAAGACAAGCTGCTTATGGGCACGCTGGAGCAGCACGTCGCCCAGGAGCCTGAGCTTTGCGGGCAACAAAAACAGTTGGCGGCGCAATTAGAAACGCTAGCAGTCGCTCTCCAAGCATTAACAAAAGATAAAGAAGGATGCTTACAATCGATCGGTCGTTTAGAGCACGCCCTGCAAACAATCGTGTCTTTGCAAAAAAGCATTACTCAGACCAAGAAACTCATCGACGAATGCGATGCAAATAGCAACCACTTCAATCAACTTGCCACCGCATTCAGCAAGAACGGCATCCAGGCGCTGCTGATTGAGGAGGCTATCCCCGAAATTGAACAGGAAGCTAACATCCTTCTTGCCCGCCTCACGGACAATCAAGCACAGGTTTTTATCGAATCGCTCAAAGATTTAAAGAGCGGTGGCGTAAAAGAAACGCTGGACATCCACATTGCTGATGCCGCAGGGGTCCGCCCGTACGAGCTCTTTTCAGGCGGTGAAGCCTTTAGGGTAGACTTTGCCTTACGTATTGCTATAGCAAAATTATTAGCTCGGCGCGCAGGCACAGCACTACAAACATTGATTATTGACGAAGGATTTGGCTCTCAAGACGAAGAAGGCCTAGCGCACATCATGGACGCGCTGTATGCAATTCAGCAAGATTTTGCCAAAATCATTATCGTGTCGCACTTGCCTGAATTCAAGCACAACTTTCCGGTGCACTTCATTGTGGAAAAAGGCGCAACCGGCTCTGCCATACGGGTGGAAGAACGGGGGTAAGTTACCCGCTTATTCGTTGGTATGGGCCTCTATGGCACACTTGCAGCCATTACAAAGTAGTGGATAGCGACCACGCACCTCATTAGCGCTCTTGGTAAAGCTGCTCGTTTCGGAATTTTTCACGGCACAAACATATTTTTTTGAGCCACCCTGTGGACGCACATGTTGGCTATTGATGCAACGCGCATGGCAGGAAATGCTCAGTAGACTAGCAACTATCATTAGAAAATGAATCTTCATGGGGCCCTCTTAGTTTCTATCGTGCATAACACTTGAACAACCACAAGTACGGCAGGCGGCATTTTTGTCATACATTCTATCAGCCCCTGCTTGCCCTTTGGACTGTTGGTAGAACTGGCGGGTCTTTACGTTGCAAATGTAGCGCGTACCACGCTTGCCTCGCTTGGTCGCATGGTCAACGTTACGACAATGAGCATCAAGCGCCACGCCCACGCAGCTAATCAGTGCCAAGAGCACGAGAATTTTTTTCATTTGCAGCCCCCTCTTTTCAAGACTATGCACAATATGCAAACAAGCAGTAGCGCTGTGCAGGCGCTACTGCCTATTTTCTTGGTACAAAAGGGTCAGATAAAACGCACGCTTGTTTTAGCGCGCAGCTTTAGTCTTCATCCCCATCATCGTCCATGCTCATGGACGCACTTACCAAATCTTCCTCGTCGATCTGACAGTCGTTGTCATAACCGCCAGCGATCACATTTGACGAGACAATGCCTGTTAAAACAAGCAGCAAGGCCAATTTATTCATTTTTTAACTCTCCATTTAATAATACATGTACCTTACACGCTTATAATTGCGCACTTATAAGCTTATTTTGAGTCTAGTGCTCCCAGAGCAACTGAGTCAATAATTTCTAATAGAAAATATGAGCCGGGACTAGACCCCGCAAAACCGCCCAATAATTTACTTAGGTGGCTGCCGCCTGCTAGCGTCAAAAGCATGCAATTTAACCTAAAGGAGGGGCGTCATGGCACGCTGTTTAAGAGGCTTGATTGGGCTAGCCTTATGCTTCAGTAATATTTCGCTTGCTGCTGCACCCATCCGGGTCGGTTTTTCTGGGTCATTGTCGGGGCATTTTGGTACCTATGGCGCTATGATCACTAAAGGATTACAAGCGGCCTTCAACAACCACCCCTGCTCGGTAGGCACGGAGAAGACGCCGGTCCAGTTAGTCTGCATGGACGACCGTGGACAAGCAACCAGAACGGAACAAAATATCAAACGGATGCAGCAGGATGGCATTGATCTGTTTGTTGGCATTATGGGCACGAGCGGCGTTTTAAAGGTGCTGCCGTTAATACAAAACCGAGCCATCGCGGTACTGTTCCCCTGGGGAACCAATGAACGGCTGCAAGACGCAAAGCTAACTAATATCATTAACGCATCAGGGCTCTTGGCACCGCAAATAGATCTTCTCGTCAAGAAAATTGTCCAAGAGCGACTCCTCACTCGCATCGCCGTCTTTCATGCAGATGACGCCTTTTCCACCCAAGCAGCAAATTATTGCGCCCAAGCCCTCACCCAAGCGGGCAACAAACCATTGGCGCTGGCATCTTACAACCGCCACACCTTAGATCTGCAACCAGCAATCAGTATGCTCTGCAATGTCGATCCACGAGTTGTTATTTGTATTTCAGCAAGTATGCCCACGGCACGCCTGGTTAACCGCCTTTTCGCTCGAGGCCACTATGGGGTTGCATTCTACGGGATTGACTCCACCTTCTTAGTCCCCCACATCATGCGTGCTGCCGGTGTGCCCTTTTCCTACACAGCGGTAACGCCAAGCCCTCAGGATCAAGCGCTGCCTCTAGCCTGCCAATATCGTGAGGACCTTGCCAAAAGCTTTCCAGAAGAACTGCCCAGCTCGCTTTCCTTTGCTTATTACATCTGTGGGCGTTTGCTCGTACAAGCTATTAACCAAGCAGCAAGCACCGAAAAACAATCTATCATTCGCCAATTTGAAAGTATGAAGCCGTTCACCTTAGAAGGGTTTACGGTCTCATTTAATCCAAGCAACCGCTACCTCTTTGGCACTCACACCTGGCTCTTAGAACAGTAAGGACGTCCCATGTCATTGGTAAAACAACTGCAGCAAGCATCAAGCAGTACGCAAGCAAAACTGTGGATCACCCTTCTTACCTCCCTCTACCTAGTAATTTTCCTTGTCATACACGATGGCATAAACGATGTCACCGATCCGATCCACACGCTGCATACCCTGGAACCCAGCCTGCAACGCACCAGCTCACTTGTTTCCGTAGGCCTTCATATTAACAACTTGCCTGTTTTTTCGATCAGTAAAAATACCTTCACCATAGACGGGATCGTGTGGTTTCGATTTCCAATAGGCACTGAGTCTCTGGATACAATCAGCCGGTTTGAAATACAAAACGTAGTGCGCTCCCAGGGCGGTGATCTGCTCTACAAATCAGAACCTATCATCAAGCTGGTGGGTGATGAGGTGATTGCCAGTTATCACATTCAAGCCACGATTAAAACAGCGCTCGATTATAAAGACTTTCCGATCGCCTCTCATCGCCTCAACGTCATTATCACTAACAAGTCGGTAACTGCACGCGAGCTCTATTTTACTAGCAAGCCAGAGCAGTTCACGCTGGGCCAACATACGCTGGTTTATAGTTGGACAATGCGAGACCAAACGGTAGTAACAGGCTATGAACAAGCGCCACTTTCCAGCAAAGAAGAGGGCTTAAGCATCACCTACCCCGCCGCCTGCTTTTCAGTCATCGTTGACAACATTGGCGTACGAGACCTTATCTCTCTTTATTTTCCAATGTTCGTGCTCTTTCTGATTGCCCTGTTTTGCCTCCTGATAGACATTAGCGACACCGCTCGTCTGGGCTATGTCGCCGCTGCCGTCCCCATCCTGGTGTTATTCAGGATGGTAATCGATGGTGTCTCTCCAGACGTTGGCAAATTAACACATCTGGATTACATGTATAACTTGTTTGTCTTTTTATCCTTGGTAATTCTCTTTTTCCAAACCTATGTGGTATTACGTTTACAAAATTTGAAAAAGAAGAGCGAGTCGATACAAGACGCCCCGAGAAAGCACCTGCAGCTATGGAACAACGCCATGTTCTTTTGCATTTTAATTGCATTAGCGATTGGAACTACTTGCAGCTTTTTGCGTTAAAAATGGGTACACTCATGCATCATGGTAACGCTTGTAATACTCATTTTTCTTTATACTTTGCTACAACTCCTTGCTCTACCAGGAATTGCTACGGCCCTAATTATTTTGCATAGGCGCCGACGGGGGCGTGATAGCATGCGTGAGCGATTGGGTTTTGCACCAGCAAGCCCAGCCAAAAAACATGTCTTTTGGCTACATGCCTGCTCGGTGGGCGAAGTGCTCTCGCTACAGGAATTAATTACTTCTATCAAAGAACGTGAGCCTAAGACCTGGGTGCATGTAACCGTAGGAACGCCCAATGGCCGTGCCATGGCTGAAAAGCACCTTGCGGCCGACCGCATCAGCTATTTGCCCTACGACATACTACCGTGCATGTTGCTTGCCTACGCACGGATACGGCCAAGCAGACTTGTTATTACTGAAGCCGAATGGTGGCCGATGCTTTTTTGGGTAGCTCGCTTAAAAAAAGTGCCTGTTATCTTAATTAATGCCCGCATCAGTGCACGTTCTGCAAAGCGCATGCTCGCCTTGGCCCCTTTTTTACGGACTATGCTTGCAGCTTGCACGCGCATATTAACGCAGCATGAGGACGAAATTGCACGCTTTAAAAAACTCGGCGTAGACGCACGCACCCTGCGCACGTTAGGCAATATCAAAGCATTCAACGTGCAAAAGAAACGTCTGCTCTATCCTGCGCCTACCAATCTTCACCATCAACCAGTGCTGCTTGCCGGCTCCATCCACCCTACGGAAGAGACGGTGTATCTGGAACTATTCAAGCAACTCAAGCCACAATTCCCCTCGCTCAAACTTATCTTGGTTCCACGCCATTTCCATTGGCAAGAGCAGTTAATTGCAACTACAAACCGGGTCACCTCTTCTTTTGCCCTCTGGACAGCCAACACGCCCTCTACCAATGTGCAGGAAGTGCTCGACCGGCATGACATTCTTCTCGTATGCCGCTTAGGAGAGCTTTTTCAACTGTATCCCCACGCTACCCTCTTTTTTTTAGGCGGCACGTTTGTACCCGTGGGCGGGCACAATTTGCTTGAACCGGCCGTGTGGCATGTTCCTTCTATGGTTGGTCCTTACCAAGCAAACTGCCAAGACATTCTCCAAGCGCTACGTGCAGTTAAGGGGAGCATCGCTGCCGCTACCTCAAACGAACTGGTACTGATGGTACGCGAGCTTCTGTCACATCCTCAGGAGCTTGCAACCATGCGTGAAGCAAATAAACAATGGATTAAAAAAGAAGCGCACCGCGTAGAACACGCGATGCGCCAAGAATTATTTAGTGCGCTTTTTAGCTGCTGACTTCTTAGCAGCCTTCTTACGCCCCTTGCTATCTGCAAGCGGCTTTGGCTTATCCGCAAGCGCACTGTGTAGCACCTCATCCATGTGTTCTACATAGATGATTTTCAGCGTCTTATCCAACTCATGAGCAAATTCACGCACATCGCGCGCATTGCTCTTCGGAACAATGGCGGTAGTAATGCCCAAGCGCGTTGCCGCCAGGAGTTTTTCCTTGAGGCCACCAATTTGTAGGACGCGACCACGCAGCGTCACCTCGCCGGTCATAGCCAAATCACGCTTCACCGGAATACCGGTCAGCGCAGAGGTGAGTGCTGTACACATAGTGATACCAGCCGACGGACCGTCTTTTGGAATGGAACCCTCTGGCAAGTGAATGTGCACATCAACGTCTGAGTAGAAGCCATCTTTCAACCCCAGCTGCTTGCTGCATGAGCGAATATAGCTCATCGCAGCCTGCGCAGATTCTTGCATAACTTCACCCAATTGACCGGTCAAGGTCAGAGCACCCTTGCCCTTCATGACGGTCACTTCAACGTCCAATACATCCCCGCCGACTTCTGTCCAGGCAAGCCCTGTTGCCACCCCTGGAGTATCATGGGCACGACGATCATCTTTGCGAAAAATCGGTGCACCGAGCCACTCTTCAAGCAAAGCATCGGTTATTTTGACCTGTTTGAGGCTTGGTTTATGAAGCAACTGTTGAATTGCTTTGCGCATCAATTTTGCTAGCACCCGTTCAACTTGACGAACGCCAGCTTCTTTTGTGTATTCTTCGATGATGCGACGCATCACCGCCACGGGCAAATCAATTTGCTTTTCTTTCAACTGGTATTCAGCCAGAAGCTTTGGCATAAGAAAGCGCTGCATAATGTCGAGCTTTTCATGCTCGGTGTAGCCCGACAGAGAAATGATTTCCATCCGGTCAAGCAGCGGATAAGGGATGTTATCAATGACGTTTGCTGTCGTAACAAACATCACTTTGGACAAATCGTAATCGACCTCCATGAAGTGGTCATTAAACGCCTTGTTTTGCTCTGGATCAAGCACTTCAAGCAACGCAGATGCAGGATCACCACGAAAATCCATGGCCATCTTGTCAATTTCATCAAGCAACAAGACAGGATTAACTACCTTTGCTTTACGCATTGCTTGGATGATTTTACCTGGCATAGCGCCAATGTAGGTACGACGATGCCCGCGAATTTCCGCTTCATCTCGCACCCCGCCCAAGGCAATCCGCACAAGCGGACGGTTTAAAGCATCAGCGATTGATTGGCCCAGAGAAGTCTTACCAACGCCTGGGGGCCCCGCAAGACAAATAATTGGTGCCCGCTTCAACTTCTCGCCAGCAAATTTCTTTGCTGCAATAAACTCAATAACACGCTCCTTGGCCTTCTTAAGCCCAGCGTGTGAAGAGCTGAGTATTTTTTCAGCGTCCTGCATCGAAACAGCATCCTTTGCCGCTGTTTGCCATGGCACCGAAAGCAAGACGTCGATGTAATTTCTGCTAACAGCCGCTTCCGGGGATGTTGGCTGCATCTGTTCAAGGCGCTTGAGCTCTGCTTCAACCTTTTCCATCGCCTCTGCGGTCAGCTTGAGCTTTTTAGCACGCTTGCGCAAATCGTTGATCTCTTGCTGGTAATCTTCGCGGCCTAGCTCGCGCTGGATGGCACGCATTTGCTCGGTCAGATAGTAATCGCGCTGATGCTTTTCAACCTGACTTTGCACGCGTTTTTTAATGTTTTTTTCTGCTTTGAGAATTTCAATCTCTTTCTGCAGTTGCACGCACAGTGTAAGCGCGCGCTCACGCAAATCAATCAGCTCAAGTAAGCTCTGGCGTTCGCTAAATTCCAAATGCATTTGCACAGCAACGGTGTCACACAAATAATCCAAATCTTCCAGACCATGGAAGAGCGTGAGCACCTCGGCAGACATTTTCTCGTTCAGAGAGACGTATTCTTTAAAGAGATCAAAGAGGTTGCGATAGAGAGCAAGATTGTCAGAATTTTTAGTTAGTGGCGTAGGAATCAGATCGCGCGCCATAACGCCGATGTAACCCTCAGCAGCCTGAACTGTTACCACCTCAGAACGGGTTAGCCCCTCGATTAAAACCTTGAGCGTGCCGTTAGGCATACGCGCTACTTGAACAATGATCGCTCTCGTACCAAATTGGTAAACATCATCAATGGTAGGGTTTTCCGTATCTACAGAACGCTGAGCGGTAACAAATACCTCCTTATTGGTTCGCATGGCAGCGTCGATTGCTCGGATCGAGAGCTCTCGTCCCACCACAACAGGGACAATACTTTTAGGAAGTGCGACTAAATTTTTAAGCGGCAACACCGGTAAAAATACCGGTTCTGCCATGGTGTATTGTTGTTTCATAGGCTTGGACACTCGATTGTTACGACAATCTAGATGATATACTGCAAGCTAGGGTACCAGCGGCAGACCAAAAAGTATAGCATGCGGAAGCTTGCAGGAAGAAAGTTTTCTCACCAGCTTTCGCCCCTGAATTGACTTTTAGTCATATCAGCCTATACTTCCGTTCTGGCTATAGGAAAATGGACAAATTTTCTTCGTAAATTTTCCTGCTTCTGTTATGATAAAATGCAATTAAACACGGCAAAAAAGCCGTTTTATGCCAGTCAGCTCGGGCTGAGCCTGAAAGCACAATAGTTTAACACTTAAACTAAGGAACGTATGCAGGAACAGTCGGCGTTTTCTATTAGAAAGCTGTGGAGCATTAAACCTGAATTTAAAGAGAAGGTTTTTTACCTCTCGCTGACCTTTCTTTTGATGTCTTGCTGCCAAGTGGTCTGGCGCCCACTAAAAATGGCTATTTTCTCTAAGATGGTCGGGGCTTCCTTGGTTCCTGATGCCAAGCTTTATTCCTTGCTGTACGTCATTCCCCTCGTGCTCGTCTATTCCAAGCTCGTCGACTGGCTTCGTCGCCATCACCTTCTGTACTGCTTCATGCTTTTTCACGCTGTGGGGGGCGTCATTTTCTCCTACCTTCTTGCCCACCCCGTCTTGGGTCTGGCGAACACGGTTGTCTGCCCAAGCCGCACCCTCGGTTGGATTTTCTACTTCTTCATGGAGGGGTTTGATGCTTTCTACTCAACTACGTTCTGGTCATTTGCTGACTCTGTCAACAACCCGAAAGACGCAAAAAATTATTACGGGTTCTTCGTTTCAGGTTCCAAGATTGGCGGCATTCTAGCATCCGCACTCCTGTTCCTTGCGCTGCGCAACTGCCAGCTTGCAGACCAATTCGTCTTGCTACCGAATGCTCTTTTTCTGGGCAGCATTATGCTGGTTGCAGCATCGCTTGCCATTTATTCGCTTATGAAGCGCGTGCCTGATGATTACATGCATGGGTACGAAGCTGCTTATCAACTAGAAAAACACAAGTCACGCGAAGAAACTGGCATACTCGCCTCTTTGCGCAGCTCGGTAGACGGCTTAATTATCATGATCAAAAAGCCGTATGTATTGGGGATTTTCTCGCTGGTTGCCTTCTACGAGATTATGGCCGTTATTTTCGACTGGTGGGTGGCGCTGCATGCAGATGCCAGCAACCCGACCGTTGGAGAAATGACTGGCTATTACGCCTTCTACTATTTCTTACTCAACGTGATTGGCTTGGGTATTTCCTTCTTTGGCACAACCCCCCTCCTGCGTCTGATCGGTATACGCCTTTCCCTGTTTATTTTCCCAACCATGTGCCTGGGCATGCTCGTGATGACTTACCTGTTCCCAACACCGGAGGTTTTCTTCGCGGTCCTGGTAGCCCTACGCGCCCTCAATTATTCCCTCAACCATCCAACGCGTGAAGTGCTCTACATTCCAACAACTAAAGACATAAAATTCAAAGCAAAGACGTGGACAGACGCCTTTGGATCTCGCATCGCAAAGAGCTTTGGTTCTGTATTCAACGTATCCTTAAAAGGGGCCTCTCCCGCCTTTGCCCTTCTATCAAGTTTATCCCTCAGCTTCAGCCTCACTTTCTTCTGGCTCGTGTTGGTATATTTTCTGGGCAAAACCCTCCAAGATGCTATCGACCATAAGCAGGTGATCGGCCAAAGTGATGAAGTAACACAACCGTAGCGGAGTAGCCAGCAATGCTTGAGAGAATGCTTACTTATCTTCAAAAGAACCTCCACCTTGACCGTTATGACATTCTCAAACTGCTCTTTTGCAGCGGCACCTTCTTCTGCGTCATAGGCGCCTATTCAATCCTGCGGTCCTTTAAAACGTCAATTTTCCTGGCGTTTGTTGGGCCTGAATACGAGCCCTACGCGAAGGTGCTCAGCATCCTTGTGACCATCCCCGTTATGCTGTTTTATGCCAAGATCATCGATAAGCTGAAAAAGCACCGTGTCGTGTATTTTTTCTTGGGCATCTATGTTGTCTTAACCCTGCTCTTTGCCTACCTATTCGCTCATCCCGTTTACGGCGTAGCCAACACCCAAACAAGCCCCTATCGCTTCCTAGGCTGGATTTTCGAGTTCTTTATGGATTTGACCCAGGCATTAGTGGTTGGTACTTTCTGGAGCTTTGTAAACTCGATCAGCACGCCTGATTTTGCAAACAAAAGCTACGGCGTAATCGTTGCCTGCTCCCGACTTGGGGGGATTCTCACCACTGTTATCAGCTGGGTCATTTTAGAAAAAGCCGACCTTGGACCTTCGCTAAGCATCTCTGTGCCTATGGTCATTGCTGCGATTTTTTTCATGGCGGCTTGTTATTGCATCTATACCCTCAAACGTGTGATTCCACTAGCACACCTGCACGGCTATGAAGCCGCCTATCAGTTGGATAGACGTAATGAGCGCCAACACAAGCAATCTGGCATCTTTGAGGGCTTGCGTCTCGTGCTCACTGAACCGTATGTGCTCGGTATTTTCGGCCTTGTCTTCTCCTTTGAGGTCATCAATATCATCTTCGACTACCAGATGCATATTCTTATGTCCATTGAGAACCAAAATCAGGTGCACGAAATGAGCAAATTCATGCTGATGTACACAGGCAGCTTTCAATTGCTCAGCCTGCTTTTTGCAGCATTCGGCACATCGCAAATGATCAAACGCTTTGGCGTACAAACCTGTCTGCTGGTTATGCCTCTAATGACTATTTTTATGGCAGTGCTTCCCATCCTGTATCCAAAACTAGTAACGGTCTTTATTGTAATGGTAGGCTTGCGCGGGCTGCACTACGGCTTCAATTATCCTGTGCGCGAAATCTTGTTCATCCCAACGACTAAGGATATCCAATTCAAGTCAAAGGCATGGATCGACTCCTTTGGCCGCACCGCCTCCAAAACAGCTGGTTCAACTTTGAATATTTTCGCCGTACAGGCACCCTACTTCGTAATTGTCTTACAGTCAATTTTTTCCATCGCCCTCGCTCTTTTGTGGTGTTTTATTGCCCTTCTGGTAGGCCGCAAATATCTGAAAACCCTCAACAGCAACGCGGTTATTGGAGAAAACGAGAGCTAAGGATTATTTTCCACTTGGCGCATGTTGCGTAATGTGGCGTATTTGATACACTATTTGCACTGTTTTAAGGAAGCTTGCTTCTTTGACTCGGGTGGTCGTTTTGACCCAAGAAGCAATAGGTAAAACCCGAACGAAGGATTTTTATGTCACTTGATCTTAAGCAAATGCTTGAAGCGGGCGTTCATTTCGGACACCGTACCTCCCGTTGGTCCCCACGCATGAAGCCATTCATTTGGGGTGCCAAAAATAAAATTCACCTGATCGATGTTTCCAAAACTGCGCTGCTCCTTGAGCGTGCCGGTAAGTTCTTGAAAGAAGCAACCAGCACCGGTGGCAAGGTATTGATCGTGGGCACAAAAAAAGCTGCTCAAGACATCGTTCAAAGCGTTGCAACCAAGACTGGTATGCCTTTCGTCATCAACCGCTGGGTTGGTGGTACGCTGAGCAACTACGATCAAGTTAAAAAAGCTATTACCCGCCTGCTCCACATGCGCGACGTTGTGCAAAAGAGCACCTCTCACTACAAGAAAAAAGAACTGAGCATGATCCAGAAGGAAATTGCTCGTCTTGAGAAGAACGTTGGCGGTATTATCAATTTCGACTACCCACCAGCCGCATTGGTTGTTATTGATGCTAAAAAGGAAGTTTCTGCTATTAAAGAAGCTATCCGCATGAACATTCCGGTAGTTGCTTTGGTTGACACCAACACCGATCCAATTGGCGTAACGCATATCATTCCTGCAAATGACGACTCTCCAAAGTCAATCGCATTCATCATGCGTTACTTGGAAGAGGCACTTGCAGAAGGCGTCAAAACATTTGAAACTACCAAGGTAAAAGCACCTAAAGCTGAGCCTAAAGTGATTACTGTTGAAGCAGCACCTGCCCCTGCAGTTGAAGCAGCGGCTCCTGCACAAGAAGAAGCTTCAGCGCAAGCACGCACCGAGCGCAAGCCTCGTGCGGCTAAGCCGGCAAGCAAGAAGGCAAGCGAGTAGTCACTCACTTTGCTCTTGTGTTGAGGAGAGATGGCTGAGTGGTCGAAAGCGCATGATTGGAAATCATGTATGTCCTGAAAGGGGCATCGAGGGTTCGAATCCCTCTCTCTCCGCCATACTTCGCTAAAGCTTCCTCCTACGCCAAAGCTGCGAAGGCTAGGCCGTCCTTTACGGCCAGCCCGATAATCCTAGTCCCGAGCTCTGTCGAATGATCAAAGGACGACCGGCGTGGCTGTGAGGCTAGCACAAAAATTGGGCAAGACAAGTTGTCCGCAATGCAGAATCTGTCAGGTCCGGAAGGAAGCAGCAGGGGCAATGCGACACTGTGTCTTGCCCGTTTCTATTTTAAAAGGCCAAGGAATCCCATGCACATCTTAGCGGTCTTAGCGCACCCAAGCAAAACATCCACGAGCGGCAGCCTCTTTTACCAAGCTGTGGCACACTTACAGCAGCTTCCTGGCGTGACCGTTGATGTGCTCGATTTGTACGACCATGCAGACCGGATTCCCTTTTACCGGCTGCCAGCTGCAGGCCAGCCAATTGAGTCGGCATTTGCCGATGCTCCCTTTTTTGCGGAAAATAAAGCGCGCTTCATGGCCGCAGATCGTTTGTTGCTGGTCTACCCGGTGTGGTGGTATGCGGTGCCCGCCATTATGAAGGCTTGGCTAGACTTGGTAACCAACTACGCTTTTGCAAGCAAGGGACCAAACCGTGCACGTGCGCGCCACAAAATCAAAAAGGCGCTCATCATCAACACTGCCAGCATGACCTGGTGGTACCGCCTCTTCTTCACGCGCAATTCGGCAACCGAAATGGTTAAGCAAGCATGCAGATTCATGGACATTAAACAAATCAAGGTCCACGAGATAAACGGCGTGCGAGGCTCTGGACAGAAAAAGTGCGCTAACCTGGGCAGAGTGCTTTCCCGGTGCGCTTGGCTCGCCACTTGATAACACCACCAAGCTGATCTTTGCAATAAAACATTCTTCTTATCACCACCGTCAAAACATCGATGGCGCGAAGTACTGACGCACGTCCATGCCAAGAAAGATGGTCATCGTCCGAATCATCCCTCAAGCCATATTCGCGCTGAAGGCAGTATGCAAGAAAGTCACTGGTGAAATAGACTCTTTGCTCACGCGGTACATTCGTTTTCAGCGCTCTTTGGCAAACCAGACTGCTTAGCATTCCTAGGCGCGCATCGTCGCACATTTTGTTAACCTCACGGGCCTCAGGAGGGGTTGACAGATACAAGCCAACCAGGACATCCACTACCACTGATGCAGCAAGCGACGCTTCACTACTTATCCATTCTTGAAAATCATCGCTTTCTTTATCCAACTTTTTGCACGAGATCAGCCGCTGCAGTCGCAGGACTGCTTCGCTAGACCCTTGACCTATGCACATGTCTGGCAAGGGCGGTCGCGTGGTGTCAAACCCGCTTATTTCAGCCCCACGAATTACAGAAACACGAGATGGGGATTCAAGCGATACGAGATCCTGATCCTGCATGGTTCCGTACTCCGCCCACATCTCCTCCACCCGCTGCAACCTCTCAGGCAACAAGCCTCCAACACCAACCGCGCTGAGCTGTGTTTGCACCCTTTTCCACAAGTTGCGTTTTTTGACAAAATAAATCCAAGCCTTAAACGCATGCGTCATTTTATCTTTATGACTAGCCTCAGCGCACTCGGCGGGCAATGGCCAACTCGCTACAATGTTAGCTAAACGCTTAGAAAAAAAATCGCAGTCATCCCCCCTCCCTATATCCTCATGCGCTGCACAAAGCGCCAACCACCGGGCTGGATCGTCAAAGCTATTAACAAATTTATTAAATGATGGCCACGCCAGTCCATCCGCTGCTTGTACACTCTGCCTATTGCCACCACTTAACAAACATACGGCCAAAACGATGAGTCGACGAACCACCAAATCCCTTTCAATCTGTTCAGTTAATGCCATGCTGTGGAAGGCAAGTATAGCCTGCAGGACGGTTTTTCCAATCCATTTTGCTCATGGCGCTTGCACCGGCAACCTGCTAGAATGAGAGGGTCTTCCATTTTTAAGATTGGAACCATGCATGGCACAACCAGAAAATACTCATTTAAACCTTGCCCGGAAGTGGCGCCCACAGACCTTTGATACGGTCATCGGCCAAGACATTCCCGTGCGAATGTTAAAAAACAGTCTCTATCTACAAAAATTTTTTCCTGTCTATCTTTTTGCCGGCCAACGCGGTTGCGGTAAGACCACCACTGCGCGCATTTTTGCTGCCGCAGTCAACTGTGCACAGTTGCCAACCTTCCAACAAGATCCCGCACAAGCCGTGCCCTGCCTAACATGCTCTTCTTGCCTAGCTATGAGCAATGGCAGCCATCCAGATTTTATTGAAATTGATGCCGCATCGCACACAGGCGTGGATAATGTGCGCAACATCATTGAGTCATCAAGCTACATGCCGCTAGCCGGCAAGAAAAAAGTCTACCTCATTGACGAAGCTCACATGCTCAGCAAAGCAGCCTTCAATGCCTTCCTAAAGCTGCTTGAAGAGCCGCCAAAGACTGTTATGTTTATGCTTGCAACCACGGAGACGAACAAAATACCTGCTACCGTGCTCTCGCGCTGCTTCCAGTTGATGTTCCCTCCCATCGCCCATGCGGCATTGCGCGATCATTTAATGGCGATGTGCGCCAAGGAAGGCGTGATAATCGATCCTGCAGCGGTAGACCTTCTTTTGCAAGAAACAGAAGGCTCAGCACGCGATGCGATTAACTTGCTTGAACGCGTGCGTTTTTCCAGTGACCAAATCTCTGAAGAGCTCGTTCTTACAGTCCTTGGCAAAATTAGCAACAGCACCCTCATCGGCCTGATGGACGCAATTGCGCAGCAGCAGCCGGTAGCACTCATCGAACAATTACAAGAAATGCACTTCACAAGCCGCTCCCCCGTCGCGCTCTGGGACGGCTTGGTACACCTATGCAAAACTCTCCTTTGGATCAAGTATGGAGTTACTGCCCTGGCGCCAGAATATGAGGGCATCAGGAGTCAACTCCAGGCAGTAGCCGGCAAATGCTCACGCAATCGCCTCCATGCCATGCTCACTCTCCTTTGGCAGCAGGAGAGCACCTTTAACCAGACCAGTAAAAAACACGCTTTCTTGGAAACAGTTTTGCTACAACTCTGCGACCAAGTAAACCTGGCCGACGTGGAAGATATCCTTACTGGTAAGCCACCGCAAGGCGGCTCTCATGGCGCTACCGGCAACCAAAAAGTGGCTGCGCCCGTCAGCAAGCCAGCAGCTCCCCTGCCTCAAGCAGCCCAACCAGTCACCCAAGCAACGCCCGCGCCTGCAGCCCCCCCTACCGCCACTGATGGCCGGTGGCACGCCTTTGTAGCCGAAGTAGGCAAGCTGCCAGACCCGCTCCTGGCGTCCATCATGAGCCAAGCCGTCTTTGTCAGCAGTGACCAAACCGCGGCAACGGTTACTGTTGCCCTGAGCGCTAACAGCAGTTTTTTCAAGAGCAAAATTGAGGAAACTACAGCGCTGTGGCAGCCTATTCTGGTACAAGTCTTTAACGGCTGCCGGACCTTATTATTTCACGCTGGCAACCCGGCTACCCAACCGCTGCCGCCGCGCGAGCGAGTGCTATCCTCTGCCCCAAACACGGCATCCACAGCGGCCAAGGCTCCTACGCCAGCACCAGCCCAAGCAGCCCGCTACGCAAGCCCAAAGAATGATGAATTCCTAGTTATAAAAGATCCAAATCAGTGGCCGGTAGCCAGCTTGCTGCTTAGCACCTTTTCAGGTAAAATAAAGAGAGTTCCGAGCAATCAGTCTTAATAAAGTTTCAGCCTGAAAACAAAACTAAATGGACGTTACCACCACGCATCCCAAAGTTCTTCTCGTAGGCCGCACCAACGTCGGCAAGTCGACCCTTTTTAACCGTCTTGCACAACACCGCAAGAGCATGGTATTTGACCGTGAAGGGGTAACCCGTGATTACATCGAAGAGACCATCACGTGGCAAGACCGCCCGTTCACTCTCATTGATACCGGGGGCATGTGCCTGCACAAACGTGCTGACGACATCACCCAGCGCGTGCAAGAAAAAGTAGTTCGCCTGCTCAATGATGCTGCAGTGCTCCTGTTTGTGGTTGATGGCAAAAATGGCCTCACTGACGAAGACCGTCGCATTGCTCAAGTGGTGCGTAAGGCAAACAAACCCACGCTTCTTTTAGTTAACAAGGCAGACAACCAGCGCGCTCTGGAAGAGACAATGCCGGAGTTTTACACGCTCGGCTTCAAGCACGTCATCCCCGTATCTGGCGTCCATGGCATTGGCATAGGCGCCTTGCTCCACACTGTGGTTGCCGCGCTCCCAGAACATACTGAAACCGTCGAACACAAGCCCATTTACAACGTGGCAATTATTGGTCGTCCCAATGTCGGCAAATCGTCCCTGATGAACTTGCTCATTCAGCATGAACGCTCCATCGTTTCGGATGTAGCAGGCACCACCCGTGAGCCTATCACGGCCATGACCTACTACCTGAACGACTTGGTACAGTTCACCGACACCGCGGGTGTTCGCCGCTCACGCAAAATCGATGACGATCTTGAAGAGCTAATGGTTAAAAGCTCCTTGAGCGCCGTCAAAGGAGCAGACATCATCGTTATGATGATCGATGCTTCTGAAGGAAAAATTGCTGACCAGGAACTCAAGTTGTTGTTCTACGCTTATGAACAGCGCAAAATGATGATTGTTGTTTTCAACAAAACCGATTTGCTTGACGAGTACAAACGCTACACCCTTGAGCAAAGCATTGCTGAATACGACTTCATCTTAAAAAAGCTTCCCCAAATCTGGATTTCTTGCGCCACCAAGCGCAACGTAACGCGCATCTTTAATGAAGTGCAGCAAGTATGGCAGCGATGCCACCAGCCATTCAACCAGATCCAGGTTGATGAACTGGTCAAACGAGAGCTGACTAACAAATTCCTCTACCACAATACCATCCAGCTCAAGGTCAATACCGTGGTGCCACTGGCAAGTCCTGTGCCAACATTTATGCTCAAGGTTAACCACCCTGAGTTTTTTGGCCCCACAGAGCTAGGATGTGTAGAGAACATTTTGCGCAAGCACTATGACCTGCTTGGCTGTCCAGTGCGTCTGGTCGCTCGCGAGGACTAAAGCATGGCATTGCTTGAGGTTGCTAATCTACACCAACACTCAGGTAAGACCCAATTACTCCACGAGATTTCCCTTGCTGCGCAAGCACAAGCTATTGTGGCCTTGTTAGGCCCCAACGGCGCCGGGAAAACAACGCTGTTGCGCACCCTAATTGGGCTGCTCCCATGCGCACACCTGCAAGCAAACACCATCCGCTTTGATGACAACGATATCACGCGCCGGTCAGTGGCTGAACGCGTCCAGGCAGGGCTGCTCTACCTGCCGCAACACACATCCCTGCTCCAACAGCTTTCCGTTCACGATAACCTGCACATTGTTTTTCAATACCATCCATGGTGGCAAAAAAAAGATAGCTCTGCGTTCATTGAGGAGCGCAACCACTGGCTAACGGTCACGGGCCTGACGCAAACGCTACGTCAACCAGCAGGAACCCTTTCTGGGGGGCAAAAGCGCAAACTAGAAGTTGTCCGCTCCTTATTGATGAAGCCTAAATTACTCATGCTTGATGAACCCTTCGCTGGAGTCGACCCAAAATCAATTTACGAGCTGAAAGCACTCTTTACCAGCTTGTCGGGAGAAGGGCTGGGCATTATCATCTCCGACCACCACGTTGACCAACTCCTGTCCATGGCCGCCACCGGCTACGTGGTCGTGCAAGGACGCATAGTTGCATCAGGCGGAATTAAGGATATACTCGAAAATAGGTACACTAAGGAGCGCTACTTAGGTGCTGAATTCCACGAGGCAATGGCGGCACGGTTCTCGTCTCATCTGCAGAAAGGATAAGAATGAACCTAAAGATAACATTTCAAAACATGCCCCACTCTGAGCCACTTGCATCACATGCACAACAAAAGTTTGCCAAGCTTGCTGAGCTACTTAGCAACGTCGAAAACCGTAATCCCATGCATGCAGAGCTTTGGCTAAAAGCGCATAAGCAGCATAACCACCATGGCGTTGAGCTGCACATCAAGACACCGCACTTTGATCTGAATGCCCATGAAGAGGGACCAGATATGTACATTGCTGTTGATAACACGATGGACAAAATGCTGCGGCAAATCAAAAAAGAAAAAGAGCGCCTATTGGAGCGCCATCATAAACCTGATACGGACAAACGCCGTTTTGAGCGTTGAATCAGCAAATCTCCTCCTACAACCCGTATTGTGCCAACACGCCTTTGACGACGCATGGCAGGATGCTTATCGTCATGAGCACGCCTGCCAGATGCGTCAGGCGTCCAAGTATGGTCGCCTGGCTTGGCTGATGGCGCTGTACATAGCACAGACAGCAGATGAGCCATAGCGCAATCGCATAGTACATCCATGCCCATCCCAGAAAAGGCCCGGCATGAGCAAGCAAAAGAAGCCCCACCATGCCAACAGCAGCGGCATACAGTTGCTGCAACCACAATCCTTTAAGCGGCAAGCCACGCAAAGCAAGAGGGGTGTGCAACTTCAGAAAACAGAGCGCGGCTACTAGAAATAGAATAACCAATAAGTATGGGTGCAACAGGATTTTCGCAGCATCCGTAATCACCAGCCAGGCGTGAGCCATCGCATCAAGCCATGAGAACGCGCTGCCCAACCAGCAGGTAGATCGCCACTGCACCATTAAAGCCCCCGCTCCCAGCACTTCGTTGCCTGCCCCCGCCAGCCATCCCCCAACCGAGGGTGCTTGCGGGTCGCGCAAGAGTGCTGTGCGCGTGGTAAAAGGGTTAATAACACACCCGCCCGTGCCATTAGTACGCGTCACTGCAAATCCTTGCAAGTAAAAATGCGTGTTTTTAAGCGCGTGCTGCAGGGCAGCATCAGAGAGCGTCGTCTTTATCTGCGCAGCAATCAATACAGGCCGCGCGTATAAACCACGCATGGCTGGCAGCGCATGCGACGTGACCAAGGCCGGCTTAATATCAGGCTGCCATGAAGCAACCTGTAGAGCAGGATTATCCGTTTGTATCATTAAATCGCGATGGAAAAAGCCAACCTCGTTCCTATCCAGCTGGCACCGCAGCAACACCATCCGCTTGGCAACAATATCTGCTGGCGTATTAATGACGTTTATTGTCAGACCCCGAGCTGGGGACCAAAGAAGGATAGCTAAAAAGCACGCATACAGGCCGCGCACCTGCAAGCCGTCGTTCCCGCCGACTCTTCCCTTGCCGAAATACATTCTGATAGCCTTTTTTCAATATAAGTTCGTATTTCCCCTGTCGGAAGGGTTATTATGCACGTTTCTCGCCTGATGCTGTTGCTACTTTTGTGCATCCAACCATCTATTCTGCATCCTAAAGTAAAAAAGCAAAAGCCACCACGGGCCACCGTAGTTTTCATTATCGACCAATTTGCCTATCACTACCTACCTCGCGTTAAAAAACATTTCAAGTATGGCTTGAAAGAGCTTTTCACGCAGGGGGCTGTTTTTGAACAAGCATATCACCCGCACGGCGTCCCGGAAACCACCCCAGGACATCATGGCATTTGTACCGGCACCCTGCCTAAGTACCATGGCGCCACCTATAATTCTTGGTTCTCACCAGATTACCAAAAGGTGCGCTATGAAGTTGATGAGCGTCCCCAAGCAGCGGTGCTACACGCTAACAATGCAGCAGCACAGCCCGGCATCTCGCCACACAACACGAAAGTGGACGGCCTCTCTGACCAGTTTATGCAAGTGGCAACGCGCGAGCAAGGCTATGCAGCGTATGCTTTTTCTTTAAAAATGCATCCGGTTGTTTCGTGCGCAAACCGCCTGGGAAAAGCTTTTTGGTTCGATTGCCAAGCGGGTGGATTCACCTCCAGCAAGGCTTACTTTAATCAACTGCCCAAATGGGTAACACGCTTCAACAAAAGATATGCGCGTTTAATAAACAACCCGATGCACTGGTCATTGTCACAACCAGCCAAGAGCGCCGCCTATCAATTTCCCAACATTACCGACTATCGGTTTGCAGGGCCCCCAGGCAAGTTGGCAAATACCACACCATCGCGTGAGGTGTGGCGCGAGCATTTCACCAAAACACCAGCTGCCTCACAGCTCCTCCTCAACCTGGCAAAGAACACCATGGATGAGCTCCTTGAGCAAGGCAAAGATCATTTCCTCTTTTGGATCAGTCTAAGCACCCTGGACCTATGCGGCCACGTCTTTGGTCCCGATAGCTTAGAGTGCATCGACACGCTCTACCATCTTGACCAGCAGATTGGTAACTTCATGACGCAAGTTAATCAGACAATCGGCGCTAAAGATACCTTGTATGTGCTCACCGGAGACCATGGCGTCTGCCCAATTCCAGAGATCGTTGCGGAGCGTGGCAACAACCTTGCCAAGCGCATTTTGGCAAAACCCATGCTTGCAGAAATGAACAAGCTGGTAGAAGCAAAATATGGGCTGAAAAACTTTGTGCGGGCCTACGAACCTTGTATGTTCATGGTAGACCAGGAAATAAAGAAACAGCTCCCCCCAGCGCAACTTTTTAATGTGTTGCATGACCTTAAAACGCTCCTTTTAAAAGAACCGGGAATTAAAAAGGTTTGGACCTGGGATGAGCTACACCGTCTGCCCTTTGAAGCCGACCAGCTTGAGCAATTTTGCAAGAACCAACTCTACAAAGATCGCAACGCTGACATTATTGTGATGACTGAACCATTCTGCTTGCTCACTCATTATCCTGCCGGCACAGCACACAGCAGTCCCTACGAATACGACACACACGTCCCTCTGGTCGTTTACCGGAAAGGTTGCATCCAAAAGATGACCGTCGCTGATAAAGTATGGATACCGCAGTTGCCTGTCACCCTGGCTCAATTGCTCGGCGTTGGTCAGCCATCAGCTTCAACGTATAAAGCGCTACCAGGGATTGTGTAACGAAGGCTTTTGCTTTAC
>Ga0214923_10000729_pt1 | contig 48778 bp, 31 predicted proteins | sample LL1510_MetaG_FD_177993 | JGI IMG/M metagenome (GOLD analysis project Ga0214923, IMG submission 177993) | Freshwater microbial communities from Lake Lanier, Atlanta, Georgia, United States - LL-1510 | ecosystem: Environmental > Aquatic > Freshwater > Lake | place: USA: Georgia | collected...
GGGCCGGTACTTGAGCCGCCGCGCGACCCGTTGCACGCTGGCCAGCGTGTCGGGCGCCACGGAGCCTTCGCCGCGGAGCGCCCGAGACACCGTCATCTTCGAGATTCCGAGTTCCGCGGCGATCTCGGTGATCGTGGTTTTTATTTTGCGTGGGACTGAGGCGCGAGGCACGGTCGATTTTCTATCGGTTTCCACGCGGATGACTGGACGCCAAGGATAAGTCTAGAATACCATAGGTGTTACCAGAACCAATTTGTCGGCCAGCCGGAATTTTTTTGGGCGGCATTCGGGCGTGTTCAGGGCTGAACGAAACTCTCCTCTAGCGCTCGTTTTGCACATGGATCGCTGGACCCATTCAGCCTGCGGAGTTGCGAACGAGCGCCGGGGGTTTCTCCCTGGTTTTACGCTGGTCGAGTTGCTCGTCGTGATCGCCATTATCGGCCTGCTTGTCGGCCTTCTCCTGCCGGCCGTGCAGGCGGCCCGTGAATCAGCCCGCCGATCCAACTGCTCGAACAACATCAAGCAACTCGCCCTCGGCCTCCTGCAACATCACGACGCCAAACGGGCCTTTCCGCCGGCCTTCCTGGCCACCAACAACTACAGGGCCGGAATGACGGACGCGACTTACGGCTGTGGCATCTCCTGGATCGCCTACGTGCTTCCGTTCATCGAGCAGTCGGCCCTTTTTTCGAGGATCAACTTCGACATCGCGAACATCACCAACGCGAGCGACCCCAATTCGGCGCTCGCGGTTTCGACCCGAGTGGCGGAACTCTATTGCCCCAGCGTTGCTCAGGAAAGTGATGTCCGCGCATCGGGCGCAGCGAATCCGACGGCAGCCGCTCGCACGATGAACTATTTCGGCATCGCGGGAGTAGTCGTTCCGAGCACGCTCGCGAGCACGTATCCGAACTACCGCAACGCCGGTGCCTATGCCTACGCTCAAAAGCCGTCCCACGGAGTCTTCGGCTTGGCCGCCTCCGGTGCACCGTATCAGCCGCGATCTTTCTCGGCCAAAGACATCACGGACGGTCTTTCCAAAACCTACCTGCTTGGCGAGATTTCGTGGACTGGCATGGGGAAAATGGGCAACAGCAGCACGTTGTCGTTTCTGACCGGCTACAACGCGTACGGTCAGGGACAGTTCGTGAATGCGGTTCGAAACATCTGGTATTCGGGCCCCATCAACCTCTCGAATGTGACGGTGCAAGCGGGAGGCACAGTGCCCTCGGATTTCCAGTACAACAACCTGAACTGGGGCAGCAACCATCCTGGCGGCACTCATTTCGTGATGGCCGACGGGTCCGCGGCATTCGTCGCTGAATCGATAGACATGAATACCTTCATGGCGATGGGCACACGAAATTGCGGTGAGTAGTGAACTGCCTGCACGCCTGCGACGATCGATAACTTCGTGCAGGATTCGCATCGATGATTTTGACCCGACGCCTTGTCGCTATGGTGCTGGTGACATGCGTGGCAATCCCGTCATCAGGATGCGGTCCTCAGGCACGATTCAACGTGACGGGCAACGTGACGTTGGATGGCCAGCCGGTGCCGGCCGGCACCGTCACGTTCATACCTTTAGGGACGGAGCCGGCGGGCAGGACGGCTGGTGTCGCGCAGATCAGCCGAGGACGATTCGCGACCCGCGATGGTCGTAGCCCTGGGAGCGGCCGCCACCGCGTGTTGGTCAACGGCTGCGATGGCGTGCCCTGCACGAGTCGTCTCGGTGATACTGTGATCGAGCATCCAATGGGAAAAGACCTTTTCACTTCACATGTCGTCGAGGTCGATCTCCCAGCGAAGAGCGGCTTCGTGCTCGATATCGCGGTACCGAAGCAGCAGTAGCACTTCGGTTTCTCCGCGAGATCGCGCTGTTTGCGGCGGTTTCCCGGGGACCGATTCGCCCACCGATGTGCCCGACTCAGCCTGCAACAGAGCGAACATGACCTGCCCCCCTTAAACGTCGCCACTTTCAGAGAGAGAATCTCTGGGTGGAGCAAACCAAGGGAGGGCGGAAGGATAGGTCGGCCTGGCCTGGTTTGGAAATCCTGATCCAGCGGATATGAAGGTCTACTGCCCTACGGGCAAGGAGACTTTCAATGACGACGAGACGACGGAAGAAGCACCGTCCCGAGGAGATCGTTGCCAAACTGCGTGACGCCGACGCGATGCTCAACGCGGGCAAGGATCTGGCAGCAGTGCTGCAGGCCCTGGAAGTGAGCGAGTCGACGCTCGAGCGGTGGCGGGCCGGGCACCGCCGCGAAGCGGTGGTCGTCGGAGGGATGAAGTGCGAGGAGGCCAAGAGGCTGAAGCACTTGGAGGACGAGAACCGGCGACTGAAGCAGCTGGTCGCCGACCAGGCCTTGGACATCCAGATGCTCAAGCACCTCTCGGAGGGAAACTGGTAAGCCCTTCCCGGAAGCGAGCGGCGGTCGTCGAGCTTCGCACGAAGTTCGGCGTCTCCGAGCGAAGGGCATGCACGGTGGTCGATCAGCCGCGGAGCAGTCAGCGATTCGAGACCAAGCCCCGCACGGACGAGGCGCCGCTTGTGAAGCGGATGCGTCAGTTGGCGAGGGCGAAGCCTCGGTACGGGTATCGCCGGATCGGTTGGCTTCTTCGAGAAGTAAGGATGGCGTGCTGGGTTGTCTCGAGTGTTTCGCCTGTGGCAGCGGGGGGCCTAAAAGTGCCTGTAAAACAGCGGAAGAAGCGTCGTCCGGGCTCGAGTGCCAATGGATGCCATCGTCGACGGGCAGAGGAGCCGAATGACGTGTGGTGCTGGGACTTCGTGTTCGACAGAACAGTGAGCGGTAGCCAGCTGAAGTGGCTATCGGTCGTGGACGAGTACACCCGCGAGCGCTTGGCACTAAAGGTCGACCGAGGCATCACGAGTGAAGACGTGATCGACACACTCTCCGAGCTGTTCGCGATGCGTGGTGTGCCGAGGCACATCCGTGGTGATAACGGACCCGAGTTTATCGCTCAGACCCTAGGTCGCTGGCTCAAACAGGTGGGCGTTGGCACGCTGTACATCGAGCCGGGGAGCCCTTGGGAGAACGGCTACGCTGAGAGCTTCCACGGGCGGCTCCGTGATGAGTTCCTGGCGATGGAGATCTTCGAAGGCGTCCGGGATGCCCGGTCGCTCACAGCTTCTTGGAGAGATGAATACAACACCCAGCGGCCTCACAGCTCGTTGGGTTATCGGACCCCGGCCGGGTTCGCCGCCGCGTGTGCGGCTTCCGCCTCGGCCAAGGCCTCGGCTCCAGCCGCACACGCTGGTGCTGAGGTTCAACCCTGTTCCTAAACCCTCATATCCCCTGGTACAGCAAATCCAACCCGGTCAATCCCGAAGAGCCTATCCATGCCTGGATGAGGAGAGACTCTGCGCCGAGCAGGAAAAATCGTCGATTCAGAGGGGTGCCGGGCCTGGGAACGCCCGCACAACCGGCCCGGAAGGCACCAACTAGAACTCAAGAGCAACTCGTCGATTCGGAAATTGTTGCGGAAGTGCCATTGGCCGGGCTATCCTCTTGGAACATGCAAGGCTTCGACCGAATCACGATCGATCCCGCCGTGTGCACGGGCAAACCGTGCATCCGCGGCCTGCGATTCCCGGTGTCCCGTATTCTCGGACTGCTTGCCACGGGTCAAAACGCGGAAGAAATTCTTACGGCGTATCCGTATCTTGAATCGGCCGACATCCGCCAGGCTCTCGAATACGCCGCTTTTCTCGCCGAAGACGAAAACCTCGAACTCACCCGCTAGGCGGCATGCGGTTTCTCATCGACATGCCACTCACGCCGTTGCTGGGCGCGTTTCTGCGGGATCTTGGCCACGACGCCATCCACGCAACGGATATCGGCGCCGCGCACGCCGCAGACTCGACGCTGCTCTTGAGGGCTCGCACCGAATCGCGTGTCGTCATCACTGCCGACCTCGATTTCGGGCGACTCATGGCGGAGGTGCCGGAGAAAAGCCCCGGCATCATTCTCTTGCGAGGCGGGTCGTATTCCGACAAGGAAATGATCGAATTGGTTCAACGTGTTCTGCGCGGTGTCGAGCATGAACTGCTGGCCGAAAGCCTCATCGTCGTCGACCGCCATCGCATCCGCAGGCGACAGTTGCCGATCATCTGACGTCGCTCGTGATCCTCGGTTCGTGGGTGTTCGCCCCGAATCACAAGCTCAGGCCGGCCGTGACGGCACTGGCGGTGGGCCACGTCGGCAAGCAGCGCGATAGCGCGAAGTCAGATTCTCACCCACCTGCGCGAACTGCTCGAACCGCCGCCGATCTTGCCCGACCGCGGCCCGCCGATCGCCTGAGCCGCGCTCGTGCAGGTCCACGACGACCGCGCTCGGAATTCGGTGTGGAAGTGCCATTGACCGTCCTATTCTTCACTCGCGTTACGGCAGTTGGATCGCCATGGGCTCGCTCGGCGTGCCGGTGGCTTGGGCCGCGGCCATTTCCCGGATGTCCTGCGTGATCTTCATCGAGCAGTACTTCGGGCCGCACATGCTGCAGAAGTGGGCGCTCTTGAACGTCTCCTGCGGCAGCGTCTGGTCGTGGTATTTCTTCGCCGTCTCGGGATCGAGCGCGAGGCGGAACTGCTCGTTCCAGTCGAAGGCGAACCGGGCCCGCGAGAGGGCGTCGTCGCGCACCCGGGCGTTTTTGCGGTGCCGGGCGAGATCGGCCGCGTGGGCGGCGATCTTGTAGGCGATCACCCCCTGCCGCACATCTTCGGCGTCGGGCAGCCCGAGGTGCTCCTTGGGCGTCACGTAGCAGAGCATCGCCGCGCCGCTCCAGCCGGCGAGGGCGGCGCCGATGGCGCTCGTGATGTGGTCGTAGCCGGGGGCGATGTCGGTGACGAGCGGCCCGAGCACGTAGAACGGCGCCTCGTCGCACTCCTCCATCTGCCGCTTCACGTTCATGTCGATCTGGTCCATCGGCACGTGGCCGGGCCCCTCCACCATCACCTGGCAGCCCTTGGCCCAGGCCCGCCGCGTGAGTTCACCGAGCACGTGGAGCTCCGCGAACTGGGCCTCGTCGCTGGCGTCGGCGATCGAGCCGGGCCGCAGGCCGTCGCCCAGGCTCCAGGTGACGTCGTACTGCCGGAAGATGTCGCAGAGATCCTCGAAGTGGGTGTAGAGCGGGTTCTGCCGGCGGTGGGTCATCATCCAGCGGGCGATGAGCGAGCCGCCGCGGCTCACGATCCCCGTGATGCGGTGCATCGTGAGATGGAGGTGCTCCTGGAGCAGGCCGGCGTGGACGGTCATGTAGTCGACCCCCTGCTTCGCCTGCTTCTCGCACATGTCGAGGAAGTGTTGCGGCTGCATGTCGTCGATGTCGCCGCCCAATTCCTCGAGCATCTGGTAGATCGGCACGGTGCCGATCGGCACGGGCGAGGCGTCGATGATCGCCTGCCGGATCGTGTCGATGTCCTTGCCGGTGGAAAGGTCCATCACCGTGTCGGCCCCGTAATGCACGGCCATGTGGAGCTTCTCGAGCTCCGTCTGCTGGTCGCTCGTCACGGCCGAGTTGCCGATGTTGGCGTTGATCTTCGTGAGGGCCGCGATGCCGATCGCCATCGGCTCGAGCTGCTTGGTGAGGTGCACCGTGTTGGCCGGGATCACCATCCGCCCCCGGGCGACTTCGCTCTGGATGAGCTCCTCGGGCAGGTCCTCCCGCTGGGCGACGAACGTCATCTCGGGCGTGATCTGGCCGGCACGGGCGGCTTCGAGCTGGGTCATGGTGGCTCCTTCGCTACATGGACCCCGAAGTTTAGCAGTTCCTCACAGCGTCTTTAAGTATTCGAGTACGGCGGCCTTTTGAGCGTGCTGGCGCGATCGCACGAGGCCTCGGCCCGTAGGACAGGCTTCAGCCTGTCTCGTCACCCGCTTCAGCCTGTCTGGTCACCGACGCCCTGGCCGTGGCGGTCAAGACCGCCGCCGGGCGGCCGAGCAGGCGGCGACATCCGCCTGATCGCGTTCATCACCGAGCCGGGGCCCGTCCATGCGACGGCCGCCGGCAGGAGCCGGCTCCTCTCGAATCGGAGGTTCGCAAGCGGGCCATGGCCACGACGGCATTGCCCGCTCACTGCCCGCGATTATTCAGAGGGGTGCCGGGTCCTGGGGCCGCCCGCAAAACCGGCCCGGAAGGCACGAGCTGGAGCTCACGAGCAACTCATCGATTCGGAAAATGGTCGCGGAAGTGGCATTGGCCGGACTATCCCTCTCTCTCCTTCCCTGCGTCTCGCAGTTCTTCAGAGCGTTCTTAAGTATTCGAGCACGGCCTTCTTCTCCGCCTCGTCGAGGACGGCGGGAAAGTCGTGCCCCTGCGCGCTCTTGCCCGGCTTCGACGTGTCGAACCAGGTGCGTCGCTCGGCGCTCGGGAGTTTTTCCGGGGATGTCGCAGCCGCCGTGATCTCGAGGCCGACCCTGGCCTGGTCGTACCCCGTGCGGGTGCGCTGCCACGCCACGGGCCGTGCCTCGGGGTGGAGCACGTGCCAGAGCGTGGGCACGGAGCCGTTGTGGAAGTAGGGCGCCGTCGCCCAGACGCCGTCGAGCGGCGGGGCTATGTAGCCGGAGGGCGGTTCGCGGTTGACGAGCCGCTCCGCATCCCTGCCGCCGTGGCCGAACCAGCTCTCGTTCAGGTCGCTGCGTTCCTTCTGGGTGAGCGAGTCGAACCGCACCCGGTCGGTGCCGATCTCGTCGAGCGCCACCATCCGCTCCGGGTAGTTTCCAGCGGGGCCGTATGTGCCGTGGCACGAGGCACAGTGATTCTCGAACACCCCCCTGCCCCGCTCCGCGAGCCCGGCGTCGACGGCCCACGGCCACTTCGGCGGCTCGAGCGACTCGATCCAGCGTTCGATCCGGCGAAACTCGTCCTCCCATTCGGCGAACTTCTCCGGGCCGTTCTCCTTGACGAGCAGGAACTGCATCAGCATCCGATGCCCCTTGGGCGCGAAGCCGTCGGCGTAGAGGCCCGTGCGCCGGCGATAGTGCCACCAGGGCGGGGCGTCCATGTCGTGGTGCACGAGGTCGAACCGCGGCGGCCGCTGGACGACGTTCAGGTCGGCATCGCGGTGCCGCATGAGCGCCACGCCGAAGATCACGGCGTTGGTCGTGCCGTTGGTCGTGCCGAGTGGTAGCAGCAGCGAGCCCATGTCCATGTGGCCGAACGGCTTTCGCTGCTTCACCTTCACGAGCCGCACCTCCTCTGTGAGCGTCTCGAGGGCGTAGTTGGAATTGGGCAGCCCAGGGATCACGTGGCCGGCCACCTGGCCCTGGTGGCACGCGAGGCAGCTCATCGTCCAGCGGCCGTCGGCGCCCACGACGTATTGCAGCGACCGCGAGGGATCGTCGGGATGCGGGTCGAGCCCGTATCGATCCATCGCCATCCGCCGGCGTTCCTCCACGCTCGCCCGCTCGGCGCGGCTCCGCAGCGGCTCGGGCCAGGTCGTCCAGAGGGCGTCGAAGACCTCCTGGTCGAAGTCGGCCGGCAGGTAGTGACTCGTCAGCAGCAGGTCGCGACCGTCGGGCCCGGGCTCGCCTCCGGCCGAGGCGAGGGCGCCGGCGATCGCGGCGGCGGCGCACACCCCGCGGAGCACACCCGTCCACGCTGCGGTTTTTCCCGACTTCATGGCATACTTTTTCCGCTCGGCCGCCCGATGAGCGACCGGCCCCCGCAGTATAGGCCCCCGCCTCCCCGCAGTCCGGCCCGCCGTGGTCACCGCCAACCCGATCCTGATCCCCGAACTGCGCGTGATGCTCGCCGAGGGCGACACGGCGGGCCTGCGCGAGGTGGCCGAGGAACTCCACCCGGCGACGGTGGCGGAGTTTTCCGAGGGGCTCGACGACCGCGAACTGTGGCGACTGCTCGACGCGGTGCCCGTCGAGCGGCAGGCGGAGATCTTTCCCTACTACCCGATGCCGCGCCAGGTGGACCTCGTGCGGGCGGCCGACCGCCCGCACCTCGGCCAGCTCCTCGAATGGATGGCGGCCGACAACCGCGACGACCTGCTCCGCGAGCTCGACCCGGAGTTCGTCGAGGAGATCCTCCCGCTCGTGGCCAAGGCCGAGCGGCACGACATCCGCATGCTCCTCTCCTGCCCGGAGGATTCCGCCGGGGCCCTCATGACCACCGAATACGCCTCGCTCCCCGCCGACATCACGGCGGGCGAGGCGGTCACGCGGCTGCGGACGCAGGCCCCCGACAGCGAGTCGATCTACTACATCTACGTGCTCGACGCCGAGCGGCACCTCGTGGGCTTCGTGTCGCTCCGCGACCTGATCCTCGCCAAGCCCACCGCCCACGTCGCCGATCTCATGCAGCGCGACCCGATCAGCGTCCGCGTGGACGAGCCGAGCGAGCAGGTGGTGGAGAAGCTCGCCCGGTTCGACTTCATCGCGATTCCCGTCGTCGACGAGAAGAACCGCCTCGTGGGCATTGTCACGCACGACGACGTGCTCGATGCCGTCCGCCAGGAGGCCACCGACGACGCCCAGCGGATCGCCGCCGTCACGCCGCTCGGCGAGAGCTACCTCGAGGCGGCCCTCGTCACGATGACCTGGAAGCGAGGCGTGTGGCTCACGATCCTGTTCGCGACCGCCGCCGTCACCGCCATGGTGATGGCCCGCTCCCCGCTCACCCACGCCTGGCTCATCGCCTTCATCCCGCTCGTGATCGCCAGCGGCGGCAACTCGGGCAACCAGTCCGCCACGCTCGTGATCACGGCCCTCTCCTCCGGCGACTGCAAACTCTCCGACTGGCCGCGGATCCTGAAGCGGGAGTTCGCTCTCGGCCTGCTCCTGGGCGCCCTCCTCGCCGTGCCCGGCTACCTGCTCGCCCTCGTCTACGCGCCCACGCCGATCCAGGCGCTGGTGATCCCGCTCACGATCTTGGGGGTGGTGATGCTCGGCGCCCTCGTCGGCTCGGTGCTCCCGCTCATCTTCCGCTCGATCAACCTCGACCCGGCCCTGATGAGCAACCCCTTCGTCTCGGCGATCGTCGACATCGTGGGTATCGTGCTCTACACGACGATCGCGCTGCTCGTCCTCGACTAGCTTCACGCAAAGCATCGGCCTCCTGCCGATCTTTGCCTGGCGAATCGCCATTCGCTCTTGATGGCCGGGCCTCCAGCCCGGCGGCGTGTGGGTGGGCGCCCGAAGCCTCCTCAACTGGAAAACGGGAGGCGAGGGTTTCGTGAATTCGGTCCACAAAAGTTGATCCATGACAGGCTGAAGCCTTTTTCAGACGGGGGCATGACAGGCTGAAGCCTTTTTCAGACGGGGGCATGACAGGCTGAAGCCTTTTTCAGACGGGGGCATGACAGGCTGAAGCCTTTTTCAGACGGGGGCATGACAGGCTGAAGCCTGTCCTACGTGCGTGTGAGAAGGGCGCGGGTGGCGAGCAGTTCGCGGGCGATGCCGGAGGCGAGATCGAGCGGGTCGGTGCCGGGCAGCACGGGCCAGGTGTATGTCTCGACCTCGAGGTGGGGGGCGTAGTCGAGTCTGCCGATCGCCAACAGCGCTGCCTCGAGGTCGCGGCGCGTCGTGCGCAGGGGCCCGATGCGCTCGGCGTCGACCGGCACGTGGTAGTGGATCCGCCACGGAGCGCGGTCGAGCCAGGCGGGGTCGGCGATGAGGTCGGCCGTGAGATCGATCGCCCGGTGGAGCGTGCCGTCGGCCGAGCGGGCGATCGTCTGATGCAGGTAGCGGGGCTCGACGTAGGCCCGCAGGGCCTCGCGTTGGGCGGGGTCGGAGGGATCGGTCGCCTCGATCGCGCAGCTCACCTGCACCTTGTTGATCCGTACGCCGGCGGCGGTGAACGAGGCGATCGCCGCCGCCGCGTCCTCGAATTCGACCGCCTGGTGGCAGACGTCGTAGCACACGCCGAGGTGGCGGCGGGCTTCCCGTTCGACGCCGGCCCGGGCGGCTTGTGCGAACAGCGTGGTGAAGAACGTGATCGTCTCGGCCGTCGTCTCGAGGACACAGCACGGCTCGGGCTCGAGAGCCAGGCGGATCACCTGGCCGGTCACGGCCTCGAGCGCGGCGAACCCGCGGGCGCAGGCGAGGAGGGCGTCGGCGGCTGCCGCCATGAACCCGGGCCCGTGGTCGAAGCCTTTGAACCCCAGCGGCAGGGTCGACATGCTCCCCTCGCCGCGCGGCGGGAGCAGCGCCGCAAGGAGGTGGCCGCAGGCAAGCGTGTAGTCGAGACGGCGGCGGTCGGCCCAGTCGGGCAGATACACCGTCTCCTTCACACGCGCGTCGTGGAAGTCGCCGAAGGGAAAGGCGTTGAGCGTGTGGCAGGAGAGGCTGCGGCGCGCGAGCGCATCGGCCACGATGCCGGCGGCTCCGGGCGCTGCGACGGCCGCCTCCGGCAGCCACAGGCCCACCGAGATCCCGAAACCGCACCGCTCGCGCACCGCGAGCGCATGGCGATCGAGCACCGCGGGCACGTCGGCGACGGCCCGACAGGGATGCACGTTGGTGCAATAGGCGAGCGGCAGCGGGGAAAAGGCCATGAATGGAGTGCGATGCCGTGACTCAGCCGAGCGACCGGCCGATCGCCTGGGCGACGCGGCGGCACACGTCCATCATCCGGCCGAAGGCCGCGAAGTCGAGTGTCTGGGCGCCGTCACTCGAGGCGCACTTGGGATCGGGATGCACCTCCACGATCAGGCCGTCGGCCCCCGCCGCCACGCTCGCCGCGGCCATGCTCTCGACGAGGTTCGCGTGGCCCGTGCCGTGGCTCGGATCGACGACCACGGGCAGGTGCGTGCGGGCATGGAGCCAGGGCACGGTTGCCAGGGGGAGCGTGAAGCGGGTGTGCGTCTCGAAGGTGCGGATCCCGCGCTCGCAGAGCATCACCTGGCGGTTGCCGGCGTCGAGGACGTATTCCGCCGCGAGCAGGAGTTCCTCCACGGTGGCCGCAGGGCCGCGCTTGAGGAGCACGGGCGTGTGCGTGCGGCCCACCGCCTCGAGGAGACGGTAGTTCTGCATGTTGCGGGCGCCCACCTGGAGCACGTCGGCGTAGCGGGCCACGAGCGGCACGTCCTCGGGGGCCACCACCTCCGTCACGATCGCGAGGCCGGTCGCTTCCCGGGCCTCGGCGAGCAGTTCGAGCCCCTTCTCCTTCATCCCCTGGAAACTGTAGGGGCTCGTCCGCGGCTTGAACGCCCCGCCCCGCAGGCCGCGCGCGCCTGCGGCCTTCACCGCCCGGGCCGTGCCCACGATCTGCTCGGCGCTCTCCACCGAGCAGGGCCCGGCGATGACGCCGATCCGGCTGCCGCCCACCTCGAGCGGCCCGGCCTTCACGAGCGTCGTTTCGGCCTGCACCTCGCGGCTGGCCACCTTGTAGGGCGCGAGGATCGGCAGCACGGAGGCCACGCCCGGCAGCGTCTCGAAGCCGGCTCCCGTGGCGTCGCGCTCGTCGCCGACGACGGCCACGACCGTGCGCTCGGTGCCCACGATCACGTGCGGCTTGAGTCTCAGCGACTCGACACGGTGCACGACGCGGTCGAGATCCGCCGGCACCGCCCCGGCCTGCATCACGATGATCATCGGGGATCCTCGCCTTTCGGTCCGCCGGCGGCGAACGCTGCCGGGAGCGCGTCACCGCGCTTCGCGGCGGCTGCCCGCGTCGTGACGTCGATCGACTCGGCGCCGTCACGCCGCCGGAACACGTACACCAGTTTCCCGTCGGGATTGCTCCGGGCAAGGATCGTGCGCAGGATCGCCTCGGCGGGCTGGTCACGCTCGTCGAGGCCGAAGGACTGGTTCTTCGTGATCCCCTCGAGCTCGAGGTCCTTCCCCAGGATCTCGATCGGCACCCCGATCTCCTCGGCGAGCATCTGGATCGACTTTTCGAGCGTGTCGCGGGGGAACGTGAGCGAGATCCGTTTGGCCAGCCGGTCGGCGGCCGTCTGGGGCGGTGCGCCGCCGGCCGGCGCGGCGGCGAACGTTGCCGCCGGCGTTTGCTCGATCGCGAGCTCGGCGGCGAGCGCCAGGTTGTGCCCCGCCTGCTCGGGCAGATGGCAGTTGACCACGATCCCCTTTCCCTCGGCTCCGGATCGGAGGTTCGCCGCGAGGATGCCGAGCATCCGCGGCAGCCGCATCACGAGCTTGCGGCCGTAGGGGTGCGGGTCGAGCGCGTTGCAATACTCCTCGACGTCGTCGGCCAGTGCCACCAGGCGGCCGGCGAGGTCGGCGGCCTCCTTGCGGGCCGAGCGGGCCGCCGCGGCCACGGCGTCGACCTCGGCGTAGAACGAATCGGCGCAGTGCACCGAGACCGCAGCCGCCGCCGATTCCGACCGCAGCAGGCCGCCGAGCGGCTCGACCAGCCTGGCGAGCGGGCCGGCGAGGAGCGGGCGGCCGTCGTGCAGGAGATAGTTCGGCGCGCCGAAGAGCGTGAGATGCCGGGATGCGTCGAGCATGCCGACGAGCTCCTCGAGGTCGCGCGGCAGCGCCGCCTCGAGCCGGCCCCGCCAGTCGGCTGCGGCGGCGCGGTCTGCGGCCGAGGCATGGGCCGCCACCGTGGCCTCGAGCAGCTTCTCCGGCGCGGCGACGAGCACGCGGCCCCCGCCGTCGTTCGGCAGCCAGTAGGCCCGGGTCGCACCGACGAACAGCGTTTCGGGGCCGGCGGCGCGGCGCTTCGTCGCCCCCCAGGCCCGGTCGCGGAGTGACTCGTCTTCCGCCACCGGGAGGGCCGCGCGTCCCCATGCCGCCCACCCGCCGGTGACGGCGTCGGGCCCTGCCTCGGGGTCGGTCTGCCACCCCGCCTGGATGGCGTCGATCTCCTCGACTGCGCATCCGCACGCGGCCGCGACCGCCGCGAGCGCCCCCTCCACCCGCGGCCCGAGGGCCCGCACGAACCGCCGGCCTTCGGCGCGGCCGAGCAGGTCGGCCGGCCGCGCCAGGAGCACGATTTGGGACCCAGGCGGCAGGTGGACGAGCGTCGGCGGCGGTCCGGCCGTGGGTGAGGCCCAGGGCACGTCGGCCGCGTCGACGAGCGCGGTCTGCGGGCGCGATTCGCGCGGCTGATCAGGTGGTGACTCGGGCGGCGGGTCGGTCGGGCGCGCGTCGTCGCGCGGGGGCGGATCGGGTGGCGGCGACTCCTGCGGCCGGTGCGCGACCTCGGCCGCGCCGACGGGCTTTTTCTGCTGCTTCCGCGGCTCCGACGGTGCGACGGGCGGCTTCCACGCCGTGACCAGGAACGCTCCGGCGGCCAGAATCGCGCCTGCCGCGAGCCCGAGGCCCCAGGCGAGCCCGCGAGACCGCGGCCGACGCGACAGCCGCGCCACGACCACGGGAGCCACGGGCAGCGCAGGCGCGACGGGCAGCGCAGGCGCGACGGGCAGCGCAGGCGCGACGGGCAGCGCAGGCGCGACGGGCAGCGCAGGCGCGACGGGCAGCGCAGGCGCGACGGGCACCCCCGCTGCGGTCGGTGGTGCGTTCGCCGCGGGCAGGCCGATGCACGGCTGCTGTGCGGGAAGCACGGGCGACACGGGCGGAAGGCCGAGGCAGGCGGCGATCGCGTCGGCCGCCTCGGCCGCCGACTGGTAGCGGGCCGCCGGATCCCGAGCCACGAGGTACGAGACGAGCGCCGCCACCTCGGACGGCACCTGCGGCGGGCCGAGCGGCTCCGGCCCCACGAAAGCCGCCTGGGCGAGCGTCCGCTCCGCGTCCCCCTGCCAGCACGGCAGCCGCCCGGTGAGCAGTGCGTGGAGGACGCAGCCGAGCGCGTAGACGTCGCTGCGCGGAGTGCATGCGGCGCCCGGCAGCAGCAGCTCCGGCGCCAGAAACGCGGCCCGCGAGCCGAGCCGTTCGAGCGCCTCGGGCCCGTCCGTCGCCGGCCGCGGCGGCACCACGTGGGGGTCGGCCGCGAGCGGAAACTGCAGGAGTCGTACGCGCCCCGTCGCGATGTCGTCTCCAGCGGCCGCCGGCTCGCGGCGCAGGGCCTCGAGCGAGACGCCGCCGTGCACGAGCCCGAGCCGGTGAAGTTCGGCGACGGCCCGCGCGATCGAGAGCACGAGCGGCACGGCCTCCGCCACCGGCCGCGGACCGCGGGCCGCGAGTTCCGGCGTGAGCGTGGTGCCGACCACGTCCTCGCAGGCGATGAACCGCTGCCCGCCCCCCTGCTCGAGCGCCCAGGTCCGCGAGAGGACCGGGTCGACGGCCCGGTTGGCCGCGGTGGTCCGGCGGACGATGTCGGTCCACACCTCGAGGTCGCGGCACCGCTCCGCGTCGAGCAGCACGAGCAGGAGCCTGCGACCCGAGGGCTCGTGGAGCGCCCGGAACAGGTGCCCCCTCCCGCCCCCCTGGTAGGAGTCCTTCTCCAGCCGCTCGAGCAGCCGGTAGTCGCCCATGAAAAACGGCCCGCGCTCGCCGCGCACCAGCCGCCGCGCCTGCCAAAGCGTGATCACCTTGCGACGCACGAGCCACTTGGCGATCGCCTCGGTGACGGCGTCGGGTCCGGCGGCGGGCGAGAGCGACTCGATCTCGAACTCCGAGCGCAGGGCGGCGAGCCGGTCGTGATCGACCAGCCCGGTCTCGGCGACGAGCGTCCAGAACTGGCCTGGGGTGGGGGTGGGCATGGGCGTGGGTGGTGCGTCTCACCGCGGATCGAGCGAAATCATCCTAACCGCCGGCACCCGCCGCGGGCCACGCGCGGGAGTCCTTGTGAGCGGCGAACGGCGGCCGATAAGATCGCCGCCTCCCGACGGAGCCCGTCCGTACCATGCGCTCGAGCGAAGCCAGCCGCATTTATTTCGACCGCGCCGCCGACCAGCTCGACCTCTCCGCCGGCGTGCGCCGCCAGCTCCTCGGCGCGAAGCGTGAGGTGCAGGTGCAGATCCCGGTGGAACTCGACTCCGGCCAGATCACCACCTACGTCGGCTATCGCGTGCAGCACAACGACGCCCGCGGCCCGATGAAGGGCGGCCTCCGCTACCACCCGCAGGTCGACCTCGACGAGGTCCGGGCCCTGGCCGCGCTCATGACCTGGAAGACGGCCGTCGTGAACCTCCCCTACGGCGGGGCCAAGGGAGGCATCGCCCTCGACCCGGCCACGCTCTCGCGCCGCGAGATGGAGCGGGTGACCCGCCGGTTCGTCGACGCGATCCACGACCTCTTCGGCCCCGACGTCGACATCCCGGCCCCCGACATGGGCACCAGCGCCGAGGTGATGGCCTGGATCATGAACCAATACGACAAATACCACGGCTTCTCCCCCGCCTGCGTCACCGGCAAGCCGATCGACTACCACGGCATTCCGGGCCGCGAGGAGGCGACGGGCCGCGGCGTGGGCGCCCTCACGCTCAAGCTCCTGAGCCGCCTCGGCCGCCGCATCCCCGGCACCCGTGTGGCGATCCAGGGCTTCGGCAACGTCGGCACGCACACCGCCACGTTCCTGCGCGACGCCGAATGCACGATCGTGGCGGTCAGCGACGTGGCCGGCGGCCTCCACCGCGCCGACGGACTCGACATCCTCGCCCTCCTGCGGCACGCCCGCGAGCACGGCGGCCGGCTCGAGGGGTGCACCGGCGGCGACGCGATCACCAACGCCGAGCTCCTCGCGCTCGACTGCGACGTGCTCATCCCGGCGGCGCTCGGCGGCGTGCTCACGCAGGCCAACGCCGCCACGGTGAGGGCTCCGATCGTGGTCGAGGCGGCCAACGCCCCCATCGAGCCCGACGCCGACGAAATCTTCGACGACCGGGGCATCGTCGTGGCCCCCGACATCCTCGTGAACGCCGGCGGCGTCACGGCGAGCTACTTCGAATGGGTGCAGAACCGCCAGCAATACCAGTGGGGCGTGGCCCGCGTCTACCAGGAGCTCGACCGCGTCCTGGGCGAGGCCTTCGAGCAGGTCTGGCAGCTCGCCGCCTCGCGCAAGGTGCCGCTGCGCACGGCCGCCTACATGCTCGGCGTCGGCCGCGTCGCCCGCGCCACGATCCTCGGCGGCACGACGTGACGGCCTCGCGGGTCACTCCGTCCGGCCCGTGACGATGTCGTGGGCGGCCCGCTGGATCGTCTGCTGCCGCTCGGCCAGCCGCTCGAGCGCGCGCAGCAGCTCCGGCTCCTCCACGCGTTCGACGCCGTCGTCGAGCAGCTGCGCGAACCGCTTCGTGCGGGTGTTCACCCGCATCTGAAGCGCGCGGATCATCTTCAATTCGGAGATCTTGTCGACCAGCGGCTGCTCCCCCGGCTCGGCCGTCCGGCCGCCCGCGTTCCCCTGCCGCCGCGCCTGCTGCTCCTTCTGCGCCTTCTCGAGCGCGGCGAGCATCTCCTCGAGATTGACGACGATGTCCTGGACGAGGCCGCGGGTGGTGTCGCCCGCGTCGCCGCGGCCGAGCCGGGCCGCGGCCTGCGTGGCGTCGTCGCGCACCTGCTCGAGCGCCTCGGGGATCGCCACCGCCGAGCCGTCGTCCCTCACCAGGACGAGGGCCTTGGCGGCGTCGGCCCCGATCGCCGACTGCTCGCGGCCGAGCCGGGCCGCCTCCAGCTGCCGTTCGCGTTCGGCCCCGGAGCCGCCGGCCGACTCGACGGCGAGTTTCTCGGTGCCGGCGAGCACCGCCCGCTCGGCCCGGAGCATGCCGCGGAGCCGGACCTCGAGCTGCACGAGCAGCTTCTCGACCTCCTCCTCGCGCATCTGGCGGAGGATCTCCTCCAGTTCGGCCCGTGCGGTCTCAAGTTCCTCGACCGCCTTTTCCTGCGCGGCCCGGGCGTCGCGCCGCCGCGCCTCCTCGAGCCGCTCCTTGGCCTCCCGCATTCTGCGTTGGGCCGCGTCGAGCCGCTGCCGTGTGCGGCCCGCGCGCGAGGCTTCGTCGTCCCCCTCGATCGGCTGCGGGCCCGCGCCGCCCCGCCCGGGCTGTCCCTCGGCCGGCGGGCCGGGCTCGCCGGGGCGGCCCTCCTCGGCCGGCTGACCCTCCTCCGCGGGTCGGCCGTCGGCCCGGCCCGGCTGCTCCGCGCTGCCGCGCCGGGGGGCGTCGTCGCCATTCTCGGCCTGCCTGTCCGCCGGCTCCCGGGCGGCTGATCGCCCGTCCATGCGCCGGGCGAAGCCCTCGATCTCGCCGGCGAGTGCCTCGGTGTCGGTGGCGAGCGTCTCCTGTCGGGCCGCGAGCTTCGGAGCGTCGCCGCCGGCCTCCGTCGAGCCCTCGATGTCGCGCTGCCTGGCGATCGCCTTGGCGACGCGGGCGAGAAACCGCTTCACCTCCTCCTTGGCCGTGGCCCGCTGCCGGGCGGCGTCGCCCGCCTCGAGCAGGCCGAGGAGCTCCTGCAGCTTCTCGATGGCCGCAGCCTGGTCGGTGCCGGCCTTGAGCAGTTGCCCCTGCTCGAGCAGGCCGGCGATCACGACGAGGCGGTCGCCCACCTCCTCGTCGCGGGCCTGCTCGAACACCCGGCGCAGGAGGGCGGCGCGGCGGGGGTCGCTCGCCGCGAGAATGTCGGCGAGCCGGAGGAACGTCTTCTCCAAATCCCGGAACCGGGCCGCCAGTTCCTGCTCGCGCGTGGCCAGCGGCGGGCCGCCGCCGGGCGGGTCGGCGCCGACCGCGACGGCGGCGAGCGCGCAGACGAGCACCCCCGATCCGAGTTGCAGCCGGATGCGGGGCTGCGGCGCCAGGCTGAAGGGCTCGGGCACGGTCATTCCCTCACGGCTGCTCCAGCGCCTCGCGGGCCCGCTGCTTCTGCCGGCGCAGCGTGTCCGCGCGGATCTCCTCCTGCGTGCGGATCAGGCCGCGGAGCAGGTCGACGACCTCGTTGAACGACTCCAGTTCCATCATCGTATCGAGCACCGCCCGCATCCGGGACAGCACGGCGTCGGCCTGTCGGACGGCGTCGTCCCGGGTGACGCCGCGCCGGCAGGCCAGCGCGAGTGCCGGCAGGTCGGCCGCCGCGATCCCGTCGAGCGGATCGGCGATCTGGCCGACGAGCCTGTGCTCCAGTTCCGCCGAGAGGAGGCGGTTGTTCTCCAGTTCCAGGCGCACGAGCCGGAACGCGGCCGCGATCTCGGCCGTCTCCCCGGCGGATCGCGCCGCGGCGTCGGCCAGCCGCGCGAGGTCGTCGGCCGCTTCGTCGTGCGGCTCGCTCCGCGGCGTCGCCGCGCGGTCGCGGGCCTGCGCGAGGTCGGCCACGCAGCCCTCGAACCGGCGGCGGAGGATGATCTCGCGGGCCTCGAGCAGCGCCAGGAGCGCCTCCGGTGCGACCACTTCCAGGGTCCACGTGTCGGAGACGCCGACGTTCGGCCCGCCGTCGAGACGGCAGCCGTCGGTGGCGGCGACGGCGACGCCGAGCCGGCGGCCGGGCACGAGGCCGAGCGGCTCGAGCGCGGCCCGCTCGGGGCCGGCGGCGGGGATCTCCACGACCGTGGCGCCGGGCCCGACGCGGCCGATCGGCAGCGTGGCCTCGGCCCCGTCGGCCACGCGGAGGAGGACGCGGGCCTCGGCCAGGCCGTGGTCGTCGGAGATGGTGCCGGTGAACGGCAGCACGGCCTGCGGCGTGACCGCGGTGGAGATGCCGGGCATCCGCACCGCCACCTGCGGGGCCGCGTCGGGCACCGCGGAGAGCACGAACGAGATCGGCTCGCGGTTCGCGAGCCCGTCGGTGTCGGTGAACCGGACCACGACGGTGCGGTCTCCCGGCGCCGGGCCGAGCGCGGCGGCGATCGAGCGGCCCGTGGCCGGCCGCGGGAGCGAGGCGACCACCTCCTCGACGCCGTCGGTCACGACGCCGATCGTGGCCGCCGACAGGTCCTTCGTCGCCGTGCAGGCCACGTCGACGGCCGCGCCGGCGGGCACCTGCACGAGCCGGGAGGCCGCCGCCCGCCGCCGCCCGCCGCCGAGATACTCCGGCAGCGTGTAGTCGATGTCGAGCCGCTCGAGCGCGGGCGCGTCGACCACGACGAGCCGCAGGCCGCGCAGCCGCGCGTCGCCGCCGCGGACCTCGAGGTCGACGTCGGCGGTCACCCCCTTGAGGACGTGGCCGAACGCCTGGAAGCCGTCGACGACCCCGCCGCGCGACCCCATGCGGTCGGTCCGCCAGCCGCCGGCATGGCGGCTGCGCAGGTCGACCACCTCGGGGAGGAGCCTGCGGGCGTCGGCCCTCACGATCACGTCGACGTCGCTGCCACGGGCGACCGTGCGACGGCCGCCTGCGAAGCCTTCCGCCGTGAGGGCGACCTGCCGCGGCCACGGCTCGTCTTGAAACAGCACGTTGCGCAGCACCCACAACTCGGCGACCGCCGGCCGTGCCAGGGCTACGGCGGCGATCGTCGCGGCGGCCGCGATCCCAGCCACCAAGAGCCCCATCAGCCGCCGCCGGCGGAACACCGCCGCGGCGTCGACCTGGCCCACGACGGCCGCGGCCTCGGCGACGGTGCGCTCGAGCAAGCGCGGATCGACGTCGGCTCGCGCAGCGGCGGAGAGCTCGATCGCCGTCGACAGGCTGTCGCGGAAGGCGGGATGGACCCGCTCCACGAGCGTCGCCAGCGCCGCGTCGGGAAGCGGTGCTGCCAGCCGGCCCGCGAGCGTCGTGACGAGCAGCCGCACGAGGCCGGCGACGACGGCGGCGGCCACCGCCATCCGCCACCAGGCCGGCGGCTCGAGCAGCCAGTCGGCTGCGAGCGTCATCCAGAAGACGGCCACTCCCGCGAGGCACACCAGCGACAGCGACTCGATCCAGATCCAGCGGCGCGTGGCCCGCCGCAGGCGGCCGAGGAGGCCGCGGAGCGCGGCCAGGCCCGGCCCCGTGGCGGGTGGCGACGGGCTCACAGGCTCGGGGGCGGCGACGGTCGACACGGGTGATCGCTCGGGGAGTGGATGCGGTGGTCAGGCGAGGCGGGCCAGGCGACGGACGATCCATTCGAGGCACAACAGCCCGCAGGCGGCCGCGAGCAGCGCGGTGTTGAGCCGCTGCTTGAAGACCCCGTCGGGCGCGCCGGTCTCGTACTCGCGGCGCGTGCGGTCGGGCAACAGCGTGGCGAGGGCCCGGGAGTCGTCGGCCGTCCAGCTCGTGGTGTCGAGGCAGTGGACGGTGCCGCCGGTGAGCGACGCCACCTGGCCGAGCACGCCGCGGTCGAGCCGTGGCCGTTCCAACTCGCGGTCGGGCAGCCGCGCCTGGATGCGGCGCGAGAGCTTCTCGCCCGAGCCTTCGCCGACGTCCACGTCGATCCGCCAGGCGCCCTCGCGGGCCGCCACGAACCCCCCCTGCACCACCCCCGGCCGACCGGCCTCCGGCTGGAGCGGCACCGGCACGACGGCGCCATCCGGCCCCACGGCCCGGCAGGTGGCCGGGATCGCGTCGGCCTCCCCCGCCCCCACGACGCGCACCACCACGCTCGAGCCCACGGCGTAGCGGTCGCGGTCGACGAGCAGCCGGGCCCGGCGCGAGCCCCGCAGCAGCCGCCCCTGCGAGACGTGCCGCACGAGCTGTGTCGCGAACCGCTCGTAGGCGGCGTCGTCGATCCCGCGCAGCCTCCACGTCTCGCCGCTGCCGAGGAAGAACACGCTGCCGGAGCCGTAGAACTGCCCTGCCATGTAGACGGGGTTCGTCGCGCCGTCGGCCCCCGCGGCTCCGGCGCGGGCGTAGACGGTGGCCCCCGGCTTGGCCGCCGTCGAAGCACAGCAGGAATAGACTCCGCGGAACTCGTCCCACACGGCCTCGCTCGCAACGCGGCTCGCGGCCAGCCAGAGAAACTCGGCGTCCCGGCCGTCGGGCGTGAACAGGAGCGGCATCGGGTCCGCCCGGTCGTGCGGGCCGCCGACCGCGGCCTGCGCCGCGCGGCGCAGCTCGACGGGATGCAGGCCGCGCAGCACCGTCGTCTGCGGATCGGCGAGCCACGACTCGGTGAACACGTTGCCGGCCACGAGCACGAGCCCCGCCGAGTCGCGGGCCACCCAGCGCTCCAGCCGGGCCTGGGCGGAGGCGTCGAGCAGCCGCCAGTCGTAGTCGAAGGCCACGATCGCGTCGTACTCGGCGAGCTCCTCGGCGGTGGCGGGAAAGCCGCCCAAGATCCGGCGGGCGTCCTGCGAGACGCCTTCGGTCGCCGTGCCGAGGAGCACGTCCACCGCGAAGCTCTTGTCACGTTCCAGGACGTTGCGCATGAACTGGTATTCCCGCGCCGGCCCCCCGGCCATGAGCAGCACCTGCGTGACGCGGTCGACCACCTCCACCTCGGCCGCCTGCGCGTCGTCGGTTGGCACGCCGTCGCCGGGCGGGGCCGCGACCCGCACGAGGAGGTCGCGGCGGCCCGCGGCCTCGAGGCCGGGCACGTCGAACCGGGCGGGGGAGAGCGCGCCGTCGGCGTCGAGGACCACGTCGCGGGCGTCGATCACACGGCCCGGCCCCGCACCGTCGGCCTCCACCAGTTCCACCCGCACCGTCCGCCCCGCGAGTCCCTGCGCCTGCAGGTAGCCGGTGACGGTGAACCGGTCGCCGGGAAACACCCGGGCGGGGGCCACGACGTCGGCCACGCGCACGTTGGGTGGGAGCGTGTCGGAGCCGATGCCGACGGCGTGGACGGGCACCCGCGCCGCGACGAGCGCCGCCGTCGCCGCCGCCGGGTCGAGCCCGGCGTTGTTCGCGCCGTCGGAGATCAGCACCACCCCCGCGAGCGTGCCGGGGGGCTCCTGGTCGACGACGTGCTCGAGCGCGGCGCCGACGCGGGTTTCGTACCCCCGGGGCGCGAGGCGGTCGCGCCAGGCCGCGGGAGGCACGGCCACCCCCGCGGCCCCCGCGCCGGGGCTCCGCGCCGGAAGCAGCGCCACCGGCTCGGCGTCGGCGTCGAACCGCCACAGCGACACCTCGTGGGTGCCCGCGAGGGCCTCCAGCAGCCCGCCGGACTCGAGGGCCGCGACGGCCCGTTCGGCCCGCGTGCGGCCCCCCGCCGCGGCGGCGTCGCGGCCATCGTCGATCGTCATGCTGGCGCTGGTGTCGACGAGCACGGCGACCCGCGAGGGAAACACCACCTCGTGCTCGGCCGTGCGCTCGAAGTCGAGGTAGGCCGCCGCCAGCGCGGCGATCGCGCCGAGCCGCAACGCCGCCAGCACAGCCCCAGCGCCGCGCGGCAGGTCGGCCGAGTCGCGCCGGGAGAGCCAGAGCACGAACGCAGCCAGCGCCGCCAGCAGCGCCACCAACAGCGGCATCTGCCACCACTGTGAGAAGCCCTCCACGAACGCGCTCGTGATCCTGTGGTGCACCGCGTCGGTGACGGCCAGCGGCAGCGGCGGAAGCGGGGGGATGCAGGGCATGGGGGGCACGGCGTCAGGCGGGGCGGCGGCCGCCCGGCAGGTGGTAGCTCGCGAAGAAGGAGACGATCTGCTCGGCGAGCAGGATCGCGAGCAGCGCGTGGAGGAGCGGATGGAGGAGTGAAACGCCGGCGAGCGCGTTCGAATCGGGCTCGAACGAGGCCGCGTCGTCGAGGCGGAACGGCACTCCGGCGAGCGTGCGGTCGAGCCGCTCGCGGCCGATCCGCTCCAGCCGCCCCTCGTCCGGTGTCACGTTGACGGCGCAGGCCCGCTCCCGCTCCGATCCGTCGAGCCGCTTCCAGCGGGCCACGTAGCCGCCGGCCGCGGCCGCGGGAATCCGGGCGACCAGCCGGCCGTCGGCGCCGACCGCCGCGGTCTGGTGCACGACGGCACCCTGGGGGGGCGCGGTGAAGTCGACCTCGTGCGCGTCGGCGGCCGCGTCGAGCGCCACCTCCACCTGCGCGCCGACCTCGAGCGATTCGGCCCGGCGCCGCGCCGCCGCCAGGTGGCTCTCGAGCTCGAGCATCACCACGACCCAGCTCGGATTGCCGCGGGCCCAGTTGTTCCAGGTGGGCGCGGCCGTCGAGAGCACGGCGACCACGAGCCCCGCCCCGAACGGCTGCTCCACGACGAGGGGCGCTCCCGTGCGCAGCGACAAGAGCCGGCGCAGCCCCGCGCCCGCCGCCGGCTCGAAGCCGCGCTCCACCGCGAGGTAGCGGTCGACCCGCACCGCGTCGAGGAGCGGATTGCGCTGGCCGGAGAGCACGGCCACCACCGGATGATCCTCGACCCGCACGTCGGGGCCGTCGGCGGCGTGGCCGAGGTCGACCGGTCCGGCCAGCGGCACCGGGTAGAGGCCGGCGCCGGCCCGATGGAGCGTGCGGTTGACGGTGTCGGCCTGCGTGCGCGGGCCCCCGAAGAAGACCGCACCTCCCCCGGCCTTCACGTAGGCCTCGAGGGCGGCGACCTCGGGAGGGTCGAGCCGGGGCACGTCGAGCAGCCAGATGCAGTCGAACGCGGCGAGGTCGAGGCTGGCCAACGCCCGCGGCGGCTCGATCCGCGGCCGCAGACCGGTGGGGGCGCCGGCGCCCGGCGCGAGCGCGGTCGACAGATAGAACGCGTCGCCGCCGCGGCCGGCGTCCGCGTCGCCGTCGACGAGGAGCACGTCGACCCGGTCGGCCACGTCGAGGGCCAGCGTCCGCAGGTTGTCGGCCGGCACGGCGTCGGCGGGGATCCGGGCGTCGACGAGGTGGCTGCCGGCCGTGGAAAACCGCACGTCGAACCGGCGCGCGGCGACGCCCCCGGCGGGGATGTCGTCGATCCGCACGCCCGGCCGCGCGGCGCCGTCCTCGCGCAGCTCGACGGTCACGCCGGCGACGGGCCGGCCGGAGTCGTTGCGGACGGCCACCTCGACCGGCACCACGACGCCCGTGGCCGGCACCCCGCCGGCCACCTCGAGTCGCTCGACCGTGAGGTTGCCCGCTCCGGGCTCCGCCGCGCAGTCGACAAGCCGCAGTTGCACGCCGGCCGCCGCCAGCCGCCGCAGCGACTCCGCGACCTCGTCGGCGGCCTTCCAGTCGCGGGAGCGGAAGTCGCTCACCAGCCAGAGCACGCGGCCGGAATCGGCGCCGCTCGAGAACAGGTCGAGCGCCATCTGCAGGGCGGCCCGGGGTCCGGTGCCCGTCTCCGCCGGCGCGGCGCGGGCGAGCTCGTCGCGCAGCCGCTGCACGAGCGCGGGCGAGACCGCCTCGCGGTCGAGATCGGGCCGCGGCAGGCCGCCCGCAGGCGGGGCGACGCACCGCGAGAACCGGGCCAGCGTGAGTTCGTGCCCGCCGGACGATGCGGCCAGGTCGCCGGCGATCCGCTCCACCACGCCCCGGCCGCGGTCGAAGGCCGACGACTCGCCGAGGCGGTCGCCCGCCGACAGGTCGCCCATCGAGTAGCTGTCGTCGAGGAGCACGAGATGGCTCGTGCGGCCGCTGCCCAGGAGCTGCCCCAGCGCCCCGTGCCAGCGCGGCTGCGCGAGCGCCAGCACGACGCCCGCCACCGCCGCCACCCGCAGGCACATGAGCAGGATCTGCCTGAGCAGCACCCGCGTGCGATACCGCTTCTGGCTGGCGAGGAGAAACTCCATCGCGGCCCAGCGCACCCGCCGGTGCCGCAGCAGGTTGATGAGGTGGATCAGCACCGGGGCCGCAGCGAGCGGCAGCCCCCACCAGACGAGCGCGGGAAAGTCGAACGTGGGCATGCGTCAGGCCGGCATCCGGGCGCGGCGGGAGAGGAACTTGACGAGCGCCGCGTCGAGTGGTTCGCAAGTGCGCACGAGCGAATAGTCGCAACGGGCCGCCGCGGCGCGGCGCCGGGACTCCGCGAGAAACTCCTCGAGCGCCGCCAGGTAGCCGGCCCGCAGGGCCCGCGGGTTGCACGCCAGCTCCGCGGCGATCTCCAGCCCCTCGAACCGTGTCGGGCCGTCGAATGGAAACTCGAGCTCGTCGTCGTCGAGGACGTGCAGGAGCACGAGGTCGTGGCCGCGGCGGCGGAGGAACCGCAACCCCTGGAACACGCCGTCTCGATCGCCGAGCAGGTCGGAGACCACCACCACGAGCCCGCGGCGCGGGAGCGTCTCGGCGAGCGAGCGCAGCACCGGGAGGAAGGCGGTGCCGCGGCCGCCGCGGGGCGTCTCCAGCACCTCGACCACGCTCGCCAGCTGCGACCGCTTCGTCCGCGCCGGCACGCTCGCCCGCACCCGGTCGTCGAACACGGTGCAGCCGGCGGCGTCGCCGTGGGAGAGCGCGAGCCAGGCGAGGCTGGCGGCGAGGGTCGCGGCGCAGTCGTACTTCGAGAGCGGGCCCGAGGCGTAGTCCATGCTCGCCGACGCGTCGACGACGAGCGCGAGCCGGAGGTTGGTCTCCTCCTCGAACTCCTTGACGTACAGGCGGTCCTGCCGCCCCCACACCTTCCAGTCGACGCGGCGCAGGTCGTCGCCGCGGACGTATTCCCGGTGCTGGAGGAACTCCACGCTCTGCCCCTTGAAGGGGCTCGCGTGGAGGCCGGCCAGGACGCCCTCGACGACCGCCCTGGCGCGCAGCTCGAGCCGGGCGATCCGGGCGATCGCCTCAGGATGCAAATATCGTCTGGAAGCGGGCGTCACGCGTGAGCTCGTCCTCGCGGGCGGGGGTGGATTCGATGATCCGGCGGATGATGGCGTCGGGGGTCACGCCCTCGCTCTCGGCCGCGAAGCCGACCACGATCCGGTGGCGGAGCACCGCCGGGGCGAGCGTCTGGAGGTCGTCGACGGCCACGTGGCTGCGGCCCTGGAGGAGCGCCCTGGCCTTCGAGCCCACGATCAGGAACTGCACGGCCCGCGGGCCCGCGCCCCACGAAAGCTGGTCCGACACGAAGTCGGGCACGCCCTTCTCGCCGGTCCTCGTCTGGCGGACGAGCGCCAGGGCGTAGCGGACGAGATGGTCGCTGATCGGCACCTCGCGCACGCTCCGCTGCAGCGCGAGGATGTCGGCGGCCGAGAGCACGGGCCGGGCCTCCTCCACCTCCGCGCCGGTCGTGCGCCGGGCGATCTCGAACTCCTCCTGGAACGACGGGTAGTGGACCCGCACCTTGAACATGAAGCGGTCCTGCTGGGCCTCGGGCAGCGGATAGGTCCCCTCCTGCTCGATCGGATTTTGCGTCGCCAGCACGAAGAACGGGTCGACGAGGCGGTGCCGCACGCGGCCTACGCTCACCTGCCGCTCCTGCATCGCCTCGAGCAGCGCGGCCTGGGTCTTGGGGGGCGTGCGGTTGATCTCGTCGGCGAGCACGACGTTGGCGAACAGCGGTCCCTCGAGAAACCGCAGCTGCCGGGTGCCGCTGGAACGGTCCTCCTCGAGCACGTCGGTGCCGAGGATGTCGGCCGGCATGAGGTCGGGCGTGAACTGGATGCGGCTGAAGGAGAGGTCGAGGCTCCTGGCCAGCGTGCTGACCATCAGCGTCTTGGCGAGGCCCGGCACGCCCTCGAGCAGACAGTGCCCCCGGCTGAAGAGCGAGATCAGCAGCTCCTCCACCACTTCGTGCTGGCCGACGATGACGCGCGAGAGCTGCTCGAGGATGCGGTCGTGGGCCTCGTGCAGCCGCTCGACGGCGGAACCGAGGCTGGCGGCGGGATCGTTCATGGATGCTCCGAGGGGAAGGAGGGGGCGGTCAGCGCTGGTAGATCGGCAGCGTACCGTTTTCCAGCTGCAGGATCGTCAGGTTGGTGGCCGTGGTGTACACGGGGCCGATGTAGCCCTGCGGCCAGAAGAGCAGTTCCCCCTCGGCCTGGGCCTCGGATACGAGCCGTTTCTCGATCTGGTCGCGGTACGCCTCCCACTTTCGCCCCCCCTCGCGGTACATCACCTGGGCGTAGTAGAAGTGGGCGTAGTGCCAGTGGCCGAAGCCGTTGTTGGCAATGTTGCCCAGGTGCTTCTCGGCGTAGTCGAGCATCCGCGGCACGTGCGTGTCGTCCTCCTCGCCGGCGTTGAACAGGCAGGCGATCGCGGCCGCCGAGATCGCCGGCCGGCCGCCGCCCCCCTTCGAGCTGTACTGCACGCCGCCGTCGGGCATGGTGCACTTGTGGATGTAGGCGATCGCCCGCTCGATGATCTCCCGCGGCACGGGGATGCCGGCGTTGCGGCAGCCGCGCAGCCCCTGCACCTGGGTGATCGTGGTCGAGCCCTCGTCGAAGTTGTTGCCGTCCTTCGCGCTCACGTAGCCCCAGCCGCCGTCGGCCGTCTGCGCGCGGCCCGCGAACTCGACTGCCTTCGTGAGCACCCGCACGAGTTCCTCCCGGCGGCGCTCGTCCTCCTCCTCGCCGACCACCTGCGAGAGGAAGAGCATCGAGAAGCCGTGGCCGTAGGTGTAGCGGTCGTCGGTCTTGGGGTCGCCGATCAGCCCGTTGACCCGCGAGCGGCTCACGAGGTAGTCGACCGCCAGGCGGATGGCGTCGGCGTGGCGGCCCTGGGTGGTCGTGGACCCCTCGAGCAACAGCGCCGTGCCCGCCAGGGCCGTCATCGCCGTGGGATAGCGGCCGTCGTTGGCGGACCAGCTCCCGCGGCGCGACTGCCGGCGGACGAGCCAGTCGAGCCCCCGCGTGACCGTCCGCTCGACCCCGTCGTCGAGCGCGGCGGCCCGGGCCGCCGGCGGGGCCGGGGCGGCGGCGAGCAGGCAGGCGAGGATGACGCGGCGCGGCAGCATGCGGGGGATCAGAACGGAAGCGGGATCGTGATCGCCCTCTGCAGCCACGATTCGAGTTCGCCGAGCAGGTCGCCGCCCCCCGCCGGCCGCGCGGCGGCCTGGTGGGGCGGTCGGGGGGCCATCGGCTCGCCGGTGAACTGGAGGCGGATCTCCGCGGCGTCGGCCCCCGCGCTCGAGAGCGTCACGGAGTGGGCGTCGGGATCGCCGGCCGCCTGGCAGATGCTGAACACGTGCGGCTGCACGCCGATCCTGTCGTCCGCGTAGACGGCGTGGCCCGTGCGCTTGTCGAGCGCGAGCACGCTCAGCCTGACGCGGTCGCCGTCGCGGTGCGAGGGCAGGTGCCGCGCGAAGACCAGCACCGGCAGGCCCGCCGGCTGGTGCGGGTGCAGGCAGTGCCGCACCACGGTCGCGGGCACGGGCCACAGCGGCGCGCCGTCGTCGCGCGACACGGCCCAGATCGACCCGCTGAACGGCGTGGCGGCGGCGTCGTCCCCCGGCACCATCTGCGGCAGTGCGGCCACCGGACCCGCCCTCTCGAGCACCTTGAGTTCCTGCGCCGTCTCGCGCCGTCCGGCGACGACCAGGAGGCGATCCTCCCACGGCAGCACCCGCAGCTGATCGAGCCCGGAGGGCATGTCGGGCAGCGTGGTGCGCGAGCGGACGACGCCACGGTCGAGGTCCACGAGCGTGAGCGTGCCGTCCGGCTCGAGCACGGCGAACAGGTCGGGCCCCGCCTGCGCGCCGCGGGCGTCGCCGGAAAACTCCCCGATCCTCGTCCGTTCGTCCCGCGCCGGATCGATCCAGTCGAGCGTCACCCGCGGCCCCGAGGCGGTGGCGATCGTGAGGATGCGGCGGCCACGGATCGCCAGCCGCCTGTCGTCGGGCGGCAGCGTGCAGTTCCTCACGAACCTGCCGTCGCCGGTCGCGAGCACCGTCGCCCGCCGGCCGTCGCGCGGGCAGACGCAGAGAAACTCTTCGTCGCCGATCAGTTCGCCGGCGGCGGGCAGCCGGCTCCGCCTCCAACCCGGCACGCCGTCGACGGGATCACGAAACTCGAGCGTCTGGTCGACCAGGAGCGCCGCCCCGCTCGCCAGCGGCAGCATGCCGCGGACCCTCCGGGCGGCGGCCGGCATGTCTGGCTCCGACACCGCGATGCCGAGCGCGAGTTTGCCGTTGCGCTTGAGGCGGCCGCCACCGCGGACGGTCTGGATGCCGAAGGGGGGAAGTTCGGGTGGCAGGCCGGCGGCATCGTTCACCAGCCACAGCCGTCGGGGCGCCGCCCCCCCTCCCCCGACGTCGAGCGCCGCCAGGGCGCCCCCGGACCTCACGAGCACCAGCGGCCCGAGCGCCGCCGCCTCGGCGCCGACCGGCTGGAAGGGAATGTGCAGCCCGCCGCCGCGGCCGGCGTCGCAGGGGATCGGGTCGCCGAGCCGCCGGCCCACGCCGTCGCTCACGACGAGCGCCTGCGACTGCACGTCGCAGCCGATCTGCAGGCCGGGCACGTCGCTCTCCGAGCGGGGGTCGACCGGCACGGGGATCATGCGCGAGAGCCGCATCTGCTCCTCCGGCCGCGCCCGCCCGCCGCGGTGCACCGCCACCCTGCCGAGCGGCCACGCCCCGCGGGTCGTCGTGCCCGCCGCGGCCGGCGCCGGCGCGCCCGCTGCGATCTCGCGCCGGAGCAACTCCCGCTCGAGCGCGAGCGTGCGGGCGGTGTCGCGCGGGATGGCCCGGGAGGCGAGCCGCTCGTCGAGTGCCTCGAGGAGCATGCGCCGCGCCGTGGCGGCCGCGGGATGGGCGGCGAAGCAGAGCGACAGCCGGGCCAACGCGTCGGGCGGATCCTCGGCGTCGTCCGCCCGCGCCTCCGCGAGCGCCGCCGCGACGAACGTGTCGATCTCCCGGTGCAGCGCCGGCGATGCCTTCGCGAGCAGGTCGCCGATCCGGCCCCGCAGCCAGCGCGGTTCGGCGATCACGAGCGCCGGGTCGGCCACGTCGCCGATCAGCCAGTCGTCGTCGGCGCCGACGGCCGGGGGCAGCTCGAGCAGCGCTCGGCACGATCGCCACGCCTCGTCGACGGCCCCGGCGGCGATCTGGTTGTCGATCGCGATGCAGAGCAGCGCCTTCGACCGAGGCAGCGGGCCGGCCGTCTCGGAGATCTCCCGCCACAGCGGCGCGGCCGCCGCGAAATCCCGCCGCATCCCGAACAGGAGCGCGTCGGCGACGAGTTCGGCCGGGATCCGGGCCGGATCCGCCCTCCGGGCGGCCGAGATCGCCCGCAGCCCGTCGGCGACGCGGCCGCCATCGAGCGCGAGCTGCCCCCGCCAGAGGAGCGCCCAGGGGTCGTCGGGCCGCGCGTTGGCTGCCGTCTCGATCCGCCCCTCGAGCGGCGCGACCTGGTGGAACACGTCGAGCGAGTCGATCCCCTGTGAGATCACCTCGCCCCGGTAGGCCACCAGGTTGCCGGGAATCGTGCCGCCGCGGGCGGGCGAGCGGCCGGTGATCCGGCCGTCGGCGAGGTCGATCTCCACGACTTCGGGTGTGTCGAGCGGCAGGAGCAGCCGGCGCGGGGTGAGGATCCCGCGTCCGCTCACGGCAGCGGGTGCCGACGCCACCGGCTTCTGCCAGGCGGCGGTGCCGTCTTCCATGGAGAGGCTCGCCACGCCGCCGCTGCCGACGACGACGGCCCGGCCGTCGACGACGCCCGCCACGTACAGCCCCTCCTGCCGCGGCGCGGTCCAGCGCGCGAAGCCGGTGCGCAGATCGACGCAGTGCAGCGTGTCGGATTCCAGCGGCGTGAGCAGCACGCGGCCCGCCGCCACCACGGGGCACGCGTCGCGCCAGCCGCTCGACCGGATCGGCTGCTCTCCGACCGCAGCGCCGTTGACGACGATCCTGCCGGCGCGGATCGCCCCGGCGAGCGGACCCCGGCCCGCACGCTGCTCGTCGTCGCCGCCGGAGACGGGGTAGTGGTACGCCCAGAGCAGCGTCCGCGTGGCGAGGTCGACCGCCACGGCGGTGCCGGCCCCGGTGGGGCACACGAGCACCCCCTCGGCGCACGCGGGAGACAGGCCGGCGAGCCGGCGAGCCGTCGTCTCCGGGCGATCGGCCTGCTGATCCTCGTCGAGTTCCGCCAGCGGCTGCGACCAGAGCAGCCGGCCGGTGGGAGCCTCGAGCACGTCGAGGCGAATCTCTCCCCGCTCCTCGGCGAGCACGAACAGTTCGCCACCCAGCGGGAGCGGCGGCCCGAGATACCACGCGGCCGGCCCGTCGGGCCGCCGTTCCGCCGCGGGAAGCCGCCACACCGGCGCACCCCGGTCTGCGAGATCGTAGGCGGCGAGCCCGTTCACCCCAGGCTGGCCGGACACGGTGCCGCCGCGCCGCGGTCCGGGAGCCGGTTCGCCGTCCCGGTCGCCGCCCCGCGGCTCGACGACGAACACGAGCCTTCCGTCGCTCGAGGCGGCGCCGTTCGTGCCGTCGTCGAACACCCGCTGCATGCCGTCGACGCCGTCTCCGCGGCCGTCGGGAGAATCGTCGCCGGCGTCGGGCACGGCCGCGTCGGAGCCGCCGCCCCGCAGCCAGATCCGCTTGCCGGAGGCGAAGTCGACGGCCAACAGACCCAGCGGCGAGTGCACGAGGACGGTTCCCCCGACGGCCAGCGGCGTGCCCGCCGGAATCAGCGGCGCGTCGCGGTCGGCGAACGAGCGCCGGCGTTTCTCGAGCTGCCGGGCCTCCTCGGGGTGGCGGGTGAGGGGCACGCGGTAGCGCGGCACCAGCAGCGGCCGCGCGGCCTCCGTGCGGGCGTTGCGGGCGGCGTCGCCCCGCGGCATCCACCACTCGGCGGCCCGGCGCTCGGCCCCCGCGCCGCCCGCCCCGGCGATCGATTCGAGCCAGGCCGCCGCGCCGCCCGGGGGAAAGGCGAGCGACACCTCCCTGCCGCCCACCCGCGCCACAGTGCCGCCGTGCCGCCGCGCCTCCTCGAGCATGTCCGCCGCGGTCTGCCGATCGCCGGCCCGCCACCAGGCCACCGCGCGCATCACCGAGAGCGTCGGCTCGAACGCGGCGTTGTGCTCGGCCGCGAGCCGCCCCAGCCACGCGGCCGCCGCGAGCGGCTGGCCCGCATCGAGCGCGTCAAGGGCCGCGAGCAGCGTGGCCCGCTGTCCGGCGGGAGTGTGGAACCACCGGCCCGCCACGGCCACGATGCCGGCTGCGTCGCCGTCGGCGATCGCCTCACGCAGCAGCCGCTCGGCACGGGCGCGGAACTGGAGCTCGTAGGCCGACCGTCCCGCCGCCGGCAGGCCGCCGATGAGCCGCGCCGCCTCCGTCTTCACGCTCCGCCACGTCGCCTGCCCGGGCTGCGGACGGAAGAAGAAGTCGCGGTCGGCGGCGAGCAGTTCGTCGAGCAGCGTCGCCGCGTCGCTCCAGCGGGAATCGGCGATCAGTCGCCGGGCGCGGTCGAGCTGCCGTTCCCGCAGGCGGTCGGTCGGCAACGTCGCACGGACCTCGACAGGCTCGCCGTCGGCCGGCTCGGCCTCGTCGCCCCACGCGTCCAGCGCCAGGAAGGCCACGACCGCCGCGACGAGCGCGACGACCGCGACGATCATGCAGTCGCGCGGGACGCTGCGGGCGGGCTTCGGCGGTGCCGCTGGGAGGAAAGCCATGTCGTTCCCGGTCGCCCCGGGCGGCGGGTGCCGGGAAGCCCGCCGGGACGGGGGCGACCCTGGCGTCCCAGCCCGCCTCGGCCGAGAAGCGTATCACATCACCGAGGTTCATGTTACGGCCGATCCGGAGTGGCCAGCAACTGCGGGCCGTGTCCGCCCCGCGGGGCGGACGGAGCCGCCCGCGACGCTCCGGAGCCGGAGCCCTGTCCGCACTTTTTCGGCCAGAAACCCGGATTTCGCCTTGCAATTTCATTTCCAGACCCTCTAATCACGCACGCTTTCGGCAGTTTTGCCGGGCTCCCAGGCGCGGTGGGGGTTCCGCCGCACACAATTTTTCGGAGGACTTGGCGATGGCGAAGAAGTCGGGAAACAAGCCCATGACGAAGACGGAGATCATGCGGGCGATCTCCGAGCACACGGGGCTCCAGAAGAAGGACGTCGTGGCGGTCTTGGAGGCCCTCACGCAGGAGATCCACAAGGCCCTCAAGGGCTCGGGCATCGGCGTATTTTCGATCCCGGGGCTCGTGAAGGTCGAGCGGCGCAAGGTGCCGGCACGCCCCGCCCAGAAGGGTGTCAAGAACCCGTTCACGGGCGAACTGCAGGATCGGCCCGCCAAGCCGGCGAGCGTCAAGGTGCGCGTGCGGGCCCTCAAGAACCTCAAGGCGATGGTTCAGGCCTGAGCGACCGAGCGCAGGACGACACACGAAACGGGCGGCGCCGCCTGGCGCCGCCCGTTTTTTTGAAGCGCGGTCGGTGCGCCGGCGCCGCCGCGCGACCACGCCCGCGACCGCCGCGGCTCCCGCGAGCGACGCCAGCGCGGCCGGTTCGGGCACGATGGTGATCCGCTGATCCGGTCCCGTGCCGAAGCCGAACATGAAGGGGTCGGTGAACACGATGTTCGTGAGATCCCTGTCGGCGGAGAAGGTGAACACGGCCGTATCCTTCACCAGGTAGGGAACGTCGAAGGGTCTCTTGCCCGGCTTGGCGAGCCCGCCCGAGGGGTTGGTCATGCTGCCGGTGAAGATGCCGAAGTCGGCCCAGTTCACGAGTTTGCCGTCGAACCCGGTGCCGCCGGGGGGGCTGCCGAAGGTGCCGTTTCCGACCGTGCCGATCCCGTAATACGTGTTCGGGGGCAGCGAGGTGTTCAGGCCGCTGCGGAAGTTCCACGTGTCGTAGTCGGTGCCGGATGCGACCAGGTTGCTCGATCCGAGGCCCGGCGTAAACGCGGTTCCCGAGGTCGCCGGCGGCACGTACACGGAGGGAGCGATGCCCCCGCCGTCGATGACCTGGTAGACCTGGCCGGTGCCGTTCACCAACGTGAGCGCCGGCCGGTTGTTCCCGTTCTGGTTCAGATCGAAGTAGAAACTCGTCAGCACCTGCGCGAGCGCGCTCGTCGCCGCCGTGGACGTGTTCTGGAGCGTGAGCGTGAGCGTGCTCCCCGACGTGGAGAACGTGGCCGATGCCGACACGGGATTCGCGCCCGACAGCGTGCCGGAGACCGTGAACGTGGTCGCCTGGGCGACCGTGGCAGGCACGAGGCACGCGCCGGCGACGATCGCCGCGAGGGCGGGCGCACGGGCGACGAGATTGGCTGAGGCGAACATCGATGGACTCCGCAGGGGGCAAGGCGGCGTCCACTGCACCCACGGGTGCACCGACATGTGTTTCGGCGCAGCGATCCGGCCACTCGCGAACGGGTGCGTGCACCCGTCGCATCGGCCTACGCTGCGCCAAGGCCCGCGAAGCGTCGCAGGACCCGGCAACTCGTCGTCCGAGCGCGATCAACCGGGGCGTCCGGACGGATGGATCCGCCCGTCGGCCCCGGCGTGGAACCTTCGGGGCCGCCGGCCGGGCGGGCAACCGGGCCGACGCACATGCCGTCGCCGCCGGATTTCAGCGGCGTTTCCCCGACCGGACACTTTCCCGGCGGAAGGAACCCGCGTCGTCCACGGGATGGCGCGGGGCGTGGGGCGGGTGTTCCAGTGGACGGGGCCGGAATCGAACCGGCGACACACGGATTTTCAGTCCGTTGCTCTACCAACTGAGCTACCCGTCCGTCGGCCGGCCCCTCGTCGCCGAGCGGACCCGTCGCGACCATTGGTAGAGGCCACCCGCCGGCCTGTCAACGAGCCCCGGCCGGGCGGCCCGGCGGGGTCGCGCTACGACCCGAGTGCCCGGCGGATGCCGGCCACGAGCCGGGCGAGAAAGCCGTCCGGGGGGCCCGCCTCCTGCGGAGCGGGCTCGTCGAGCGCGAGCGGGTCGAAAGGCAGCCCCGGGTCGGAGTGGGGCGACCCCGAGGACGTCCGCGAACCGCCTTCGCCGGGCAATCGGCCCGCCAGGATCGCACCGGATGCCGTTCCCTGCCGGGCGGCGACCGGCCGGCGTGGCATCGGCACCGGGGCGGCGGGCGTCCACGGCGCCAGCCGCTCCACGACCGCCGCCGCCGACGGGGGGCGTTGGGCCGGGTCCTTTCGCATCATCCCCTCGACGACGGCGCACAGCCGGGGGTTCGCCCGCGGGGCGAAGCGGCGGATCGGCGGCGGGGGTTCGGAGAGATGGCGGCGGGCCTTCTCCTCGCGGGTGCCGCCGGGAAACGGCACGTCGCCCACGAGCGCGAAGTAGAGCGTGCAGCCGAGGCCGTAGATGTCGGCCGCCGGACCGGCGTCGTCGGGCGAGCGGATCTGCTCCGGGGCCATGTAGTCCATCGTGCCGACGACGCGGCCGAGGCGGGTCGATTCCTCCTCGAGCGCGCTCCCCGCGAGGCCGACGTCGAGCACCTTGACGCGGCCGTCCGGAGTCACGAGCAGGTTGCCGGGCTTCACGTCGCGATGCACCAGGCCCTGTGTGTGGGCGTAGGCGAGGCCGCGGGCCGCCTGGGCGATCACGGAGGCCGCGGCGGAATCGTCGAGCGCGCCGTAGCGCCGCACCTGCTTGCGCAGGTCGAGCCCGTCGACGAGTTCCGTGACCAGGTAGGACACCTTGCCGTCGTGCCCGGCATCGAGCGCCCGCACGAGGTTCTCGTGGTCGAGGCGGCCGAGCATACGGATCTCGCGCCGAAACGCCGCCTCGGTCTCCGGGGTCGACTTTTCCCGGGGAAGCACCTTGACGGCCACCTCGCGGCCCATCATCACGTGCTCCGCCCTGAACACGCGGCCCATGCCCCCCTGGCCGATGGCGTCGAGGATCTTGTATTGGCCGAGCGTGAGCTTGCGGCGGCCGACGAGCATCTGCTCGGCCTGGAACGGGGTCAGCAGCCCCCGCGTCACGAGCAGGTCGGCGAGGGCCCGCCCGCGGGCCGCATCGTCCCCCGCTCCCTCCCGGCCGGCACCGGCCTGCAGCTCCGCCTCGGCGGCCTCGATCTGGGATGCGGTGAGGAGCCCGCTGGCGAGGGCGGTGTCGCGGAAGGGCCGTGACCTGCGCGGCCTGCCGGAGTCACCCGAATTGGATCCAGCGTTCGACATCGTGTCAGCGCGGCCGCCGATCCGCACGGCCGGCGCGGCGTGCCGCGGCACCCCCGAGTGTATCCACGGATCCGGCGCCCAGTCCGGGAAACCGGCGGCGCCATTCCGCCGGCAGCGGTGCCTCGAACGAGCAGGCCGCGGCGGTGACCGGATGGGCCAGCGCCAGCCGCCGCGCGTGCAGGGCGATGCCGCCTGAAAACGGCAGGCGGGCGCCGTACCTGCGGTCGCCCACGATCGGGCAGCCGCGGCGGGCCAGCTGCAGGCGCAGCTGATGTCGCCGACCGGTCGTGGGCACGAGTTCCACGAGCGACACCTCCCCTGCCCTGCGGACGACGCGGGCCCGCACGTGGGCCGGCCGGGCCGGCGCCGAACCGCGAGGCGGCTCGTCAACGCCGTGCCGTTCCACGAGATCGTGCCAGTCGACCCACTGCCCGAGCGGCGCGGGAAACCGACCCTCGACGACGGCCACGTACTCCTTCGTGACGGAGCGGTCACGGAATTGGGCCGCGAGGGCGGCCGCCGCCTGCCGCGTCGCCGCGAACACGAGCACGCCCGACACGGGCGCGTCGAGCCGGCTGACGACGCCGAGAAAGGCGCCCGCGGGGCGCCGCGCCTGAAGGATCGAAAACATGCTGGCAGCGCCCCGGGGCGCGTTCGCCGTTGGCACGCCGGCGGGCTTCACCAGTACGATCAACGAGTCGTCCTCGTGCAGGATCGTCGGAGGCGGAACGGGCAGTCGCATGGCTTCAGCGTCGCGTCGGTCGATCGTCCTTGCAAGCAGGTCGCCCCGGCGGCTGGAATTGGCCCGGGGCGCGGGGTGGGACGTGACTGTCATCGGGCCGGAAGAGGCCGTCGAGGCCGCTCAGCCGCCGCAGGCCGGCGGCGAATCGCTCGCCGCCTACGTTCAGCGGCTGGCCCGTGCCAAGGCGGAGGCCGTTGTGGCGACCGGCGTCGAGGGCATGGTCGTGGCCTGCGACACGCTCGGCGAGGTCGAGGGTGCGGTGCTCGGCAAGCCGGCCGACGCCGCCGATGCCCGCCGGATGCTCCTCGCCCTCTCCGGCCGCCGCCACCGCGTTCTCACGGGTGTCTGCGTCTGGGACCGGCCCCACGGCCGCCCCCGCGAGGCCGTCGCGGAGAGCCTCCTCGAAATGGCCCCGCTCTCGGACGACGTTCTCGACTGGTACCTCGCCAGTGGCCTGTGGCGGGGCAAGGCCGGCGCCTGCGGCTTCCAGGACGAACGCCTCCCGCTCACGCTCGTCGCCGGTAGCCCCTCGAACGTGGTCGGCCTGCCGCTCGAGCTCCTCCGCGAGTTGCTGAGAGAGGTGGGGTAAAGCAACAGTCGCAGGCAGGTGTGCATAACCCGCATGCGGAGCCGGGGGGGGCATGACAGGCTGAAGCCTGTTCCACATGGGGGCATGACAGGCTGAAGCCTGTCCTACGAAACAAGCAGGCCCGCACGGCTGTTGGCCGTGCGGGCCTGCGTTGGAAAAATTCCGGCGATACCTACTCTCGCACTTTTGGTACTACCATCGGCTCTGGAAGCTTAACTACCGTGTTCGGGATGGGAACGGGTGTGACCTTCCAGATATGTTCACCGGAAATTCGGTTCCTGCCGCGTTCGCGGCAGGGTGTGTCGTGGTAGTCGGCATGCTTTTTGATCCCTTACGGGACCGCAACCCACTCACCCGCGGAGGCGGGTGACTGGGCTCCCTCACCCGCGGAGGCGGGTGACTGGGCTCCCTCACCCGCGGAGGCGGGTGACTGGGATTGCAAGCACTCGATACGAGTGGTCAAGCATTCGTCCGTTAGTACCGGTTAGCTGAGTGCATTGCTGCACGTACACGTCCGGCCTATCGACCTGGTCGTCTTCCAGGGGACTTTCGGGTTAAACCCTACGAAACCTGATCTTGGGGCGGGCTTCACGCTTATATGCTTTCAGCGTTTATCCGTTCCGTTCATAGCTATCCAGCCGTGCCGCTAGCGCGACAACTGGGACACCAGAGGAACGTCCTTCCAAATCCTCTCGTACTAAAGAAGAATCCCCTCAAGTTTCGTACGCCCACAGCAGATAGGGACCGACCTGTCTCACGACGGTCTGAACCCAGCTCACGTACCACTTTCATTGGCGAACAGCCAAACCCTTGGGAGCTTCTCCACCCCCAGGATGTGATGAGCCGACATCGAGGTGCCAAACCGCTTCGCCGCTATGGACGCTCGGAAGCGATAAGCCTGTTATCCCCGGAGTACCTTTTATCTGATGAGCGACGGCCTTTCCATCCAGCACCGCCGGATCACTAAGTCCTACTTTCGTATCTGCTCGACTCATGGGTCTCGCAGTCAAGCACCCTTCTACCTTTACGCTCGATGCCTGATTGCCAACCAGGCTGAGGGTACCTTTGAACTCCTCCGTTACTCTTTTGGAGGAGACCGCCCCAGTCAAACTGCCCAACTGACACTGTCCTCTGCCCGGATTCACGGGAATCAGAGTTAGAACTCAAACGAATTCAGGGTGGTATTTCAACGTTGGCTCCATGATGGCTAGCGCCACCACTTCAAAGCCTCCCACCTATCCTACACAGAACACGTCCGAGACCAATATCAGCCTACAGTAAAGGTTCACGGGGTCTTTCCGTCACACTGCGGGTACGTGGCATCTTCACCACGGCTACAATTTCACCGGGTCACTGGTTGAGACAGTGCATCAGTCGTTACGCCATTCATGCAGGTCGGAACTTACCCGACAAGGAACTTCGCTACCTTAGGACCGTCATAGTTACGGCCGCCGTTTATTGGGGCTTCGGTCGCGGGCTTCACCTTGCGGCTAACCCTCTTCCTTAACCTACCAACACCGGGCAGGCGTCAGACTCTATACATCCTCTTGCGAGTTAGCAGAGTCCTGTGTTTTTGATAAACAGTTGCTGATGCCGATTTACTGTGACCCTCCAAAGCGTAAACCACGGAGGGTACCCCTTATCGCGAACTTACGGGGCCATTTTGCAGAGTTCCTTAACCAGTGTTCTCCCGAGCGCCTAGGACTTCTCGTCCCGCCTACCTGTGTCAGTTTTAGTACGGTCACATGCCTTCAACCCTAGAAGCTTTTCTTGGACGTCCTTCGGATGACTATCGAAACATAAGCGTCTTTGTCCGATGCTTCCGGATGTCGCTGCGGATTTTCCTACAGCTACCTTCCACACCGGCGAGGGACATTTCTATCCGTCCCCTCACCTTCCAGACGCCGTCCCTCCATCGGTCCAGCATGTGGCGCAGGAATGTTGACCTGCTGTCCATCGTCTACGCCTTTCGGCCTCGACTAAGGAGCCGGCTAACCCTGGGCGGATTTACCTTCCCCAGGAAACCTTAGGCTTTCGGCGAGCAGGATTCTCACCTGCTTAATCGTTACTCATTCCGGCATAATCACCTGTACGCCCCGACATCGCTCCTTGCGGTGCGACTTGTATCTGACGTACAGCGCTCTCCTACCAATCCACTTGCGTGGATTCCAATGCTTCGGTGCAGAACTTACTCCCGTTCATTATCGGCGCGGAGTTGCTCGACCAGTAAGCTGTTACGCACTTTTTAAATGATGGCTGCTTCTAAGCCAACATCCTGGCTGTCACTGCAACTCGACTTCCTTAGTGACTGAGTTCTGCTTGGGGACCTTAGCAGTTGGTCTGGGTTGTTTCCCTTTTGACCGCGAAGCTTATCCCTCGCGGACTGACTCCCGGAGTAAACATGATGGTATTCGGAGTTTGGTTCAGGGAGGTACCAGGGTATGGCCCTCCTCCGATTCAGTCTCTCTACCCCCACCACGCAATGTTCCGAGGCTAGCCCTAAAGCTATTTCGGAGAGAACGAGCTATCTCTGCGCTTGATTAGACTTTCACTCCTCCCCACAAGTCATCCCCTCGGTTTTCAACCCAAGTGGGTTCGGTCCTCCACGCGGTTTGACCCGCGGTTCAACCTGCTCATGGGTAGTTCGTGCAGTTTCGCGTCTACCACCAGCGACATGTGTCGCCCTGTTCAGACTCGGTTTCCCTGTGGCTACGGTCCTGAGGACCTTAACCGAGCCGCTGACGGTAACTCGCCGGATCATTATGCAAAAGGCACGCCGTCACGCGTTGCTGTTGCCAGCCATAGCGCTCCGACCGCTTGTAGGCACATGGTTTCAGGTTCACATTCCTCCCCTAACAGGGGTTCTTCTCATCTTTCGATCGCTCTACTTGTTCACTATCGGTCGTCAGAGAGTATTTAGCCTTACGGGATGGTCCCCGTAGATTCAGTCGAGATTCCACGTGGCTCGACCTACTCAGGGTACCCCCTCAACGGAGCAACTCGGCTTTCGCGTACGGGTCTGTCACCCTCTGTGGACGACCTTTCCAGATCGTTCCGCTAGCCTGTTGTTTGTAACTCCTCGGGGGCCCTACAACCCCGCAGTGGAAACCACCGCGGTTTGGGCTCTTTCCCTTTCGCTCGCCACTACTCAGGAAATCGATTTTTCTTTCTTCTCCTGCGGGTACTGAGATGTTTCAGTTCTCCGCGTTCGCTGCTGCAGCCTATGGATTCAGCTGCAGCCGGTTCGGGCATCCCGGGATCATCACCTGTTTGACGGTTTCCCCGGGCTTATCGCAGTCTTCCGCGCCCTTCAAAGCCTTCTGACGCCTAGACATCCCCCATGCGCCCTTTGTAGCTTGACCACCCGAATCGAGTGCTCGCGAGGCCCGGGAAACCCGGACTTCGGAGACAGCCGCTTCGAGATTCTGCTACGTGCCCGGGCACTCGCCCGGGCAGGGTTCGCCCCGGATCATCGCCGGCAAGCGCGCCGACACCATCCGGGGCAGTAACGTATTTCTCGCTGCGTGCCGGCGGCCGACACGAGTGCCGACCGCTTCACGCTTGAGCCTTGGGAGAACGCCTCTGCGGGACCGTGTCTTGAGAACACGTCCCGTTCGGCATTCTTTTCAAGATGCCAACTACCACGACCAAATTGTCAAGGAACGACATGGGCCGCACGCACCACTTTACGCGGCACGCCCGGCCCGTGTTCTGTCATGGACAGAGGTTCGATCCGGGCAGAGGCGAAAACACGCCTTCCTGCGTCCGAACCGGGCCTCAACCCACGGCAGCATCACCACGAGCCGTCCGGCGGGAACCGATCCCGAGCACAATGGGATCGGCCGCTCGACCACTGGAAAATTACCGGCCCGCCCGGAGGCCGTCAAGCACCCGGAAAATAGGCCCGGAAAAACGAGGCCGAGGTCGTCACGCGCCGCTCTCGCCACTGGCTGTGACGCGTTCGTCCGCTGCCGGCGGGTCGGAAAAGCTTCAAGGCCGGTTCAGGACGGTTCCAAGGCAGGGCAAGAGGCTCCGGTCGGAGTCGAACCGACGATGGCGGATTTGCAATCCGCTGCCTTAGCCACTTGGCTACGGAGCCGTGAGTCGCACCGGCTGAAACGCTACGGAAAATCAGGTGGGGTGGTCAAGCGCCCCGCGGCGGGCTGACCGGCACCCCTGGTGCCGGCCGTCGCGTTTCCTCCGGGTCTGCGTAGGGAATCGGCCGGCCAAGGCCCGTCGCTTCAATCCGGCTCGCTCCCGGTCGAAACGGGCCCTGATTGGGGGCAGACTGCGGGGGGGATATAGTCTGGCGAATTCCGCCCGGCCGGGGTTCGTCCGGGCGTTCACCTTCAGGAGCGGATCGGGATGACCACGCAGGGATCGTGCGACATCGGCCTCATCGGCCTGGCCGTGATGGGGGAAAACCTGGCGCTCAACATCGCCAGCCGCGGCTACTCGATCGCCGTCTACAACCGCACGACCAGCGTCACCGACGCCTTCACCTCAGGCCGCGGCAAGCAGCCGAACGTCGTCGGCTGCCACACGCTCGAGGACCTCGTCGCAGCCCTCAAGGCTCCGCGCACGGTGATGATGATGGTCAAGGCGGGGCCGGCCGTCGACGAACTCATCAAGACGCTCATCCCCCTGCTCTCCAAGGGCGATTGTCTCATCGACGGCGGCAACACGCTCTATTCGGACACCGAGCGCCGCACGAAGGAGGTCGAGGCGGCGGGCCTGCACTACATCGGCACAGGCGTCTCCGGTGGGGAGGAGGGCGCGCTCAAGGGCCCGAGCCTGATGCCGGGCGGGTCGAAGTCGGCCTGGCCGCTCGTGCAGCCGATCTTCCAGGCGATCGCCGCCAAGGTCGGCCCCAAGGGCGACATCCCCTGCTGCGACTGGGTCGGCCCGCGCGGTGCCGGGCACTACGTGAAGATGGTGCACAACGGCATCGAATACGGCGACATGCAGCTGATCTGTGAGGCCTACTGGCTGCTCAAGCACGGGGCCGGGCTCTCCAACGCCGAGCTCGCCAAGGTGTTCGACGAGTGGAACAAGGGCGAGCTCGACAGCTACCTGATCGAGATCACCCGCGACATCTTCACCGTGAAGGATCCCGACTCGGGCGAGTTCATGGTCGACACGATCCTCGACAAGGCGGGCGCCAAGGGCACCGGCAAGTGGATGAGCCAGCTCGCCCTCGATCTCGGCGTGCCGAGCACGCTCGTCACCGAGGCGGTCTATGCCCGCTGCCTCTCCGCGCTCAAGGATGCGCGGGTGCGGGCGAGCAAGGTCTTGAAGGGGCCGGACCTCGCCACGCACGACGACCCGAAGGCGTTCGTCGAGCAGGTGCGCCAGGCTCTCTACGCCTCCAAGATCGCGAGCTACGCCCAGGGCTACGTGCAGTTGGCCGCGGCCGCCAAGGAGCACGACTGGCCGCTCGATTATGGCGCGATCGCGATGATGTGGCGCGGCGGCTGCATCATCCGGGCCCAGTTCCTGGAGCGGATCCACGACGCCTACAAGGCGCAGCCGAACCTCGAAAACCTGATGCTCGCCCCCTACTTCGCCGACGCCCTCGCGAAGGCCCAGAAAGCCTGGCGGCACGTGATCGCCACCGCGGCCACGATCGGCATTCCGGTGCCGGCATTCATGACGGCCCTCGCCTACTACGACGGCTACCGCCACGCCAGCCTGCCGGCCAACCTGCTCCAGGCCCAGCGCGACTACTTCGGCGCCCACACCTACGAGCGCACCGACAAGCCGGGCACGTTCCACACCGAGTGGCTCGACCTCCGGAGGCAGGCATGAACGGCTTTCTGCAGGATCTCTTCGGGCTCTCGGGCAAGACGGCCGTCGTGGTGGGCGGCACGGGCGTGCTCGGCGGCGCGCTCGCCGAGGGCCTCGCCAGGGCCGGCGCGTTCGTCGTCGTGGCCGGCCGCGGCGCCGACCGCGGCGCGGCCCGGGTCGACGCCATCCAGGCCGCCGGCGGCGATGCCACGTTCGTGAGCGTCGACGCGGCGGATCGCGGGAGCGTGCAGGCCCTCCTCGAGGCGACGATCCACGCCCGCGGCCGGGCCGACATCCTCGTCAACTGCGCCGGCGTCAACTCGTCCGTCCCCTACTTCGAGATCCCCGACGACGACTTCGCGAAGGTGCTCGACACGAACCTCAAGAGCACGCACCTCGGCTGCCAGATCTTCGGGGCCCACATGGCCTCTCTCGGCGGCGGCGCGATCCTCAACATCGGCAGCGTCTCGGCCGACAAGCCGCTCTCGAAGGTGTTCATCTACTCCGCCTCGAAGGCGGCGGTCGTCAACTACACGCAGAACGTGGCCCGCGAACTCGCCCCGAGGGGCGTGCGGGTGAACGTCCTCTGCCCGGGCTTCTTCCCCGCCGAGCAGAACCGCAAGATTCTCTCACCGGAGCGGGTGGCCACGATCATGTCGAAGACGCCGATGAACCGCTTCGGCAACCCCGAAGAGCTCGTGGGCGCCGCGATCCTCCTCTGCGCCCCGGTGGCCGGCAGCTTCATCACCGGCACGAGCATCTACGTCGACGGCGGCTTCACCGGCATGAGCATCTAAACTTCAGGCGAAACACGGGCATCGTGCCCGTTTTCGCCTTGGCATTCGGAGCCGCAGCCAAGGTGCGGCTCGAATGCCGGCTGCTCGCACCTCCGGGCGAGCAGGGCCGCCGCTGAGCGGCGGCTCGCACACCGACTCTCTCCCCAAAAAAAAGTTCCTAACGCCTACCAGTCTAGGAGGCTTCGGGCTCCCCAGTACCCCGCTCGCCGGCTTTAGCGACCAGCGAAGCCATGGATGGCGCAGCGCCAGTCGCTAGGAGTGAGCGCAGCCCGGAGGGCGCAGCGAACGTCCGGCGACGGGGTCTGGGGAGCCCGAAGCCGGCGCGCCCGACGACCCAAACGTCCGTCGCGACGGTACGGGGCAACCCCGAGCCGAATTGGGCGCGTCGAGGTGAGCACACGGTACACTCGACAAACCATGTCGCACACCATCGTCATCTTCGGCGCGTCGGGCGATCTCACGAGCCGCAAGCTCGTGCCCGCGCTCTATAACCTCGAGCGGGCCGGATCGCTGCCCCCCGACACGCGGATCGTGGGGTTTTCGCGGACCCCGATGAGCGACGAGGCGTGGCGGGCGGGGCTCCGCGAGTCGACGGCGCAGCACTGCGACTGCGGGCCGGTGGACGATGCGTCGTGGGGGCGGTTCGCGACGCGGATCCACTATCAGCCCGGCGACATCGGGCAGGCCGAGGACTTCGCGAAGCTCGATCGGCGGCTCGCGGAACTCGAGGCGGGGGCCGACGCCACGCGCGTCTACTACCTCGCCACGGCGCCGCAGTTCTACGAGCCGGTGGTGACGGCGCTGGGCGCACATGGCATGGCGGCGGAGACTCGCGGGCCCCGGCGGATCGTCGTGGAAAAACCGTTCGGCACCGATCTCGCGACGGCCCGCGCGCTCAATGCCACGCTGCACGGAGTGTTCCACGAGAGCCAGGTGTTCCGCATCGACCACTACCTCGGCAAGGAGTCGGTGCAGAACATCCTCGCCCTCCGGTTCGCCAACACGATCTTCGAGCCGATCTGGAACCGCCGCTACATCGACCACGTCCAGATCACCGTCGCCGAGGAGGTGAAGGTGGGGCGGCGCGGGGCGTATTACGACACGGCCGGCGTGCTCCGCGACATGTTCCAGAACCATCTGCTCCAGCTCCTGATGGTGACGGCGATGGAGGCCCCCGTGCGGTTCGACGCCACGGCCGTGCGGAACGAGAAGGTGAAGGTGCTCGAGGCGATCCGGCCGCTCGACCTCGGCGAGGTGGCGGCGGCGGGGGTGCGCGGGCAATACCGCGGCTATCTCGACGACCCCGGCGTCGCGGCGAACAGCCAGACGGCCACGTTCGGGGCGATCCGCCTCGAGATCGACGACTGGCGCTGGCAGGGCGTGCCCTTCTACCTGCGGAGCGGCAAGGCGATGAGCTGCCGCACCACGCAGATCGTGATCGGGTTCCGGCAGCCGCCGCTCGAGCTCTTCGCCGCGGGCCGGCGCACGTTCCACCGCGAGCCCAACCGGCTCGTGATCCAGATCCAGCCCGCCGAGGGAATCCAGCTGCACTTCCACACGAAGGTGCCCGGCGAGGGGATGCGGCTGCGGCTCACCGACCTCGAGTTCAGCTATTCGCGGGAGTTTCAGGGGCGGCTGCCCGAGGCCTACGAGCCGCTCCTGCTCGACGTGATGACCGGCGATGCGAGCCTCTTCGCCCGGGCCGACGAGGTGGAGAAGTCGTGGGAGATCATCGACCCGTTCGTGCGCGTGTGGCACTCCGTCGACATGCCCCCGGTCGACGTCTACGAGCCGGGCGAGTGGGGCCCCGTGGCGAGCGCGGAGTGGATGGCCGCCCAGGGCAGGACATGGTTCGACCTGTGCCCGGTGCTCACGTGACCGAAAAAGGTGTGCAGAAAAGGTGGCTGTCACCTTTTTCGATCGGCGGCGTCGCGATCGGCTCGCCCGTGGTGCAGGCGGCGCTCTCCGGCTACAGCGACCTGCCGATGCGGGTGCTCGCCCGCCGGTTCGGCGCCGCCTACGCGCTCTGCGAGGTGCTTCTCGACACGTTCGTGACGGTGATCGGGAGCGACCGGCGCAACCTCGCCCGCGTGGCGGTGGCCGACGAGGAGCATCCCGTCGGCGGGCAGCTCATGGGCGCCAATCCCGACGACTTTCCACCGGCGGCCCGGCGGCTCGTCGCGGCGGGCTTCGACGTGATCGACATCAACTTCGGCTGCCCGGTCAAAAAAGTGCTCGGCCGCTGCCGCGGCGGCTACCTGCTCGGGCAGCCGGAGACGGCGCTCGAGATCGTGGCGCGGGTGCGCGACGCCGTGCCGCCGCACGTGCCCGTGACGCTCAAGATGCGGCGCGGCCTCGACGACTCGCCGGAGAGCGCGGACAACTTCTGGGCGATCTTCGACGGAGCCTTCGCCCGCGGCGCCGCGGCGATCACCGTCCACGGCCGCACGGTGCGGCAGAAGTACGTGGGCCCGAGCAGCTGGGAGTTTCTCGCGGCGGTGAAGCGGCATGCGGGCACCCGGGTCGTGATCGGCTCGGGCGACCTGTTCTCGCCGCAGGCCTGCGTGGCGATGCTCCGCGAGACGGGCGTCGACGGCGTGAGCGTGGCCCGCGGCGCGATCGGCAATCCGTGGATCTTTTCCCGGACGCTCGCCCTCGTGCGCGGCGAGCCCGAGCCGCCGCCCCCGACGCTCCACGAGCAGCGAGACGTCCTCCGCGAGCATTTTCGGCTGGCCGTGGAGCTGCACGGCGAAGACCGCGCGGGCCGCTCGATGCGGAAGTTCGCGATCAAGTACGCCCGGTTGCACCCCGAGCCGATCGCGGTGCGCGACGCGTTCGTGGCGGTGAAGGTGAACGCCGACTGGCAGGCCGTGCTCGAGCGGTTCTATTCCGTCGACGGCCCCGGCCGCGACCCGTCGGCCGACGTCGACGAGACGGCCGACTGTGCCGAGAGCGCCTGATCGATCTCACGGATCACGGCGGCGTCGGGCTCGACGTGCCGGCGGGTTTCCAGATCGGCCCTGCAGCGGTCGGCCAGCACGCCCGCCGCGATCCAGCGGCCGAGCGCCCAGGCCGCCGCTCCGCGCACCACCGGGTCGGCATCGGCGAGTGCGCCTGCGAGCTCGGCTCGGCTCCCCGGATCGGGGCGGTTGCCGAGGACGAGCGCCGCCGAGCGCACGAGCCCGCGTCGCTTCGCGCGCGCGATCGGCGTGCCGCGGAAGCGCTCGCGAAAACCGGCGTCGTCGAGGGCGAGCAGGTCGCCGAGCGCGAGGCCGGCGCCGTCCCGTGGCTGGAACTCGGGCACGCGCGAGCCGGGGGCGTGCCGGTTCCACGGGCAGACCTCCTGGCAGACGTCGCAGCCGAAGAGCCAGTCGCCCAGGACGGGGCGAAGCGCGGGCTCGACGGGTCCGTGATCCTCGATCGTGAGGGCGCTGATGCACCGCGACGCGTCGAGCACGCGCGGCTCCACGAACGCCTGCGTCGGGCAGGCATCGAGGCAGGCGGTGCACGTGCCGCAGTGGTCCACCTCGAGCGGAGCGTCGGCGGGCAGATCGGCCGTGGTGAGGAGCACCGTGAGGAAGAAAAAACTGCCGGCCTCCTGGTCGATCAGCAGCGTGTTCTTGCCGATCCAGCCGAGGCCGGCGAGCCAGCCGTATTCACGCTCCGGAAAGGGCACCGAGTCGACGAAGCCGCGGGTGCGGCAGCCGGGCATGCGATCCTCGAGCCAGGCAGCGAGCGTGTTGACCCGAGCCCGGAGGAGATCGTGGTAGTCGCCTCCCCAGGCGTAGCGGGCCACCCTGCCCCGCCCCGCGCCGCCGGGCTCGCCATCGGCGGCCGTCGCGTGGTCGGTCGCGAGCATGATCACGCTCCGGGAGTCGTCGAGCAGCGTGCGTGCGTCGCGGCGCAGCGGCTCGTGCTCCCGCAGCCACGGCTCCATGGCGCCCGCGAGCCCGGCGTCGAGCCAGCGCCGGAAGCCCTCGTGGATGAACGGCGGCCGGGCGGCGGGGTCGGCCGGCGCGATCCCCAGCCGGTCGAATCCCAGCCGCCGCGCCGCGTGGTGCAGGTCGCCGACCACGTCCCCGGTCTCGGCGCTCGGTGGTGTGACCTCGTCGGCCCGGTTCATGGGAAAAAGGCCGCTGGGGGCGGCCCCACGTTGAAGTTCGGAAGCCTGGGAGGATGGGGTGGGCCGCGGATGCGGCCGGACGCGCATCCCCCCGGGAACTGGTCTGGACCCATCCCGGGAGATCGCTATTGTCCCACCCGTCCGCAGTTTTCCAAATCGACCTCGTTCATCCGGGAGAGTCAGTCGTGCGACACGCGAGCGCGTTGGCGGCGCTGATGCTCGTCGGCCTGGCGGGCTGCCAGACGCCGCCGCAGGGTGCGGCGCCGGCCTACGGCGCCACGGTGCCTCCGCCCGGCACCGGCATGGTCGGCCAGCCGGCCCCCTACAACGGCTACGTCGCTTCCCCGCAGGGGGCCGCCTATCCGCCGGCCCCGGTGATGCCCGGACCATCTTCGGGATGGCAGCCAACCGCACCGACGGCGCCCGCCGCGCCGGCACCGAACACGTGGAGCTGGTCGCAGTCGGGCGCGCCCGGAGCACCGCAGTCGGCCCAGCAGTTCGCCAACCAGATGCAGGCCCAGCCGCAGCAGTGGGCCAATTCCACGCAGCAGGCGGTCGCCAACCAGCAGCAGCAGCTGACCAACCAGATGCAGGCCACGGCCAACCAGTATCAGCAGGGAATCAACAACCAGGTGAACCAGTTCAACAATCAGCTGCAGCAGAACCTGCAGACGCAACAGCAGCAGCTCTCGGGCCAGATGCAGCAGGCGACGGGCCAGTTCAACAACCAGGTGCAGCAGGCGATGCCGCAGCAGCAGACCGTGAACGGCAACTGGTGGCCGTTCCAGAGCCCGAACAGCGTGCCCCCGGCGCGCGCCACGCCCGCGACCACGGCCCGATACTAGCTTCACGCAAAGCCTCGGCATCCTGCCTCGCTTTGCTTGGCGAACGTCCGTTCGCTCTCGAGAGCCGGGCCTCCAGCCCGGCGGTCCAAGCAAATACTGAGATCACGCAAAGCCTCGGCATCCTGCCTCGCTTTGCTTGGCGAACGTCCGTTCGCTCTCGAGAGCCGGGCCTCCAGCCCGGCGGTCCAAGCAAATACTGAGATCACGCAAAGCCTCGGCATCCTGCCTCGCTTTGCTTGGCGAACGTCCGTTCGCTCTCGAGAGCCGGGCCTCCAGCCCGGCAGTCCAACGATCGAGGAGGCTTCGGGCT
>Ga0214923_10000730_pt1 | contig 48766 bp, 35 predicted proteins | sample LL1510_MetaG_FD_177993 | JGI IMG/M metagenome (GOLD analysis project Ga0214923, IMG submission 177993) | Freshwater microbial communities from Lake Lanier, Atlanta, Georgia, United States - LL-1510 | ecosystem: Environmental > Aquatic > Freshwater > Lake | place: USA: Georgia | collected...
TGAATCATTCCTCGCTATCTGCATACTTATCTCCTCGTTATTTCCTACCTTTTTAATAATACATTTTCACTTCAACGCCGCTTGGATGATTCATCTGTCGGCACGAAGCTTTGCGCGCGTGCGGACCAAGATGCAAGGCCGCAAGCTCGCTCTTAACAGAGGCGCGTTGCAGCGCGCCGGGATTACTCGGATCATCAGCAAGCACAATGGTTGGCAATAAATTTTCACCATCAAGCTGCGAAGGATTTTCGACCCGAACCACGTGGGTGTTATTCATCATAACAACGAGTGAGCGCTCAGGAATATAGGAGTTTTCATCAAGCTCTTGCTCCTGAATACGCCAGTAAAATCCTTTTGCTTTCTCGTCATATTCGCGATCAAGCTTGTACCATGAACATTTTGATAGATCTTTTATCTTGATGCCGATGAGCGTATGCCCCTGTTCATGCTCCAATTCAAAATGGCGGCAAATGAGAAGCGAGAAATCATCAAGAATACCCTCTTGAATGTCTGCTTGCGGCACACTAATCGTATACGCACCGGCATCATCAGAGGTAATAAGGTTACCGTTAAAATAGAGTTTAAAACGTGGCATCAAGGCACCAGGCTCACCATCCTTAATAAACTCCCCCATCAAACGAACCGAGGCCAGGGCATGTTGCGGCATGGTAACCACAGTACCAGCAGAAATCTGGCTAAACGAGCAATAAAGTAAAGCACTGGTAAGGGCATAAAATAGTTTTTGCGTCATAGTGGTTCTCCATGATGACTCTTAAGTGTCAAACTAGAGTACTAAAGCTATAAACATTTTCAATAGCATTTAAATAAAAAGAGTCTTTTTTACGGACAAATAGCTTTTTAATCAGAAGAAGCTGTCTGGACAAAGCAGAGAATCTGGCCATCAGTGCTGCGCGCCACAAAGTAAGTCACTCCCTTAGACGAAACAAATGATCGGAGCTGGCTATAGTGACTAGACTGCACATTATACCCCTCTAAAAACCGCAAGAGCTGTGTTGTCTCAAGGCTCGCGTCAGCACTGGTCACCAGGGGCTGACCGTCATTAAAAGCAATAGTAACTTTCTGCAAAGCACCATCATCATTCTTGAATTGAAACGGCAGCACCCCAGAGTACAAAGCTACAGAAGCATCGGGCGCCTGAAAGCAAGCCAGAGCATGCGCCGCCTTTTCTTCTTTAGGAGATGGCTGATGGGGCACAAAAAAAGGATCTTCCGTTAATGTCATAATGCGGTCCTCCAGGTCATTACCGACATAGTAAGGGCTCAGAAGGTTTGTTTTTACTCTTGGCCCGCGCATGTCACGCTCGCGCTCTAGCCTAAACCGCATATTTTCTTTTGCATCGGCGGAAAAGCAAGGAAATGGAGCAAACCAGAGCTCTGCCCAGCGCTGCAGGGCCTCATACTCATCGGCATTGATATAGACCTCAAGGAGTCTTTCAACAGCATCCGTTGTACCATCGACCAAGGCAGAGCCCAAGGCATCATAGCCTTGCGCATCCTTGATGGTAAGAAATGCTCCAAACGTTGGACTCTTGCTCCCTGCATCTACCAATGCATCAAATATTTCTGGTCGCCAAAATTGCTTTGAATACCCCGCAACCACATGCAGCACCGTGCGCCCATCAACCCGCGTCGCCTCAAAAGCAACCCCCCTTGCAAGAAGGGATTTAATCAGAGAAACGTCAGCATGGCTAACCGCATCACTCCAGCCTTCTAGGGGCTGATTATCAGAGAACTGCCCCGACGTAGCCTGGCCGCTCACACTGTAACCGGCACCCGGCAAGTACGTGGGATATTTCTTATAGTCAGGGGGTGGTGTGTATACATATTCCTGGGGATGCTGAAGGTCTTTTCCGCTGCAACTTGGTCAACTTCCCGCTTACGGCGCCGCAAAAGTGCCATACCAATACCCAGAGGAACCAAGACGGAACAGGCAATCAAAACGTCCCTTACGCGCTGAGCATGATTCAACACCCTGCGACGCTCCATACGCTCTTTTCTTGAAAGAACCTGCCCCTTCTTGCGACGCTGCTCTTTTCTTATTTTTTCAGCGCGAATACCACTGGCAATTGCGCCAGCAATAAGACCAGAGGAAACCAAGCCTCCAATGGCACCAATGCGCAAAGAAGAAGCAGACTCAAGGGATATTCCTGACGTACACAGAATAATTAAAAAAAGTGAGTAACAACGTAGCTCATACATAAAAATCACGTGATGATGTACCGACACAATGCAAGCAAATAGAGTTTAATTATAACGATAATTTTGATTAAAGTAATAGATTCTTTTGCAATATTTACTCAAAAACAACGGTAACCATTAATTGTGATTGTGTAATGATTATTGTGGGACCAGCCCACCCCTGCTATACTGCCTGTCATCCAATTATTAAGAAATGTCGTGTATGAAACTAATTGCCGAAAACCGCCGCGCCCGTTTTGACTACCAGATTCTAGAAACCCTAGAAGCCGGCATTGTACTGACGGGTGATGAAGTAAAATCACTGCGCGCCACTAGTGGCAACCTCAGTGATGCGTATGCAACTGCCCATGGCTCAGACATCTTTCTGATCAATTGCTACATAGGCCCCTACTCGCACGCCTACATCAAAAGTGAGGATGCCCGCCGGACGCGTAAGCTTCTACTCCATCGCAAGGAAATTGATAAACTCTCCGGTGCTATCAGCCGCAAAGGCCTGACTATTATTCCCCTTAAATTGTACTTTTCGCTGCGTGGCCGCGTCAAAGTCGAACTCGGCATTGCGCAACACAAAAAAACAGTGGATAAACGAGAGACGATTAAAGAACGGGATATGGCACGCGAAGCGCGTCGCGCACTCAAACAACATTAGCGGTGCTGCCAGCGCTTAACCGCCTCTTTGAAAAACCGTTTTCGTAGCGACAACGCGCGCATGGATCCCCAAATACCGGTGCGCTCCTTGTGCGCCATGACCCGCTTTGTGTATACCGCACATAAGGTATTGTACCGCTCCCGTATCTCCTCAAGTGCTGCCGGGGCAATCATGGGTAAGTCATCGATACATTCACGCGCAACAATCAGATCGTCAAACAACAAATCCCGCATCCCACGCTCAAGCGCTTCAATCATGGCAAGGCCATACTCAGGTTGCAGCGAGGCAAGCAGCCCATCCGCCTTTTTTTGACAGTCACGAGCAAAAGCATGCCAGGCGCTAATAAGGCCAACGCCTACCAATGCGGTCAGGCCAAGGGCTGCGACAACCTGGCACCAAAAAATAGAAATTTTTCTCACACCGTATCCACCCACCATACACAGGCACACTGCGCCGGCAACGGTCGGTGCAAATCGTGCAACCATGCCCGAAAGATAGGAAGTAGCTACAACACAGAGTTGATGCAATACAAATCCCCAAAACTCCTCTTCATTCGTCGACAAAAATAAGCCACGACTGAGTATCAAAAAGCTCGTTTTTTTGTGCCAATTAAGCGCACTCACCTCAAGAATTTTTTCGTTGTCAACAATGACCACAAACGGCAATGCAATACCCAATACATCGGCATACTCCTTTAACCGCGCATAAAACAGTGGCGCATCAGCCAAATCAAGGCCATAACAGTGACCACCAAAAGCGCTGATCTCATTATTCAGCGAAGCATACAGCACGCCATCAGTCCCCTGCGGTGCTCGCTGCTGAGTCAGTGAGACAAAGTTCTGCCATTGCGCATACCGCACCAAATTGAGCAAATTAACATCGTTCAGCGTAGTAGACCGGGACAACTGGGCATGCGGCGCAACAAAAGCCGCTTCAAGCTCATCAGCATAGATATGACGTGCATCAAGCGTGAGGCTAAAGAACAATGCAAGCACCAAAAGAAAACACTTCTGCATAGCGCAAGCGCCCTTGATTTATTTGGTAACCTATTTCAAGGAGTCTAAGACTACAACTCTAAAAAGCCTATAAAACGCCCATCAAAAACTGCCGCAAAAACGTGCGCCGCTGATTTCCTTTGGTGTTGCGCACCCCCATCGCAATAGCGCGCGTCTGACCCGTAAGCACACAGAGTTTTTTGGCACGAGTAATTGCGGTGTAAATAAGATTACGCTGCAGTAACATAAAATGCTGCACAAAGAGCGGTATGATCACGATATCAAATTCTGACCCCTGAGACTTGTGCACCGAAATAGCATACGCGAGCACCAGCTCCGAAAGCTCCAAAAATTGATAGGCGTGCACCTTGCCGCCAAACTCCACCATGACCTCTTGATTCTCTCCATCAATGGACGTAATGTACCCAATGTCGCCATTAAATACGTATTTGTCATAGTTATTGCGTATCTGCATCACCCGATCGCCTATGCGGTATTCCTGCCCAAACCGTGTTACCACTGGCCCCGCAGCGCCCGCGCTATTAATAATTGCCTGCAATTCTTGATTGATACGCTGCGTGCCAGCGGTGCCACGATTCATCGGTGTCAGCACGACTACTTGCTGCCACACGGCATGGTGTTTTTTGAGCCCCTGTGAAAAAAAAGTTTTAAGAAAAGGAAATAACTCTTCCGGCTCATCCTGCTTAACATAGAAAAAGTCTTTTTTGCTTGATTCGTGCAGCGGCTTACTTGAGGGAAATTCTCCCTGATTAACACGGTGGGCATTGACAATAATCAGACTATCTTGAGCTTGGCGAAAAATATGACACAGGCGCGTCACCGGAACCACCCCAGACTCAATAACATCATGTAAAATATTGCCGGCACCAACGGACGGCAGCTGATCAACGTCTCCTAAAAGCACTAAGTGTGCATGATCTGGCAGCGCACGCAGTACGGCATGCATCAAGAACACATCGATCATCGATGCCTCATCAATCACCACAAAATCAGCTTGTACAGCGTTTTGCTCATTGCGCATAAATCCCATAGTGCCCGGCGCAAATTCGAGCATACGGTGCAGCGTCTCCGTATTGCGCCCGGTGCCCTCAAACATCCGCTTTGCCGCACGCCCAGTGGGCGCAGCTAAGCGTACGCGAAAATGATACTGGTCAAGTACCCACAACAATGATTTGAGCAGTGTAGTTTTACCGGTACCAGGGCCACCGGTAATCACCGTCACCCGCTGCTGCAAGCACGAAAGAACGCCGGCTTGTTGCTCGTCATTCAGATGGTGGCCACCACTTTCATTTATGCGTAGCGACTGGTACACCTTATCTATATCAACGCGCCCTGCAAGGTGACTTTGCTTTGCAAGGCAGGCGCGTATTTTTGTCGCCACCCCGCGCTCGGAATAATAATACTGCGGCAAACTTAAAAAATGCTCCTGCTCAAAGGACACCAGAACTATTTTTTCCTCCGTGTATAAACGACGCATCACGCGCTTTAAAAGCAGCTCAGAATCCGCATTTGCCACAAGTCCCAGGAGTTCATGCGTGCTCTGCATAACCTCAGTAAAGGAGCGATACAAATTCCCTTCATCAATAGCTATCGTTATTGCCTGCACAATCCCAGCACCCACACGCGCATCAGAATCAGGCGCAAAACCCAGCTTGAGCGCGAGCTGATCGGCGGATTTAAAGCCAACACCCCAAATCTCTTCGATCAGGCGATACGGATTTTCGGTAATTTTTTCTATCGACTGCTGGCCATACGCTTTATAAATCTTTGCGGCAAAGCCGGCTGACACGCTACGCTCCTGCAAAAATACCATGACGCGAGAGATCTCTTTTTGCTCTTGCCACGCCTGCACAATCTGCTCAATGCGCTTGGGCCCAACACCAGGCACCCGTGAAAGTTTTTCCGGCTGCGTATCGATAACCTCCAAAGTTCTTTCACCAAAAGTTGCCACCAATTTACTGGCAAACACCGGGCCTATGCCTTTGATTAGACCTGAAGCCAAATATTTTTCAATACCTGCTGCGCTTTGGGGCAACTCCACGCTGCAAGCAGTTGCAGCAAATTGTTTGCCAAATTTAGGATTAAATTGCCAGGCGCCGGATACGGTCACCCGCATGCCCTCTTGAACCTCAGGCAGTGTCCCGGTCACCGTAATTGCTTCGTGTGCACTTACATTCAGCACAAAAACAACGTACCCGTTTTCCGGACTTTTGAATAAAACCTTGTGGACAATACCGACTATCTGTTGTGTTGTGTTCATAGGGACATAGTAGCCGATGATGAGGTTACAGGAAAGGGCCAAAAGCCTTTTTCGAAGCAAAGACTATTCAAAAGTACCTTGCATTTGCATACACTGAGTTTTCAAATGCAAGGTACTTTGGGAGAATACATGGCTCAGTATAAAAAAAGACACATCGAAGAAAAGCTCAAAAAGCTGAGCCAGTTTTCAAAAATTATGCTCGTAACCGGCGCCCGCCAAGTCGGCAAAAGCACCCTGCTTAAGGAGGCATTTCCCTCGCTCTTTTCAACTACTTTTGATCCGCATCTCGATGTGCTTGGCGCAAAAGCCGATCCAGAAATGTTTCTCAAGGATCATCCCGCGCCAATCATTTTGGATGAAATCCAATACGTCCCACAACTGCTATCATGTATTAAGCGCATTGTTGACACTTCACCTGTCTGTCCGCAGTATTTTATGACCGGCTCACAAAACTTGAGCATGCTCAACACTGTTTCTGAAAGCCTAGCAGGTCGCGTTACCATACTAGAGCTCGGCCCTCTGACACTCTACGAGCAACTAGAGTGTACCGACCAACCTTTGTGGCTTACCCGCTATTTAGCAGATCCGGGAAATATACGCTCGTACGTAACCGGCCTGCTGACAACCACATCACCTATGCAGTTTCTTTGGCGCGGAGGCATGCCGGTGTTCTTGCCAACTCCTGACGAATTTTTGCACGACGCATGCACGTCCTACCTTAAAACCTACATTCAGCATGACGTACGTAACCTGGGAGCCCTTGAAAACATACAAGAATTTACCAACTTTTTTGGCATCATGGCGGCGCTTACTGCACAAGAAATTAATTACAACCAGCTCGGCCGCGAATTAAATATCGCCGGGCCAACAGCAAAAAAATGGCTCAGTCTTCTTAAATACAGCTATCAGTGGAGAGACATTCCCCCTTACCACGGCAACACTATTAAACGGATCACACAAAAACCAAAAGGGTATATAACCGACACGGGCTTTGCATGCTTCTTGCAAGGCGTTTCAAGTCCAGAAACTCTTAGAAATCATCCTTTGCGTGGGGCTTTGTTTGAGACGTTAATAGTGAATACCATCGATACCCTTCTGAGCACCATGCCATTCAAGGCCCGCCTCTATCATTGGCGAAGCACCGGCGGCGCAGAGGTCGATCTTATTATCGCACTGGATAACAAGCTCTATCCTATAGAAATAAAGATGCAGTCACACGTCAACAAGTACGACGCGCGAGGCATACAGGCATTTCATGAAACGTATAGAAACAGCGGTGTTGACGTTATGCCAGGGCTCATTATCTATAGCGGGAATGAATGCTATCGGGTCACCGAAAACGTCACCGCTCTTCCCTGGAATTGTAGTGTGCAATAAGAGCCCCTCCCCCATTTGCAAGCCAAACATATGATTTTTTGACACCTTTAGCTCGAATGTGGTCAATAGCCAACTCTTGCACCACACCCCACATAGCTCCCAAATGGATATTTTCTCATCTGTGAAGCGCCAGCATGACGCGTCACTTACCCTCTTCATCCCGCGGCGGCTTGTTGCCAACCACATTGATCACTTGCCCAAAGGCATTTTCCTCTTTGATCACCAAATGAGGATACGGAATACCGATGTTATTCTCTTGCAGCGTTTTCATAAGCTCAATGCGAATAGCACCCGCAATATCCCACTGTTCACGCACGCGGCGGGAGCTAATAAATGCACGCACTTTAAAGAGCATGCCCGACTCACGAAAGTCTTCAAGCCGCACCATAACCGCCGGCACGCGAAGCACCAACGGATTGCTGCTTGCTACTTGGATGATAAGATCACGCACCTTTTGCGGATCAGCGTGGTACGAAATCGTCACATCAAATTCAAAACCAACGGCGTAATAGCCGCCACCCCAATTGATAATCGGTTTTGCGGTTAATTCGCTGTTGGGCACAATAACCGAATAATTTTGCGCGGTACGAATGGTAGTAGCACGCAAAGCGATCTTCTTGACCACGCCGCGCAGCGTGCCATGTTCAATATAATGCCCCGGTTCAATCGGCCGCTCAATAAGCAACCACAATCCCGAGAAGAAATCACCCACAAGGTTTTTGGCACCAAATGAAATACCTAACGCCAAACCAAAAAGCACCCACGAGGCAAGCTGACCAAGACGAATAGCATACAGGCCAAGCACGATCGAGAGGAAAATCACCAGATAATGCGCAATGCGGGTTGCAGTGTTTTGCGCTCCCGGCTCTACACGAAAAATGCCAAACAACTTTGCCATGACGAAGCGATTGAAGAGCGATGAAACAACAAAGCCAATCACGACAAAAAGAAAGAGCGTCAACAACCCACCAAAGCCGATGGTTACTCCGGTGCCCTCAATAGAAAGCACCCAATCACGCGAAAGGCCATGCCACAGCTGCATCAACGTATAATCAATGCCCCAAATATGCGTAATGGCCAAAAAGCAGCACATACATGCCACCAGGAACGTTATTAAAATAAACGCACCATAGTACATTTTTGCGTGCTCAAACCGGTCAGCAACCTCTTCTTCGCCACCCTCTTCTTCTTTGATAAAAAGCGAAATAGAGTACTGGCGAATGCGCGCGTGCAGCGCCAGCAGCACATACACCACAAGAACGGTTAATGGCACGCAAGCTGAAAGGTACATGGCTAAATTTGAATACCCAACATACGGGTTAATCAAAATAAGCAGACCCATAATAAAAAAGAAGGCGGGGTAATAATATTGATCAATAATCTGCGAGATCAACCCGCCCAGCTTGCCATGTGAAGGAATAATACGCAGCACGTCCTGCTTGCTGAAAAAGAGCAGAAAGACCAGAGATATAGCAAGTGTCCACGCACCATAAATAACATCAGGAACTGCTGAAGTAGTACCGCCCAAGCCATACACAACACCGCTGTACACAAATACTTTGCGCAGCGGCAACAACACCGCACTGATGTACAAAATCAATGACAAAAATAATAAAAACTTCTCTTGCAGCGCCTCAGTAAAAAAGAGAAAACTCATACGCTGATTGATTGTCTTTATCTCACGCATCAAAAAATAGGCCAAATAGACAAAGAGCAAAATGGAAGAGAGATAAAACAGCGAAACAAAATACGGGGTATACACCGGAGAAAGACCGGCAAATAGATAATAGCCACACTGGCACGCAATATGAAGCCTAATACACAACCAACAGGCGATACTGCGACTATACTGCTCAATAAAGCGCACAAAAGAGCGTGCAATCGTCAAATAAATAGCCCAAACTTTGCCTTGATAAATATAGAGTAACCGATCAAGCGAGCGCCCAACCTGACGCGTTCCCCACTGAAAGAGCATAATAAACAATGCTAAAAAGAGAAGGAGGTAGAGTAAAAGCGCATACGTGCTCCATGGCTGTGCTGCTGCTTCACGCACTAACTCAAAGGGGGAAAACACCGCGAGCGTTTTTTGATACATGACAGTTGCAAATGCCACCATTTCAGCCCATGCATTTTTAAGCTGCACATACGACACGGCGCGACGAGAACGCTGCCAAATATTGAGCGAGCGCTGCTCCTTAAGAAGTTCGTCAATGACAAAATCAATATCGCCTTTCATCGATATGCACAACTCAATATGCTGGGTATTAAGTGACGCAATATCTTGATCGAGCTGGCGCATGCGGCCAATCACTTCAAGAAGCTCATCGTAGATATAGAGCGTTTTTTCGCTTAAAGAACCCTGCATTTTAGCGCTGACTGTTTCAAAGTATTTGCGATGATCATCAGCAAGCAAAGCACTCTCTTGTGCATAATCATTAAGACGCTCCAAGTTAGCATCAACCTGTTTTTTGATGCGATTAATTTTTTCAAACCACCCACTAATGCGCTGTGGCACCACATCACCAGCTAAATCATGCGCACGCTCATACATGAGCATAATGACAAATTGCTGCAATTCTTTTTGCTCGGTGCGTGTCGTTATAAATGAATTGCGATACGCTAAATACAGCTCATGCTGCCCGATCAACTGAATTTCTTGTTCAACGCGCTCGAGCTCTGCCGCGTAGGTGTCATTTTTCATGCGCAGCGCTTCAAGCGTGACTTTGCGCTTATTAAGCGCCTCTCGCTCGGCGCGAAGCCGGCGAAAATCACGCGCAAGAATAGAGAGCTCACTTGCTGCTTCTGCTTTATAATTTTTCAGCTCTTGCTCGGCAAGTGCTACATCCGTTTGCTCAAAAATCATACGCTCCTGCAGCTCGGGCAAGTACCGCTCCTGCGTGCTAACCACATATTGCTGCAACGCATATTCCGTCTCTTGCAGTCCCTCCCTTTGTGCCTGCAACTCTTCTTCGATAGCATGCGCTTGCGCCGACTCATCGATAAGCGCGCGCTGCAAACTCACCAGCGTTACCAGCGCTTCTCGCTCCTCGCTACTGGTAGCACGGTCACACCTATCCTCCAGCTCGCCCAGCTCCTGCTCAAACTGTTTACTGCGCAGCACGTACTGATCATCAGCACGCATCCCTTCGCGCAGCACGATGCCTTTTTTTTCTTTGAGGTATTTCAGTTTTTCTCGTTCTTCAAAAAGCTTTTTACGCGCCTCTTTAAACTGCAGCCACGATGTCGCCTTGTCTGGAATTGCCACATCACTTTCCTGCGCATCACTACTCAGCTTATGTACACACTTTTTAAGCGCAGTTTCATGCTCACCAATGGTTTTTATCTCGGTATCAATCGCCTCAATCACGCCAAGAGCAACGCGCTTGCGCTCCAAAAAAAGCGCGCGAATGTCATCATCAAACCCACCACGATCCCCGAGAAGCGCTATCTTTTGATCAAGCGCTTCAATAAGCTTGCGCTCGGTATCTTTTATTTTGCGCGCCCGAAAGCCAAGGAGCTCTTCTTTATAGGCAAGCAAATCAGTCAGTTTTTTTTGGCAATCAACAAGCGCTTTCTGCCGAGCAGCATCGGCACTTTTTAGAAACGTAAAACTAATATCCTTATTGCTGCCACTCATCACGTTAAAAGGAAAGATATCAATGCCCATACTTGAAGAATGCAGGAATGGCGCAACACTCAATGCTAAGAGAAAAAACGACTGTCTAGAAAAAATCATATGCTTACGCCCCCGACAGAATATAGCTGTGCAATACATGATTGCGTTTTTAAATATCGAAAATGATCATGCTCAGAAATAGTGCGCACCAGCCACTGACTGAGAGCTTCATATGCTGCACTTTGTGGCGCACTATTCAGAGTATAGGTCTGCGGCGCAGTATACGACGCACTGTCAATATGTTGAAGCATTAAACGATACCATCGAATATGTTCAGGAATAGGCAACCCCTGAAGCGCAAAAAAATGAGTAATAAAGATTTTAAAAACAACGCAAGGAGCCTGAGCAATTTGCATACTTTTTACCAGTAAATAAAACAATTCCTCGTGCGGCTGCTGGAGCGGCACATACGACAAAAAAAGATCGAGAATATGCATGCGCCAAAAAAAAGAGCTAAAGGCACTCGCATCCTGTTGTGTTATAACTGATTCAACACCATCAAGAAACCACCGATGCTGCTGCATGCGCAGCGTTGCGTAGACCACATCGCCATGGCTGAGCGCTTGCCATGGCTTTGCCCGACAGACGTCAAATGCGATAATTCTTCCCTGCGTAGGCGTATACAACACAACCCGCTTTGGGTCAGCCTTTTCCACTCGCAGTACAACCGCTTGAATAATGCTGTTCATTCTAGTACCTTTTACCTTGAACCACGCGTAAGCATACCATAGGAATTTTTATGAACATACGGTTTGTTTTCCTCTTCGTTTTTGCCTTTTCTTGTGGCGCTATACTCCATGCTGAGCAGCCCGAGTCACTCTATACGCCAAAGCAACACACGATACTACTGCTCAACAGCCTCTCTGGCCCTCTCTGGAAAAGCACCGCCCCGTACCGCGATATAGATCCCATTTTCAAACTACAATCAGGCCTGAGTGCTCTGCCTGGCATTCCAACCACCGCAAGCCTTTTTGTTATGCGCAACCCGGAAGTAGCACGAGCCAGTCACTATCTTAACCCACAGGCACTAGAAAACACGGTGCTTGCACCCCTTGCCACATATATCAACGACGTTATTATCCAAGAGCACACTGCCGGCATCCATCTTGGTCAATTGTGGCATCAAGACAATTGGGAAATAGCATGGCAGTGGTGGGTTGGTGCCCGTGAACGTAACTGGTGGATCAATGGCAAAAGCCGCGGCGATTTTTTAAAAGAATTAAATACAGCACACTTTGACAAAGGAGCTCAAACAACCCCAGATGCTCATGCCCCACAACAGCACACTCATCGCTTTACCGCGACGCACGCCACGAGCACTAACATCGGTATTGGCGACGTCCATGTACAAATACGCTATCGCATACCACTGGGCAACAGAGTTTCATGCGCCATAGGCGCCTATGCCACCGTACCGATTGGTACGCATGCCAAGCGGCGCACCATCGGCATTGAAGAAGCACTTCCCATGGAAGATGGCAACGAACTTGCCCTCAAGCTGGTCAACAGGCTGCGCGATGTCATGCTCTGCGTGCCCCTGGGCAGCAACGGCCACTTGGGTCTGGGCGGGCAACTGCTCGCACAAGTAGTAGTAACCAACCATTTTCACATCCGTGGACAGTGGACACAAGTGTACTATCGTGGTGATATTGAAAACCGCTATGCGCTTACACCACACACCCCGCTCACACCAATTGAGGAGGGCATGCCCTTCACCGCAGAAGGTGCCAGCCCATCAGATCTGGTATTTCAGCACCTTAAACAGCGCCTCTATCCAACTGAAATAAAAACTCATGTATACCCCGGCATGGTGCGTATTGGCACGATTGGCCTGCACTATGAAAACATTCCATTCCATGGCAGTTTTTCATACTCCCATGAGTCATCAGAAACAGAATATAGTGAGCTTGCGCCACTGGCCACACTCACCCCAATGCGCACCGAGAATCACCGCCTCAATACCATTGTCGGCTGGCGTAAGCGATTTGATTGGGGCGAGTCATCATCATTTTTGCATGGCTATTATACTATTGCGGGAACCCACAAGGGGGCGTGGGGCGCCATGCTTGGCGTGACCGTGCAAGCTTAAGGCGCTTCTGACGTCCGCTGTTTTTTGAGTGCTGCCGAGCGATCAGAATCATCAGAATCATCAGAATCATCAGAATCATCTGCCTGCGCAGGCGCGGCAGGCGTAGGCGCGGTAGCCATTGCAGCGACAGCAGGCTCTTGCGCCAACCGATCCTCTAATACGGCACTCGCAAGCCTAAGCGGCCACAGAAAAAGGTCATGAACAAGCTCATGCAACACCTGGAGATGAATGTCAGATTTTACGGATCTCCAAGATGGTTGCGACGTAAAAGCATAGATGAAATCAGCAGAAGACCCAAAAGCACTCCTCACTTTCTCAAAAGCAGCCGCCGCCTCATCAAGCGTTTTAGCCACCGCTTCTTCGTCTGACGTAAAAGGAATATCAACATACACATCTGACGAAAAGAGATCGGTCACACCACCCTCGTCATTATCCAAGGCAAAACTGTACCTTTGGAGAGCGCGCACACATTTTTTCATACGCTTGCGCCACACCTCTTTGACCGCTCCCTCGGCTGCAGCCTCGTAGTCCAGAAGCAACACCGTAGCCCATACAAGTGCAGGAACAAGCTTAATACCGTTACTAAGCGCCAGATACAAATTCCGTCTTCTCTCCCACTCGCTTTCATCGGTGCGGTGCGTCAAAAGAAATGCCGCGGCACAGTTGAACCTTGTCCGCTTTTTTCGGTACTCAATATATCCTTCTGTATATCCTTCTGCGGAGGGCGCACAACTCGGCACAAAGCGCTTTAGTTGCTCCCAAGCATCAAACCGCGCCCTCTCTGTAAGATCTTCAGGACACGCAAGGCGTGTTAGTACATAAAAAATTCCCGCGTCGTCGCGCCCAAACCCCGGCAGCAATGGCCCCTGCCAAGACGCAAAGTCAACACGAGAGTCAGAATCAGATGCGCCGCCAGAATAAGATTCAGCACAAAATCCCTGCGCTGCATTTAATAAAAATAAACAAAAAAGCAATTGCGTATGACGCATACCATCTCCCTCTAACAACAAGTGATGGCCATGAGGAGCAAGCAGTGTACATTATCATCATACTTCTTGTCAGTAAAAACAAAAAAGGGTTATTCTTGCAAAAACAACCAGTAACAAGGCTTTTTCTGGAGGCGCCCGCGCCAATACGAAACCGCCGCAGCGGTTCTCTTGTTTTTTGCTTAAACAAAGAAGTGTGTACCGTTCCTAGCATCAACGCAGGAAAAAAAGTGGGCCCCCGTGGTTGTACACAAAAATGTGAGTAACTAGGGGCGTCACGCATTTTTTATACGGATCTCTACCCATTTCTCGTCAATGTCTTTTTTTGAGACAGCAAAAAAACGACGCCACCATGCTACTTTTTATTTTACGACATAACCAGCAAAGCGCGACTAACACGACGCGCCCTACCACTACCACTTAGTAACAATACAAGAAATGACCAGCAGATCAACCGCCCAATACGCGCTGCATAGTGCATACAAAGCCAGCGGGCGCTTTTCCCAAAGAACTGGGCTGAAATGAGTCGTTGCAACAAAACCAATCCACAGGATTAGGGCAAACTTAATGGCCTCAAGGCATGTGGTCGCACCAAGAGCACTCAATAGATAGCCAAGAACGAGCGTTAGTGTCGCACCAATAAGCGCAGAACCTATAATATGCCGCTCATCCATTTTAAGTGAACCACGCTTGATTTTAGTAAGTGCAAGCCAGTGATCCCCAAACAACATCGGCGAAAACCACGCCATACCGATACCCATATGAGCCACCGTACCAGCAACAAGGGCCAACAAACTCACGGGAAGCAATTCACTCATAAACATATACTCTCCTTACTTATGCAATTTTGCCGAGAAATGTTGCCAAACTTTAGATTTAAAAAGCAATGAAGTTGAAATTTTCCTTATTTGATGCTACTTTTTTCAAGATTTCATCGCCCTAGGAGGAATGCTATGGTCCCTACCAGCCTTTCTGCACTCTATGCGCTTGCCCTGTGCTGCAGCTCACTACTCTACGCAGCAGGCGCGCCACATGCATCTTCGTATCCATCTGAGCAGGATAAGCAGTTCCGCCAGACACTGCTTGATACTCTAAGCTCACGGACCCATCAAAAAACACTCCCCTGCGGCCTACGCGTTATCTGTCTGGAATCACCACACACCAATCAAGTCGTTGTCGCCTTACTTCTGGCTGCAGGCAGCACTGCCGAACGTCCTGATCAATACGGCATGGCACACCTGGTACAATACACAACCCTGCAAGCAGTTCCGGGCATTGCAGACTTGGCGCGCAGCTTTGACCTCACTCTGGGCTCTGGCTGCAGTGCAACAAACACGTTTGACGCCACACTCTTTCAGGTAACCACCGACAACAAAAATTGGCCGGTTTTTGCGCATCTTGCCGCCACGCTCTTTGGTGATTATCTCGCTGATGAAGCAGTGCTCTATAAAGAGAAAGCTGCTACATTAAACCAAATCAGAAGATATGGGCATGATGCAAATGGTTTTGGTTTTCATGATGTATTTCCGGCAAACCATCCCTATGCCCACCCCATACTTGGCTATAAAGAGCAGGTGCTGCGCTATACCACGCAGGATCTGCGCGCCTTTCACGCCGAGCACTACCTCCCCTCAAAGGCAACCATCATTATCAGCGGGGGCGTGCTGCACGAAGAGGTGTTTACGCGTATCGAAGAGCTGTTTTCCCGCGCACCTGCAGCAACGCCACAGGCCCTACCCATACAGGAACCTTTTTATCCGCATCAGCCACGCATACACAAAACACACGGCTACAATACCAACCATCAAGAATGCAGCTACTACTTTGTCGGCCCTTCTCATGAGTCGCCAGAGTTTGTACCCCTTGCCTATGCTACCAATATTCTTTCACGCCGCCTGCAGGAAGTCCTTGTTGACAAGCCACACGCGCCGTGCCTTGCCGCATCGGCACGCCTGACATCATACGCGCTTGCCGGGTTGGTGCACATCAACATCACACTAAATCCTAAAGAGCCAGGGGGTGATATCGATGCCCTGATCGCCCAAGAAATCGACAGATTAATCAGACAGGGAATCACCGAAGAAGAACTCGCCATCATCTATCAATGCGAGACGAGCAATCTTATTGCCTGCCACGAAAATCCCGCTACCTTTCTTGCTATCATGGCCAGCTTTGTAACGAGAAGCACATCCTGCGCCGACCACTTTTTCGCGGTACAAGAAGCCGCCAAAGATATAAGCAGAAAAGCCGTTATGCATGCTGCCTACACTTATTTACAGCCATTACATATGCACACGCAAAAAAGCATGCCCCTGTCTGAGGAGCAAAAGCACTCCTGGCAAAAAGAAGAAGAACGCGCTCTTGTCTATGACACGCTGCTCATCAATCAGTGCCAGCCAGCCCCACAGAGCACGCAAGCACCCACGCGCGATCTAGGCCTTACGCCACAGCGCCAATCCCTTGAAGACATCTTATTTCCGGCATGGCACATGTTTACGCTCCCCAATGGCCGACACATCTTTTGGCTGCACAGCACAGCATCGCCACGCAACCTGTGCGCCTTGACGCTGTGCAACAGCACACCATTCCTACTCGATGAAATAGTGCGCGGCAAAAAATGCGCGCGCGATCTACTGCCGCATCTTCTTTATAGCACCGACACCTACACCAAAAAGCAATTTGCTGACGAGTGCGCGCTCCATGGTATCACCTGCACCGCGGTTACTACCGGCATACAGTGCAGCGCACCAGCCCACACCTTTGAAAAAGCACTCTCCCTTATGACACTGGCTCTTACCAAATCACAGATTCCTCAAGATATCCTAGATGCCAAAAAACAAGAGGAGTGGCATAAGACTCAGGCAGCAGCAACTGAAGGCCCAGCGCGTGCAATAGAGCGCTTCATACACCATACCTTTTTTGCACAATATCCGTGGGTTATGGACCCTGAGCAACTGGCATATCACCTACGGACTATTACGCGTAACGATGTCCTTGATGCCCTTGCACTTCTGCAATCGCCGCACCACTCAGCAGCTATTTTTGTCGGTGATTTTACCGAGGAGCAGGTACGCGCATTGGCCCTGCGCTACTTTAACGAGCCTGGGCACAGGCCGCAACACGCCCCCGCACTTGCCACACCCCATCCAACAGAAGAAGTGCATAATATCCACATTTCTGCAGAGACAAGTCATGTAGGCGCTACGCTCATGCGCACTATTGAAACCCCTGCAACCCATACCACGCAAGCACTCCATCTTTTAATGCAGGCTATGCAGGAGAAACTTACAACCCTGCAAATGCAAGAGCACGATTTGTACTACGCCGGCACGCGTATGCAAATGGGCAATGCATATATGCCAACCGTTCTCACCATTCAATGCGTGACGTCACCGCATGCCCATGGGCGCATTATGACGCAGATAAAAGAATACATGCAAACTCTATGTACCGAGGGCCTTTCTGATGAAACATGTGCCACGCTTAGTAACACAGTCCTCCAGAAAAAAGGTACCTCCACGATAACGCCAGATAGCCTTGCCACAGTCGCAGTGCGTGCCTTGGCGCTTGACAAGCCAATCGATTATGAACAACAGTGCACACGTATACTTAAAAATATATCTGCAGAGGCTGTCTACCGGGTCGCTGCAGACTATTTTAATCCCACGCAGTGGTCACTTATTACTTTTGGCGCAAGCCCTTCTCAGGAGCCATTATGAAATCCTTTTTGCTCATCATTGCCGGGACACTAACATGTTTGGCCCCCAACACGGCGTGGGCAAACCATCAGCTCTCGCAGGAGAAACGCGCGCTACGTGAACAGGTGCTTGCCAGTCTTAAAAGTCGCGTAACAACCAAACGCCTGGCAAACGGCATGCTTGCCGTACACTGCAGTGCGCCAAACACAAATAAGGTAACTGTTGCTGCTAAAGTCAAGGTCGGCTCACGACAAGAAAAAGTTGATGAGTGGGGCATCGCGCACATCTTGGAACATATGTTTTACAAAGGGACTACAACGCGCCCCGAGGGGTACCTTGAGAAGCTGCATAACGCCTATGGTATGCAGTTGGGTCGTGATGCAAATGCACACACGTGGTACGACCACACGTATTATTACTTCATTTCTGACACGCAAAATTGGCGCGTATTTGGAGAGGTCCTTGCTGACTTCTTCATGAATATGACTATTGATCCTGCAACACTCACCTCAGAACTTGGTGCTGTTTCCCAAGAGATTAAGGTAGGAAGACGCGACCAGCCGACGCTTGATTTTGCCGATATGCTGCCTATGAATCACCCATATAGCCATGACGTTATTGGCTATAAAGAAGAAGTTTTCTCCTACACCCCTGAGCAAGTAATGGCGTTTTTCAAAAAACACTATACACCACACAACACCACAGTCATTGTGTGTGGTAACTTTGCTCCAGACCAAGCATTTGCATACCTAGAACAAGCATTTGCCGGTTTTCAAGCGCCAACTCACGCGCATCAGCAGCAAGATCACCAACGCCTCCCTTTCTATGCCGGCTTCTCTTCAACCACGAAAACGGTGTATCACGAGCACCCCTACCACATTCATTCATTTGATTGGCTCGGTGCACCTGCAGGAACATCCGATGAAGCAGCACTGCGTTATACGGTGTACGCACTCCAAAAGCGCCTTACCCATAAGTGGATTGATGAAGCTGGTTGGTGCACTGCGGTAGGTGTAAATTACTGCGCTTTTGATGGTGTGGGGGAGTTTCATGTACGGGTCCAACCACGCGAAGAGTTTAATGACATACCATTCAAAGATCTTTTGATGGCAGAAATTACCTCTATCATCCACGAAGGCCTAACCCCAACTGAGTATGAAGCAAAATTTTACGAAGACACGCTCGGTCTTGTCTCATGCAGTGAAGACGCAAATCTACTCGCCTTCAATTTTGCCATCACTTCAGGCACGAGAGAGAATGTCGTTGAACAATTCTTCGGCGCTGAAGAATTGCTTATAAACGTCAGGAGAGATGACATACAACAAGCCACCCATGCATACCTACGTCCCTTTTTGATGCATCATACCCTCACCATGCCGTTACCAGCCGCAGAAAAACAAGCATGGGACAATCTCCAAACGGAAGTATCGGCATACGATGCCGCCTTACTTGCCGCACGCACACGCAGCGAACCAATGCCGGCAAACGAAAAGGCTATTCCTGAGAGCGCACTGCTGGCAGCACCTCCGGCACCATCTTTTGATTCCTTTACCCTTTCAAATGGTCTTACCGTCTATTGGCGCTCAGAAGCGCTTTCAAAAAATTGTACCTTTAGTCTTGTGGTACGTGACTACGAAGCGCTTGAGCGTGCAGCGCGCGCGGCCCACAAAGGCTTTGCCTATGGCGTCGCTTCTACACTTCTTCTCCACGGCTCCGGAGCGTATTCCAAAAAAGAATTTGATGACCTCTGCGCTCTTGATGGTATATCCCTCCAGTCATGGTGCGGCCGAATCACCGCATCTGCGCTTGATGTCTCTTTTGAAAAAGCCATGGAGCGCATGCGCTACGCTCTGGATAACCCGCACATTCCTCACGATATTTTTGAGCGTAAAAAAGCGGAAGCCATTGAACTGATGGCGAAAAGCCAAAAAAATCTCGGGTACCAATTTCGCGAATGGCTCGTCCGGCGCTTTTTCCCGGGACGCCCTGGTGAATTTGATGAGGCAACCCGCATTGCAGACATACAAAACACCACCATTGAAGACGTCCGCGAATACCTTGCCCTTCTACGCGATCCACTGCATGTAGCCGCCGTAATGGTTGGTGATTTTGACCGCATGCAAGCGTATGAACTTGCCGAAAGGTACTTTGGCTCACTCCAAGGCCTTTCGCGTACGCATACAAAAACACCGAAAGTCTCCTGCGACTACGCTGTCATAGAAGATCAGGTGACCGTTGATACCAGCGAAGTATGGGTAACTGGTCTGCGCAGCACCTGTTATCTTAATGATGCAGATGCTCCCGCACTTGCACTCTTAAATGATCATCTAGGCCATCTCTTATTCCAAATTCGTGAACGCACCGGCCTATTTTATTCAGGAGGCGGCTGGGTTAGAAATGGCACTAAGGAGGTCCCCGGCATGACACAGCTCCTCGTACTCTGCGTACCACACACCATGCAGCAGATTATGCTCGAGCTAAAAACGCTGCTAAATGAACTCTGGACAACACCTCTTACAAATGAAGTTGTTGCGACTCTCAAGCGCGGGTATATGCAGAAGGCAGGTAAGTACTTACATACACCAGCCACCCTTGCCGAAGATGGGCTGAGCGCACTGCAAGCAGACGAGCATTTTGATTACCAAACCGTTTTTGACGAGCGCGTTAAGCAAGTGACTGCCGAGCAGGTCAATGCTGTCATTAAAAAATACTACGATCCATCAACCTGGGCATTTGTGTCGCTGGGCAAAGGCCTGCCCGAGAATTAGTAATATAAGGAGCAACGCGGCCCAAGCAGGCAGTACAGCACCACATAGCTACAATTCCCACAATATGCTTTACAAAATTGCCCAGAGCTTTACAATTGCTGGCTTATCGCGCAAAGCGCTTATTTTATTTAAGGAGGATGCATGGAGCTTTTGAGCTATTTGGGTATATTCGTGTCAATCTCGCTGCTCGGGATGTTCACGACGCTGCTGTTATTCGGCATTATTGCCAGGCGGCCAATCACTGACCCCAAAGTTGCCCACATCGGCAGCCTAATACGCCTCGGCGCTATGGCGTTTTTGAAAAAACAATATTCAATTCTGACCGTTGTTATTCTCTGTGCATTTGGCAGCCTATTTTATCTATTTGACCTAGTTACGGCACTTGCTTATGTCGTCGGCGCACTCTCTTCCATGCTTGCTGGCTTTATTGGCATGCGCGCTGCAACCATTGCCAACGAGCGTACTACGATGGCTGCAAAAACCGATGGCGAATATGCCGCGTTTTTGACGGCTCTGTTTGGCGGCTCGGTCATGGGCTTTGTCGTTGCATCTCTTGGCCTTCTTGGTCTTGGTGGTTTGTTTTATCTCTTTATCAGTGACACCGCTGAACACTTTATTCGCATCATCACCTGCTACGGCCTTGGTGCAAGCTCCATCGCTTTGTTTGCCCGTGTTGGTGGTGGTATTTTTACCAAAGCCGCTGACGTAGGCGCCGATCTTGTCGGTAAAGTAGAAATGGGCATCCCCGAAGATGACCCACGCAACCCAGCAGTTATTGCAGATAACGTTGGGGACTGCGTAGGTGATACGGCTGGTATGGGCGCAGATATTTTTGAATCCTATGTTGGCTCCTGCATCGCTGCTATGGTTCTTGCACTAGAAAATTACAGTGGCAATCTGGTCTACATCAGCTTGCCGATCGTCCTCTCTGCTATTGGCCTTGTGGGCTCTATTGTTGGCCTGCTTTCGGTTTTTGTACTGCGTGCCAAGCTTGCTTCCATGCTGCACAACGCTACCTACATTGCCATTGCCGGCTTTGTAGCCGGTGCATACTGGTACATCGCCGCCATGGGCATTGACGCTACCTTGTTTTACTCGGTGCTGCTTGGTGGTCTTTCTGGCGTTGTTATTGGCTATCTGACCGACTATTACACCAGTGGCAGCCCAGTCAAAAAACTTGCTGAGGCATCGCAATCCGGTGTTGCAACCAACTTAATTTATGGCCTTGCCCTTGGCTACGAATCCATTGTGTTTTCAGTCATCGCTCTTGCCGGCGTTATTTACTTATCATTTGTCTATGGCGGTGGCTTGTTTGGCGTGTCAATCGCTGCCGTTTCTATGCTGGCAACCGTTGGTATCACCATGTCGGTTGATGCGTATGGCCCGATTGCCGACAATGCTGGCGGTATTTCCGAAATGGCTGGCCTTGGCAGCGGGGTACGCGCTATTACTGATCACCTTGATGCACTGGGCAACATGACTGCTGCACTCGGCAAAGGATTTGCTATCGGCTCTGCGGCACTGGCTGCGCTTGCCATGTTCGCCGCCTATTGCAAACAAGCCGGTGTAGCCCACTTAGATCTGCTCAACCCCGTCATTATTTCTGGTATGTTTATTGGCGCGGTTATGCCGTATTTGATTTCTGCACTCACTATGCGCTCGGTAGGTTCGGCCGCATGGAAGATGGTAGAAGAAGTGCGCCGCCAGTTTAAAACCATTGTTGGTCTTAAAGAGGGCAAAGCAGCTCCAGATTATGAGCGCTGCATTCAAATTAGCACCACCGCTGCATTGCAAGAAATGTTCTTGCCGGCAATGCTAACCATCTTTTCACCAATAGCAGTACGCCTCGCTTTTGGCACACAAGGCAAAGCAGCACTTGGTGGCTTTTTGGCTGGCGCAACACTCTCTGGCATTCTCCTCGCTCTTTCCATGGCAAATGGTGGCGGCGCTTGGGATAACGCAAAGAAATATATTGAAGCAGGCAACTTTGGCGGTAAAGGCTCTGAGGCACATAAAGCTGCCGTGGTTGGCGATACAGTCGGCGACCCATTCAAAGACACATCAGGTCCGTCATTAAATATTTTGATTAAACTGATGTCGATTATCGCGCTCCTTATAGCAACGATGTAAATTAAAAGGCCACTGTACGCAGTGGCCTTCATCATGAACCATCACAAGGACACACCATGCACTGGCAACTTTGCACACTCCTTTTCCTGATAGCAAGCGGACTGACCTGTGCTGTCTCTGCAGCGGATGACCCTGCGCCAACCCACATTGAAGATATTTATAAAAGTTTCATAGAAGGGGCTGCCAAGCTTAAACACTCGCTCATAACTGGGGAGTTTACGGGAACCGAGACACTCGCTCGTTTGGCAGAGCTTATAAAGGAAGCAGATGCACAACTATAAACAGCAGAAGGCCCCGTAGCAGCAAGGCACAGAAGGTATATACATGAACTATACGAAAAGGTGCAATCCGACATTGAGCACCCACGTATACGCATCAAAGATAAAATAATACTCTCTCTTGAATGCGGCCTCTTGGCTCTGGCCCTCATTGAAGCTGTAGTATTCTTTCGCATGCTTAAGCATCCCGCCGCATGGACCATCAAAACAAACCAAGATTTTATAGAATTCTTCTTGGCGCTACACCGAGACATAGCCCCCGAGGCAATGGAAAAGGTTCTAAAAATATTGTACTTGATCTGGGGATTTATTGCCGCTCTCTAAACCATGAAACCACCCATTCTTACCTTACTTATATTTGCTAGCTATGGATGTTGTACACTCAACGCAATGGATAACCGCACACCAGCCGGCATTGAAGATTTCATAGAAAAAATTACCACCATCAGACGCGCGCTCGTGGATGGGGAGCTTACCAGAGAACAGGTTGATACTTGTTTGGTAGAACTTGAAGAAGATGCCTGCACACTTATGCTGGCAGCACACCATTCTGATGCAGCACTGCGCAGGAGGGAAGTAGATACATTTAACCTCCTTGTGCAAAAGATAATTGAGCAACGCACTTGCCTTGTTGTCGCACCACCGCGCAGCGAAAAGCCGCCGCGTCGCATAAAAGGTGCCATATTAAACACACTCGAAGGGTGCATCTTCGTTTTAATCATTCTTGAACTGTGGGCGTATTTTCGCACAATGTTTTACATCTTTGCCAACGCAGACGCCTTGGCTACCAAAACGAACAAAGCGTTGTTCGATTTATTCTGGGCACTGTACGAAGAAAAATCTCCACTCGAAATGTCCAAGGCGCTAAAAATTTTGTTTGTGGTGGGCGGAACTATTACCCTGTACTACAGAGCCTGAGCAGGGAAGCATCCATCACGCGCTGACGAACGCGTTTTTATGTAGACAGCCTACCGTACCTTCCGGTATGTTACCCCCCTCTTTTTGACACTGTAACATTTCACAGGGATCACATGATCAATCGTCTGGTACTTGCAGCCATCGCCGCCTTTGCCCCTTTTTCGCTGGTGGCATCCTCCATCGTCGTCAATCGCTTTATACCCTCCTTTGTCGCCTGCGCAGGGCAAGCAGTTGATCTACCCACCATGCGGCCAACCATCAAAGCAACTATGTCGATTGGTCATGCCTCACGCGCTTCGGCACTCATTAATGATCCGCGACAGCTCTATAAATTTGATGGCATCATGGAAATGTCCGGTTGGTATGATTTGCGTGAACTCATTGCATCCACCCAAGATGCCAATCCAAGCTTTGTCTCACCTATGGCACAAGAAACCGGCGGCGTTGCCCTGACCAACCTCCAGCTTCTTTTTGGCGCGCGCAGCAGCGTCTCTTTGTATGGCACTGCACTGCAACTTACCCTCCCTTTCAATAAGCATGTCCGTGCTGGTATAGAAATGCCCATTTGGCATGTTGAAACACGCCAAGAGTATGGTTTTCCCGTTGTTTCTAATGATGACAGTATGCTTCCCGCACAGCGAGAGCAAGTACAACGCTTTCGGCAGCAAACCCATGCCTACTTAGGTCTTGCACAAAAAGATTGGATCGTCACGGGCTTGGGGGACGTGTCTTGCTGGGTTGAGGGGCTGCACACCTGGGATTATCTCTGGCTTATTCGTACCTTTCAGCTCTCTGGCACCCTCTTTACCACACTCTCTTCCGCCAAGAAGCGAGATCTCTCATCGCCGGCATCCTTTAGCCTTGGCGCCCAATCGGTAGGTATTGGCCTCACCCTTGCCCCTCGCGCTGAAATCAAAGAAGGCATCTGGATCAATCTTCCCGTTTCAGTCGTCGCACAAACACCGTACCAAACAACGGAGCGCATTCCTGCCTATGCAGAACCATTGCCGTTTGGTGCTTTAACCGGCACGCTTCGCACCGTTCCCGGCGTCACGGTGGCTATTGAACCGTCGCTGGTTTTGATGCATTTTATTGATAATCTTCATCTGACCTTTGGTCTAAGCTGGACCAAGCATTACGCTGATCGCTTTGAGGACAAGCGGCCAGCCGGCTCTTCGCCAAGTTATTTGACGCGCACAGCATTGCCAGCCAATTCATTTGGCGCCTCAACTCAACCCGCTCAAGGACAATGGCACTCTGTGCAAATGAACAAGTACGCCAAACAAGCATCCACAAACTGGCATCGTACTTACCTGCATCTCGGCCTGCAGTATGAGCTTACTGATCTCTTCCCGCGCCTCAAATATGCCCCGGCGCTTGATGTAGCACTCCATTACTGTGTTGGTGATGCACGCGCTGCACGTATGCACCAAATCAGTGCAGGATTTTCGTGGCGCTTTTAAGCAATTACCGATTTATCATATGATCTTGCACAAAGTGCGGCCATGCCGTTGACTGTGCAAAATGCGTCGCAAAATACGATGACTCCATACCACGCTGCGGAAAGTAGATAGACAAGCCCCCAGCGTGGGTCAAATACCGGCCAACCACGTTAGAAACTACACAGCCCTTCATTACCTCAAGGCCTTGGCACAAAATAGCCTTCAACCGCAAAAAAAGCTCTGCCCCAATCTTGGGCATCGGTATTGCCTGTATTTTACTTTGATCAAGAGCACTCATAACCAGCTTTAAGAGCTCTTTGTAAAAAGACTGAATATCAAGAAAATCTGGCAAGCTAAAAGAAAGCGCCTGGCAACGGGCTTGCTGTACAAAAAGCCGCATGCGATGGGCATCAATGCGCTTGCAGTACAAAATCGCGTGCGCAAGATCATCAAGATTTGTCGCCAAATCTTTGAGTTGGTCAAGATGAATGCACGAAAGCGTGTAGTAACTCGTACGCGGTGCATATGAGCGCTCAAATGTCTTAGTAATCAAACAACCAAGACCGCGTGCATCCATCGTAGGATTTGCAAGAAGCGCCTCAAAAATATCGCCATAAGCCCACCCCTGGGCAAATTCAAATTCTTCAGAAGCAACGAAATAATGCGCATACGGCTCGACCTGACAGGCAATTTCAATCATACCCATCAAACAGGCATCCATACCCACCAGATCCATCTTCCGCCCCCCGAGCATCTGTGTGGAGATGGTCTGCAAGGTATCATGCAATTCAGTATTAGAAAGAGAAATGCGGCGCTCATCATCAAAAAGAATGCCGCGGTCAGATGGAATAAGATTGCGCGTAGCACGCGTAACGAGCTCACCTTCTTCTTCGGCTGCTTCTGATATGCCACGCTGCCCCGCGCGAAACGAGTGCCCCGATGGCCCAACATCATCTGTTGCCACATCGATGCACCCAAGCCCGTGGTTTGAAAGAATCAACGCGTACCGCTCCGCAGGATACTCTTGTATTGCCCAGCGCATGGTTGCCTTAATTTCTTCTGCTATAGAGGCATTTTTGCTACGCGGACATACTTCCTCTACACTGCAATATCCCTTTTCTATGCGGTAGCGCCACGACTTATCCCCTGCCTTATGAAAATCGACCAAAATGTTAACGTGCTCATTCGAGCCCCAGCGCATCATTTCGCGTATATTGCGATACGCAAAACTCTCCAGATCATTGCTGGCCTGCATAATGTTTACTAGTGTCCACTGTGCCTTTTTTTTCCCGTAGGGGTGCGTAATAGGTTTGGTTACATTACGGGGTGCGTGTTGATGCGCACCAACAGGCAAAAAAACTACCAAAAAGGACAGGTATACAAAAAAAAGCCGCACAAAGGTCATGGGTGGTTCTCGGTCATTAGCATTCATGCGCATCATTAGCGCGATTACTCATTTATAATAGTTGAAATGATTTAGCAAAATGAATGGAAAAGAAATTTTTATCTTTAGCTTTTGAAAAAATGTACCCAAATGAAAGCCACTAAATCTGACAATTGCCGCGCAACCATCCGATCCTGGCCATGATGGATGCAGGATGGTATACTCCGCCCTTTATCTGCAGCACCGTTATGACTTTTACATTAAGGAGAAGGCATGCAAGCCTTGTACGATCATAAAAGCATCGAAAAAAAGTGGCGTGAGATATGGGAAAAGACACCATTACTCAAAACACAATCATGTGACGAAGCTAAGACATTTTACTGTCTCGACATGTTTCCTTACCCGTCAGCGTCAGGCCTGCATGTCGGGCACTGGAAAGGATATGTCTTCTCCGATGTCTTTGCGCGTAAAAAGATGCTTGAAGGATATAATGTGCTGCATCCCATGGGTTGGGATGCCTTTGGCCTGCCAGCAGAAAACGACGCTATCAAAAAGAAAATTCACCCACGCATTGGTACTGCTAATAACATTGCAACCTTTAAGCGGCAACTGAAAACCATTGGCGCAGTCTATGATTGGTCAAAAGAGCTTGATACCACCGATCCATCCTATTATCGCTGGACACAATGGATTTTTTTGCAAATGTACAAGGCTGGGCTTGCGTACGAAGATGTTATGCCCATTAATTGGTGTCCAAGTTGTTTGACCGGCCTTGCCAACGAAGAGGTAGTTGATGGTGCCTGTGAGCGCTGCAAAACCGCTGTTGAGCAACGCAAAATCCGCCAGTGGGTCTTGCGCATCACCCAGTACGCAGAAAAACTCCTTGCCGGCCTTAAAACACTCGAATGGCCAGAAAAAGTAAAGCTCATGCAAGAGCATTGGATTGGCCGCAGCGATGGACTTCTCTTTTCGGCACCGGTCAAGGACTTGGGCTTAACGATTGAAACGTTCAATGCCCACTTTGAGGCATTTGCTGCCGATACGTTTGTCGTCATTGCGCCTGATCACGCGCTGCTGCCCGCCCTACTTGAAGGCATCGAAAATCGCGCCGAGATTGAAGCATTTTGCACGCGCCTAGTAGCAAGCAGGGAATCTGAGCAAGCAGGCAATACAAAAGAAATTGAGGGTATTTGGACTGGTAGATATATTATTGACCCCGTCAGTGGTAACGACTTGCCAATCTGGGTTGCAAGCTTTGCGCTGGCTCATTATGGTACCGGTATCGTCAAATGTTCGGCACATGACGAACGTGATTTCATGTTTGCCAAAAAATATAATCTCCCCCTCGTTCCGGTATTGTTTCCTACAGACCCGATCGAAGCTGAAAAAGTAAAAAATCTTGAGTACTGCTATATCAACATGGTGGATGGTATCCTACAAGCTCCTGCCGCATTTGCGGGCAAGCGCTCCGGCGACTGCCGCGAGGCGATCATTCAGTATTGTGAAGAAAAAGGCCTGGCGAAACGAAAAACAAGTTATCGTCTGCGCGACTGGATCTTTTCCCGGCAGCGGTATTGGGGTGAACCAATCCCTCTTGTGCATTGCAAAGAATGTGGCATCGTACCGGTACCAGAAGACCAGTTGCCTATTGAGCTGCCTGATGTAAAAGCGTATGAGCCAACCGGCACCGGTGAATCACCGCTTGCCGCTATTGATTGGTGGGTCAACACGCCATGCCCAACCTGTCAAAAACCGGCGCGTCGTGAAACCAATACGATGCCGCAATGGGCAGGATCATGCTGGTACTTCTTGCGCTATCCAAATCCCCATCTAACAACGGCAGCATTTACTCCAGAAGATATGCACAAGTGGTTGCCCGTCGACCTGTATGTCGGTGGCATAGAGCACGCTATTTTACACCTGCTGTATTCACGCTTTTTTGTGCATGTCCTGCACGACTTGGGCTACTTGCCCTTTTCTGAGCCGTTTAAGCAGCTGTTTAATCAAGGCATGGTTTGTATGCGATCACCCAAGAGTGGCCGCGTAGAAAAAATGTCAAAATCAAAAGGCAACGTAGTAAACCCCGATGATATTGTTGAAGAGCTTGGTGCCGATACGCTGCGCATGTATATGCTCTTCATGGGGCCACCGGAGCTGGATACTGAATGGCAAATGGAATCTATCAAAGGGGTCCATAGCTTTATAAAGCGCCTATGGACATTACTCACCAGCCCTGAAAATCACGTAAGCACGGCATCACCAGCCGCCTACAAAGCATTCCATCGCTTCCTCCACGCCTACACACAACGTATTAATGGCTATAAGGTGAACACCGCTGTTGCAGCACTTATGGAATATTACAATGTCATAACCAAAGAAAAATTGGCATTTGACGACGTACTCCTGCGTAATTTTTTGGTCACTCTTTCCATCATGACACCGCACGTTGCTGCAGAGCTGCTCCAGCAACTACTCGGGTTATCGCTTGATGCCTGCAGTTGGCCGGAAGTTGATAGCACCTATTTGCAGGATGATACCGTTACCGTGGTCGTACAAGTAAATGGCAAGATACGCGCGCAGCTTATTGTTGCCAAAGATGTTCCGCAAGCAGAGCTCAGCGCTCAGGCGCGCGCCGCAATAGAACGCTGGTTGCCAGATGGAGCGGTAGTTGCCAAAACTATTGTAGTGCCGAATAAATTGGTAAATTTTGTGGTTGCATGCTAATGCATAGTACCAAGATGTGGGGTAGACGAGTGTCCGCACTCGTCACTCAGACTCTTTTTGCGTGCATCGCAATAAGTCTGCACGGACAGGGCCAGCCCTTTTTCGAACTCAATCGGATAGGCGAAAACAGCAATTTTGTGTACGAGCAGAGAATGGTGCCGCCAGATTTACGCAAGTTTTTTATACCGCTCGGCCTTGCGCACTATGAAGGCATTCGTTCTCCCACGCAGTGGTGTATCCGCGTCGGACAGCTCCTGCATAGCCTGGCCCTACCTCCCTCCATTCGTTACGTTTCGCCTGCCTATGCACCGGCAACGTATAACGAAGTTGCTCTTATGGCTAAAAAAATGGATATTGAAACGCCACTTATTTTTTTAGCCAGCCAGAAAAACAGAAGCGTACGCACCATTCAAATACTCCTCCTGGGAGGAGGTTTTTATGGACTTATATTTAGTGAAAAATTTCTTTCCCAGTATAGTGATATTGAATGTCGCGCACTGGTCGCACAAGAACTCGCACGCATCTCTCATAAACACATACAAAAGTCACACTATGCACGCAAAATCTGGCAGGGGATTACGATTGCCGGCACCTCTCTATTAATACTAAAAACACTGTACGGGCTTTTTAAGCAGCATGACAGAAAGGTACCTGAGGCGCTGCGCGCCATGCTCAGTGAATACTGGCCATATATGGTCATGTATATAGGGGCTTTTGGTGTCACCGGTATCGCTGCTGAAATACTGGATGCGTACAACAGAAAAAAATATCGCAAAGACGCCGATACTTCAGCCCTGAAAGCCTTTGGCGCAACCGCAGATACCTACATGCGCGCTCTGAAAAACATTGAGGATGGGCAAGCGGCCCTACAACACGAACGGCAGCTACGCTACCGGGATCAGTATATGTATGTACTGAGTAAGATTGATGAACTTGAAAAAATAGCGCACCCGTATGTTGCTTGCTACTTACGTGGAGAACTGGGGTCACACTTTGTACAGCTCGAAGAAAGACCCGCTCTTACTCGTAAAGCGGGTCCTACAGAATTTTCTACTATTCCATCAGATGATTAGCTATTGGTAGCTTCCTGCGCAAAATGGCGCAACCTGTTGGTAGTCTGGGTTATCCAATACTGATAGCGTGAAAAACTGATACGCAAAGAACTTTCAATTTTCTTTGTTTGTGTTTTAGCGCCTTTCACGCGTTGCGCAACAAACTCCTGATAATTTGCCGGTACCGGCTCATTTACTTCGATCGTGCGCTCTTCAGTTGCTGTTTGAATGGCATCCAAAATAGCGCGTTCGCGTGCTATTTCTCCCTTGATGGCTTGAAGCAGCTCCAAATACGTAATAACACTACGATCAGTGTACTCACGACGTGGCTCTTCTTGCACAATATGAGCAGCCTGAAGTTTCTCCAGCAAAGCTATAGTATTGCCGTACCCTGTGTGAATTTCATTATAAAAGTAATCAAGCTGCTTATTCATCTCATCAATGCGGCTCAGCGCCTCGCTGATTATCTTTTTTTGCGCAGCATCATGAATGGGCTGCAGGGTAACGGTATACGTTTGTTCAAAATCTTTGGCTATTTCCTGATTCATACTCTCCTTTCCCAGATAGTATTTGACGAAGGGCCGGAGATTACTTTAATTTCCCCCAAAAAGCGAGTACACTACACCTCTCGTATTTTTCAGTACACCTTTAAAAAAGAGGCTTTCATGCTAATTTCTATTTTGACTGGCTTGTTTATCTCCCTGCTTTTCCTTCTTGGCATCATTATCATGATCCAGCAAGGCAAAGGCGACATGGGCCTTGGTGCATTGCACAATACGACACAAGCATTATTTGGTGGTTCTGGCGGCCAAACCCTATTTCAAAAAATAACCTGGGTATTTGGCGGGTTGTTTCTTGCGGGCGCACTTACATTGACCATGCTAAAAATGCGACAGCTTGACTCCTCCCGCATCACTATGTCAAAAAACGCTCAAACACTCTCTCCTGTTGCCCTAGCAACTGAATCATCTGAAGAGACAGAAGACGCCACCACCCCGAAAGAATAAGCACTATGATCCTACAGTCGATTAACGCCCTTGGAGTCTATACCCAAACGGTCGTTTTTCGTTGTGGGGTTTTTGCACTTTTTGTCTTCGGCCTCCTTCGCTCTTTTGTAACGCAAGGCGTCAACAGAACAAAACTGATTGCAGCGCTCAACTACATCGGCGTCAACTCTCTGTTGGTCATCATGATTACCGGCGGTTCTGTTGGTTCGGTACTTGCGCTACAAACGCACCTCGGGCTCATGCGTTTTGGCACCTTTGAATTTATAGGCCCCGTCGTATTTTTGGGTATGGTGCGTGAATTCGGCCCTGTGCTAAGCGCCATCATGGTTGCCGGCCGCGCTGGCTCAGCAATGACGGCAGAAATTGGCACTATGCAAATTACCGAGCAAATCGATGCGCTCAAAACACTGGGTATCAATGTCAAACAATATCTCTTGGTTCCGCGCATTTTGGCTACTACCATTGCCATGCCCCTCATCTCTCTCTTTTGCTCGTTATGCGGAATTGTCGCCGGTTATATAGTTGCCGTAGGCATGCTCAAGGTAAATCACGAGCTGTATATTACCTCCATCCAAAACTCAGTGGTCATGAATGACATTTTTCATGGCCTGATCAAAGCTACGGTGTTTGGTTTTTTGGTTGGTAGTATTGCAACTTTCAAAGGCTATCAAACGCATGGTGGCGCAAAAGACGTTGGCAATTCGACCACACAAAGTGTCGTCATTTCTTCCCTTGCCACCCTTGTCGCTGACTACATTCTCACGTCAATCTCCAAGGCTATTTTATGAGCAAGCAACGCTACGCGATTGAAATCACTAATCTCTGTAAATCCTTCGGTACCAAAGTGATCAGTCATGATCTCAATTTACAAGTGCGTGAGGGAGAGTTTTTGGCAATTATTGGCCGCTCCGGAGAAGGAAAATCAGTATTGCTCAAACAAATTATCGGGCTTATTAAACCAGATAGCGGTACAGTCATTGTTGAGGGAATGGAGCTCTCCGGCCCTGACCGCATAAAGATACAAGAAAAAGTCTTTGAAATTTGCGGCTACGTTTTTCAATTTGCCGCACTCCTTGATTCGCTGAACGTCCTTGAAAATGTCGGCATTACGCTCTTTGAGCAGGGAATGCCCACCGCGCAAGTACAGCCACTTGTGGAAGAAAAGCTGCGTGCCGTCGGTCTTGATCCCTCTATCATTAGCCGTTACCCATCAGAACTTTCTGGAGGTATGAAAAAACGCGTTGGTCTTGCGCGCACACTTATGCGCAGCCCTCACATTCTGATTTATGATGAACCAACCACCGGCCTTGATCCGATCTCTGTGCGCATGATTCACGAATTGATGCGCAAAACGCATGACGATACAAAAACGACAACCATCGTTATCTCACATGACCCAGAAATATTTAACTATGCTGATCGCGTCGCCATGCTGTACGAAGGACGCATTATTTACATCGGTGATGCAAAGACAATCTGGGACGAAAAAAATCCGTATATCTACCAATTCATCCGCGGGCTTGCCAGCGGACCCATCACGTTCTTGTCAGAGAAGGTCAAGTAGCATCCCATTTGCGTTTCTTGCCCTCACTACTGGCTGCTGCGTCAGGCTCATTATATTCAGCCTCCAGATCAGCAGACACCTCGCCCTCTGCAAGCAAAGCTTCTAGGGCATCAAGATTAGCAAAAATCGCCGGTAGCCCGTCGCAGACCTGAATCTCGTCACGGAAGCGAAAACCACGAAGTTCGCCCGCATTCCATCGCTTTCTCAATTGCTCTCTGTGAGCATCGGTCAAGCTCTTGAGCGCGTACGTTAAAAACGCATTCAAGGTAGGAGCAGAAGCGTGCTGTATGGCAATATCGATAGGCGAAAGACCATCATTGTTTTTCATGCTAAAATCGGCACCCGCAGTAACCAACAACTTGATAAGCACATCAGGCTTAAGAGAAATCTTTTTCTCACGCGACTGCCGATCACGGGCAACATAATGAACTACAGTATTGCCATCGTCATCTTGCACATGCACCAGCGTAGGATGTGAGTACAACACCCCCTCTATACACACCCTGCGATAGCAACCCGTCTTCACACAACTGAGGAAAATATCAGTAACACACGAGGCATTGCGACGCTCAGGAAACATTTTGTGCAGTATAGTTTTTCCCCGCCTGCCATCGCGATCATCCACAACCCTTGCAAGCCATGGATTTTCTTTCCACTGCTGCAAGAAGCAACTTATATCGGCTAAATGCTTGCTTAACCATATCACGCTCATCTCATCAAAAAGTGCTTGCTGCGCGGGCAATAAGGCAGAGCGTTTCACGCATCCGCCCGCCCCATCAGCAGCACATAAAAAGTTCGCTGCAAAAAATAAAATGGGAAGTAAATAAACACGCTTCATCGTCACCAATATATAAAAAAAACTCATCTTCAAATGCGATCAATAGGATAATTAATAAAAAAACATTAACACAAAACAGCAAACTGTCTACGCTCAAGCTGAGCGCTCAGGCTATCACCAAAGACAATCGCCCAGGCTGGCGGTATCGCAGCACAGGGCGCCGCCCTCCTCGACAAAAACATCCTTCCAACACGCCTGCTCATCAAGAGGAGAAGAGCAAAAGCCAGCACCCGCTGCAGGCGAGCAAGGACGAGAGTCAAGCACAGGCAGCGGACTAATACATCCCGGCGAGCAGGAAGGAGTGGCGCAAGAAGTAATCGTCGTCGACGGAACCGGTGTTTCCTGCTTAGGAAGTTCGGGCGTTTTTTCAGACTTTATCTCCAGCAGATCTTTCAGCCACTGTTTATTCTCTGCAGAGTCTGCGGCAAACGCGTCCTCACTCCACCGTTTACGCAACACTGCGCAGAACTTCTTAGAAAAAGGCATGCGCGAAAACCGCTCCAGCAAGAACCGAATTACCGCAATACTACCCCGCTCTATGACAACTGCAAGAGGCGTCTCCGACCGCGCACCAGGAAAAGTATGCGTCAGTTGATAGCGCAATGCCATCTGGCTATATGTCTCCCGAAGTGCCGCACAGACTGCACGAACACGGGCCGCATCAGGCGTCGTGTCTTGCGCAAAATAATGCAAAATCGTATTACCCTCTGCATCAACCCCATAGGACGCTTCACTATCCCTGAGCCTCCCGCCCATAAGGGCCCGCACATACCCAGTAATCTGACCCACACGCTCACAGAAAAAGACCCTATGCAGAAGTGTTCTGCGCTTCAAGTCGTCCTTATCACACATAGAAACAACATTTGGCTGCTCACGTATACGTCGATAAAATTCTTCCTCAGACAAGGTGCCATGCCGCGCCGCTGCTTTTAGCAGACGAAAGGCACTTTCTTTGTGCTGGTCTACAGCAAAAGAAACTTGCCTGAAATACACTTTAAGCCAAGCGCTATCAGCAGCCTCAACAGACAATGACTCAGCACAAGCATCAACACGAACGCGTTTTTGCAGCCTCTTTTTAAGTGGAGGCGTCAATGGCGTATGCGCCTCCAAGAAAATGGCCTGTATGATTGCTACACTACCAATATCAAGAGCCAACTCGAGCGGAGACTGCCTCTGATTATTTCTGACGGTTAAAGAGGCCCCATATGCCCTGAGAAGATCAAAAATCCTCTTATTAAAAACATGAGCCCGGTCACGCATTAAGCAAAGCAATACCGTGTCACCATTGGCATCTTTTGCATCTACAAAAGCCCCATGCTCTAGAAGAATGGAGAGACACTCGTACAATACTGCTGATTCCGGGATAAAGGCGCTCCAATGCAATAAGGTACGAAGCCCATAAAAACCACCGTTGCCCACAATGCGAACAATGTCGGGATTGGCAGCAATAAACACGCGCAGCTTGTCTGGGCTGATAGTGCCACAACAAAAGAGGTAGACTATATTGGCATAGCTTCTTCGCTGTACAGCATTTAAACCGCTGTACAAAAGCGCTCCACGCCCCGTGCCACTGTCACTATGCTCGGCTGCATAGATGGTAGCCCCACAACAGATACTAAGCAGAAATAAATAAGAGAAAAAAGTATTCATGATGCGCCCCTTTGCCGCAGGAGAGGCGTACCATAAAAAACCACGGGCCCGCGGTCAAGGGCGTAGCACGAGTTTACCTATCGCCAGGCCCACGTGCTTCTGCGTCCTGCCCTACTCTCTGCTTTTTTGCCGGCATCTGATGAATCTCGGTAGACCAAAAAGATAAATCAAGCTCATCATCACTAACTAGACCAGCGGGAGGGGCACCATGATGGCCGATCTCGCTTAATGGAAAAGACCACTCGTGCCACAGCGCAGCAGAAGTGTCCCCTGTATCAGCAACAGAGCCCTCCAGCCCCAGCAGCACTAGATCCCCCTCGAGCACCTCTTTCAGCCACGCAAGGCTTGTGCGTGTTGAGCGCTTAAATTCACCACGCTTTAGCCGTGCCGCAAGTGCCTTTTTATGTTCAGGCAAAAGTCTAACCTCACCGGAATCTATAAATAGACGAACCACGCGTAACCGTCCTCGCTCGATAGCAACATCAAAAGGAAGATCTCCATCTGCATTTTTCTTCTCAAAAAGGGATCGCTGACCGGCGCGCAGCAATAAGCCAAACACCGCCGTAAGATAGTCGCTGGCATGCTCTTTATCCTGTGCAATAAGATGAAGCACCGTATTGCCATCCTCATCAGGAGCTGCAGGATCGACTGAAAAATACCGAAGAAGCACCTCCATATACCGCAACCGCACTTCATTGTTCTTGCATAAAAAGGCAAGATGTAGAAGTGGTCTCTTCTCATAGCGCTCACTACACGCATTAAGGGCTCCTCGCCACTCAGCCATACGCATCCAAAAATCATACACGCTCAACGCGCCACTCAGCACAAGAGAGCAAAGATCATCAAAGGTCATCGACACGGGCAACGGAGACGGCTCAGGAGAAGAGGAAAACAATGAAGAGGAAGGAGAGGCGGTGCACGGACTATCTACACCTCTAGTAAAAAAGGCCTGCGCATAACTCAGCAAAGCACTGGCGACCCAACTTCTGTGCTCCCTGGCGCCACAGACACGCCAATTCGATTTTGCAAGCAGTGCCCGCAACTGCGCACGCTCAACATCAGCAAAAAGTACTTTGCCAAACTCCAAAAAGGCACGCATAAAAAGCGCAAAATTATTGCTTAAAATAAGAGACAACGGCGAGCGCCCCGCGCCATTTAATCGAGAAAAATCTGCCCCGCGCGCATCAAGCAACTGCATCAGCTCCCTGCACGCAGAAAAAGCTATGCGGTTGTTGAAGACCCTAGATCGCGCAAAATAATGAAGAATGGTGTCTCCAAGCGCATCTGACGCATTTACATCTGCCTCCCCATATTTAAGAAGAGCCAATACATGTCTAGAATCACCCCTCATCCAAAAAATCCGAAAGGTCTTATGTAAAAGCGTCCGGTTATAACCACTCGAACGGTCATCAACGACACGACAAATCCATCCCGACGTGCGACACATATCCGTAAACGTATCAATCGGGACATACTTTGTAGACAATCGCTTACACACATCATCAAAGTATGCCTTCTCTGCTGCAGTAAGAGAAGAATACAACAGCACCCGAGAAGCGCCCGCCGCAGCGCTCTCACTGCACCGGCTTACGCCGCAGCTGAAAAAACAAAAGAAGAGTACAAAATAGAAAACAGACCTTTTCACTAGGTTTCGCTTCCCGCAAGAGGACCTTCCTGGCCCACCAAATCATCCAGCAAGTCCAGAAATGCCTGGCATGGCGCCTCAGGGAGCTTATCTTCACTGGAAAGGAGAGAGCTACTACCGCCTAAAGAGTCATAGGCCATCAGCAGGCACGCATCCTCCTCACCTGCGACACTAACCTTACACTTTTTAGGCGCAGAAAGACTATCGTCACTACCGACACTCGGCTCCTTTTCCACCCTGCACAATGTATCAGCATAGCTTATCAACTCCTGTGCCGCCTCAGCAGAAAAATTGCGTCGTAAAAGCAAAATCTGGCCATCCGTAAGAACCAGCCTTCCCTTCTCAAGAAATAACCGAACAACCTCAAATCTTCCGGAGAAGATAACCGCATCCAGCGGCACCGCATGAGCAACATTCTGGAGAGTAAAATCCGCGCCGTACGCAAGCAAGAGAGATAGTATTTCTGCATGGCGAGCAGTATTTTCCTCATACGCAAAACAATGCAACACCGTATTACCAAAAACATCCCGCGCATTCACATCAACGCCAGAGCGAAGCAGCGCAACAATAGTCTCATAGGCTTGCGTCTTATTCTCAAGATAAAACGCAACATGCAAAGGATACTTTATAGTACTGTCTGCAGCATTGAGCACAAAAAAGCAGTGCGCCAAAACAAATAGGCTGGTAAGTAACCGCATAAAAAGAATCTCCTCATCGTGGAGGATGCTGTCATCGTAAAAAATGCGGAGCGTCCTTGCAAGGCTTTGCCCTTTTTTGCTATACAGTGCTTTCATTCGGCACTTAAAACTGCCTATAACCACTTCGTATATAACACAGAGGACAGGCACATGAGCAAAGTAGTTGCCCCAGATGTTATAGAGCACATCAAAGAAGAAGGTGCTCGCTGGCAAGCGTTAAAACAAGAAATTAAAAAACGCGTCATCGGTCAAGAACACGTCATTGACCGCATCCTTGTTGGCATTTTATGCAACAGCCATCTTCTCCTTGAAGGCTTACCGGGACTTGCTAAGACAACCCTAGTTACCTCAATTGCAGACGCGCTTGGTCTTGATTGCAAACGCATTCAGTTTACCCCCGATCTCTTACCTGCAGACGTTATAGGCACACAAATCTACAGCCCAAAAACGGAAGATTTCACCACAAAAAAAGGTCCTATTTTTGCCAACCTTGTGCTTGCTGATGAAATAAACAGAGCACCTGCAAAAGTCCAGTCCGCATTGCTTGAAGCAATGCAGGAACGCCAGGTCACTATCGGGGATGAAACGTTCAAGCTTCCGGCACCATTTTTCGTTCTGGCGACACAAAACCCGATCGATCAAGAAGGCACCTATCAACTACCCGAAGCACAGATGGATCGCTTCTTGCTAAAAATTATTGTGCACTACCCAAACATCGAAGATGAAAAACGCATTATTAAATCGGTTTTTGAACCAGAAAAAATAACTAAGATTCTCACCGCAAAAGAGGTGAAGGCAGCCCAGACGCTACTACAAGATGTGTATGTTGATGAAAAAGTGGTGGACTATATTTTGGCAATTATCTTTGCAACACGCGAACCAGGAGCCTACAAACTGGACTCGATTGCCCCGTACATCATGCATGGCGCATCACCCCGGGCGACGCTGGCGCTTTTTCATGCGGCAAAAGCATATGCCTTTTTGCGTAGGCGCCATTTTGTAATCCCGGATGACGTTAAGGCTATTGCGCCCGATGTCCTCAGGCACCGTCTTTTGTTAACCTACCAAGCAGAAGCCGAGCTTATGAGGTCGGATGCGATCATCCAAACCATCCTCAAGACACTTCCATCTCCATAATTAAGAAACGTGCATGCACCTGCATAAAGCAGTGCTCGTTTTACATACCTTGACACTATTTCTTCAGGAAACGTACGCTGACTCAAAAGTGTTGGGGGGTTGACAGGGCATCTACATGGCAAAACACCAGTTATGGATTATAAATAGCGGACTTATATGTCTCGCTATCATTGCTATTCCTCTTGCCCATTTTATAAAGCAGGATTTGCCAACTATTACGCCCCGCAAACGAGCACTGCCCACCACTGAAGGAAAGCGCCAGCGCATCATAGTCAAACCAGAAAAGATCTACGAAAACGATCTTTTTGACACATATACCCCACCCGCTGATCCGCAACCCGTCTCCAAAAATTTGGTCACCCCTATCCCTGCACTTAACGTAAAAATATCCACAGCACCGACAAAAAACACCAAGGTTGAATTTATTCCACCACTAGATATCACTATCAAGGGAATCATCATGTCGCCTCATGCAAAACAAAGCATTGTGATGGTTACCGACCAAACAGGCAAAGAACAAACGTACCGCATTGGCGATAAAATTAATGACGGCCAACTTATTAAAATAACCAAAAACCATGTCATCATTATTCGTGCCAATGGCCAACAGGAAACCTTTTCCCTACGCAAGATTGAAAAGCTCGCTCAAAATCTCTCTTCGTGGGACCTTGCCGTCAAAAAAGTCGATGATACGCTGTATCACATCGACCCCGTTGAAATCACTAAGGAAATAACGAGTATAGGTGAGCTCATTGAATCACTCGATTTGTATGGTGCCTACAAAGATGGCATCTCAATAGGGGTGCGCGTCGGCTCTACAAAGCATCACCCTCTGGCAGGAGCTATTGGTCTTGCTTCGGGCGACGTCATAACCAGTGTTAACAAACTGCCAGCCACTAATTCAAAAGAGCGTATGGCCATCTATGACGCAATTGCGGCGCTGCCAATGGGCGGATACATCCACGTAAACATCCAGCGTGATGGCAAAGACCAAGAACTCTCCTATATGCTCAAGCGCATTGAAAAGCCATCACCATTTGGTGGCAAAGCAGAAGATAAAGACAATAACACCGAGATTCCAAAAGATTTATTTACTCTGAGTAGAGATGCCCAGCGCGAACAGACACGTCGTCAATTCGAACAAGAGCACCGCACCAAAGAGCAGCACGATCTGGCAATCACGGAAATGCGAAAAAAATTATTAAGTGATATGAAAAACCGCGCGCCAAACCGCCGTGTACCGTAGAACATATGAAAAAACAGAACACAAGGATCTTAACCCATATGAATTACCTGCTCTGCTCTTTGCTCACGATACTGCCTTTCTTCTCCCTAAGTGCAACACCGCAGGCGCCAGCAGTTACCGACATCGCATCTGCTGCGGGTGCTGCATCACATGTTATCCCTTCCGAATCAGCACTCACCCAAGAGGCTGAAAAAAATAAAGATTTGTTCGGCGATAAAAATGAAAAAAAGGATATTTATCTCAATTTTGAAGGTGCTGATCTAAAAAGCTTTGTTGAATACATCGCAGATTTGCGTGGTATGAACATCATTCCGGACAAATCCATTGCCGGCAATAAAATTTCGCTCAACTTTCGTAATCCCGTATCCAAATCAGGTGCATGGAATGCATTTTTAACCGTCCTCGAGCTTGCCAATTTCAGCATGATTAAAGTTGGCAATTTATATCGCGTGGTGGCTCGTGATAAAAAATTCCGCCAGCCACTGCCAACGTTTATTGGCGTCAAATCAAAAGATCTACCCGACAATGACGCAACGATACGCTACGTTGGACTTCTTGATAACCTTGCCGCGGCAGACGTAAAAGATCTTCTGCAAAGCATGCTTGGCCAACCGAGCAATTTACAGGTGCCAAGCAACGTTAACGGTTTTATTATCACCGACTGCTCCTGCACTATTAAATCGGCAATGCAAGTCATTGAAGCGCTTGATCAAACCGGCGTCGAAGAAACAGTGCTCGTTATGTCGCTTAAGCGCGCCAACGCACAAGATGTAAAAGAGTTGTTCGACAAGCTCATTGTTTCCAAAAACGACAGTAGTAACGCGCTTGCCAAATTTTTGGGAAAACCAAGTGAATCAAATGAGTATTTTGCACCGGGAACACGCCTGTTTGCCGAAACACGTACCAACAAAATAATTATGCTTGGCCAACGCCAATCTCTAGAGCGTATTAAAAATTTTATCGTAGAGCACGTAGACACGGAGCTCCAGCAAGCAAAGTCGCCACTGCGCGTATATGAGCTACAAAATATGGCGGCTGCAGATATGGCCACCATCTTGTCCAGCGCCACAGACATGTCAAATAGCTCATCCCCGCTAAGCCAACAAGCAGCAAAATATGGCGCCATTCGCGACGGCATTAAATATTTTAAAAATATGAAGTTTCAACCTGATAAAGAGGGTAATCGTCTTTTGGTATCATGCGCTGATGATAACGATTGGGAGCTCCTCAAAAAAACCATCGCAGCACTCGACACAACCCAACCCCAAGTTGCTATGCATATGCTTATTGTTACCGTGGACGCGCAAACTATTAATCAACTGGGAGGATCAATACGTAATCCAAGCAGCGGCACGCTTGGAGGTAAGGCAGACTTTCAAACACCACCAATCGGCAACCAAATAGCCTTCAACACAACACCTACGGTCAATCTGCTCGGCAACATGCTCAACACTCTTGTCTTAAGCCAAGGCGCAGGTATTGTCACTCTTGGCAATTTTATTACCGGTGGAAATGGAATTTGGGGAGTATTGCAAGCACTCAAAACAGAAACGAATGCAACAGTCTTATCGCAACCCTTTGCTATTGCTGCCAATTGTACCGAAACAAAGCTGATTGTAGGTTCTTCCATGTGGATTGACACCCAACAGGTATCTGGCGGGGGCTCGTCAACCACCGGTCAATCGCAAGTGCAGGCAAATACCACCATAACCTTCACTCCGCAAGTCAACAGTGACGGCATTATTCGTCTTGCAATAAATGCAAATTTAGTTGATTTTGTGCCAGGGACTAGCGGTGCCAGCACCACTGGTAAGCAGCTCAATACCACCGTCACGGTAGCCAATGGGCAAGTCCTTGCAATTGGTGGTTTTGTCAAAACACAAGTCAGCGACGTCGGCTCACAAATGCCAGTGCTCGGGTCTATTCCCATCATTGGTTGGCTTGCCAAAAATTTAACCCGTACGGTCACAAAAGAATATTTATTTATCTTCTTGTGCCCGACCATTTTAAAACCGCGCACTGCTCCTGGTATCGGCATGTACAGTAAATTACAATTGCACCAAGCAGCAAAGGAAGTCGAAGATATTATCAAAACAAAAAAGACAAATGATCCTGTCTATAACTGGATGTTTAATGCATCGGGAGAAAATTACTCACACAAGATCATCGATTTTGCCAATGCGCGCTATCAACCAAACAATGTAGACGTGCAACGCGATCCTTTCTATCGCAGTAAACATGCAGAAGGCGCGCAGACTGTGCAACCAATGCAGCTCGGCACTCCCCCAATATCTCCAGATACCTACTGGGAAGAAGAAACACGGGCACGCAAAGGAGCAATGCCTCCTCAAAAGACACTCGTCATGCCAGAGCAGAAGACCGAAGAAAAAACAGAAAAAACGAATGCAACGCCACCTAATGAGGTGGAGCCACCAGCCATGCAGCCAGTCGGTCCGCAAATGGTAACCCTTGCAACCACACCAGCAGAAACCCCGCAAGCAACGCCTGCCCCTGCAGGTCCACTCAATCTTGATGATGCACTCGCAGAAAAACGCGCACGCCTACGATCATTGCTCGGCGCAAAGTCGCTCGGCAACATGCTTGATCAAAAAGAACCGCTTGCTGCCCCTGTCGAAGATGAAACCGATAATGAACCACAAGTAACAACCTTCACCCTGCCGCGCCGCCGCGGACTACAATCAGTATTTGGAAGTGAAGATAACGGTGATGACAGAACAATAAGCACAACAGAGCAACCCCAGGGAACACCGACCAGTAAAGGACTCTTCTCTCTTTTGGGGGGTAACTAACCATGCTGCAGACCTTGCGTAATCTCTTTTTTCCTCAAACCATAGATGGCCGCCCACTTTTCACGCGAACACGCGTTGCGCTCCACATAGAAACAGACGCGGTACGTGTCGCAACGGTACGCGAAGGATACAAGAAAACAACGATCACGGGCCTTGATGAATATCCTGTTAATCCTGGCGACCCACGCACGTACACACAGCGGCTTGGCGCAACACTAAAAAAAATTGCGGCAAAAATTGGTAAAAACGTAGATATTGTCGTCACCTTTCCTTCCGCTAAGGTGGTACTCAAGGAACTGACACTACCTTTTCTTGAACCAGAAAAAATACGTATGGTGGTAGAATATGAAATCGAAGCAGTCATTCCTTTTAAGCTGGAAAACGCGATTATCGATTTTGTGATCATCAGTCAAAGCGAAGTCAAAGAATCATCGACTATTTTAGTTGCCGCCGCACAAAAAGAAGACGTGCGCAAGTTGCTTGATATGTGCCAAAAAGCAGACATCGCTCCCGCGCAAATCACTATCGATCTTTTTAGTGGCGTTTCGCTTTTCAATACCATTCCAACGTATAGTGTATTAAAGCACGGATACGTGCTACTCGATATCGATACGCAGTTTACGCGTATCACTCTTATTAACAATCAACACATCACAACCGCACGTACGATCACCAAGGGAAATGAGATTCAATTAAAAATGGAAGAGAGCCAAAACGCTACGCTAACACCCAAGGAGCATAGACAAAAGCTGTTTGATGAAATCGTATTCACCATCCAATCATTTAGCGTAAAGCACGCAGCGGTCATCACCATTGAAAAAGTATTTTTCATTGCACCTGCAGACATGATGCAAGAACTGCAAACGCACATTGAGACGCAGCTGCATGTGCCCTGTGAGGTGTTAGCCGTAGAGCAAATCATCAGCAATCCACTTATTGCCTCAACACTCTCTTTGCAACCCACAGTATGGCAATTGTACAGCCGCGCACTTGGTGCGGCGATACAAAGCCAGGCACTCAACTCATTTACCCTGCGCCGCAAGGAGCTTGAAGTCTCTCCACTGCCTGCCATAGAGCAACAAATTACCACGGCCGCTCTTCTTCTCATACTGATTCTGGGCACCCTTGGTATCAGCGCATATTTTCAAATGAATGATGGCCATCAAGCACTGCAAAAATTAGAGGATCGCGAAATTAAGCGGTTGCGCAATGCATTACCTGCAGACTCACCAGATAGCAAAAAGAAAAATATTAAAATGCTCGCGCGCGCCGTCCAAGACTACGTCGAAGAACAAGAAGCGCTGTGGGCCGCCTTTGCTCCCGGCTCCTTGCGTCCGCTTGATGTACTACAAGAGCTCTCGCTCCTGCTCAATAAAAAACGATTCGATATCGATATCGAATCAATTACCATTTTAGGCGACGCAAAGAATGGTAGCCCTATTGAAGTCAAAGGCGTCTTTAAATCAAAAACCGGCTCAAAGGATTTTACTCATTTTACGGAACTTGCCAGTGAACTGGCTGAGAGCAAGATACTCATGCTCACCGAAGATATCGATCCAACACCGCTTCCCGACAAAGGCATCAGCTTTGTCGCTCACTTCAAACCACGAGAGGATGCGCAATGAGCATTATGCATGACGCTGCGTCGCGCATTGCGCGACAATCTGCAAAAGAGCATCAAACGTTTTTACTCATCTCCCTTGCCGTAGCAACAGCGCTGCTTGGTGGCATGATTTACTTTTTGTACTCCCAGCAAGATACCACCATAGAAGCGCTCAAAGCACTCGCAGAACAAATCAAAAAAAATGACGCTCTCATTGCAACTAGTGAGCGCATTCATGCTGAGGAAGAGCGCGTAAAAACGCTCCTGGAAGACAATAAAGGATTTAGCATCAAAACCTATTTTGAATCGCTTACCCATGATCAAAATATGAAACCCGAGCCAGGATGGGATACGGAAACACACGCTATTGAGAACAATGATACCTTTGATGAAATCGTGCTCACCGCACAATTTAAAAATCAAACCACACAATCACTTGTTGCTTTTTTAGGAATCATTGAGGAAAGCGAGATTGTCTACATCAAAGAACTTACGATTAAAAAAGATGGGCCAAAAACGATTGTATTTGAGCTCACCCTCGCTACAAAAAAACGCAAACAATTCTGGGAAGACTAAAATATGACTCGCTTTCTGTATAGCATTATGCTTACGTGCTTTCTGGCGGTCCATTATGGTACCTGCGCAGAAAACCAAGACAAAGATGCCACCAAAACGTTTTCGCTTAAAAAAAATAAAAAACCACAAAAATCGATCGAGGACTCGCTGACTGGCAACGCACACCCCAAAGAAAAAAAGGGCACCGGGGCAACTAACAAAATTTATCTCAATTTTGATAATGCTTCACTTGCAAGCGTACTGAACTATTTAGTTGAGCAAAAAAATCTCGATGTTCTTCCGCACAAAGACCTTGCTGCAGTAAAAGTGACGCTCATGTCACGCGAGCCTATCACTATTGATGAAGCATGGGAAACCATGCTATTGCTCATGGAAACAAATAATTTTACCATCGTCAACATAAATGGCGTGCACCGCGTTATACCTCTGACGGCGAACCAACAATCCGCACTCCCTTTTTATAGCTCCTTAAAAACAGAACCTGAGGATTTGCCGGACACCAACACGCAATGCCGCTATGCCTATTTTTGCAAAAACCTCACACTCAGTGTTGCGCAAGGTATTATCGCACCACTCGTAAGCGACAAGGCATTACAAACCAATACAACACTGCAAGCTTGTATCATTACCGACAATTGCAATGTTATCAAATCAGCATTGCGTCTCATTAAAGAGCTTGATGTCGGCGGGATGCGGCAATCGATTAAAATTCTACAATTGCGACACGCTGACTCTGACACCCTTGCCAAATTATTTAGCGAGCAAATTCTGCAACAGCAACCACAAGATAATAAAATTCGTATCATCGCCGAGGAAAAAAGGCGCGATTTATCGTACTTTTCTAAAGATACTAAAATTCTTAGCGATCCAACCCACAACCGACTGATTTTTATGGGCATGGAAGATTCGATACAAAAAATCATAGAATTTACCAACAAATATCTCGACGTCCCTATTGGTAAAGCAGACAGTCGACTGCACATTAAAGAATTGCAGTACTACGACGCCGGCACTATGAAAAGCCTTCTTGATCAAATGATTGTGCCACCAAAAGGCCTTGGTGGCACCGCTGGTACGGTAGAAGGTGAATATAAATTTTTTGAAGATGTCGTCGTAACCGCAGATACCGGCAACGCGAATGGAGGCCATGCTGGCGGCAACTCTTCAGGGGGTTCCGGCAACCGGCTTATTATTGCTTGTAATAATGAAGACTGGCGTCGGTTGACACAATTTATCGACACCATTGATAAGCCGCAGCCACAAGTCGCTTTAGAAATAATGATTGTGGATATAAATACGGATGATACCAGGGGACTGGGAGGCCAAGTGTTGCCCAAACCAGGCCTGCTCGGGCCAAACATTAACGCCGCAGGATTTACCCTGCCGCTTGGCAGCCCTGGTGGCATCAGTTCAAACCCACAATACGAGATAGCTACCGGCAGCAATAACACGGCGCCCTGGGCAACTAACGTGCTAAATAGTCTCGGCTCGGGAACCGCTGCGGGAAGCACTGCCATCGATCCAGGCTCTACTATTCTCTCTTTTGGTAATGCTGCGTCCAATCAAATCTGGGGCGCTATTCGTGCGATGTACGATATTAATCATCAAAATGTGATTTCTCAGCCCTACCTGATCGTTAATAATAACGTTAAAGCAACAGAAAATTTGACCGTAACGCGCCTGGTAAAAAGCTTACAAAACAACAATAGCGGACAGGCAATTCAAACATTATCGCCAACACCAGCATCGATTATTACGGAAATCACTCCCCACGTAAATGGCACTGGCCTGGTCAAACTCGAAATTCATATCACCGTAAACGAATTTGCCGAAACCGATTCTACATCACCCAACACGACTAATCGCGAAATTATGATGCAAGCCTCAATGTGTACCGGAGAAGTATTGGTAATTGGCGGTCTGACTTCAGCGGCAAATAGTGACAACACCTGGGCGGTACCCTTTTTTAGTGCACTACCAATAATTGGCACCTTTTTCCGGAACAAAACGAGAGGGGCGCAAAAAAGCAATTTGTATATCTTTGTTCGTCCAACCATTGTAAAACCGCATTTTATGGCAGGTAACGACGAATACACACAACTCAAACTTGATTACGCAAAATATCAAATACTGAATGCTGATGATACCGCACTAAGCAAAGACCCTATCCAGCGCTACTTCTTTGCTCCTACTGATCGCACGATTAAACAAGTTACCAGTGATTTTAAAAACGGCCGCATGCCAGTTATTGATGATTTTGCACAACGACGCACCTTGCCAAGCGAAGTACACATGAGTAAAGATCCACTCTTCAAGCCAATTGCGGAGGAATCATCGCTTGACTACGAACCAGAGGAAAGCTTTGTCAGCATGCCGCATATGAAGCCTGATGAATACGTCACACCAGGATTATTTGAAGATCTGATCAATGACGACATATTCAAAGAATTTGCAGACCACGAGGCGCAGCAGCAAGCGCCGCTTGCAGAACGCTCTACACGACTGTAGAAGCCACACACACGATGTACGACACGGCACAACACCAGTGCCACCATGTTTGTTTGTACCACCCTTGAAGCACTCATTACCACACTAACCTATGGCGGATACGCCTTAAGTCTGTGGAGTATTTTTTTGTATGGGAGCGGCGCAACACTTCCCGTAACGCCGCTGCACGCTTGTATTCCGGTAGTCGCAGCACTCATCAGCTGCGCACTTGGTTATTGTGCGCCGTTAACACTAATTATCCTAAGCAGCATACTTTTGCTCGGCATGCGCACGTCCTATCGCCGCTACCTGCTTCATGCACTTCTCTGCATGTGGTGCAGTGCCGGCAACCTCATTTTGCATACCATGCGGCATCAAAGCTATGCAGACACATACACCGGAAAGCCATGCGCTGTCACCGGCATGGTGCGCGAGCACTACTACAAAAATGCCGCTTATCCGCACGTCATGGTTATTGATGCCTCTACCATCAACAAACGCGCGGTCGCCGGCGTTATTAAAATACACAGCAAAGAGGCCCCAGAGTGCGCGATAGGTGCGCAGGTCACCCTACGCCATCTCATACTCATCTGCGCACATGCGCCGCAACACAAGGCCAGCGCACTGCGCGATGGCTGCATTGGCTCAGTTTTTTGCAAGCGCGTTTTTGCGCGTCAATCGCAACCGATGTCCTGGTATGGAAGGTGGTGCGCTTTCATGCACACCTGGCGGGCGCAGCTGTATCAGCAGATGCAAAACACACTAGACGCCATTACTGATGCGCATATTTCTGCGCTCTTTTGGGGTAACAAAACACCAAAAGAGCGCAGAAATATGCG
>Ga0214923_10000731_pt1 | contig 48756 bp, 46 predicted proteins | sample LL1510_MetaG_FD_177993 | JGI IMG/M metagenome (GOLD analysis project Ga0214923, IMG submission 177993) | Freshwater microbial communities from Lake Lanier, Atlanta, Georgia, United States - LL-1510 | ecosystem: Environmental > Aquatic > Freshwater > Lake | place: USA: Georgia | collected...
TCGATCCGGGTTTCCCCGGATACTCGCTTAGCAGGCGAGTGCTTTCAGCCACTCAGCCACCTCTCCACGGTAAAAATGCGCCCAAGAGGAGTCGAACCTCTAACCTTCAGATCCGTAGTCTGATGCTCTATCCAGTTGAGCTATGGGCGCAAAATTTTGTGGTTTTCTAAATCTTTTGATGTCAAAGTTGAGGGTAGTATATGATAGATCGCGTGTTTTGTCTCGTTTTTTCTGCGTATTTTTTAAAAAGGGTGTCATGGCCACCACGATCGAGCTCAAAGTAATCCCCCAGGCAGGCAAACAAGAAATCGCCCAGAACGCTCAGGGAGTAGTTACCTGCCGCCTAAAAAGCGCCGCTGAAGACGGGAAGGCAAACGCTGAGCTGATTAAGTTGCTCGCTAAATTGCTTCACATTCCCCAGGCAGATATCCGCATCTTGGTAGGCGCTACCAGTCGTAAAAAGACACTAGTAATCGCAAGTCTTGATAAAAAGACCGTTTTAGAGCGTTTAGGCATTCAGCAACAATTATCATTGCAAGGGTAGGAGCACGAGTTATGCCACTCTTCCGCTGGAATGGTATTGATAAGACCGGAACCTCACAGCGGGGCGTGCTGCAAGCTCTGGATGCGATGCACGCAGAAAAAGCCCTTATGCAACGTGGCATTGCACCGTTTACAGTCAAGCAGGGCTCCCCTTTGCTTGAACAACTACAAGCACGCTTTCTGCCACCCCCCTCAACCTACCACCTGCACCTTCTTTTTATGCACCTGGCAAGCTTTTTGCAGGCGGGCATTCCGCTCAAGCAAGCATTGACGAGCGCTGCAAAAACGCAGCGCAACCGCAAACTTCGTGAAGATATCAAGTCGCTAGAATTGCAGCTTGAACAGGGCATTCCATTTTATGAGGGCCTTGCGCAACTACCCTACCTGCCGGCGTACACTCAGCAACTGGTCCACGCAGCCGAGGAAATCGGTTCACTCCCCCAGACCTTAGGTCGGTTGGGCACCATGTTGCTTGCGGAGCACAAAAGAACCGAACATATGCGCACTGCAGCTACTGGACCAACCATCACCATCGGTTTCGCAGTTGTGATCAGCCTGGTTGCTTTTTCAGTCCTCCTACCGCAACTAGGAAATCTATACCGGCAGTGCAACCTGCCCTTGCCCCTACTCGTCAGCTTTTCCAGCAAGCTTGTTAGCCTGCTAACACTGCGAAGTGTGCTTGGCATGGGACTAGGCCTCAGCGTGTTGGCTGCAGGAATCAAGCATTATGCTCCACCACTGGGCATCACGCATTGGCGCCATGCGAGCACTGCCGCGGTACAGCAAGATATTATGCGTTGGGTGAGCATCATGCGAGCTTATCTGGAAAGTGGCACCCCCCTGTTGGAAGGATGCCGTCAAGCATCCACCCTTGCAAAAACAACTATCGCACGCAGGTTGCTCGATGAGTGCATCGTTGCCCTTACTCAGGGGCGCTCGCTAAGTAGCGTCTTAGAAGAGGAAGAAACAAACAACAGCAGCGCCGCGCTGGCTCTCTTAACGCCCCTCGTGCGCGCTGGAGAAGAAAGCGGCAATCTAGCGGCTATGTTAGCTCAGGCGGAAGACGAATTATCGTTGGCCCTTAGTCATCAAGCAGATCGCTTTGCTCACATTGTTGGCCCCCTGCTAACCGTGCTCGTTGGCTTATGCGTTGGGGGCCTATTGTTGATGCTTTACCTGCCAATTATGCAATTGGGATCTATCATTCGCTAAGGGGCGTCGGGAATGGAGTCTAATGCTTTCAAGAGTGCACGCTGTTTATTAGCTAGCAAACGGCTATCCTGGGGGGAGGTGCGGACAAGCTTCTTCAGGAGCTCTTTCACCCGAGGCACCGAGCCAATAAACTCCCTATCCTCCTCCACCTGCCTGAGAATGTGGTGCGGGTAACATGAACAATTCCCAAGACTTCTTTTCATCTTCCTACGGATAATACGAAATTTTTTTAGTTCCGCCGACATCCATTCGCTCTTTGAGGAACACTCGCTCCCTGCGGAGAAGGAAGAGCCGAATTCCCAGAGAGGACTGGCGTCTTCGTCTGAGTCAGACGTACTTGTTTCTGGATTGGGCAAGACCGCTAAGCTCGCAAATCGTGCGTCTAGAGCGTCACTCAGAGCATCGTCATCGCACAGCGCTTCCCAATCAGCAACTTCTGCATCCAGAGGGGCACTAGCCCCAAAGATGTTATTGGTTGGCGCCAATTCAAGGCATAGCACAAATATTTTATGCATTTTCATAATTCAACGTCCTCTTCTAAGCTGTCTACTGGAGATACGAGCAATAACAAGCGTTGGTGAATGGCCTCAGCAACGCTTTCTTGTTTCTTTGCCTGCGCAAAAAGTAGCAATTGCTCAAGCTGCTCCCGACTAAACCAAGCTCTTTGCAAAACATCATTCACAAGGCGCAGATCACCCCCTGCAATAAACCCCTTAATAAGCGCAAAGGCGCGTTCAACATTAGCACGACCTCGGCACCCCTGAATCGTCTGTGACCGCCGCCTAGCCGCTTCTGCAGGGGCAAGCAATACCTTAGGCGATCGAGTTGAACGGCCAGCCGCCTGCATCGGGCTGTTGGCAGCAAAACAAGCAACCACGAGCAGGCCGATCGCCCCCGGCATAGATAAACGAATCATAAATCCTTTCAAACCATCGATACATCAACGCCAACCGCATGCGCGTCCTCACCGAGTCCTATAGCCCGCTGCAGTCGGGCCAAAAATCATACAGTATTGGTTAAAACTAGCAACACTTTGCAGGCGCACCCGAAAAAGCGCCGCTTTTACTTGACCTCTTGCTGCGTTCTGGTAGCCTATTACCCACGTTTATCGCACGTGCCGAAGTGGCGAAACTGGCAGACGCGCGGGACTCAAAATCCCGTGGTGGCGACACCGTGTCGGTTCGATTCCGACCTTCGGCACCATTCTTTTTCAGAACGGAGAGCTCAATGACGCAGCAATCCTGTATCTTCTGCAAAATAATTTCCAAGCAAATACCGGCGACTGTCATAGCTGAAAATGACGCAGCACTAGCTATACGCGACATCTCTCCAAAGGCGCCAATCCACTATCTGCTTATCCCCAAAGTCCATGTCGATTCGGTCGCTACGCTGAACCAGACTACGGCTCCCAGCGCAAGTGCATTACTCTTGCTAGCGCAAGAAATTGCCAAGCGGGACGGGATTAGCGCTTTCAACCTCATCTCCAACAATGGCGCCGGCGCTGGGCAGAGCGTTTTTCATCTGCATTTCCATTTTTTAGCAGGCAAAAACATTTATGACGGTGGATTACAACTGTGAGCATCACCTACGCCCAGTGGAGAAAGTTTCTTATTTATGCGCTTGCCCTGCTGCTAACCGCCGGAGCCATTATCCTGGGCATTTCGCATCAAGTGCTCTCTAAACTTACCTTTGCCGGCGACCGCGTTGTGTACGGCAAAAGCCTTTCTGAGCTCACACGCCACATCAGCACTGAGCTGCTCAAGCGACCAGATTTGACACCAGTTTCGTTCCAGACAGAGGATGGCTTTACCCTCTCGGGTTACTTTATTGAGCGCAAACATGCCAAATTCAACGCCATTATTTGCCATGGCTATCGCAGCGCAAAAGAATTGATGTACGGCTATTTAGACCTCTTCCCCGACTGGAACATTTTACTGTTTGATTTCCGCGCCCATGGGGGTAGTGATGGCGCCATCACCTCACTCGGGTACCACGAATATAAAGATGTACTGGCAGCCTCTCACTACATGCGGCTGGTCGCGCGTAGGAAAAATACGCAGCAACTGCCTTTAATAGTTCTAGGATTTTCTATGGGCGGTGCGGCAACGCTAAAGGCCGCTGAGAATGACCCCAATCTGTGCGATGCGCTCATCATAGATTCGACCTATGCGCGCCTAAGCAGCACCATGCTGAAAGCTTTTTCGAGCAAATCCTATTTGCCCCTCTATCCATTCTTTCCCGTAATCCGCTGGCTATTCCATTACTACGCCGCCTGTAATATTCATGCCATGAATCCAGAAAAGAGCGTCTTGCGCATCAAAATGCCAATCCTTTTCATCCACGCTGCACGCGATAGTTATCTCTCATCAAAAAACGTACTGCGGCTATATGCAAATGCTCAGCATGAGCAATCACGTCTATGGATTGGCCCCATCTGTCGCCATGGATCGTTGCATGCTTACTTTGGCAACCGTTACCGTCACAAGGTTAACAAATTCTTGGCAAAAGCATTGCCAGCTTCCCACGAAAAATCTACCCCTTAGCCAGCAGCACATAAAAAAAGAGGCGGGAACTGTTTCCCGCCTCTTTTGATTTTCTTAGGAAGAGCGTTAATTACGCTTTGCTGTCTTCCGCTGGCATTTCAGGAGCTTGTTCTGCTGGCAGTTCAGCTGGCATTTGCTCAGCTGCAGGAGCCGCCTCACCTTCTGTTTGTGCAGCTGCAATAACGTCAGCTACGGTCAGCTCTTCTGAAGGAGCTTCATTTTCTGCTACTTGTACGTTTTCTTGTACTTGCTCAGCTTGTGCAACTTCTCTTGATGCACCTTTTTCTTCATTTCCACCACAAGCGCAAAGCAGTGTCAAAGCAGCAATACCAGCAACGTGAAGCAACGCATTTTTTTGCATGAGAACAGTCTCCAATAGGATAAAATGGTAAGAACTTGTTAAAGTTACTCGCATAATACCCCAATACCATAGAAAAATAAATTAGAAAAATCAATTTTTCAGACTGGCTTGGTTTTGCGACAAATCATGTGTTTGTAAGCACGCACGGCAGACAACATTCAAACATGGCACCACGCGGGACATCGACCAGTTTGATAGATCCATCAAGCTGCTTGAAAATTTGGTGTACTATCGCCAACCCCAGTCCCAAATTCTTCTTGCTGGTGGAAACGTGAGGCAAAAAGATGCGGTCACGCACTTCAGAGGCGATCCCAGGACCGGTGTCTTGTATACGCATTTTAAACAACTGAGCTATTGGATCATACAACAATACAATGTGCACGGCAGGAAGAGCCGTGTGAGCCTCCTGCATCGCTCGCACACTATTATCCAACAAATTAACCAAGGCCAGCTTGATTTTAGCCTTATCGGTACGAATGGGGGGAAGCTGTTGTCCGCTTACGGTAAAGGCAATATGCGGATAGCTAAGACGATAGAGCTTAAGAACCTCTTCGACGATCGTCACCAAATCTTCATCCGCAAGCTTAAGCATGGGTAAGGAAGCAAATTGTACAAAATGATTCACCAGGGTTTTTATGGTCGTCACCTGATCGATAATGGTCGCCGTACAATCTTCAAAGACTGGATCATTGCCAAGCCGCTCTGCAAATTTACGCTGCAACCGCTCCGTAGCAAGCTGAATCGGTGTAAGCGGATTTTTAATCTCGTGCGCCATCTGCTTGGCAGCTTCCTGCCACGTTTTTAGCTTTTGCTCTTGCTCCAAGCGCTCTTGAGCGCCAACCAGTGCCTGCGTCATTTGATTAAACGCCGTAGCAAGCCCTTCCAAATCGCTCTTGGGCAGAACGGGAACGCGAACTGTTAAATCACCAGCCTTGATGCGCTCTGTCGCCTGCATGAGCTGGGCGAGCGGTTTAGTAATGCCCCGCGCCAAGTAAAAAGCTGCCCACAGCGATAGGAAAACAATGAACAAAACGAGCAATGCAAAAGAAAATAAATAAGAAAGAATTACCGAACCACGCAACAGCTTGAGCATGCGATAATCATACAAAGCATTTTCCGAAGCAATCAGTGCCTGCCTGATGCGCAGGGGATAACGATGGACAAGCACAATCCAGCCCTCGGGCGTACTGCGCGTCCAATATAGTGAACCAAAAAAATCGAATGCATACCCAGCTTTGTATCGCTCCAACAGCGTCAAAAACCGCTTGCGCAAGCTCTTGGTCGAGCGATCATTGAGTTCGCGAAAAATGCGCCATTTTGCCACTTCAGGCATCAACCAGCGTTGGTCATGCACATCTTTCACCAGATAAACGCTGATCCCACCTTTGCGCGCCTCTTCCTGCCACTCCGGTCGCTTAGCGGCAATATGCTCTCCCAAGACGGCCAGGGATAAACGCTGTGGCTCGGTGTGGTACGTATGGAGCACCTGAGCATTAACAAACACACTGTCAAGCCGCACCTGGAACCACTGGTTGATACTCTTAATGATTACCGTGCCAGCCATGCCCATAATGAAAGTGGCCGGCAAAACAGAAAAAAGCATAAAACAGAGCACCAGATTGCGCGTGAAGGTACTGCCCGGCACCCCACGGCGACGCTCCATAAAAAGTTTGATGCTGTGCCGCACAATCAGGTACAAGAGGAAGCAGGTGAGCAGAATGTGGGTGTTAATCAGCAGGAATAGAAACACCCGATTGATTCCCCCACCGATCAGATAATGCTTTTTTTGAACAAAAAGTTCCATCCAGGACGCCCCTGCTATGACCAGGGCTGCCGAAACTATCCAGACAGAGCGTTTGACGTTTTTTTTCATCCCATCAGTTTGCAGCATTTCCGGCACTTGTCAATAATTCAAACTGAAATTAAAAATGACCAAAACACCTTATAGGCGCTACCTTTCAGGGGGGCCTTTGCACCCAGCCAGCAACTCTGCTAGAGTGGATCATGCTTTAGATTTTATGTCGTTAGGGATAAAGCATTTTATACAGCATCCTTGGGAGGGGCTTTTCAATGGTACGCAGATTACTCTTGCTCTGCAGCATGCTTTGCAGCTGCATCTATGCACAACAAAAAGAAACATTAGAGACCGCGCATAAAGCGTTGGAAAAACTCGCGCAGGCCGAGTTACAACGACTAGCGCAGCAGTCTTCAGAAGAGAATGCAGCAACTACTCTGCTGGCTGATCAGGATATACGCGACCATGTCTTGCAAACGCTTGCGGCACTTCCATACGATACTGCTGAAAAAGTAGAAATCCCTGTTAACAATTATGTTCTGGAGTTGAACTGGGGCTTTGGTAATTCTGGCGACTGGCTGTTGCCGTTACCAGCAATGAATTTCCAAATCAAAGATGCCCCCGTCAACGCAGATCCTTCCGTCCAGGGTTTGGCCTTCCTGCTAGCGCGCAAAAATTTGCTTGATAAAGCAAACGAGCGTGTTGGGCTACGCAAGATAATCGAGACTGCAAGCAAGAATCCTGTGCTCTTGTTTGGCCTCAAAACAATCCTTTTGGTGAAGGATTACAAAAATCAACCTGAGACCATGCGTCAAGAACTTGCCCGCCTTATCATGCGGTTGAGCTTAACCAAATTGCCTGAAGCAGTTGCAAAGACCACGCGCCTGACAGCTCTGCTCCCCACATCGGTTCTAACATTACTCAACGCACATATCCCAGAAGCTGGACAATTCATTGATGCGGCATGGCAAGCAATTATTCAGCCAGAAGACACCGCACCTGAAATGCTTTGCAGCTACCAATGTCTGGTTGTTAAGTTTGAAGACACAGCACGCTTGATCGCCAAAGCATGCGAAGCCTACAACAATTCATCATCACTCGTTGATGATGTTGCCGCCTCGCTTGCGAGCAGAGGCTTTACCAAGGTAAGCATGACTGAGGTTCTTACAGCGGACGAAAAGACTCCAGCAGTATTACATCACATCTTCGCCGCTCAAACGCATACGCCGGCTTCCCTACAAAGCCTGCCAGAGGAAGTTCAAAGCGCTTTCAAAACAGCATCTTTACAAAAAATTATACAAGTGAACACTGCGCAAAAGGGTATCTGGTTCATCTACAAATCAGAGAGCCTAACTGCCAGCGACACTGCCTATGCGCTAGCAATGGCTTTGGTAAGCACCGGACGCCGTGTTGTTAAAGACCGCCAGGCTTATTTCGCCCAACATCCAACCGATGCTCACGCACGCAAACATGCAAGAACCGCCCAAATCAAGCAAAAGAAGCACATCGAAGCATTTGTTGCAACCCCGCTTGGCAAAAGCTTTGATGAAACGCTGCACGCACGCATAACAGCTACACGCAAGCGCCTGGCCTACAGCATGCCGGCTCATGATGATGTTACTATTCCTGCAGCTGTGCATGAAAAAATGAACCAATTGATTACGCTTAAAGAACAAGCTGCTAGCTTTGCAAAGTTAGAGGTAGCAGTTCCTGAAGAAGTGCAGGCCGCAATTGCATCTTTACAAAAAGAAATCATCGCTCAGGGCGGCATCGTTCCTACCGAACAAGCTGTTGTTATTAATCACCGCGCCATCCTCCAAGCGCTGACAAGAGAATATGAAGCAGCTGCGCACGACCTGGCAGAAGAGCTAGACGCGCAAAAAAGCGCAATCGAAGAGCGTCTGGAAGGCACTCGCGACCACATTGACGCCGTCAGCAAACGTGCTGCTTGTGATCTGGCACAGATCCCTGCACGCTCTTACTTGGCATGGCTGCAAGCACAAGCTTCTCGCCTGCAAGAACGCATGCAGCAGCTTGAGCGCCTCAGAACACTCCGCTTGTGGCATGCCCGCGGCGTGCTGGATCACACGCAAGAGGCCGCCTTGGCTGAAATGAGTGCCCTAGAAATGACGGTGGGCTACTTGCTAGCTGCACGCACCGTCGAAGAATTTATTTCCTACTTGCTGCGGGAAGACGGCACGCTTGATGATCTCAAGCACGAGCTCTTTATGCAGCCAGGAGCAACCTACGCAAAACTACGCAATGAGCTGGCAGACCGTTTGGCACAAATCATTAAGCAATCACCTCACATACAAGAAAACTTGGACATTTATCGCTACATGATTGCACTGTGCGTGCCAAGTTGCCTACCAACCTTTGATCAACTGATTGCTCTGCAAGCAACTGTCCTATAAGCGCCGCATCTGGGGGAAACATGAAGAAAAGCTTATGGGGCATTAGCCTTGCAACAACCATTGCTTGCTTGAGTGCTGCAACACACCCTTCGCTTGCACACCAGGACGCAGCACCAGCCAGCACCTTTGGCCTCGGGCGCGAACTACACCAACTACAACAGGATTTTGACAGCTTAGATAAGACGTGCTTCACGCCGTTCACGCTCGAGCAACCAAAGGAGAATGAGCGCCAAGCGCTTGTTCGTCTATGGGGCATGATGAGAAAGCAGGCCGAGCAACTTTCAAATGAAGCCGACCGCTTGTCGGGCCAGGAACGCATTGACAAAATTAATGCCGCTTGTGCCATCAAAGAACTCATGCTGTCGTTCTTGCAAGCGTGCAATGACTGCTATCTGCGCACGCTCATCCTTTGCAAAGACACGACACAGACCATGCATGCAGTAGTTACCAGCCACATTAGCACGCCTGAGCACCAGACTATGCTGCTTGCCATTTTCAAGCAATTAGCTTTTGCTACCGGCGTTGCCTTCCAAACGCTTTGCAATGGTCACAACACCCCAGACCAAGTTGATCTTGGCAACCCAGGACAGCTCGTATTGGGCGCCTACAAAAGGTGCACGCGCACCGGCCGTTCCTGGCTGAATATCTCTGAGCAACGCAGGGTTGAACGAATCTTATTAAGCAGCGCCTGGTCAAAGTACACGGCCATCTTTCGCACATGGACTGAGTGCATTAAGCAGTACGCAAACCTTATACAAATAACACCCAAGGATCTGAGCAAACAAACGGTCATCCTTGAGCCAGTAGAAGAGTTGGTAGCACAAGGAATTAATCTGATTGAAGCTGCCCAGAGAAAACCTGATTGCGGCCCCGAAGCGCAACGAATCCTTAGTTATGCCGATAATTGGCTCAACAGGATTGAAAAAGAGCTTGGAACAATAAGAACATACATGTCCTTCAAAACACCTATGCTGTATGAACTTTATGCCATTCACCAAGCGCTTATTGCATCCCCCGAATTTCACGCCGTGAAAACAGGCAAACTTTCCACTTATGAACGCTTGGCCCAATGGATTGGGCGACATACGGACTATGAAACATTTAAAGCACAAGCGCGCAGCTTAACTGAAGAATACGAGCGTCTGGCAAGCGTCTTCTTCCAGCAGCAACCGAACAATGGGGCATACCTGGCCCATGTTCACCTGACCATGCAATCGCTGCAAACATTGGTACGCGCCCAGCGCTCTGGCATGCTGCTGCGCTTGTGCTTGAAAGAATCAGCTATTGTCAGCGTAGTGGACGGTATGAGCACCGTGCTGCATGCCTTTGCGCACTGGAATGACCAACAGCGCCAGCAAGCAGAATCGCTGATTGCATGGCTCTTGCCAGCCAAGCTACAACAAAACAGCTTTGTTAGAAGAATCATGCAAAGAGGCACCTCACTGGAACAAGCAGTCTGGGCCGCCTTAGTACCAGCAGCTTTTGGCTGGGCAGCACACCTGATTGAACGCCCTCAGACTGAAGCATCGCCGATACCCACAACACCAGCCCAGGAGCTGGCTGAGCTGGCGCGAAACAACCCCGAGGTCTTCAAGGCGCTCCTGGCAAAAGACCCAGAAATTATCACGCTGCTAGCCGCACGTTATCGCGTGCCAGGCGAGCAGGTGGGTGCCTAACGACATACGCAAGGTGGTAAAGCACATCAGCCATGGTATACTTAAATCTCTTTTTGAAAACAATCTGTATTTTTAAAGGGATACACGTTCCATGCTTTACCACCTCGCGTTGCACCTGCAACAGCAGTGCTACCTGCTAAATATCTTCCGCTACATCAGCGTTCGCGCGATGGGAGCATTGCTCACCGCCCTCTTTACAGCATTCTTGCTAGGGCGCCCCTTTATTTCTTTTTGCCAAAGAAAGTTCCGGAGCAAAGTGCGCGAATGGACGCCTGATTCTCATCAGCAAAAAAATAATACCCCCACCATGGGCGGGTTATTTATCCTGCTTGTTTGCCTGATCGCTAACCTTCTCTGGTGCAACTGGACTGATCCGCGCATCTGGCTTATGTGGCTGTGCCTCATCAGCTTTAGTGCCCTTGGCTTTGTGGACGATTGGTGCAAAATTTTTCACCGGAAAGGCCTCTACGCACGCTCAAAATTTTTCCTCCAAATTGCGCTTGCAACTAGCATCGCCAGCCTCTGGTACGTCCTAATCAAGCCCGAAACCGCTCTTTGTCTCCCCTTCTTTAAAAACTGCCACCCTACGCTGGGGCTTCTGCTTATCCCGTGGGCAGCGTTTATTATGATAGCGGTAAGCAATGCCGTAAACTTAACCGATGGCCTTGATGGCCTTGCTACTGGCCCCCTCATCTGTAATTTTGCCACATTTAGCATTATCGCCTACTTGGCAGGACATGCTAAGTTTGCCACCTACCTGTTCATCCCCTCCACAGGCACAGGAGAGTTAGCGGTGATAGGAGCAGCGTTGATTGGCGCTCTGCTTGGTTTTTTATGGTACAATGCCCACCCAGCGCAGATTTTTATGGGCGATGTTGGTTCCTTACCCCTAGGCGCCTGCCTTGCCTTGATGGCCCTCATGGCCCGGCAAGAATTCTTGCTCCTGCTCTCTGGGGGCATTTTCGTAATGGAAACGGCCTCAGTAATTTTACAAGTGGCCTCATTCAAGCTCTTGGGCAAGCGTATCTTTCGCATGGCCCCAGTTCATCACCATTTTGAGCTGCTTGGCTGGCAAGAGACAAAGATCGTTATTCGCTTTTGGATCATTTCACTCGTGCTTGCTCTCTGCACCCTGCTGACGCTGAAATTGCGCTAAGCGACTTCACGTCGCCTCTAGGCAAACAGCTAAAACCTGCTAGGATAGCTTAGGATTTTTACCTGAAGCGAAATAACATGCTTACTACCATAAAAACTATTGAATCTGATTTGCACGCACAGCTTGCACAGGCTTCATCGCTCAAGGATGTGGAAGATATCCGTGTCAGCTTTCTGGGCAAAAAAGGCTCTGTCACACAGCTCCTGGGCCAGATGAAAGATCTTCCTCTGGACGAAAAGAAGAATGTCGGCCCACAACTGCAAGCGTTTCGCCTAGCTGCCGAAGAGGCAATCGAAGCACGCAAAACAGCTTTGCAACAAGCTATCGCTGCCCAAGAGCTACAAAAGGCCCAGTCTTTTGACGTAACCATGGAGCTTTCAAAAGCCCAACAGGGCCATTTGCATCCCTACACCCAATTCGTGGAAGAAATACAACGTATCTTCCTTTCGATGGGGTACGAAATTTGGGACGGGCCGGAGCTTGAAACTGACTTTCATAATTTTGGTGCTCTGAACATTCCCGCCGACCACCCAGCACGCGACATGTACGATACGTTTTGGACAACAGCTGCAGGCCAACTCCTACGCACCCACACCTCCACTGTTCAAGTGCGCACCATGCAGGGACGCAAACCACCCCTTGCCGGTGTCGCGCCAGGCAGAGTGTATCGACACGAAGCGGTAGATGCATCGCACGACTTTATGTTCATGCAATGCGAGGGGTTATTTGTCGACAAAAATGTCACCGTAGCCCATTTGTTCGCTACAGCGGAAACATTTCTTAAGGCGTTGTTTGAAAAAGACTCGCTCGATATTCGTATCCGCCCAGGCTTCTTTCCGTTTGTTGAACCTGGCTTTGAAATTGATATGCGTTGCGTCTTTTGCAAGAGTGGTTGTTCAGTCTGCAAGCGTTCTACCTGGATTGAAGTCTTTCCAGGTGGAATGGTGCATCCCAACGTGCTTAGGGCATGCGGTATTGACCCAGAAGTGTATAGCGGCTTTGCATTCGGCTTTGGCCTAACCCGCCTAGCGATGCTCAAGTACGGCATTGATGATATTAGACTTTTATACGGTGGAAGGTTAAAGTTCTTAGAGCAATTCTAACGCGTCGCTCTATCGCTCAGAAAAATGGCAAAAGGAGAGAGTATGATAACAAAGGCCATTATTCCGGCAGGCGGCTTAGGTACACGGTTTTTACCGGCAACGAAAACGACACCCAAGGAAATGTTGCCTTTGCTCGAAAAGCCAGCCATCCAGTACATTGTGGAAGAAGGCATTAAATCAAGCCTGAAGACGTTTATTGTCATCACAGGCAAAAACAAAAGTGCAATCGAAGATCACTTTGACCCTTACCCTGAACTTGACCAATTTTTGGCTGCTCGCAAAAAAGAAGAGCTGATGGAAGGGGTGAATAAAATCATCCACGCTTCTAACTTTATTTACTTGCGCCAAAAAGAACCCCTAGGGCTTGGCCATGCGGTGTGGTGCGCGCGCCACGTCATCGGTAAGGAGCATGTCGCGGTCTTTCTACCCGACGACATTATCACCAACACTGCAACTCCCTGTATGGCACAGCTGATGCAGATTGCCATGCAAGAAAAATGCAATGTGGTTGCCGTGCAAGAAGTACCTATGAATGACGTAGGGGCCTATGGCATTATCGGGGTGCGCAAACAATTCTCTCCAAATCTTTTCCAAGTGAAAGAACTGGTAGAAAAACCTCGCCCTGTGGACGCACCATCAAACCTTGCCATCATTGGTCGGTATGTTCTTTCACCAAACATTTTCAATGCGCTTGATGAGCTGCACGCAGGCATTAACGGCGAAATTCAACTCACTGACGCTATCCAAAATTTGCTTCTTTCCGGCGAGAAAGTCTTTGCTTACAAAGTGCAAGGCACACGCTACGATGTCGGCAATCCCATGGGTTTGCTGAAAGCAAACATTGATATGGCACTGCGCCATCCAAAGTACGCCCAACAGATGCTTGATTACCTAAGCTCAGTTGACCGAGAGATGGTTGTCATGCAGGGCAAAGCACAAAGCCTTGCAAAACTCAAGCCAGGCGGCGCCATAGCGCTTTAATTCATTCAGATTCTGTAGCCATGCGGCTCCCACGCTCCACCCGGAGCTGGGGCCGCATTTTTGTTGCAACGCGCCAACAAATAAAAAAGGGCCGCCCTTGTGAGCAGCCCTTTTTTATTTTAACAAGAGGAGGTTATGACGTTAAAACTTTTTAATACCACGCAGTGACCAGTATTCGCTCACCAGACCAGTAGAACCAGCAACCACCACCAAGCCATCACGCTCATCTACCAGGCTCTTTGCCTGCGCCAGCGCATCGCTAAGCGAAGTACATGCCTTTGCTTTCACGTTGAGCTCTTTTGCCATCATGGCAAGGTCTTGCACGTCGTGGCATACCATATCGCCTGAGAGCGGCACAAACAAGATCTGGCCGCTTACTTTTTTCAGCAAGTACCGTACCAGCTTGATCGCTTCCATGGCATTGACTGCTTTAGGCAAGCCAAGGACCAATACCAATCCTTTAACCGTTTTTTGATAGTGCAACAAGCGCACGCCCAAAAAGAGGTTAGTTAGTGCATCTAAATTGCTTGCATTGTCAAGCAACATGCATGGATTTTCCTTATCCAGGTACTCGAAGCGACCGTGCAACAGATCAAAATGTTCTGTCCAGAAATTCTTCAAGGTCTTTACCGGGTTGAGCTCTGCTTGACGCTTTGCTTCCAGGGTTGGACGTCCACGCTGCCCCTTTTGCGTTGCAAGCAAATTACCACGCAGGAACGGTGAGAACTTACCTTTGATGTCTTCGACATAAATTTGCGCTATACGCTCGCCCAGCGAAGCCACGCGGCCATAAAGCTGCTCATACATATAAGGCAGGCTTGCCAGCTTACGAATTGGCATTGCCCACTTCACGTGATGCTCATCGCACCATGTTTTCATTTTCTGCAAACGAATCTTGCTTTGTTCTGCTGAAATGAACCAGCAGCCCGGCTTTGCAATTTCCATCATTTCGAAAGCAACTAAGTCCAAATCGGTACCCAATTGGCCACGGCTGTCTTCAGCAACCCGCGTGATACCCGCAAGTTTGGCATTGAAATAGGCTGCTGCATCAAGTTTGCCGCCGTATGCAACTTCAACAATAACTACATCGCTGTTTTCTTGTTTAGCATGCAGCATGCCCATCATTAACATGAGTTCATGAGCAGTAGCTTTGATATTGTTAACCTCAGCAGCGGTGATAACTTCATTCATCAGATCGGTGAACGACTTGTTGCTGATCGCCTCAAGGCGAGCGTGCACGCGTTCATTGTAGGTCAAAAGGTGGCTCGAATAGATTGTAGCAACGCTAAACCCTTCTTCCTTGAGAAGTTTGGCTGCAAAATGCACCGTTGTGCTCTTGCCGTTGGTACCACCAACTAAAATAATGTCGCGGTGTGCAGAAGGCATGCCAAGCGCTTGGTCAAGTTCTTTCATGCGACGCACGCAAGCTTCACCATACTCATACGCTTTTTGTGCATCCAAATAATCTACTATTTCATTGTAGGTTTTGCTCTTACCAAGACCTACCTCTTTTTTACGTACCTGCTCAACGGTTATCATGACATGCGCCCTTCCACATCACGCACCCAAGCACGCGACATGTTAATACAGTTAGGATTTTGTATAAAATTTTGTATGCTTAGCTTTGTCCAATGTACAATTATCTTAAGCAACTGAACCAGATTACGAGAAGTGACTTATGTTGTCAAACAGGCACTAATCGTAACCCTCGGAAAAAAATAAATTACAAAATGATTACAAGAAGAAACCCTTATTGACAGGCTGTATCGAAAAACTGCTCTACACCCTCCCAGGGGGCGCTTCTTAAGGAGTCTTGCATGTCTTACCAAGCCGCTTGGTCTTTGATCACATCTGCACAGAAAATCACCTTACTCACCCATCACAAGCCCGATGCAGACGGCGTTTCAGCCTGCACAGCACTTGACTTGGTACTGCGCAAGCTGGGAAAAACTACGGAAGCTATATATCCAAGCAAATTAGATACCCCTCTCAAGCGCCAGCCAGCCCTTGTCCACATCCAAAAGCACGACCAGATGCCTGATTTGCTTATTGCATGCGACACAGCAAACTACGAGCGCTTGTATTATCCTGAAGCCTTCAGGGCGCTACCGCTCATCAATATCGACCACCACATCAGCAATTCCATCACCGGCACGGTCAACATAGTAAACGGACAGGCTGCTAGCACCTGCGAAGAGGTATACCACTTGCTTATGACCTGCTGTCCCGAACTGGTGGATGCACAGATTGCAGAATGCCTACTGTTTGGCATCCTATACGACACACAAGTCTTTCGCACGCAATCAACCACACCGCGCACGCTTGCTGCCGCCCAGGCGTGTCTTGCCTACGGCAGCAACATTGCACACCTCGCGCGTGAGCTCTTTGCCCTCAAACAAGTAAGCATATTGCCGCTGTGGGGGGATGTGTTACAAAGCGTATCCATCGATGAAACAAAAAAAACTGTGTGGGCTGTGGTTAAACAATGTGACCTTCAGCGCAGGAACCTGCAGACGGACGCCTTAGAAGGCATTGTTAACTTGCTGGCCGAGCTCAATCCCTTGGATGTATCGATCTTGTGCTACGAAGCCGAAGACGGTAGCACCAAGCTCTCTTTTAGGTCAAAAGAGCGTGATGTAAACGCCTTGGCAAAGACCTTTGGGGGCGGTGGCCACCGCTGCGCTGCCGGCGCCTCGGTAAAGGCGCCAATTGATGAGGTAGTGAAACGCGTGGTAGCGGCGCTGTGAAAAGTACACCACGCTCAAACCCCGTTATCAATGCTATCAAAACACGCTCGCCCTGACCCTTCGACAAGCTCAGGGCGAGCGTTACTAGGAACAAACAGGCGCAAAACACTAAACAATTTTACGTGCCGCTGGCGATAAACGCCTGACAATCTAGCGCCGCCATGCAGCCAACACCGGCCGAGGTAATAGCCTGGCGGTAGCGAAAGTCTGACACGTCACCTGCAGCAAACACCCCTGGCACACTGGTTCTTGTGTGGCCGGTAACCGTCAGGTATCCATAGGCATCCATCGCTAATTGGCCCTTAAATAATCCCGTGTTCGGGTTGAAGCCAATTGCAATAAACACCCCTTGCGTAGGCACCTCGCGCCGCTCTTTGGTTTTTTGGTTTTCTATAACCACGCTTGTCACGCGGGCGGCATCCCCACGGACTTCTACCACTGTGCTGTTATAGATAAAAGAGGCCTTGGGGTGCGCCAGGACTTTGTCTTTGATAGGATCATTTGCCGTCAGAGCGTCCAGAATGTGCACTACGGTAACTGATTTTGCAAAGTGTAGCAGGTGCTCAGCTTCAGTGACCGCTGTGTTGCCACCACCCACAATTACAATGTCTTTACCTTCAAAAAATGGTCCGTCGCATGTTGCACAGGTAGATACGCCTTTTGCCCAGTACTCTTGCTCTCCTGGACAGCCAAGACGCTTGCTCGTGGCACCAGTGCCCACAACCACCGTTTGGGCTTTCACTTCCCGACCACCATCGGTTTTAATCGTGAACGGCCGTTTGCTAAAATCAACCTCAACCACACTCTCCATAACCAGCTGCGCACCACACGCCTCAGCATGAGCACGCATGTTAATCATCAAGTCGGGGCCCGGGATGGAAACGTTACCTGGCCAGTTTTCAACATTGGTTGTGGTCATCAGTTGGCCACCTGGCTGCGTGCCTTCAAAAACAATAGTGCTTAATTTCGCGCGCGAAGCGTAGATAGCGGCCGTCAGTCCCGCCGGTCCTGAACCAATGACTACAAGCTGGTATTCCATGAAAAGCCCTTTTTTAAAGCAAGACAAAAATCAAGCTCCATTTTATACTACACTCACCGTCTGGCAACGACTCAATTACCTCATGCCCCAAGGAGTACCCATGGTTCTTATCGGCCAACAAGCCCCCGCTTTTTCGTGTGAAGCAGTCATCGATGGCACTATTAAGCGCGTATCGCTCGCTGACTTTGCCGATCAGTACAAACTACTGTTTTTCTATCCACTCAACTTTACCTTTGTTTGCCCTACGGAGCTGCACGCTATGCAGGAGCACCTTGCAGACTTCAACGCTCGCAACACCCAAGTGCTTGCTGTTTCCGTCGACTCAGTCTACAGCCACCTCTCCTGGTTAAACACACCCAAACAGCAAGGGGGCATCCAGGGCGTTACATTCCCCCTACTTTCTGATTTGAACAAAACCGTCGCCCGCGAGTATGGCGTACTCAACGATCAGGCTGGCGTTGCCTTGCGCGGCGTGTTCTTGCTGGACAAAACAAATACAGTCCAACACGCCTCCATCAATAACCTAGCCCTAGGCAGGAATATGAGCGAATTGGTACGTCTGGTGGATGCGCTCAAGCACGTTGAATCCTACGGAGAAGTATGTCCTGCAAACTGGCAAGCCGGCAAGAAGGGCATGAAGGCAACCGCAGAAGGCGTACGCGCTTATTTCTCTGCTGCATAAGGGCGAGCGTGGATGGTAAAAACAGCGGTTTTTGCACCCCTCTTGCATCCGAAAGCACCCAAAGAGCGTCCCGGCCTAAATAATGCTACCTGCAAATATGAGCAGAAACCGCTCATTTTAAGCACTTTTATAGCCCTACCTACACAAAACCTATATCCCTGCTAGGTTAGTACATCCTTTTTAGACGCAATATAGGGTTGGGTGGGGCTTTCCATGTATTGGTATGTAATTCTTATTACCTGTCTGCAAGCAACAGCTTGTGCGATAACCGAGGTGCCTGAAGACATCAGGGCCTTGGTAGATCACTACGCCTCGCCCGAGGTGTGCGACGCTTTTGTAGCACGCGGAGAAAAACTTGCGCAGGAGTACAACAACCCTGCTGTCATCGATCGGTACGTGCACGCAGATCAGCACCGCCGTCAAGAATACCTAGCATGGTACAATTCACCCCTGTGGGGCGCCGACAACCCAGGTGGCAGGACACCATGCAAAGGGGATCTGGCCTTTACGCTTGCAGCCGCAACTGCGTGGAGTGGTGAAATCATGTTCCACCGGCATCTGCATGCTTTTTTCACGCGGACCTACGCAGAAGCGCTTACTGAAAACACTGACGCTAGCTCATTTCGGACTTACAAAAGCAGAAAGCACTGGCCGCAACTCGTTTTTATAGCCGCAGGCTATGCGCTCGCAAGCCTTGCTGTGAGCCAGGCGACAACATATTTTTATCTGGACGCATGGATGCTGCAAGAAGAACGAACCTGGGGAAATGGGGTTTTGCACATGCTGCCAACAGAAGTGCGACAGTACATGGTTGCAGCTGTTACGCCGCAACGCTGGTTTGAAACGTTTGCCAGTGTGCTTAACTTTTTTGGCTGCATGCCAGCGTGGGGCCATGGCACTACCATGAGTCTTGCAAAAACACTGACAGCGAATTTGCTCAGCATCGTGTACTACGAAGACACGTATGTCGCATCTGCCTGGAGCAAACAGCGTCAGTACCTTGCCGATGCCGAGGAAGCCGAGCGCATGGCCATCCTTGCAACCCCAGAAAGTCGCCAGGCATTTGCGCAATATGCTAGCGCCGTCCCACTCACCCTTTGGCTTGAAACAAAGCTATGGGTAGGGGGCGCCACACATACAGCCATCAATGCCCTGATCAGCGCTATCGGCCTTTTTAACGTGTACCATAAGCTCAAAACCGCTTACGAAAGAACACAGCAATGTCAGCAAGAACCATCATCCGCCTCTGTGCCTGCATAATCGCCTTTCTGCAGCTGCACGCAGGAGACGTGCAGATCGCCGGCTTTCAGGTGTCGCCCGATTTCATCCAAGACGCACTGAAGGGTATAGAAGAGTTTAATAAAGAATTTACCCTGAACATCGACTGGCAAATGAGCGGGGAAAGAAAAAACATCCAGAAGGCCGAAGAAGATCTGCGTGCGTTAGCCGCCCGATACGAGCGCGGCCAAATCGGCAAAGTCGCCTTTGAAACGGAAGAGAAGATTATCCGGCAGCGCATTGCACGCGCAGAAGCCAAACTGGCAGACATAGAAAAAGCACGCCAAGAAATCGCTACGGCAGCTGTTGATTTGACTAAAGCAGCCGTCAGCACCGTGCTTGAAATTGACAAGCAAGAGCGCGCCGCACGCAATGAGCGCTACACTGCTGCAGCAGCCGCCGCCGCTCAGCAGGACCTTGCCAACAAAGGTGCATTGGAGCGCTTGCAGTACCTAACGCAACCCGAGGTGGCCAAAGTGGTTGTAACCTATGGCACCCTGGCAGCGCTTGGCGCTTCGGCCGCTTACTACGCGGCAAAAGTGACAGCTCGTTACGTCGAACATAAAATAGACAAAATTCCTGATCTGGCGCGTGAAACATCCCGCGTCAGCCTGCTTGACCGTGCAAAAAACCGCTTGCGTGCGTGGTGGGAGGGCGAACAGCCTCCTGCTCAGTTAAACGAATGTTTTATTTTCTCCCCTGACACCGCCCAACAGTTGGAACCTATTGCAACGCGTACCGGCCTTGCCCGCGAACGTTGCCTGCCGTTTACCGGTGCCTTACTGCTCCATGGCGAACCCGGGACGGGAAAAACCGCGTTTGCTCGCTGGCTAGCACAAACATCGGGGATGGATTATGTCATTATGTCTGGCTCTGAGATTATCAACCACCCAAACAATGTGATGGCGCTGCGTGAAGCAGTCCTGTTTGCAGCAAACAATCCAAAGGGAACGATTGTTTTCATCGACGAGGTTGACGCGATTGGCTTTGACCGAGCACGCAACCAGGATCGCAAAGTGGTCATTATCTTGGAAGAACTACTGGTTCTCATGAGCGACCCGCAAGTACAAGCATCATGCAAGTTTATTATCGCTACCAACAAGCCCCATGACCTGGATCCAGCACTCATCAGCCGCTCTGAAGATAAGATTTATGTAGGTCTGCCAGGACAAGTGGAACGAGAAAAGATGCTCAAACTTTTCTTGAACAAATACGTCATTGGCAGCAAGCACCTGGTTAAAGACCAGGGAAAGAGCATGGAAGTTATCCTTTCTTGTGCGTCCGATGTAACCGACCAGGTCATCGCTGCACTGGCACAAAAAACGGCGGGCCTTGCTGGCAGAACGCTTGAGCAAATTGCGCGCAAGTGGCAAACAGAAGCGCTTTTTGGCACGTATGTGTTGCATGCAGCAACCATGCATACCGTGGTCGACAAGGTGCTCAAAGAACAGTCACAGCTAGCGCTCACCCGCTAAAGGGCTGAGCAGCACCTCTCAAATCACACGGCCCCCAGGAATCCCCCCTGGGGGCTTTTTCATTGCTACAGAAATGCATAGCCAGGATGAGCAACGATTGCTAAAATGACCGACGCATTTAACGAAAGGCTCATGCATGCTCAAGCATATTTATTCCTTAGCGGTTATAGGATTGCTACTCTCTGGCCACCATCTATCTGCAGCAGCTCGTTTGAGCAACCTAGCCAAACGTGCCTTGCAAACACCCCGTGCCAAACCAACATTGCCCGCTCGTCCCTTTGCTACCCGTGGTTTTGCAGATAATTATTTCACGCGCAATCCCCATTTTGCTCAGCCCATCCAACGAGGCTATGCGCGCCTAGAAAATACTGCTTTACATGATGCCATTACCGCCGGCAAGATTGCAGAAGCCAAAGCATTAATTGACGCCGTTAGCACTGAAGACATTAACGTTCACAACCTTGATGCATGGACCCCGCTGCATCTTGCCACCCTTGCCAACCAAGTAGAAACGGTTGCTGCCCTGCTGGCAAAAGGAGCACATGTCGACGCACAAAACAGCCATGGCAAAACAGCCCTGCACCTTGCTGCAGCCGATGACAACTGCGCTATAGCGAGCTTGCTGATTACCTATGGACCAAATCTGGATGCAGTTGATGACACCGGAATGACACCGCTGCATGAGGCCGCCAGAAAGAATAATCACAAGATCATCGATCTTCTGGCAGAAGCCGGTGCTCAAATCGATCTCCTACCTCACAAGACAAGTGTGACACCATTACACCTGGCAGTGATGTGCAACCATACTGCCGCCTTTTATGCGCTGGCAGAAGCAGGTGCGCATCTAGAGCCAGTAGAAATGCAGGCTAGCTCAACGCCCCTGCATGCGGCAGCTTTTCATGAAAACGCACAAATCGTCGGTTATCTAATTCAGCACCATGTAAACCTGAATGCACGCGATGCAAACGGTAAAACCCCCCTTCATTGTGCGGTCCAGGGCCGCGCCCTAGGTGTCATTCGTCAGCTTCTTGCAGCGGGGGCTGATTTGCATGCCTTGGATGAAGATAAAAAGACACCTGCAGACTATGCGTACGATGAGGTTATAGATTTTTTGAAGCAGTACCTTGATACACCTGCTGTGTGATACGGCGCTTAAAAAACAAGAAGGAAAAACACTATGCAAAAACAACTTACTCTTTTACTAGTTGCCGCAGCCCTACTTTCATCCCCACCAGTTGATGCTGCAAGCAGAGTAGCACGACGCGCCGCCACTGGCCTACGCTCAATTGCACGACCTAGCTCATCTCAACTCACTATGTTCCAACAGCGCATACCCCTATTTCGAGCAGCATCCAGCAGACATTTTTCTGCTTCAACTCTTGACGCAACATTGCTTGAAGTTGCAGATAATTGCTCAAAGGCAGCGGTCCGTTGCTCCAATTATCCAATACATGCAGCAATTATTGAAAACAATATTGATGCCATAAAAACGCTGGTAGCGTCTGGTGATTCTTCAATAAACGCTCTAAACCATTACGGCTTTGCACCGCTTCATTTGGCTGCTTTTTTGAATAATCCTAAGGCTCTGGAAACGCTACTTGCCGCAGGCGCTTATGTCGATATAATCGGTGGAACTGAGATCGTTATAGGCAGTAATATGACGCCACTCATGACGGCAATTCAAAGAGATGCCGCCTCTGCAGCGTACGTGCTCATTCGGCACCACGCGCAGATTAATGCAGTTGATAGCAACGGCTTGACGCCTCTGCACTATGCAGTTTTCTCCAAAAACCCCGAACTAACAAACGCTCTCATCAACCATAAGGCCCACCTGGATGTTCGCTCTTATGATTTAGGTATGACTCCTCTTCATTATGCTATACCCTTTCTTGAAGGTGATGATATAACCAACGCTACAGAGGTAGTGTTTTCCCTCGTGCAAGCAGGTGCTGATGTAAATGTGCTTGATAGATTCCGCCTGACAGCTCTTGATATGGCAAAGGATTTCGCAGAAGGGCATCCTGAAATGGTTGAAATCGTTGATATACTCGAACGATCTGGTGCAAAAACTGGCAAAGAAATACTGGAGGCGGCTGAAGCGCACAACCAGGCAGTACAAACTAGCTGATTTGAAAAAACACAGCCCCCTGGGTCTTTCAGGGGGCATTTTTATTGCGACCGCACAAAGGAGTAAAACTGGCCGGCCTGGTCCGTAGGCAGAGCAAGTTGCTCAATAGCACGCCAGTCTTTGGCGAGTGGCTCAACGGTGCGCGAGAACCGATTAAGCCAAATGGCCCCGTGTCGCAGGAGCAAGTGCGATACCCAATCAAAATCTGCCACTTCACGTATTTTTGAAAGCATCAGTACACAGGCATGCGTTACCGGCGACCGTTGCTGATCAAACCATTCCTGATGAGCAACAAATTCGCTGTTGAAGGTCAATAGTTGCATAGGTTTTTTGGCGTCCGTCAGCCCTTTGACTAAGCCCTTGTAGAACCAGGAGATTTGAATGTGGGGCATGTAACACATGATGGCAGCGCCAGGCAAAATAGTGTGCAGCCCATCTTTAAGCTGCGTTCCAACGCTCTCAGCCTCTTGTTCCAAGAAGCGATAGTAAGCCCCAACGGCTTTGCGTTCCATCAACTTGAGCGGCCGATCACGCATCGCAACGCTACCCCACCTCAAGTTCTGTTGCTTAATAAAGCGTTGAAAAGAAAAATCATCAAATCCCATAACCGTGGTGAACGAACCACTCTTTTTCCTGCAATACATTTCCAAATCAAGCACTACACCAGCAAGCGGCACCCCGTGCGCAACAGCTGGCTCTTGCCATGCTTTTGCCAGCTGACGAAAAGGCGCAAGCACTTCTTGCTGCCAAAACGCCATATCAATCCCTACCGGCAAATCTTTATAAACATTTTCATACACATCTACAGCATACCGGACGGGCAAATGGGGGGGATACAAGTTATTGGCAATCTCAAAGCCAATGTAGAGGCTTGGCACGCGAGCCCCTGCCGCCTTGCATCCTGCCGCCAGCCGCTCCGTGAATCCGCCCAGCATGGCCAAATACTGCGCCTTTTTTTCGGGAGCTGCGTGCTTAGCAATAGGACTGAAATACATGTGTGGATTTGCCGTAATCCACAAGCCATCCAAACCGGCCGCAACAATATTGCTAATCAAATCATGCTGCTGTTGGTCGCGCTTCTTCTGCGCATCAGGATCAGCACTCACTTCATCAGGCGTACACGGTGCAAAAACATCAATGTCCATCCAGGCAATTTTACGCTTATTATCATCATTGCTCGTGGGCGAAGCAAAGCGCACCTCCATGGTCTCTTGTGGTGGCTGGGGGGCAACCTGCTCATCTAAGGTTCTAAGCGCCTGTGTAACGGCTGCTTTGTTAGCAAGCTGAGATAAAACGAGCGTCTCCCAGAGCATACGGTGCACCTGCTGAAGCATTTCAATGCGTAGCCCAACATTGATAGGGGTTACGTGGAAATTCTCTGTAATCCCAGCAAATGATAAAATATTGGTGGTCGTCACCAGCACATGGTTTTTGCGCACGTGGTTGTACCAATAAACGCCATACGGGAGGGTTTTTTTTATGACCGGTGAACATACGGCCAGACGGGGCATGAGAGAAAGGTTACACCCATGCACCTGCAAAACTTCCTTCATTTGATCAACGTCAAACTCAATACCTTGTGCTCGTGGCAGACTTAAAGTTGTATGAAAATCCAACGGGCGAGACTCAAGCGGCGTGCTCAGGAAAATATTGGTCAGGTAAAAAAAGGCTCGCACGGCCATATCATCACTGGCCTTTTCATCGATGGCAGCAAGCATGGGTGGAAAAGGATACTCAACAGCAGTGGGGGGTGTCTTCACCCCTAGCTGATCGAAAATACGCGCACACGCAGCAACCAAATTCATGCCTTGCGTCGTGCGCATAGAAGGAAATGCTAGCCCCACCAATGTCCCAGTCTGTTGGGCCGCAAAATGGAGCAATTGCAACACCTTGGTACACACGTGAGATTTGTTAAGAACGCTTAAGAACTCGGTGCCAAAAATGAAAAACACCCCAGCACTGCGAGGAATACTGTCCTCATCAAGCACCTGGTCAAGCGGCTTATAATCGACGCTATAGCCCAGGTTTTTGATCATATCAAACACCGGCTTATAGAGCCATGCCTCACGGTCAGCTGTATCGACTACCACAATGGTTTTTTCAAGTCGTTCAGGCGCTTTTTTATGAGCAACCGGCCCTTTTGCCGCGCATGACGTAACGACAAGTGCAGCAACCAAGAAATATCTGCCCAGCATAAGCCCCCCAGCTTTGTAGACGTTGGTTTTACAGTCCCATTCTACGTCCTGGAAGGCTTATGCTGCAATAATTACGCTACAATCAAGCTTCTTGCGCCTTAGCAGCAACATAGCTGCGGACTAAATCTTTGCTGGCATCGTCCAAAACACAGGTGTTGCGCAAATGATCGCATGCACCGTACCGGATGCCCACGCAGTCAATACCCATGCTGACAATCGTATCTACAATAGACTCCAAATATGCCGGATTATCATCAACGACGACAACACGGGTCGGCTTGAGGTTGCAGTGGCGGAAGAGTGCCTTGATAGCACGATCTTTAGCATGGACTGCTTTTTCATTCTCTTTTGTGCGCTGTACGCCGCCACAGAACATGATCCCTTCAATGAATAAGTTGGGATGGTTTATGGCAAACGAAGTTGGCTCTTTGAGCGGCGCAGTGACGGAAAAATCGATGCCCAAGGCTCGCAAGTTCCGCAGCGTCGGTTCCATCACCTCCAGGCGGCGCGCGGTCAGGGCCATTACCGGCACCTTGGTCTGTTGCAACTCCTTAATGAATGCAACCGTATGAGCCTCAACTGCGCACACGGGCGCCTGTTCCTGAGCAGTATAGTAATGAGGTAGAATTAAGCGATCAATGTCCTCTTGGCCGCAACCGTGTTCAACACTGGCAAACTGAATCAGCTTTTGCAGCCATTTGCTGCTGCCATACTGGTGATCGTGCTGCAAGCGCATCACGGTTTCATCTATGTCAAAAATAACAACAGCCCCAGGCACCAAGTATTGCTTAACGGCATCAATCGTGGTGTGCTCAACAATAAGCTTGCTTGCTGGCGGCTTGAGCAATTGCTTGCTTTCATGGTCAAGCTGGAATTCTTTAAGTTTTTGATCCAGCTGGGAGTAGCGAATACCCACGACCTCAATCCCTAGCTCCTTGCCAGCTTCGATGACTTCATTGACGTAGTGATCTTTGTCGTCCACCATGATGATTTTTTTTGGCTTGTAGGCGGTGGCATTCAGGAGAGCCTTGAGCGCTTCTTTTTTGCCATTTTGTGCGCAATACATGATGCCATCGCGAAAGGCTGCCGGTTCTTTGAGGGAAAAAGAGATGTTGTAAGGGGTAATGGATGATTTGGTAAAATCTACGCCGATGGAAGACAACTGGGTACGCGTTGTATCCGCAAGCATATGCCCGCGGCTGGTAAGCCCATTTACCGGAACACCGCGCTGCTGAAGCGCCGTGATAACGTCAACGGTGTCAGGTTCTGCAGGTTTGACCGTCGCTTCAGCCACCCGCTTGAGGTAATGTGGCACCACTGCCTTAACTGCACCTTCTGTATCGTGTCCCAACGAACGCGCATGCTCAATCATCCGAGCAAACCAACGATCGGTGTTAATATCAAAAACTGTGTTGTCCAAATCAAGCAACACGAGCGTGCTCGCATCATTGGCGTGATCATTCAGAATTTTGATAGATGGAAACTCGAACTTGTGTGCACTACAGGCAAGCTGCGCAAGCAGCAGCACCATACTAGCGAGCAAGCGGCGGTTTTGTAGCATAAAATGCTCCTTTATCCGTTGGAAACTAATAACATCCAAACCAACTCTTTAATCACGCTTTATTCTGCATGATGCCTACCAATCACCTGCAAGGCAAGGCTGATCAGAAAGGTACTTACAGTCTTCAGGCGATTATTGTAAGCTATACTACGTTTTTTGCTAGCAATGAAAGGGCCTTTGTGCTGTTATCGTACCTGTTTCTACCACTAGTGCTCTGCCTTGCCGCTGCTTGCACCAAGACCCCAGAAAAACCAACCATCTCCATAGTCCAACAAACCACCCTGAGCGACCAGTGGTACCCTCACCATAAAGCCAACTTGCACAAGATGCTGGATGAGTACTTTGCCCTGGCGGCCAAGCACTTTACTTTGTCTTCAGAGCAACCGGGCAGGCTGGTCGCACTCGTTGCGCCTCATGCAGGCTACCATTTCTCTGGTCTATGTGCAGCATCTGCTTACCAAGCGCTTCTCACCCCTGGCACCGGTAGTATTGAGAGCCGCAGAAACAGCATAATCAAACGGGTTATTATTTTGGCCCCTTGCCACACCCTCTTTCACCATGGGATTGCCCTGCCTGACTATACCGTATACAAAACGGTCCTCGGCGATGTTCCTGTCGACACAACGGCGGTTAAAAAGCTTTCTAAGCACCCTCCCTTTGCAATAGACATGGAGCCGCACATAAAAGAACACGCTGTTGAAATGCAGTTGCCCCTGCTGCAAAAAACCGTACGCTCTTTCTCAATCGTGCCCCTGGTGGTTGGTAAGTTATCACCAGATGAGGTACTTACAGCAGCAGATCAACTAGCAGGGATCATTGATGCAGAGACGCTCGTGGTTGTCAGCAGTGACTTCACCCACCACGGATCCTCATACGACTATCAACCATTCAGCCAGCAGATTCAGCTTAACATTAGGCGCTTGGACAGCCTTGCCTGCCAAACGCTCACTATTCCCTCGCGCGAATCATTCAACCAATTGCTTGAGCAAACGCATGCGACCATCTGCGGGCAAGAACCACTGCGCATATTACTCACCATGCTTGAAGGCGGGGCCTTTGGCGACACTGAAGCTGAAGTTGCTAGCTACTATACCTCGGCTCAGATGCAGCTAGCCCGTCATGAACAAGGTATCGCAATGCACCATCTTTTCAGCACGCCAAGCGACGAGCAAAGCGAGCAATCCGTCAGTTATCTTGGCCTTATCTATCGCCTCTACACCCCTCCCCCAACTACTTTGCCAACGTTAAATGCCTTTGAAAAAACAGCAACACTTGCAGCTGCTCGTCTTTCATTAGAAAACCACTTGGCGGAAGAACCGCTCAACCAAGCGCTTTTTTATCCATTCGCCACCCCCCGCCTGGAAGAAAATCCAGGAGTCTTTGTTACTCTACGCAAGGCGGATGGCAACCTGCGCGGCTGCATTGGCAGAGTGGAGCTTGAAAGACCGCTGCAGCAGAGCACCTGCGATCTGGCACTTGCCGCTGCCTTTGCAGACAATCGTTTTTTGCCGCTGGCACCCGGAGAAGTGCCCGACATTCGGTTAGAGGTTTCTATGCTCAGCAAGCCACAGCCAATTAACGACGTAAAAGAAATTGTGCTTGGCAAGCACGGCATTATTTTGAAAAAGTTTGACCTGGAAGGTGAACTGGTCGCTTCAGCGCTGTTTCTGCCAGGGGTGCCACGTGAGATGAACTGGACCTTGGAAGAAACCTTAGATCAGCTATGCGCAAAAGCAGGGCTGCCAACAGAGTCATGGAAACGGAACTGCAGTTTTGCTGTGTTTGAAACGGTTGAAATCAAGGAGTAGGGCATGGCTAAGCACTATGTCATTATCGGATCCAGCGCTGCTGGCATGGGCGCCATCAATAAATTACGCGACTTAGACCCTACCAGTCGCATTACCTGCATCACCAAGCAAACCAACTTGCCTTACAATCGTTGTTTGGTAGCCGATGTACTAGCCGGCAAAAAAAGCGCGCCAGACATCACGCTAAAAGGATCTGCCAGCCTTGCTGAACGTGGCATCGACATGCGACTGGGCCTAACAGCAACTGAAATTGATGCAAACAACCAACGCGTACTGCTCAGCGACGGGAGCAACATGGCATACGACACGCTGCTTTTGGCCGCTGGCCGTAGCCCATGTATTCCTACGCTGCCCGGGAGCGGTCTTGCTGGCGTACTTTCATTTTTCGGCTTGAGCGATGTTGAAGCTATTCTTGCCTACACCAAAGCAAACCCCGTCCGGCAGGTTATCGTGGTAGGCGCTGGGCTGTCAGGCCTTGAATGTGCTGACGCACTGCGGCATTATGACGTTACCGTCACCGTAGTTGAACGTGCTGACCATGTGCTCCCTCACCAGCTGAATTACGATGGCAGCAAATATCTCATTAACCACGCCAATACCCATGGTATTATCATGCGCATGGGTAGGACCATAGCGGCAATTGAAGGGGATAGCGGGGTTAAAAATGTGGTCCTTGACGACGGCGACAGGCTGCCTGCAGATCTGGTAATTTTCGCCATTGGTGGCCGCACCAATAGTCAGCTTGCCCATAGCGCAAGCCTGCGCATGCTTGGCAATGCAGTTGACGTCGATGCTCATCAACGCACTTCAGACCCGCACATTTTTGCTGCAGGCGACATTGCTACGATCACTGACCAGGTAACTGGACAGCGCATACAAAGCTGCTTATGGCCAGATGCCGTCATGCAAGGCATGGTTGCGGCAAACAATATGCTTGGAACAGAAAAGAAATACGCTGGTGCTACGATTGTCACCAGCTCCACCATTTTTAATACCACCTTCGTAACGGCAGGTCCTATCGCTACCCCTCCCCTAGGGCTGCGCCTGTTGGTAAAAAACACCGAACAGTTTTATCACGCCTTTCTGCTCGACAGCGCAAATAGCCTGCATGGCTTTGCGTTGGTCGGCAATATCGACAATGTTGGCTTGTTGCGTAAAAAGCTGCTCGACAAATCGCCCCTCTTCTAGAGGTGTTTGTCTTCGCGCTCGGCGCAGTAGAAGAACCAAATTGCTGCAGCCAAAATGAGCGTAGAAGCAAAGAAGTGCCAGGTGATGTGCTCACGCAAAAATATCCAACTGTAGAGCGCTCCAAAGAGCGGAATAGAGAAGGTGGTGAAGGAGATGAGCGTCTCTGAATACTTGTCCAGCAGCCATGCATACAAGTTGTTACATATCACAAACTCTATAATGATGGTAGCCGCAAGCAGGTAGAAGAATGGGATAAATTCGTGGACAATAATCGGCCCTTCGATAATGGGCACCAATACGAGCATGGTCAGGCCACCCAAGAACATCGCAATCCCATTAACTAAAAGTGGCGAGTAGTGCCGATCATGCACCAGGATCCGAATGATAAACCAGCCGTAGGCGTATACCGCCGCAGAAGCAATGACAGCAATCTCTGGCAGCGAAAGCATGTAAGAAATTGAAAGGCCCTGCTCACCTGGCGACGTTGAGGAAAGAATAGGCATGAGGCCAACAAAACCTATCGCCAACCCCAACCACTTTTTAAATCGCAGGCGCTCGTTGAAAAAAAAGTAAGCAATCAGGTACGACGCAAAGGGACCGAAGTTATACAAAAAGCACGACTTAAACGCCGGCATGTACTGCATCCCCCAAAACTGGAGGCCGTAGCTGAGCATGATGGAAAAAAAACTAACCTGAAAGAAAAGGCCAACATCTTCTAGCGCAATACTGCATTTTTTCGGGTGTTTGATCACCAGGTACAGCAGCAACAGAAAACCGCCAATGGTCATACTCGAGCCAACAAAAAAGATTGGCTTGGTGTACGAAAGCACCACTTTGGCCAAAACAAAGGTGCTGGCCAAAAGAGCGTTTAAAACGGCTATTAAATACATCAACCTCTACCCATTAAAATGCTGTACTTAATCACGATTCTACCGTATGGAACGCCAAATTATCAAGATAACTCTGCAGAATAAAAGCTGCAGCAATAGCGTGACTCTTGCGCTTGGCATCGGGAGAAGATGCGCGCTGTTGCAGCTCGCTGGCTCGCTTGCTACTGAGTCGCTCATCCCACAAAAGCCACTGCAGAGAGCGTCCACCAACGCTTGAAAAGCGCTCCTGCAAAGCGTTTTTAAGCTCTACTATTTTGTTGGTTTGCGCACTTTCCCCACCCATGAACGTCTTAGGATACCCCACCACAACCGTGGTAATTGTTTCCTTGGTAAAAAGCTGTGTTAGGAAGGGTTCAAGCTGCTCTAGTTCAACCGTTTCACACGGCTTGCAGCTGATTTTTAAGGCATCAGAGATTGCCACACCCACCCAACGGTCTCCCAAATCTAGTCCCAATACTTTCATATGCCCTTAAAATGACGGCTTGGTTCCCGTTTCAATTTTACGCTCTATACTTTAGAGCACCTGACGAATTTGCCAAACAAAAAGTTATAAACCCCCAAAAAAGTTGAAAGGGGTGCTGTGCACCGCATCGAAAAAGACGCTCTATTCGTCATAGATGCTTCCTATCTGCTCTATCGTTCTTTTTATGCCATCAAACCACTTCACAACAGTGCAGGCATCCCCACACAAGCGACTTTTGGCTTCTGCCGGGCAATTAAAAAAATCTTGGACGACTTCGCACCTTCCCACCTGGTTGTGGTATGGGATAGCAAGGTCAAGGGGCCCCGGCATGAAAAGTATCCTGCCTACAAAGCCAATCGTCAAAAGCCCCCCAATGAGCTGTGGGTGCAAAAAGACTATATCTGCCGCTTCTTAGAAGACGTTAAAATTGCCCAGATTACCGTCGACGGCTGCGAGGGAGATGACGTGATTGGTGCTCTGGCAGAGCAGTGCGCTAGCAACCAAGTGGTCTTGGTGTGTCCGGACAAGGATATGTACCAGCTGCTATCCGAAAAGGTCCTTATTTTTGACCCCTTCAAAGACCGCGTCGTTGATCAAAACCTCTTTAAGCAGGAAAACGGCTTTCCCCCTGCCAGCATCCCTTTTTTCTACGCCCTGCTGGGCGATAGCTCGGACAATATACCCGGCGTTGCAGGCATCGGCAAAAAGACAGCGCAGGAGTTGGTAATCCAGTTTGCATCTCTCCAAGACCTCTACGCCAACCTGGATCGGGTGCCAAAGGAACGCACGCGCAAACTCCTGGCTGAACAAAAAGATGCTGCCTTTCTCAGCTACGAGCTGTTCCTCCTCAACCCTCCCCCGCTCGACCTTACCCGCAAGGACTTGGTGTATGACCCTGCCTGCTGGGCAGGCGCTGCTACCATTTTCAGAGAGCTGGAATTCACCAGCCTATTAAAAGATCTGCAAAAACGCTTCCCGCAGGCGAGCAAGCCAGCAACGGGAGCTGAAAGCAACGCGTCATTGTTCGGTGGCCAGCAAGCGGTGATTGGGCAAGGAGAAGAGGCTGATATCGCTCAGGCTACCGGCACCGAGCGCCCATGGAAGCTAGGTATTATTCAAGATGAAGCGGCACTGGACGAGCTGGTGAACGTGCTTAAAAATGCCTCTTGGTTCACCATGGACACGGAAACGACAGGCGGCCATCCGCTAACCGACACGTTGGTGGGCATGTCGTTTGCCGCTACCGCGCATGAGGCTTTTTACGTCCCCGTTGCTCACCACGAGGGAAAGCAGCTTGACCGGGAGTTGGTATTAGGAAAGCTGCGCCCCGTTTTAGAAAGCACTAAAACAGCTCTGGTCATGCACAATGCCAAATTCGACCAGCTTGTTATGTATCACGCCGGGATCAATATCCCCCCTATTTCTTTTGATACCCTGATCGCCGCAAGCCTGATCCGCAAGCGCGATGACGAGCGCATAGGCCTCAAGTCGCTCTCTGCTACCCTGCTCAATGAACCCATGCAAACGTTCAAAGACGTCCTTGGTAAGAAACGAAAAACCTTTGCTGAAGTGCCGATTGAAGAAGGCGCGCCCTATGCCGCCCATGACGCTTTGCAAACCTATAAAATTGAACCCATCATCCGACGCGAATTATACGCCACCGCTAGCTTAAAGCGCGTTTTTAATGAAATTGAAATGCCTTTTTACCAAGTGCTGTTGCGCATGGAAGAGGTCGGCATCTTGCTTGACGCGGAGAAGATCAAAGAAACAGCGTTAGCCGTTGGCAAGGCAATTAGCACCCTGGAAAACAAAATTATAGCCGCCTTGCCTCATAAGGCAGCTGCGGAAGAGATCAATTTCAATTCACCCCGACAGGTAGAAAAGCTCCTGTTTGACGATTTGGGGCTGCCCGTCGTTAAAAAAAGTGACAAGGGCAGCCGCTCTACCGACCAAGAGGTGCTCCAAGAATTACGGATGATTCACCCTATTCCAGGCCTTATCTTGCAGCATCGTGAACTGACCAAGTTGAAAACCACCTACCTGGAGCCCCTCCCTACCTTCATCAATCCAAACACGGGCCGCGTGCACACCAGCTTCAGCCAAACGCTGGTAGTTACCGGCCGGCTTTCCAGCTCTGACCCCAACCTGCAAAATATTCCAGCCTCAGAGGGCTTTGGAATGCAAATCCGGGAAGCATTTTACGCCCCCCGGGGCAGCGTCCTACTCTCCGCCGACTATGCCCAGGTAGAGCTTCGCATTTTAGCCCATCTTTCCAAAGACCCTACCCTGATGCGGGTATTCCTGGAAGGGCATGACATTCACGCTGAAACGGCGGCCCAGCTCTTTGATGTACCGGTCGACAAAGTCACCCACGACCAACGCCAGTTAGGCAAACGAATCAATTTTAGCATTATTTACGGGGTAACCCCCTACGGCCTAGCCAAGGATTTGGGCATCAAGCAAGGGGAAGCCAAGGCCTACATCGAGAAGTACTTCCAGCGTTTTCCCAAAGTAGCCAGCTGGATAGAAAAGACCATAGAACGGGCTACTGCTGACGGATACGTAGAAACCTTCATGGGACGCCGCCGCTACATTCCTGAGCTGGCTGAGCGCAACAGAACCCTGCAGGAAGCTGGCAAGCGGATGGCAACCAACACCCCCGTGCAGGGCACCCAAGCAGAAATCATGAAGATTGCTATGATCAACATCGACCAACGCTCTAAAAAAGAGGGGTTGGCGGCACGCATGATCCTGCAAATCCATGACGAGCTAGTGGTCGAGGTACCGAACGATGAGCTGCCAGCGGTAGAGAAAATAGTACAAACTGAAATGGGCAGCGTCGTCCAGTGGGAGGTCCCCCTCAAGGTGACCGTCCGCTCAGGCAAGACATGGGCCGATATCACCAAGTAAGCCGCCAGAAACGGCCAAAATGTCTTTGACAATTTAACAAAAAAAGGACAGACTATTTTGCGAGTTTTGCTCACTTTTCTTAACTGTCTGAGCACAGAACAATAGTCGGTTTTTCCCACATTATTTAATTCGTGAGGATTTAGCATGGCAACGAGTAAAAGCGGTGGTTCTACTAGTAACGGCCGCGATAGTATATCCAAACGACTTGGCTGCAAACGCTTTGATGGACAAGTGGTAAACAGCGGCGAAGTTCTGGTACGCCAACGTGGCACAAAAATTCATCCTGGTAACGGCGTTATGCGTGGCGGTGATGATACCCTGTTCGCCTGCACCACAGGTCAGGTGAAGTATCACACTGGCTTTAAAGGGAGAAAGTTTGTATCTGTTTTACAGATCGCACAATAAGGCGGTAACAGAACGGAGAGATTATGCTGTCATCAGCTGCAGAGCAGGTTAAGTACCGGTTTGACTTTTTAAAGTACCGCTACTTCTGGTTGGTAATTTCTGTCCTTTATTTTGTAGTCGGCGCTGCTGCCTATGTTATGAAGGGGGGCTTTGCCTATCACATTGACTTTACGGGCGGCACTGAATTGCACATCTCGTTTGAAAAGCCAGAGGACATCGGCAAGATCCGTGGCGTTATTAGCGATAGCGGCTGGAAAGACTCAGTCATTCAGAGCGTTGGTGCTTCTGAACGCCAGTTCCTCATCCGCATCGGCACTATCACCGATGACACTGAAGCTAAAATTACCCGTGCAGTCACTCAGGCAATTCCTGAGAACAAGATGCACGTGGACAGCATCCAGTGGGTGGGCGCTGAAGCAGGAAGCGACACGACGCAGAATGCCATTATCGGCGTCCTGTTGAGCTTGATTATTTTGTTGCTTTATATTGCAGCACGCTTTGAGTTCCGCTTCGGTATCGGCGCGGTGATTTCCCTTGTGCACGACGTGCTGGCTGTTATGGTGTTCATCCTCCTCACGGGTGAGCCTATTTCCCTGCACGTGTTGGGCTCAATCCTGGCAGTACTGGGTTACTCGCTTAATGATACAATTGTTATCTTTGCACGCATCCGCGAAAACTTATTAAAGCATACCGGCGCGTCTGAGTATCAACTGTTCAACTTGAGCATTAACCAAACGCTTAAGCGCACCTTGCTTACCAGCGGCGCAACAGCACTGTCGGCTCTTGCCTTGGTTATCTGGGGCGGTGAAGCACTGCGTGGTCTTTCAGTGGTACTGCTTGTCGGCATCATTGTAGGAACCTATTCCTCGATTTACATTGCAAGCCCAGCAACACTTGCAATTAAGCAAAAAAACTAGCTTTTTTACAGGCCGTTTGCACAAATATCAGTTTTGTAGTTCACTGGACAAGTGAAGGCAGAACTGTCAGTTCAAACGGCCTAAATCCTTGATTTCCACTGTCATTTCCGTGTAGAGTCTCAGGTAGATAGATACCTTAACTATTGTCAGTTATTTCCACCATTTTGTCTGTTTCAGATTCTCAGCACATACCATATTTCTTTTTTTGTAGGGTACGATGGATAATAAAAAAACCTTAATTCCTGTGGAAGCAGACCAGCAAACCGGTGCTGCCCAGCAGCAACCAGCTGAGTCACCAGTAACACCAGCTTCCCCACAGGAAGCGTCTGGTCATACTGCGGCTGACCAACAACCAGTACAACAACATGAACCACGCCGCGCACCCTCCCGCCATCGTAACGATGCAAGAAAAAATCAATCTGATCGCCGCGACCAAGGCGAGCGTAGTGAGCGTCGCGACTATCGCGACCAGCGCAGCGAGGGCAACGAGCGCCAGGAACGCAACCACCGCCAACACCACCAAGGAAATGGTAACAACGGTGAGCGCCGTTCCAACCGCCAACACCAATCTCCTCACCACAATATGCAACAAGATAACCTAGATGAAATTATGGCCCCTCGCATTGATAACGGGCAGCCATGCAAATCGATTAACGTGCAAGAACTGAAGGAAATGAACATTACAGCCCTGGTCGCCTATGCGCAGGAGCTAAGCATTCCGGAAGTAACTTCGCTTAAGAAACAAGAAATTATTTTCAAAATCCTCGAGTCCCAATCAGACCAACGCGTCGAGATCTGGTGCGAGGGCATTTTGGAGCGCCTGCCCGACGGCTTTGGCTTCCTGCGTTCGCCAAAATTTAACTATGTGCCAGGACCCGATGACATTTACGTCTCCCCTGCCCACATCAAGCGATTTGGCCTGCGCACCGGCGATAGCATCAAAGGGACTGTGCGCAAACCAAAAGAAGGCGAAAAATACTTTGCCTTGCAGCGCATTGAAAGCATCAACTACGAAGCGCCAACACACGTTTCTAACAAAACCGTGTTTGAAAACTTAACGCCACTGTTCCCTAACAAGAAGTTCAACCTGGAAGGGGATCCTACGGTGATCTCGACCAGAATTATGGACATCCTTGTACCAATTGGTAAGGGTCAACGTGGCCTGATCGTAGCACCGCCTAAAACCGGTAAGACGATGCTGCTCAAGGAGCTGGCAAACACGATTCTGAAAAATAACCCTGAAGTCATCATGATGATTCTGAATATTGATGAACGCCCTGAGGAAGTAACCGACATGGAACGTTCCGTCAAAGCAGAAGTCGTCAGCTCAACATTTGACGAATACGCCACACGCCACGTTCAGGTAGCCGAAATCGTACTTGAAAAGGCCAAGCGTTTAGTCGAATGCGGCCGCGATGTAGTCATTTTACTTGACTCACTTACCCGCTTGGCGCGCGCCTACAATACGCTGGCACCAGCCTCTGGCAAAGTCCTGACAGGCGGTATTGACGCAAACGCACTACAACGTCCTAAGCGCTTTTTTGGTGCAGCACGAAATGTAGAGGAAGGCGGCTCGCTGACCATTCTTGCAACGGTGCTAGTCGAAACAGGTTCGCGCATGGACGAAGTTATTTTTGAAGAGTTTAAAGGTACAGGCAACATGGAAATTCACCTGACCAGAAAGCTCTCAAACAAGCGCATCTTCCCAGCGTTTGACCTGCAACAGTCAGGCACGCGTCGCGAAGACTTGATGCTCTCAGACGATGAAATGAAGAGCTTGTGGATCTTGCAAAAGTTCATCAGCACTATGAGCACCAACGAAGGTATGGAGTTGCTGATTGACCGCATGCGCAAGACTAAATCCAACCAAGAGTTCTGGGAACAGATGTTCAAGAAAAAGACAGACACCAGCAAGTAACGCAGCGCGTGTTACTACTCTTTAATGAATAGATATGGCCGTTCGTGGTGAGGTTCTCGTACCACAACGGCCATCCTTATGAGAAAAGTTTAGCAGCCCTACCAGAAACCGTCACGGTACGAGGGCCTCACCGCGAACGGTTTCACGTAGCCCATCGTGGGCGCGATATTTCAGCGATTTGCACCTTCCCCTATGAAAATCCTAGGCATAGAAACATCCTGTGACGAAACCGGCGTTGCCGTGTTTGACGTTGCCACACAGCGCATCACGGGACACGCACTGTACTCACAAATCGAGGCTCACAAAGCCTACGGCGGCGTGGTGCCAGAAATTGCCTCGCGCTCCCAACTAGAAAAAATTGAAGTAGTCGTACGCCAGGCACTGGATAATGCACAAACCACTATCGATCAGATAGACACCATTGCGGTAACTAATAGACCTGGTTTGGTCGGATCGCTCCTGGTTGGCGTATGCTTTGCCAAGGGCATTGCCTTTGCCAAGCGCAAGCGCCTGATTGGCGTTGATCACCTGGAAGGGCATATGTTCTCGGCCTTTCTAACCGCTGATGGTTCAGTTAACCAGCAGCTTCAATTTCCATTCATTGCCTTTTCTGCTTCCGGTGGGCATACCGCACTTTATCTGGTCACCGGCTTTGGTTCTTACCAAATGATCGGGCATACGCTTGATGATGCTGCTGGCGAAGCCTTTGATAAAATTGCCAAAATTATCGGCCTTGGCTACCCAGGCGGAGCAGCAATTGAGCGCCTGGCCACTGAAGCAGGGCTCCAAGACTTCTTCCAATACCCTCGTACCAAAACAATGCCGGGGGATTTTATTAGTTTTAGCTTCTCTGGCCTCAAGACAGCCGTGCTGTACGATTTGGTCAAGCGCGGCGCCTACAATATGGCCACAGGCCCAGTCATTGCAGCGCTAACCCCCCAACTCCAGCAAGAAGTTTCAAGCTCATTGTTGGTGTGCATGGGGGACATTTTTAGCAAAAGCATCAAACGTGCGCTCAAGCGCTATCCAGATGCCACCGCAGTGGCTTTTGTGGGAGGCGTTGCGTGCAACAAATATCTACGCCGCCGCCTGCAAGACGTATGCGACGAACATGGAAAAACTTTTGTGGTAGCTCCGCCAGCTTTTTGTACTGATAACGGTGCCATGATCGCCTTTGTAGGATCTTACAAGGCTCAGCAAGGTCACTTTGACGACCTTGAGCTGGATGTGATGAAAAACACGTAGGCTCTGTTGATGTGCAACTTTTAACAGGAATGTAGATCAAGTTGTTCATCCTTCCACTTGCTCAGGACGAACGATGCAAAGAGCACCTAGCAGAGCATAGATGATCCTGCGCGCTCAAAAAAATCCACGAAGTGTAAGTCAACACGGCCTACTGGGTAAGTGAAACCAGCACGGGCTTGGCATTATTTTCCGCTACTTTTTTCACTTCTTCTTTGACCGTTTCATGAAACGGCTTTTCATCAAGCGATAGCAGGAGGGATGATGCTGAAGCAAAAGAAAGATGAGGCGTGTCCACCTCGCGCTTTAAAACAATGGCAGGCAATTTTACGGTATTGTCGGCAAGCGTGATACGCCATGGCTCGATTTTGGCCACGCACGCTGGGTCCAGCAACACGATTACGCAATTGTCGGGAGCTACGGGATTATGCTCATGCAGCCGCTTTTCCTGCTGGCGCCACGTCCCCTGTCCATTGTTGACCTTTTCAAATTCATAGTACCGGTAGCCCTCTTCTGGCACCATGCACATGTTGCGAATGGTATTCGTTTTAACAAAATTCTGCTTCACGCTTTTGCAGATCAGCAAGGCATACCGGTTAACCTGCTCCTCCAGGGGCAAAGAGAAAAAGCCCTCACTGTTACTCATCGTTTCCTTGCCGGCAAACAACACCCGAAAGCGCGGCATTTTGTCAGTGCTCACCGCTTCAGTTTTAATGCAGCCGCGCAGCTCCGCCTTGCCGGCAGCATGCAGCGTCAGTCCAGCCAGCATGCCAATCACTACCAATGCTGTTTTTGCAAACTTCATCTGCGTTCCTCCCATTATCCGGTATACTGACGTTGGTTGTCCTTAAGGTCTATACCCTTTACCCGAGTCAGTGCTATGAATCTGTTAAAAAAGGTTTCGGCTACTATAACCAAAGCCTTGCAAACTGGCTACACCCCTGACGGCATAGCCCGCTCATGCGCGGTAGGGCTGTACATCGCGTTCTCGCCCTTCCCTGGCTTGCACGGCGTGATGATGCTGGCCTGTAGCACGCTTTTCAAACTGCATTTGCCAACCGTGTTTCTAGCCGGTTCGCTCAATAACCCCTGGACCATGGTTCCCTTCTACTCATTCGATTACGCCTTTGGTCACCTGCTGGTACGCTCGTGGGGGGGGTACAACCCTTCTCTAACCATCTCGGCGGCAACCCTGCAGCCGTATGTTCCAACGATCAGTAAGGCTTTGTCAAAGGTGGTTGGATCTGGTAGTATGTGCCTGTGGTCATTTCTGATTGGCGGCAACGTCGCAGGCATCCTGGCCGCAGCGTTAGCCTACCCACTTGTAAGAAAAATGCTCCAGGGCACTCAAACCGGAACTTCAGGCTCATGATAATCGTTACCACCAACCGACGCGCACACTTCGACTACCAAGTAGAAGAAACCTACGAAGCCGGCCTCGTGCTCAAAGGGGATGAAGTTAAATCTATTCGTGCCAAGCAAGTTTCGCTCAACGATGCATTTGCTACATTCAAAGACGGCGAGCTCTTTTTAATCAACTGCCACATTGCTCCCTACTCCCACGCTTACAGCAAGGAAGACACCTCGCGCCAAAGCCGTAAGCTCCTACTGCGCAAAAAAGAGATCACCAAACTGATTGGCGCCATCTCACGCAAAGGCCTTACCATCATCCCCCTCAAGCTGTACTTCACCAAACGCGGTTACGTTAAGCTAGAGTTGGGCATCGCACGCCACCGCAAAGCGGTCAATAAAAAAACAATGATCAAAGAGCGGGATATAAAACGTGAAACACAACGGGAAGCAAAAATCAAACTCCGATAGCACCCCATGATTATTGGCAGCAAACTGTACCGCATCGCTAGCACGGCAGATTCTATGGGCTGGGCGCGCAGCATGCTCAACGAGGCACCCGATGGCGCCATTTTTTTAGCGGATGCCTACACGCACGTGCGCGGCCGTCAAGGACGCACGTGGGAGTTCATGCCTGGCCAGTTGCTCGTCACCCTTGTACTCAAGCCACCGCTCCTCAAAGTTATTCATCAAGATGACATGGCTATCCGCCTCAATCAACTCAATATGGCGATCTGCTTGGGCATTTTAGACCCGCTTAAAAAATACGGTGCTGGCCTCAAGTGGCCTAACGACGTGGTAATTGGCGGCAAGAAAATTGCGGGCATGCTCATGCAACTTGTGTGGCAGCATGACGCCCCGCAAGGCGTTATTGTAGGCTTTGCAATCAACGTCAATAATATTTTTACGCCCGAGCACCATCTGCATGCCCGCGCCACCAGCCTGGCAGCCACCACGGGCAGCCAGCACGACTTGCGAGCCCTTTACAAGGAGCTATTGCTTGCGCTGGACGGTTGGTATAGCCAGTGGAGCCAGCTTGCGTATGGCACCATTTATAAAATGTGGCGGCAAGAGCAAGCATGCCTAGGTACCTTGATTACCGTGCACCACAAAGATGGAGCTGCCCTGAGTGGCCTTGCCAAGCAAGTCATGCCCAATGGCGATCTTTTGCTGCTAGATGAACAGCAAAAACAACACACTATCTCGTTTTACCAAGTAGAAGAAGTACAAACCACCCTTCCATAACAGGGAAGAATCACCATGATTCACTACCGCTTTTTCCTCTTCGCCTTTATCACTGCGCTCACTCCTGTTGCCCTCCCCACCCCCGAAGACGCTTCTAACACCCCAGTAAACGACCAATTGTTTGCCGCGATTGATAAGGGTGATGCCGCCCAGGTTGAGCACCTTGTTAGGAAGAAGGGCGCTGACGCCAATGCCAAGGGGTTCTTGGGCTCAACCCCCCTGCACTCGGCTGTCTGCAATGGCCAGGAAGCTATCGTCAGGTTCTTGCTCGACAACGGTGCTAGCGTCAATGCCATAAACAGGTGCGGCGAAACCCCCCTGCAATATGCTGCCTGCAATGGCTATGCAGCTATCACCAAGCTCTTGATAGCCAGCGGTGCAGATGTCAATGCCTGGAGCGATTCTGGCTACACCCCCCTCCACAAAGCTGCCCGCTATTGCCACGAAGCTATCGTCACGCTCTTAATCGCTAGGGGTGCTAAAGTCAATGCCAAAGATAACCATGGCAACACCCCTCTGCACGAGGCTTCCTTCCAGGGTCATGACGCTGTCGTCCTGCTCTTGCTGGCTGCCGGTGCTAACGTCAATGCCATGCAGGAGCTCGACAACACCCCCCTACACGAGGCTGCCATCAAGGACCATGAAACTACCGCCAGGATCTTGATCGCTGCCGGTGCTAGCGTCAATGCCACAAACTGGTGCGGCAAAACCGCCCTGCACCATGCTGCCTCCAACGGCCATGAAGCCATTGTCAGACTCTTGCTCGCCCGCGGCGCGGATGCCCATGCTAAAACCACGCGGGGTATCCCGGGGCTGACCCCGCTGGACTGCGCTCGTCAACAGAAGCAGCACGCAACGGTCGAGCTGCTGAACAACCATATGAACAGGGCAGCAGAAGACCGTAACGCCTAGGGCATTGCACCTGAAACTTTTAAATCTTAGAAGATCTACTCATGATTCGCTCCCCGCTGTTTTTCGGTCTTCTTTTTCTCGCCACTACCCTTCCCCTGACCGCTGCTGATGCAACGGAGACGCTACGTCGCCGCTTCAATGCTACAGCAAACCGGCAGCTTTTTGAGGCTACCACGGCAGATAATGAGGCTGGTGTTGCTGCAGCGATTGCACAACACGCTGATGTCAATGCCACGGGCTCTCACAAGTGGACTCCCTTGCATTGTGCTGCCTGGCATGGGAACGACGCAATTGCCCAACTCTTAATCGACAACGGCGCTGACCTAGAAGCCAAGACAGAGCTTGAATCAACCCCCCTACTCATGGCTATGCGAAGTGGCCGTCCGGCAATCGTCACGCTCCTCATCGATCGTGGCGCTGATGTCAATGCTACAAATTGCAATGGCGAAACGCCTCTTTACTGGGCTATCCTTTGCCATCACGAGACAATCGTAGACCTGCTGCTCAAGCACGGCGCTGATATCCATGTTAAAAATAACAAAGGCGAGACCCCCCTATACCTGGCAGCACAAATTCCATCCTAAAGGACCTTCAATGAATCACTTTCCAACCCTTTTTGCGCTTGCCCTCTGCACTCCTCTTGTCCATGGGGCAGAGCCAGCGCGTCCCGCCTTCAACGCCAAAGCAACGCGAAAGCTCTTCAAAGCGGCTCAGACAGGCGACCTTGCAAGCGCTGCTGAGGCTATCGATGATGGCGCTGACGTTAATGCTAAAGACATGAGCGGGTGGGCCCCCCTGCACTGGGCTACCTACAAGGGCCATGAGGCAATCGTCAGCTTTCTCATCGATAACGGCGCCGACATGAATGCTAAAACCACCTCTTATAACTTAACCCCTCTGCACTTTGCTGTCCGCGAGGAACATGAGGCAATCGTCCAACTTCTCATTGATAAGGGTGCTGATATCAATGCCAAAGATAAGAGAGGATGGACCTCCCTACACCATGCTGCAAAAATCCAATCCTAAAGGACCTTCAATGAATCACTTTCCAACCCTTTTTGCGCTTGCCCTCTGCACTCCTCTTGTCCATGGGGCAGAGCCAGCGCGTTCCGCCTTCAACGCGAAAGCAACGCAAAGACTCGAGCTAGCAGCTCAGAGGGGCGACCGTGCAAGCGCTGCTTGTGCTATCGATGATGGCGCTGACGTTAATGCTAAAGACAGGTGTGGGTGGACCCCCCTGCACGTTGCTGCCAGTAGGGGCCATGAGGCAATCGTCAGTCTCCTCATCGATAACGGCGCTGAGATGGATAAGACAACCCTCTCCTATAAATCAACCCCTCTGCACCTTGCTGTCCGCCGGGAACATGAGGCAATCGCTCAACTCCTCATCGATAAGGGTGCTGACATCAATGCTCAAGATGAAAGAGGGCGAACGCCCCTGCACTACGCTGCCATCAATGGTCGTGAGGCAATCGTCAGTCTCATCATCTCTAAGGGCGCTGACATGAATGCTCACGATGAAAGTGGGCGAACACCCCTGCACTACGCTGCACAAATTCCATCCTAAAGGACCTTTAATGAAGCCCTTTCTAATCCTTTTTGCGCTTGCCCTCTGCACTCCCTTTGTCCATGGGGCAGAGTCCGCGCGTCGCCCCTTCAACGCTGAAGCAACGCGAAAGCTCCTCAAAGCAGCTCAGAGGGGGGATCTAGCAAGAGCTACTAGGGCTATTAATGGGGGCGCTGACGTTAATGCTGAAGATGTATATGGGTGGGCCCCCCTGCACTGGGCTGCCCGTAATGGTCATGAGGATATCGTCAAACTCCTCATCGACAAGGGCGCTGAGATCGATGCTAAAGATAAAGGGGGGCGAACCCCCCTGGAGGATGCTGCCATGAAGGGGCATTATACCATCAGCCAACTGCTAATCGATAACGGCGCCGACATCAATGCTAAAGATAAGAACGGGTGGGCCCCCCTGCACCATGCTACCTACACGGGCCATGAGGCAATCATCAGGCTCCTCATCGATAAGGGTACTGAGATGGATGAGAGAACCCTCTTCCATCATAAATCAACCCCTCTGCACCTTGCTCTCGGCCAGAAACATGAGGCAATTGCCGCTCTCCTCATTGATAACGGCGCCGACATCAATGCTCAAGATCAGAGAGGGCTAACACCTCTGCACTTTGCTGCCATCAATGGTCGTGAGGCAATCGTCAGTCTCATCATCTCTAAGGGCGCTGACATCAATACTCAAGATAAAAGTGGGCTAACCCCCCTCCACTACGCTGCAAAAATTCCATCCTAAAGGACCTTCAATGAAGCACTTTCTAATCCTTTTTGCGCTTGCCCTCTCCATCCCGCTGGTCCATGGGGCAGAGTCCGCGCATCCCGCCTTCAACGCTGAAGCAACGCGAAAGCTCTTCAAAGCGGCTCAGACAGGCGACCTTGCAAGCGCTGCTGAGGCTATCGATGATGGCGCTGACGTTAATGCTCAGGATTGCGTAATATGCAGGACTCCCCTGCACTATGCTGTCATCAATGGTCATGAGAATATCGTTAACCTTCTTATGAATGAAAATGCTAATCTGAATGCTAAAGATATGAGCGGGTGGACCCCCCTGCACTTTGCTGCCAAGAAGGGGCATTATACCATCAGCCAACTGCTAAGCGATAACGGCGCCGACATCAATGCTAAAGATCAATGGGGGTGGACCCCCCTGCACCTTGCTACCTACAAGGGTCATGAGGCAATCGTCAGTCTCCTCATCGATAACGGCGCTGAGATCGATGTGAGAACCCTCGCCTACAAATCAACCCCTCTGCACCTTGCTGCCATCAAAGGGCATAAGGCAATCGTCCAACTTCTCATCGATAACGGCGCTAAGGACCTTCAATGAAGCACTTTCTAATCCTTTTTGCGCTTGCCCTGTGCACTCCTCTTGTCCATGGGGCAGAGTCCGCGCGTCCCGCCTTCAACGCTGAAGCAACGCGAAAGCTCTTCAAAGCAGCTCAGACAGGCGACCTTGCAAGCGCTGCTACGGCTATCGATGATGGCGCTGATGTTGATGCTAAAGACATGCGTGGGTGGGCCCCCCTGCACTGGGCTACCTACAAGGGCCATGAGGCAATCATTGCTCTCCTCATCGATAACGGCGCCGACATCAATGCTAAAGATCAATGGAGGTGGACCCCCCTGCACCATGCTGCCTCCAAGGGCCATAAGGCAATCGTCAAACTCCTCATCGACAAGGGCGCCACGATTGATGCTAAAGATGAGAAAGGGCAAACACCCCTGCACTTTGCTGCCAAGAAGGGGCATTATACCATCAGCCAACTGCTAAGCGATAACGGCGCCGACATCAATGCTAAAGATCAACAGGGGTGGACCCCCCTGCACTGGGCTGCCTACAGGGGCTATAAGGCAATCGGCAGTCTCCTCCTCGATAACGGCGCTGAGATGGATGAGACAACCATCTCCCATAAATCAACACCTCTGCACTTTGCTACCATCAAGGGGCATGAGGCAATCGCTCAACTCCTCATCGATAAGGGTGCTGACATCAATGCTCAAGATGAAAGTGGGCGAACACCCCTGCACTACGCTGCAAAAATCCAATCCTAAAGGACTTTCAATGAAGCCCTTTCTAATCCTTTTCGCGCTTGCCCTCTGCATCCCGCTGGTCCATGGGGCAGAGTCCGCGCTTCCCGTCTGCAACGTTGAAGCAACTGATGCACTGCTGAAGGCCGCTAAAGCAGACGACCTAGAAAGCGCTGCTACGGCTATCGATGATGGCGCTGACGTTGATGCTCAAGATGAAAGTGGGTGGGCCCCCCTGCACTGGGCTGCCCGTAATGGTCATGAGGATATCGTCAAACTCCTCATCGACAAGGGCGCTACGATTGACATTAGAACCCCCATCTCTGACTCAACCCCTCTGCACTGGGCTATCTACTTTCGTCATGAAGCAATCGTCAGTCTCCTCATCGATACAGGCGCCGACATCAATGCTCAAGATAAAGGGGGGCGGACCCCCCTGCACGATGCTGCCTACAAGGGCCATGAGGCAATCGCTGCTCTCCTCATCGATAAGGGCGCCACTGTTGATGCTAAAGATGAAAGTGAGCGGACCCCCCTGCACGATGCTGCCATGAAGGGGCATGAGGCAATTGTCCAACTCCTCATCGACAGCAATGCCAACATCAATGCTAAAGATAAGAGAGGGCTAACCCCTCTGCACTGGGCCGCCGACCAATTTCATCCTTGCGCTACCCACCGATTTCATTCTGGCGAGAGCTAAAAATAATGCTTGCGTATTCACACGCAGGAGCAGTAAAATACGGCGACCAATTCAATGCCTCAACGGCGCCACTTAATCTGTGTAAGGAATGCGTTGCCATGCTTAGTCGTTTAATCTTTTTAATGTCGCTTATTGGAACCTGTTCCCTCAATCTCCAGGCCGCCTCTACGCCCGGTGGAGAGGAAACGCCTAGTGCAACATTCACCGTTGATGACGTACAGGGCCTCTTACGCGAAGACCGCCGTACTATCCAGAGAGAACTGAGAGCGCGACCATACCTCGTAACAAATGTTGAACGCGATGGGTGGACACTGCTCCACTACGCCGCATGGCACGGCCTTACCGACGCCATACTAGCACTACTCGACCAAGGTGCAAACCTTGAGGCACAAACCAACCAAGGAAACACCCCGTTCCTATTAGCCCTCTTCAATAAAAATGACGATGCGGCGGACTTATTACTGAAGCACGGGGCAACGGTTGATGTTAAGGCTGGCTACAATCCTTTTGCAAAGAACTCCTGGCAACCCTTGCACTACGCGGCTGAGGCTGGCATGAGAAAAACGATTATCGCCCTGCTTGCTCGCGGAGCAAGAATTGACGCGCAAACTGATGATGGATACACGCCGGCCATACTTGCCTCGTTGCACGGGCATCCAGTGGCTGATCTTTTAGGGCAATTATGAAGCTAAGCCTATTGCCTAGCCTCTTTATCTTCCCAGGGGGATTGTTCATCGCTATGATCCAGAACACGCTCGCGCATGATTAAAAGGCTGACCAATTTTTAGCAAGCACAGCTCTTTGGTTGTCATATCTTTATTTTGCCAATAGGTAGTAAGACGTATGATAGGATCATCAAAGGCATCAGTACCAAGCCTGAACGTTCCCCAGTGCATAGGAATAAAAATGCGTGCGCCCAGAGCAAGGAAAGCATCCACCGCTTCTTCTGCGCTTAGATGAGAATCCTTCATCAGGTCGCGCGGTTCGTTAGGGCCGATGGGCATCAATGCAACATCAATAGGACCATAGTGGGCACCGATCTGCGCAAAATGCTTACCCACCGCAGAATCACCGGCAAAGTAGAGTTTTAAATTGCCGGTTTCAAACAGCCAGCTCCCCCACAGCGATGTATTCATGCCGCAAAACGCAACGCCTCGCCAGCCCCAGTCAACCCGGTGGCACCAGTGCACTGCAGGCAAGAAGGTGCAGGAGACGCTACCGTCATGCTTGCGTAGCATAATCTTGTCGTGCCAGTCCAATTCATGAACGCGCGCCGAGGCGCACCCGCGGCTGACAAACCAGGCAGCCGTACCACGCGGCACCAAGAAATGGGGCGCGTTCCCAGCTTCCAGCGCTAGCAAACTTGCCTCATCCATGTGATCCATATGGTTGTGCGAAATGACTACCGCATGGATGGGTGGGAGATCTGCCAAGGCGATGCCGGGAGCCGTGCTGCGCGGATACAACAGAGAAAGAGAACCAAAGACGGGGTCGGTTAGGATGTTGCAATTATTGCACTGCACAAGAAAGCTTGCATGGCCAATCCAGGTAACAATTGGCTCTACTGAACGCTCCTGCGGCTTTTCTCTGGCGCTCCATGCATCAATCTGGCCTGGGTAGCGGTAATAGTTTTGCCAGTTCGTTTTCGTTGCCCAGAAAATTTTGAGCGCAGTGAGTGTATGGTTGAGCGACTCACCTGCGTGGTTGTAGAAGGTGCCGCTATGCACAAACGGCTTTATCAGGAGGCTCTCATGCTCACCGCATGGACGAGCAATATGAGCAGCCCCAACCAAAATAAATACTGAAACAAAAAAGCGATGGCGTTGGTTCATGCCAGGTCCCCTTAGACCGTCGCAGACACCTGACATGTGGTAGCTTGAGCAACCCACTTGCTAGTCACGTCGTGTGCAAAGGAAGCTACTGAAGCAGCCACGTCCAAGCCTTCTCCACCTTCTTCATCACCGCTTGCGATCAGTTGGCGCAGCAAGCCACTTGATTTTGGAATTCTGACTAGCTTCACGTCGTGGTCAAGCGCTGCCAAGCTTTTCACTTCCTCAATGCCATCACTGATGGAACCGAGCTTATCAATTAACTTGAGCTGTAACGCTTGACGACCAGTGAACGATTGTCCATCTGCCCAGGTAGCACTGTCGGCAGGGTTCAACTTGCGGGCCTCAGCAATCGTCCGCACAAAGCAGTTGTACTGGTCATCTGCTAGGCGCTGCAAGTACGCTTGTTCTTCGGGCGACAAATCTTTGTTCATGCTACCCACCGTCTTGTACTTGCCCGACTGCACGTAGCTAAAATGAACATGCCA
>Ga0214923_10000732_pt1 | contig 48733 bp, 51 predicted proteins | sample LL1510_MetaG_FD_177993 | JGI IMG/M metagenome (GOLD analysis project Ga0214923, IMG submission 177993) | Freshwater microbial communities from Lake Lanier, Atlanta, Georgia, United States - LL-1510 | ecosystem: Environmental > Aquatic > Freshwater > Lake | place: USA: Georgia | collected...
CGACGTAGATCCTGACGTAGCTAACGGTGCAATATCAAATCAATTAGTTCCATTCGGATTCGCTGAATTGGCTAATCCATTACCTTCGGCATTTACCAATGTACCTGCTGCTTCTATGGTGGCAAATCAACAAATTGGTGGAATTTACAATCGTCGTAAATTTTATGGATTTGATTTTGACTTTAGTACTACAGATAACATCAATTATCTTAAAGCACTACCTGGCACTACCACTACTGGATCAAACGCAAAATTCTTATTAAGCAATTACAATCAAGAAGCCGGAGCTAATTATCCAACCGGTACACCATATACAGGTCAAATCGATTTATCAACAAATACAAAACTTGATTCTCGTAAATTTATAGTACCGTTTCAAGGAGGATTTGATGGCGCTCAACCATTTAAACGTGTGCGTGTAGGATCGAATATAATACAAACTAACACTCAAGGATTTGATTTAAAAGACTCAAGCGCAAAAGATTATTCTGTTTATAAAGATGCTATTGATATTTTATCCAATGTAGATGAAATCGACATTAACATGTTGGTATTACCTGGAGTAATTCAAAGTTTGCATAGCGCGGTAATTGATTATGCATATAATATGTGTGAAGATCGTGGTGACACTTTCATGATTTTTGATTGTGTAGAATTGGAAGACGGAATTGACGCTGCTGTCGAGGCTGTAGATGCTATTGATTCTAATTACGCCGCTACTTACTATCCATGGGTGAAAATTGTCGATGCAAACATTGGAAAGCCTGTATGGGTACCACCATCCGTAGTACTTCCCGGAGTTCTTGCTTATAACGATCGTGTAGCTGCTGAATGGTATGCACCGGCCGGTTTGAATCGCGGAGGACTTACAACAGTATTAGATGCGTATGTACGTCTAACTCACGCTCAAAGAGATACGCTTTATGAAGGTCGAGTTAATCCAATTGCTACTTTCCCAGGTGTCGGCGTTTGCGTATGGGGTCAAAAAACTCTTCAAGCACGTCCATCAGCATTGGATAGAATCAATGTAAGACGTTTGTTGATTGCTTTGAAAAAATACATTGCATCTGCAACTAAATACTTAGTATTCGAGCAAAACACCGCTGCGACTCGTAATAGATTTTTAAATATTGTTAATCCTTATTTAGAGTCAGTTCAGCAACGTCAAGGATTGTATGGATTTAAAGTAGTAATGGATGAAACAAATAACACTCCAGATTTAATTGATAGAAATATTATGTATGGACAAATATTTATTCAGCCTGCACGCACGGCCGAATTTATTATAATTGACTTCAACATTTTACCAACAGGCGCCGCTTTCCCGGGAGCGTAATTAATTTAACAAAGATAAAGTGGCTAGAAATAGTCACTTTTCTTTTGTTTTTGTAATTGTTTTTTTTTCGTTACATATTTATATTAAACGTTAAACCATTAAAATAATAAAATAAAAATGAAAGTATCAGAATTCAGAAATCTAATTAGAGAAGAAATTCGTAAAGTAATTAACGAAGACGAATCAGGATGGGACAATACTACAGTCGATAGGGCTTTAAAATTGTTGAAAGCTAAATTATCTCCTGAAGGATATGCTATTGTTCAAAAATTTGCTAATAGCGCAGCTACAAAAAGTATGAAAGGTAATCGATATTCGATGATTACTAATTTAGCCTATGTATTTGGACTAAAAGTAGATAGTATAATGGATGATAAAATTGAAAAAACAAGATCTTTAAATTTAGGAGATTTAAAATCTTATGAAAACAAATCACTGTATAAATTAATTGATACTGGAGATTTAGTTCCTTCTGATATGTATAAGGGTCGATATGTCGCTAAATAATTTAACAAAGAAAGGGGCTAGAAATAGTCCCTTTTCTTTTGTTTTTATGAGTCTATATATTTATATTAAATAAATTGAACTCAATGAAAATACAAGAATTTCGCAATTTAATTCGTGAAGAAGTAAAAAAAGTACTATCCGAATCTATTTATGTAGGGCAAACAGTTAAAGTAAAAACTCCGGGTATGACTCATTATAACGAAATAGGTGAAGTAGTTGAGCAAGATCGCGACGGTAAATTTTTTACTGTAGAATTTTCCTTACCAGGAAATAAATCAGAGATAGCATATTATCATGTATCTGATTTAAAAGAAACTCGCCCTAGAGATTAAATTTTACTTGAGTTGATATAGGTAAATTTATAATTGCCACAGTCCCATACTCTATCATAACCATTAATTTGCATATTTTCATATTCAGTTAATTGCGGGTCAAATATATCAAGTTTATCTTTTAATGTATGTTTTTGAAATTGCTCTCGAGAATATACATTGAAATCTTTAAAATAAAAATAATTAGGACCGGTAACGTTAGTTAATTGAAAGCCAGTTTGTAAATATAAATTACCAACACTGGTATTTCTGTCGCAATATGTAATTAAACTTTTAGGAGAATACTCTTTGACAAAATATTTTAATAATTTTGAAAACCCTCCTATTACCGAAGTATTTAGTTTAGATGCATATCTAAGCAATTCATATTCAGAATTTTTATCATATCTAGATTTTCCAAACGTAGCTACGCTAACTAATTCATCATTGTAATACAATCCTAAATTAATTGAAGATTTGCAAGTGCCTTGAATATGAGTATTATTTAAAAATAAATTTTTATCATACGGTTTAACTTTTTTAATGACACATTTGCGAGCGTAAATTTTATTACTGACACCTAATTTAGACATTAACATTGACTTGATAACATTTTGTTTTTGGTGCCACTGATAATCGTATATATGTAATAATTGCACTCCGCGCGCGGCGCATTGTATAGTCTTTTTTGTATGATACAATTTGTCTTGAATTCTAGAATTAGAATGCCAATATATTCCATTGTATTCTATAGCTAATTTAAGCTCAGGTAAATATATATCTAATTCTTTTCCTAATAGCACGTTACGGTCTCGTTCAATAATTGTCGTTGAAGATATACTTTCAATAAATTCAATTATTTCTTTTTCTCCTTTAGATTGTACATTAACGTTGTTTTTCATGGAACAAGCTTTGCATCTAGGAATATATCCATTATCTAAATTTCTTTCAAATTCAAATTTACATTCATTACATTGAAATTTGTATAATTGATTGTTAGACACTCCGGTGAATTCACATTCTGTAAATAAAGGGGTTAAATGAGTCCATTTATCAGTAATCGTATGATATTTTGTAATAGATCGTTTTTGCGAGCCATTATACGACTCAGTTCCATATCGAGTCAATTTGGTTTGTTTAGCAGCTGAAATATTATTGTAAGTAGCATTGCCATATTTAGTTAATTTAGTATCTTTAACTTTATCAATAAATTTTTTTTGCTGTAATGCATGATCAACTCCATAACGACGTTGTAAAGTTTCTTTATGTCGTGTTTGAGTTGTAGCCGTTTTCATTGGATGACAACCATTGTATTTTTCATTCCATATTGTTTGTTGAGCTAATACTATTTTAGCTTTAACTTCTGGATCTGCATTTGCGCATTTTTTACTACAATATCGTTTAGTATGTTTAGGTAAACATTCAAATGTAGTGTCACAAACTTTACAGGCGCGAATTTCTCTAATTGATTTTTTTCTAGGCATAATTAATTGTTATTTAATTGATTAGGCTCAATTGCAATAATAATTATAGTAATTTTAAATTTCAATAATTATTTTTATTCATTTGGATATTTATTATTGAACCTAAAATTAAAAAAAATTATCTGATAATTAGATAATTTCAAACTTGATTAACACAAAGTATAAACCAATTAAAAACAAAATACAATGGCAGATTTATTAGATCCATCAGAAATAATGTTTACGGCTTTTGAACCAAAAGTAGCAAACCGTTTCATTATGTACATTGAAGGAATTCCTTCATATTTAATCAAAGCTTCAAACCGTCCAGGCATTACTTTCGGAGACGTAGTACTTGATCACATCAACGTAGAACGTAAACTCAAAGGCAAAGGCAGATGGAATGACGTGCAAATTACTCTTTACGATCCGGTAGTTCCTTCAGCAGCTCAAGCTACTATGGAATGGATTCGTCTTTCTCACGAGTCTGTTACTGGTCGCGATGGATATTCTGACTTTTACAAAAAAGACATTACATTTAACGCTCTTGGGCCGGTAGGAGATAAAGTTGAAGAGTGGACGCTGAAAGGCGCGTATATCGGAGATGCTAATTTCGGTGATTTCGATTGGGCGACAGAAGACGCGATTAATATACAGCTTACGCTTAAATATGATTATGCAATTTTGCAATTTTAGGTTTTTTGGAAAAAATACTTACTCAAATTTTATTGTTTCAAAAGAATCCCTTATATTTATTTATATAAGGGATTTTTTTATGACTAAATTTATTTGTAAAGATTGTAATATTGAATATAATTCGTATAAAGGGCTTCAATGCCATAATTCTAAAACGCACAAAATACCTGGTGTACAAACATACGTTAATTTTTATCTTAACGGTGAATGGCCTGTATGCAAATGTGGATGTAATGAAAAACTAAATTTTCAAGGAGGAAAGTTTGGCGAGTTCATAAGAGGCCATAAAGCTCGAATATCAGGTGGCTTTTATACTAAAGAAGGACTTGAAAAAGCATCTGCCATTAGAAAAGAACAATTTGCTTCAGGAGAACGTATACAATGGAATAAAGGAAAGACATATACAGAAGCTCAATTAGCCGCTATACAAGAATCTGCGAAGAACCCAGAGCGAAGAAAAAAGATTTCTAATTCATTAAAAGGTAAAAAGAAATCTCCAGAGCATGTAGCAAAAATAAAAGCAGATAGAAAAAAATATTGGAGTGACAGAGAACATCAATTACAGCAGCGGGAACGTAGAATGCAATATATTATTAAAAATGGATTAGGGTATACATCTAATTTAGAAAAAGAATTTAAGAAAATTTTAGATGGGCTGTCAATTGAATATATAGAGCAATTTTATGTTCAAGAAATAAAAGCATTATATGACTTTAAAATTAAAGGAAAGAATATTTTAATTGAAGTCGATGGAGATTATTGGCATTGCAACCCTAACATAGAAAAATTTAAAACACCAACTCAGCAATGGCATCATGATAATTTAAAACGTGATGCTATTAAAAATAAATGGGCAGAAGATAATGGTTACACTCTCCTACGCTTCTGGGAAAATGAAATACTTGAAACTCGTTTTCAATGTATACAAAAACTAATGGAAATTGTAACGAATTGATATTTATTTATAAAAATAAAAGTAATCATATGAAAGCACAAGAATTAAGAAATTTAATTCGCGAAGAAATTCGTCGAGTAATATCTGAACAATCTTTAAATGAAGATTTTAAATCAAATATTTTACGTCGTTTACTTACTCGATTAAGTAACATAAATAGACTTGACGTAGCCAAAGCTTTTTACAACATGAGTAAAGTAGCATTGGATCAAATAGAAGATAGTGATATTACTAAAATGACTGCAGCAGAAGCGTATCGCACTTTGAAAAAATCCAATCCGAAAGCAATAGTGTTTTACATATCAGAAAAAGGAGCAAGAAATCCATATGCTAAAGATAGTTATTTCCGTGACATCAATCCTGGATCGTTAATTGGAATAGCTTCAGGAGATAACAAATTTTATTCAGTAGAGTATAATCGTAGAGGTAATAAAGGTATCGTTACAATGGTACCTGGTACCGGAGATAATTTAGGAGTTGCTAAAACTGGGTCTGGATACGGTTCGACAGGATTGTATAATGTTAAACGAGCTTCTGAAGTAGCAGATACTGCGTATGTAATTGACTTAGCTGCTTTAAAAAGCGCAGGTAAAGGAACTGCTGAAAAGATTCAACTTCGCACCACTCAAAAATCAGGAGCGACGGCATTTATGACTGCTAGCGATTTTAAGAAAGACAATTTGAATCGATACAATGAAATTTTAAAAACTCGAATTTCAAATCAAGGATCTGACGCTATTGTAAAAGGAGTTCAAGAAACTATTCAAGCCGTATCAAATGCTTTATCAAAAGCAGTTGGAGAAAAGACTACAGGCCGATACAATTCTATTATATTAGGAGTCAACTCTAAAGGAAAGGAAGTTACAGCTTCTGACGCAGCTTATTTCTTAAGAAATCTACTTGATAATTTTGAACGATATATATCTGCATCTAATTCTGCGTCTCAAGCTGCGCAACAAGGTGATAGAAGCGATTATTATACAGAACAACAGAAAGCTTATGCGTTAGAGCTTAAAACAATGATTAGTCGTGCAGCTAATATGAATTTTTAGATTTTGTAAATTATAATTTGGTAGATTGAATCAATTTACTTATATTTATGTAATTAAAGTACCTTAAGGGCGATTAAGTTACGAATTTTAAATTTTATTAACAATTAAACCATCTTAGGAGGTAAAATTATGGGAACACAATTAACAACATGGGAAACACCATTTGACGTTTTATTTAAAAATTTCTTTGACCGAGATACACATTTCAATTTGCTAGTCGACAGTAAAGCGGCTCATCCGGTTGATGTATTTGAGACAGAGTCAGGATTAACTTTTGAAGTAGCTTGCACTGGCTTAACAAAAGAAGATGTTGATATTTCAATTGAAAATGACATTCTTCGTATTAAATATACCAAACAAGCTGAAACTGAAAAATCTAATGTTAAGTATTACAATAAATCAATTGCAAAACGATCTTTCAATTTAGGATATAAAATTGCATCAAGATTTAATTTACAATCTACAGAAGCAAAAATGGAAAATGGATTATTATCAATATTCATTCCTTCTCAAGCTGATGTGATAAAAACAAAATCAATATCTATTCAATAAATACTAATTAAATAAATCGCCCTTAACATATTAAAAGCTCCTGTAAAAAGGAGCTTTTTTTATGACTCGATATTTATTATATATAATAAAATGAAGCTGTCTGAATTTAAAAAATTAATTCGAGAAGAAATCAAATCCGTTTTAGTAGAGCGATCGCAAGATGAAATAGATTCTGATAAAAAAGCTACAGAGGCTGAAATTACTGCAGCGAAAGCGAGAATTAAAATGGCAACGGCAAATGTAAAAGTTGCTAAAGATAAGTTATCAGCACTAATAAAACAAAAATCAAATTTGAATTCAGAACAGCCGAGTTCAGATACAGCTCCAGAATAAGAATAATTTTAAACTTAAATATTTAGTTATGCCAACAGTTAATGAAAACTACCCTAAATCAAATTTTGAAATTTCCGACGAAGAGTTAAAACGCATTGCTATCCAAAACATGGAAGCGCAACAAACGCGTAATTCAGGATTTCCGACAGAAATAATTTCGCTTCCTTCACAAGGAAAAGTTTATACTGCTGAAAATCCATTGTCTTCAGGAAAAATAGAAATGAAGTACATGACCGCACGTGAAGAAGATATTTTAACTTCACAAAATTTAATTAAACAAGGAATTGTTTTAGATCGATTAATGCAGTCATTGATTGTATCACAAATTAAATTTGACGATTTAATCATTGGTGATAAAAATGCTGTTATGGTAGCAGCTAGAATTCTAGGGTATGGTAAAGATTACAATGTAGATGTAAAATGTCCAAAATGTAATGAAAAAAATCATATTTATATTGATTTAACTCAATTACCAGAAGAGCATATTCCAGAAGGAACTGAAATGCCGGCGCCGGGAATTTTCAAATTTACATTGCCTCAGTCAAAACGAACTGTACAATTTAGATTACTTACTACAGGAGATGATAAACGAATTTCTCGAGAATTAGAGCTTCGTAAAAAGACAGATAAGTCTGGAATTGATAGAGAATTAACTACTCGATTGAAAGCAGCTATTGTTACGGTCGACGACATTGCAGATCGCAAACATGTTGAAAATTTCGTAGACAATGAATTGTTTGCACTAGATTCTCGTTCATTACGAACATGTATAAGAGCTGTATCTCCAGATATTAAATTTGAAGTTCCATTTCAATGCACTTCATGTAGCCACGAAGAGGAGGCGTTGGCGTTTAACATGGACACTAACTTTTTTTGGCCTAAGTCCTAAACATAAACCGATAATACATGGTCAGCTTTTTGATATGGTGTATTACGGCAAAGGATTTAGTTGGTCTGAATTGTATGATATGCCTGTCTGGCTGCGAAAATTTTACTATAAAAAATTAGAAGAAGCTTTAGAAAAACAGAAAAAAGCGGCAGACGAAAAAGCTCCGAAAAAGCAATTAGCAAAACCAAAAATAGCACCTAAACGATAATAGGTGCTATTTTCATGATTTATTGATTTTTGATATTTATATTAAATCTATTTCAATGAAAATTTCATTAAAAACTCTTATTAAAGAGCAAATAGCACAAACTCGATTAGATTTATTAAGCGAATCTATAGTGTCAGATATTATGGCACTTATTCTGTCTCCGAAAGTTAAAAAAGCCGTATCAAAATTAAAAAATGATCCGGAATATAAAGAGCTAGAGCGTCAAGCTAAATTAGCTCAGCAAGAACTCGAAGCAATTAATAAACGATTAGAACGAAATTTGTCGGAACGCGAAAAAGTCATTTCTGATATGAAACGTGCAGGAATAAAAGTCGATGTTGGTATGGATATAGATCAAGTATATACGGCATATAAAGATTGGCAATCGCACTTGAATAAATCTATAAAATCAAAATCTACATGGGAAAAGTATCTAAATAGATAACAATCATGGCAAAAACTCCTTCTCTTAACCAATTAACAGAACTTCAAAAACGAATGGCTCAATTTGAAAAAACAATTGACTCATTTACTTCTTCAGTTAATCGTCTTACAGAATCTTTCAATCAAAATGCAGAAAATGCTAAAAAGGCTGTAGAAGCAGCTAAAAAAGCAGAGGAAGAAAAATCAGATAAGGCGCAATCGTATATTAATTCGTTACGAGAAGAAAAAAAATTACGAGAAGAGATTAACAAACTAACTGCGAATCAGCAAGATAGAGTTAAACAACTAAGCGAAGAGTTAGTTGGTATTGTAGATAGTGACGACGAACGACTTCGAATAGCTAAAAATATAGCACAAGAAGAAATTGATCAAGCAAAAAATACACAAAAAATTTTACGATCAAATAGAGAACAACTTACTGGCTTAAAAGATCAATTTGGTTTAAAAGAAAAATATATTAGCGCGTTACAAAAAGAAAATGAATTACGAGAAGAGATTGACAACCTAACTAAGAATCAACCAGATAGAGTTAAACAACTAAGCAAAGAGTTAGAAGATATTGTAACAGATGAAACTAAACGAGAGCAAATAGCTAAAAATATAGCACAAGAAGAAATTGATCAAGCAAAAAATGTACGAAAAATTGCGGCATTGGATGTAAAAAGACTTTCTATGACAAAAGAGCAGTTGAAGGCAGAAGAAGAGTTAAATGAAAAGTTGAAGCAACAAGAAACAAAACGCAAATCTATAATAGATTCTTTAATAGGACCATTTGTAACTGGTATAACAAATCAAATAGAATCGATTCCTCTTGTCGGTAAGCCTATAAGTAAAGCGTTAGGTTTAGATACATTACAAGATGATTTATCGAAAGCACTTCAAGATAAATTCTTTAAAAAAGCGGCATCAAATGCGGCAGATGTTGGAAAAGGAATTTCTAGTAGCGCAGCTAACGCAGAAACTCTTGCGGCAGGAGCAGAAGCAGCGGCAGGTGGAATGACTTCTACAGCAGCAGCAGGAGCAGAAGCAGCAGCAGGAGCAGAAGCAGCGGCAGGTGGAATGGCAACGTTTGGTACTGCGTCGTTAGCAGCACTAGGTCCACTACTTTTAGTCGCTGCTGCTATAGCAGCGATAGTAGCTGCGTTTAAGGCTGCAATGGAAATTGACCAAGCTACAACAGATATAGCTAATAATATGAATGCAACTCGATCAGAGAGCGCTGCGCTTTCAAAAAATCTATCAGCTAATGGAGTGTTAATTACCGAGCAGGCAAAATATGCGAAAATGCTGTCAGATGAATTTGGAAATTTTGGAAAGCATTTATCTAGTTCAATTCCTAGAATGAGAGCTTTGCAGCATAATATGCAATTAGGAGATGATGAAATTCAAAATATTGCAGCTGCAGCTGCATTAACCGGTCAGTCTTTATCAGGATCGAGTAAAGCCGCGTCGGAATTTGAAACTTCATTGATGAACGTAACAAAAGAATATTATGAGCAGCAAGGAGTTCAATTAACACAGGAAGAATTAGTAACTGAATTTAGAGCAAATTTGCAAGAAATAGGATCAATTTCTAAACAAAACTTAGCATTGTTCGGAAAATCAGGAAAAGAGTTGCAGCGACAAATAATGGTTGTGCGTAAATTCGGTTTATCACTTGATCAGGTAGCTAAAACTATGCAAACCGTATTAGATATTGAGTCTTCATTGGAATCGGAAATGTCTGCGAATATTCTTTTAGGAAAGCATATGAATTTAAACGCAGTACGTCAAGCGTCACTGTTTGGAAATGCTGAAGACGTAGCTCGAGAAATGAATAAAGTGCTTGCCGATCAAAACATCAATTTAGACTCATTTAATAATATGCTGCCGTTTCAGAAAAAACAGCTATCAGCAGCATTAGGACTTCAAGAAGATGAGATTCAGACAATGCTTTTGAAAAACAAATTAGGAAATGATGATTTACTTCAAAAAATAAAATCTGGTCAAGTGACTAAAGAACAATTAGTAGCTACTGGTAAGTTAACTAGCGAAGAAGCAGGAGCATTAATTATTGCAGAACGCAGAACGTCAATTCAGCAAGACGCTGATGAAGTGCAAGCTCAGTTAACAAATACATTAAAATCTAATATGACAGGTTTACAAGGATTAATTCGAGGACTTGCAAATTTAGGAACGACAGGAGCTTGGTGGCTTGGGGATACAGAGACAGACACCGACCCAGTAATGCCTGATAAAACTGGAGATTTAGCTATTAACGCAAACGGAGGTCCTGTCGTAATGAGTCCAAGAGAAAATGCTATATTTCAAGGTACGCAAAATGATGAAGTAGCAATGGCACCTGGAATTTTATCTTCATACTCAGGTAACGTAAAAGAAACTTCGTCAATGACGCAAGTTAATAATTCTGGAATAGAAAGTTTATTAATAGAGCAAAATAAATTACTTTCTAGTTTAATTCAAGCTACGAATCAACCGGTCAAAATAAACATAGGAAATAAAACAATAGAAGAAATAGATCGAATTTCAACGCTACGTAAAACTTACTCTACGAAAGTCGACAACGCTTATGGTACATTTGGATAATTATTAATAAATGGCACTAGTTGATTTAAAAACTAATTTAGCAGATTGGTCTGGACTTAAAAAGCCTTCAGACGCAAATCCTGCTGCAGTTAATTTTTTCGATGCCGGAGGAGTAAATTCGACAACCGGCGCTCGAGGGTTTACTAAAAATGCTGACGATGCAAATCAATCAGACTTTTTAGGTATTTCATCAAATAATCAGCAATATAATTATCCAGCACAAGTTCGAGGAAACCGGCTGATGAAACCGTCAGCGACAGTAACTCAATTTCCAGGTCCGCAAAATTTTATTAATGATGCGAATTCCGGAGCTCGAGGGTTTACTTTAGGAATGAATTCAACAAGGTTTTTAGGAATTGCCAATCCTAATCAAACAGGCCAAGTTTTCAATTATCCTAGTTCAGTTCAGAATCGTAGATTAATGCAACCTGCAGGAGCTGTATTATTTCCAGGTCCACAAAATTTCATTAACGATGTAAATTCCGGGCATGTAGGATTTCAACTCAATGCTGACAACGTAAATCAATCTAATTTCATTGGTATTTCCGGTCAAACATATACGTATCCAAACTTGGTAAGAGGTGGAAGACTAATGGCACCACTTCAATCTACGATATTTCCAGGCCCACAAAATTTCATTAACGATCAACAGTCAGGGGCAAAAGGTTTTACTTTAGGAATGAATTCAACTCAATTTCTAGGAGTATCTTCAAATGGGCAGTCTTATACATATCCAACATCTGTATTAAATGGAAGATTGATGCAGCCTTTGAATTCAAGTGCATTTCCAGGTCCGCAAAATTTTATAAGAGATATTCCATCAGGAGCTCGCGGGTTTACTTTAGGAATGAATTCAACAAGATTTATAAATGCTAATACAGTTGCTGGTACATATACATACCCAACTTCTGTATTAAGCGGACGATTAATGCAACCTCTCGGATCGTCTGTATTTCCAGGCCCGCAAAACTTCATTAACGATCAACAGTCAGGAGCAAATGGATTTCGTCTAAATGCTAATAACGTAAACCAATCCAATTTCATTGGTATTTCCGGACAATCATATACCTACCCAACTTCCGTTTTAAATGGAAGACTGATGCAACCTTTGAACTCGAGTGCGTTTCCAGGACCACAAAACTTCATTAACAATTCTGCTGCGGGTGCTAATGGATTTACTTTAGGAATGAATTCAACTCAATTTCTAGGAGTATCTTCGAATGGTCAACAATATACCTATCCTCAGTCAGTATTAGGTGGACGATTAATGCAGCCTATAGGAAGTTTAACGTTAGTGACTAACTTTCCAGGACCACAAAATTTCATAAATAATAATTTATCAGGTGCTAGCGGATTTCGATTAAATGCTGGAGATACTCCGAACCAATCAGACTTTTTAGGTATTTCTGGTCAGACATATACATATCCTCAAACTGTTCGAAACGGCAGACTGATGCGACCTTCATTGTCGACAATAGCATTTCCTGGTCCACAAAATTTCTTCAATGATCAAGAGTCAGGTGTTAACGGATTTACTTTGCGAATGGCCGATCAGCCGGGTACAGAAAAATCAAAATTCATAGGAATATCTAATAATTCATATACGGCTCCTGCTACTAATCCAGCTGCAAATACTGTATTTGTATTGCCATTAACTTCGGCTACAGGTCCGACAGGTTGGAATCAAGCTCTTGCAGTTTTAAACAACCAATTAGGTCTTGGATCGCGATTTTATTATAAAACGGCAAATGGTCTTCAGTCAAAAATATTTTCAAAAGAAGGCTATTCTGTTGGTAACAAATACAGTGACAATGTAAAAGGCGGTAAAGATGCTAACAATAGCGAACAAAGTTTACTTTACAAAAAATCGACAGAGAAAAATTCTCCATCGGCTCTTGAAGAACAATATTCGCTTTTCAATTTACAAGACGATAGCTATAACCCATACGGTTACTTACCTCAACCGTTTATACTTCGAGGAATACAACGAAAATCTAATAAAAAACCTCAATATTGGGGAGTGTCTCCTTTATTAGATGATGGATTAATTCGCGGCGGCTCAACCGCTGCTTTAGAAATAGGTACTATTGATTTAGTTAGACTTGGCCAATGGGCAGCGACACCTAAAGGATTACTTTGGGTCGGTAAACAAGTAGGTTTAGGACTGACAAATCCGCAAATGGAAACTGTCAATCCAGCTAACGTCTTATCACCAACTCCTATAGGCATTAGTCAAAATAGAATTCATACAGGATTGCAATCGTTACTTTCTGTACCGACTACTGCATTTGGATTACATTTTACGAGACATGGAATTCCGTTTGTTAATTACTTAACAGATTACGAACGAGTACAAAATCAACTTAAAACGGTATATACAAACGTTACTCCTCAAGCCAATCGTCTTGTTAAGTTGAAATCGCAATTAATTGGAAAGCCAATATTGGCAACTGCAATTCCTTTCGAAGTCTCAACTGCATTAAATGTTATCTCGACAGTAACTGGAATTTCTATTCCTACACCGCTAGCGATTCCTACAATTCCTAAAGGCATTACTATTCCTGCTCTTTCATATCTTGGAGGACCGAATTCGGCATATGGAATAGGAGTAACTAACATAAAAAGAAGTGAAGATACCGTATCAGACGCATTAACAAATGCAGCGGGATCAAATTTCAAATTGAAATATGATTTAAACAATTCATATGGATTAGCTAAATTTGACGAATTAACGGATGATAATGGACAAACTAAACTTTTAAATTATAAAAATTCATTAACTCAGTTAACTGCTACATATTTTAATATTGCAAATCGTAATGAAAAAAATCTAGATGACGTTGAGAGAGCTTCAAATACTGTGCGCCAGGCTTTAGATCAAGCTGCAAAACCAAATCCAGAAACAAATGAATCAGGATTTAAGCCGATTTATGATATTAGAAAACGTCTAGAGGATGTCGACGATAAAAAGTTAAAAGATTATTTACATACAACATATGGATTTGCACGTAGCAGAAAAAAGACTACTACATCTGCAGATCTTGATCCGAAGAAATTCATAGTACCTGGAAAAGATTTCAGCGGAAATAGTCCATATCAACTGTATAGCGATCCAGAACATCGCGGAGATAAAATAAATGCTATCGACTTTATTGATCAATATAAAACAAGTCCATATCCAGATAATGGACCAAAAGACTTTATTAAATTTTATTTTGAAGATGCCGCGGCCAATACAAATGCTATGGTATTTCGTTGTACAATTAATGGATTTTCAGATACATTTACTCCGAACTGGTCTAATATAGAAATTTTAGGCCGACCAGAAGGAGCTTATTTATATTCTTCGTTTGAACGTCAAATTTCATTTAATTTTACAGTAGCCGCTCAGTCTAGATCTGAAATGATTCCTATCTGGAGAAAATTAAATTATCTAGCTACCTATACAATGCCAACGTATGCCAGCAATCAAGCTGTCAAACCTTCCGGTCCATTTATGCGAATTACGCTAGGCGATTTATTTTATCAGACTCCAGGATTTATTAATTCATTGTCATATACAGTTCCAGACGAAGCTACATGGGACATAGGTCAATATGATTCCGGAGATGTTGACGCGAAACAACTACCGACTATTGTAGATGTTGCAGTAGGATTTACGTTGATAACAGACTACCGTCCTCAACTTAAAGGTCGTGCGTATAGTTTATCGCCCGGAGGTACCTCAGCAGCAGGTACTAACGGGCAATGGCTCGCAGATTCTATATTTGCTCAATAATTAAATTAAATAAATTATGGCTCGATATCTTAATAATACATTTCAAAAATCAAGTCGATTAGATGAAGAAAAAAAGCAGCGAGTATACGATTCGCTGTTAGATCCAGAATTTATACGTTCCGTAAATGACATTTACGTTGTATGTTCTTTTGGAGAGCGTTTAGATTTACTGGCATTTAAATATTATGGCGACGCAACGTTATGGTGGGTAATTGCAGCTGCTAATCCAGATCTACGAAAGGATTCGCTATATTTACAACCAGGAGTTCAAGTACGCGTTCCTGCAATAAATGCAAATGCATATGTACAGTTACAAAATTACAATACGTCAAGATAATGGCAGAGTCAATATTTTTTACGACAATTGACGAAAACGTTCGAAAAATTTTAGACGGGCGAAGTGCTGTGTATGCAAAACAAATACGAGATACCGATAGTTATCAATGGTTATATCAAAAAATGGCTTGGGCAGCTGCTATATGCACGAATAGCGTTACAGGCCGTATTAATACGTTGGATTTACCTATCGGGGCAGGTATAGGAGATCAAGGATTATTTGAAACTGTATCTAAAAAAGATAATATATATGTACCGAAGCCACATTTAAACTCTGTTAAAATATCAAGCGATGGAGATTGGGGATCATTGAAAAAATGTGAAATTAGCTTTACTGTATATACACTTGAGCAGTTAAATGATTATCAAGTGTTTTTTGATATCGCATCTGAATTAACGGTGCAATATGGTTGGAATAAGGCCGGAGGCTTAGGCGGTACTACCGGAAATTTTAAAGGAACTGTATACAATTTTTCATATTCAGTAAATGCAAATGGAGGATTTGATTGTACAACATATGCAATGTCTGAAGGAATTAACATACTAGGTACGTCTCCATCAATTACTGCTAACCTAAATTTAACTCAAAATGATGATCAAACTTCATCTGTCATTAATAGTATATCGACATATATAGAATCTTTTACGACGACGGGCGAACTGGCAAATTTAAAATCGGGACAGACTACTGAAATTTCGCTCCCTCCGATACCGCCATTGCAACCAAAAAAAATAAAAATAGGAGTATTTTCAATAGTACCTAATGCAGATGATGTCACTAAATCTATAGGAATTAAATATACATCGCCGACTAGTTTATATATAACATTAAACGCATTTTTTGAAATTTTAAATACTTTTATAATAAAATCAGCGATAAACGCAAACACTCCGACATTTATATGTAATGAAAACATAACATTAGGACCCATTCCGGCGGACGTATCACATTTTATATCTGCAGATCCAAAAGAAATAATATTTCCTAATTGTGCTCCGTATGATGGTAAGACACAATATTTTACGGACTTATCAAATTTTACGACAAATAAAGATTGCAGTTTAATAATGATAAGCGTTGAATTTATACTATCCATAATTGATAAAATTTCAAAAGAAACGACAAAACAACAAAAATCAAGTGATATATCATTAAAATCAATTATACAACCTATATTTGATTCAATATATCGTAACAGCGGGGATAGGATAAAATTATCATTAACTGAAAATCCTAAAAATTCGACAGAAATTTTAATTGTCGATACAAATTATTTCAAAGACAATCCGACTGTATATGAAATGAAAGTCGTAACCGAAGGTGGAATATCTAGAAATCTTTCATTAACATCAAAAGTACCGCAAGAACTTCAAACAGCTGCATATGTAGTTGGATCATCAGCCGGCTCAGCCGCGACAACAGCTGCAGCAGGATTTGCTCGTATATTCGGAAACCAAGAACCTATATCTCAAGACAAAATTAATAACTTATTCGTCAATGTCGAATCATCTATTAACAAAGTAAACTCAAGCTTAAACGATCCTACAAAATATGTGTCGGCTACGTCAGCATTAAGATCTGCATTACGAGAATTTTACATAGCCGAAAATAACTCGCAATCAGCAGTTTCGCAAGTCATTCCATTTCCAATCGATTTATCAGTAACTCTTGATGGAATAGAAGGTTTAGTATTTGGAAATACATTTACTGTAAATTATTTACCGGCAGTATATCAATCAGCTACGGGTAAAAAAATTGCATTTACAATTACAAAAGTTGAGCATGATATTTCTTCAAATGACTGGTCGACTACAGTGTCGACAGTCTGTAGATTAGTAATGGATGTATCTACATCAACAAGTCCAGCTCTTACTAGAACTGATACTAAATTAGATCCAAATGCACTTAAAGAAACAGCTGCGGAATGGAGTAAGATTGTTAGCAATTCTGATTATAGTCAGGGACTTGAAGGGCAGAAAAAACAAGAACTTGACACCTGGATAAAAGAACAAGGCGAACAATTACGTAAAAATACTCCGCCTCCGCGGTAAAAAATTACTTTAGGTAAATAAATTTATGGCACTAAGAAATAAAATATACTATCCTAAGTCACATATAACGACCAATCTTCGTACAGACGGAAATGAATGGATGACTGAAGATGGCACGGAATATAAAGGATACTATCATAAATACATTGACGGAAAAGTTTTAACTGGAGCTGTATTTAGTGAAATAGAATCAAAAACGTTGATTCCATACATTTCAAAAATTTCGCAACCAGAACATTTTCTTTACAATTCATTGATTGAAAAAAAAGTATTTCAAACTCCTCAATCAAGAACAAATATTCCAACATTGGAAATGTATAAAAAAGGAAAATATAATCGATTTTTTCTTCGCAGAAGAAATTTTACTTCATTTGAAGATATAATTGAAATTGACGAAGATCAATTTAACTTGTGGAGTGTTCCGGAAACTGGAATAGACGATTCCATATACGATGCTATTTCAATTTCATGGAAATTAACAGGACCTTTAAATGACCAATTTAGCCCAAGCGGAACTGTATATGGAGTTTTAGACACCAATCGCCGTTTAGTATTTTTAAAAGATCGTACATTTCCAGGCCTTAAAAACTTTTTAACAGATTACATAGAATATTCAATTTACGCTCGACTAACCAGCCCAGAAATAAAAAAATTATTTGTTAAATAGAAAACAAATACTTATATTTATGTATAAGGGTGTTATGGAAATAATTGAGTCTGAAATCGAATTTTTTAATTTTATTGAAAAATGTAGTAAAGTTGATTGGATAGTAATACCCATATACTGTAACGGAGATAGACCTGTTTATGTAGATTCTATATCATTGGTGTATGTATATACACTTCATTTAGATAAAGACTTCATTATAGTATTCAATCACACTGAAGGAGCAAATTTATCAATTGATCTTTTAAATAAATTTCCTACGGAAAATAAATTGTTTGTATATGACAAAAAACGATTTAAACGATCATGCACGAATAAAAATTTAATTGACATCAATTTAATTGAATGGACGCAACGTAACAAACCTATTGATGATGAGTTTGAAACGACAGCACATGAATTTTATATAAAAAATTTCAATAAATTCAGTGATTTAAATTGCATTATTCCAATTTCAAAACATACAGAAAAATGCCAATCTATTGTCGAGAGATTTTTAAATGTATATGACTATTATCAACAAGACGAGTCATTTTCTGTATACAACGATCTTTTCATTGACAATTTATTTCAAATCGAGCAAAACGGATTGTTTACTTCATTTGATGCGTTTAAAACGAAATTCCCGCTATCAAAATTATATGATGGATTTTCATATACTGACTACAATATTTACACTACAACGGGCCGCCCTTCAAATCGATTTGATGGAATTAATTTCGCTGCTTTAAATAAAGACGATGGTACGCGCGCAGCGTTTATATCTAGATTTGGGGAAAATGGATTTATGGTGTCGTTTGATTACGATTCATACCACTTGCGATTGTTGGCAGATTTAGTCGATTATAAATTTCCTGACAATTGTTCGGTACACGAGCATTTAGGAAAGTTTTATTTCGATAAGCAAGTTTTAAGTAAAGAAGAATATAATGAATCGAAGGCAATATCATTTCGTCAGTTGTATGGAGGTATAGGAAAAGAGTATTTAACAATTCCGTTTTTTGCAAAAGTTTACGAATATACTAAATTGCTTTGGGAGCAATATTCAGAAAGCGGATATATAGAAACTCCTATGTTTTCTAGAAAATTATTTCAATCATTTTTTACGAACATGAATTCAGCTAAGTTGCTTAACTACTTGCTGCAAGCATTCGAAACCGAGCGTAATATGGCCGTAATTCATAACGTACTTCAACGTACACAATCGTTTAAAAGCAAATTGGTATTATATACATACGATTCATTTTTATTTGATTTTAACAAAAATGACGGCGCGGAACTTATACGAATTATAAAAACTGAATTGGAACAAAATGGAAAATTTCCTACAAAAGTAGAAATAGGCCCGGATTATAACAATTTAATTTCAGTAAAAATACCAGAGTAACATATTTATAATCGAACTGATTTGAATAGATTACACGAAGTGGTACAATTAATTTGTTTATTTACGATAGAACCGCAACTAGATCATACTATTAGTATGATTGAAAAAACGTATGAAGTTGTATATAATAGAATTTTTATATTGTCAATTGAAACATCTGAAGAGTTAATTTGCAGCTTCAATGTAGATAAGTCAAATTGCAAAAAACAATTGCCAGGCGCAATGCTTGTACATAGAAAAAAAGACTCAAATACATTGTATACAATAAATTCGCTAAATTCTTTAATACGTAAAGAAAATAATGGAATTTTAGACACGAATTATTCAATTGATTGGTCAAAATATTCTAATTCACTATTGATTACTTCAAATAGCGAGCTTAAAGTTCTTAAAACAAAAATATATCAAATTGTAAATTTGTAATTTACATATTTATATTAAAATATTTGGCACTTTGTAAAAAGTATCATATATTTAGTTATGTTAGTTGTTGATGATGTAGATTTGACTATTCTAGACAATCACTTTTACGTTAACAATTGCTAAATACAAAATATCTATTAACAATTAAATTAAATTTAAAATGGCTATCAATTTAGATGCTATCAAAGCAAAACTTAATTCGTTGCAAACTGCAACGACAAAATCCAATAATCTTTGGAAACCGGAACCTGGTACGCAAGTTGTAAGAATAGTTCCTTATCAACATAACAGAGAAAATCCATTTACCGAACTTTATTTTCATTACAATTTCGGAGGCAAAAACATTGTGTCTCCAATGTCATTCGGACGTCCAGACCCAATCGTAGAATTCGCAGAAAAATTAAAATCTACAGGAAATTCAGATGATTGGAAAGCTGGTAAAAAATTAGAGCCGACAATGCGTTGTTACGTTCCAATTATCGTAAGAGGTAAAGAGTCTGAAGGCGTTAAATTCTGGGGTTTCGGAAAACAAGTATATCAAGAACTTCTTGCATTTATCACTGACGCGGATTATGGCGATATTACAGATCCAGTAGCAGGACGTGACATTACAGTTGAATTTAAAGCAGCTGATCAGTCAGGAAAAACATATCCTGAAACGTCTATTCGCGTAAAACCAAATCAAACTCCTATTACAGACAACAAAGCAATCTTGGAGAAATTGGCAAATCAACCAAAGTTAACTGACATTTTCAAAGAACATTCCTATGATGAAATGACGAAAATGCTGCATAACTGGTTAGATCCTGAAAATGCTCAGAATCAAGAGCAGTCAGCTCCGGCATCAGAAGGCAAAGTGTCAAAAAATAAAACGGCAATTGCCGAATCAGCTCCAAGCGCAAATGTCGACGACGTAGCGTCAGCATTTGATTCACTATTTAACAAATAAAATCCTTTTAAAGGACGCGCAATCTTATTATGGCAAAATCAAAACAAATTGTCGAAGAAGCGCAGCTGCAGGACGATTTAGCGTCAGTGTTAGCAGATAATCTTAATAAAAAGTTTAAAAGCTCTAATTATAAAGTAGCTTACTTTTTAGAAGGCGACTCTGACGCTCCGTCCGATGTAACTGAGTGGATTTCGACCGGATCGACAATGCTCGATCTCGCAATCGCAAATCGACCAAATGGAGGTCTTCCTGTAGGTCGTATTATAGAAATAACAGGTTTAGAAGCCTCTGGTAAATCTTTATTAGCGGCTCATGCTCTGGCAGATACGCAGCGTAAAGGAGGCTTGGCAGTCTATATAGACACTGAAAATGCAGTATCTCGAGAGTTTCTCGAAGCTATCGGAGTAAATTTAAAAGATATGCTGTATGTGCCATTGGAAACTGTTGAAGACATTTTCGAAGCTATTGAAAACATCATTGAATCTATCCGTAAAGGATCGAAAGACAGAATTGTTACTATTGTTGTAGACAGCGTAGCTGGCGCATCAACAAAACAAGAAATGTCTGCAGATTATGATAAAGACGGATGGGCAACTTCGAAAGCTATTATTCTTTCCAAAGCAATGCGTAAAATTACCAATTTTGTTGGTAGACAACGTATATGTTTAATTTTTACAAATCAGCTTCGTACTCGCTTAGGAGTAACGTTCGGAGACCAATGGACTACGTCGGGTGGTAAAGCAGTTGCGTTTCACTCTTCAGTAAGACTTCGTCTAAAGTCTGTAGGGCAAATTAAATTAAAAGTCGATGGAGGAAGAGAAGAAGTTATGGGTATTACAACTCGTGCGCAAGTAGTTAAAAATCGAATGGGCCCTCCATTGCGAACTGTAGACTATGACATTTATTTCGATTCCGGAATTGATGATTATGGGTCATGGCTAACAATGTTGAAAACTCATAATTTAGTTTCGCAAGCCGGTGCTTGGTATACATATACTAATACAGATACCGGAGAAGTCGTTAAATTTCAGTCCAAAGACTTTAAATCAAAACTTATCGACGATCCGGAAATGAAAGCTCAAGTATATAAAACTATCTGTGAAAAGTATATATTGACTTACAAATCCGGAGAAGATTTCGGGGTTGATGATATAAAAATTGACACTGAGTTTGATTTAGAAGAATCATAAATTATGAAAGGTTACGTTGATTTATTACGACAAGTTCGCGAAGATCACGAAAAAGTAAGTTTAGGCCTCGATAAAAATGATAAAGTTTTAATTATCGATGGCCTAAACTCTTTTATTCGGGTATTTAGCGCATCTCCGATTGTTAACGACGATGGAGACCATATAGGCGGTTACATAGGATTTTTACGGTCTATTGCTGCGGTTATTAGACAGTTTAAACCTACGAGATGTATAATGGTTTTTGATGGTAAAGGAGGATCTGCACGAAGAAAAAAGATGCATTCTGGATATAAAGAAGGCAGGTCAATGTCGACAAAATTTAATCGAATTGAAGACATTTCAGCTCAAACCGTAGAAGAAGAATTGGAATCTATGCGATTGCAAATGGGTAAGCTGTCTGAATATTTGCAGTGTTTGCCAATTACAGTAATGTCGATTGATAATATCGAAGCCGATGATGCAATAGCATATTTAACGACAGAAGTGTTTCGTCCATTAAAACGAGACGTTATTATAATGTCCGATGATAAAGATTTTTTACAACTTGTAGATGCTAAAACTTCAGTTTGGAGACCTGTCGAAAAGAAATTTTATACACCAAAAGAAATTTACGAACGTTTTGGAATTCCTTCTCATAACTTTATACATTATAAAGTTTTTATGGGTGATGCTTCAGATAACATCAAAGGAATAAATGGAGTAGGAATAAAAACGCTGCAGACAAAATTTCCAATTTTATTAGGTGAAAATACAGTCTCGCTATCAGAATTAATAGAGTATTGCGCAAATCGTAAAGATGATCATAAAATTTATAAAACGGTACTTGACAGTGAGCATGTTATGCAGCTAAATTGGAAATTGATGTCTTTGGAAAATTTAGATATATCAGCTCATTTTAAAATGTTAATTTCTGATATTGCAGATAGACCAATTCCTAAATTGGATACATATAATTTTAAAAAATTATTTATGCGAGATAAAGCATACAGCGTAATTCCGAACGTGGACAGTTGGTTAGCTTCAGGATTTAATTCTTTATCTGCATTTCAGTAAACAATAATTTGTTTCTGACAAACAATTTATTATATTAAATAAAAAATAAGAATGGATAAATTAGTAAGCTATGGGCATTCGTTTCAAATAAAAATTATAACTTCATTACTTTCAGATAAACCTTTTTTACAACAGGTATCTGATATATTATTACCAGAATTTTTTGAGTCAGAAGCAAATCAATGGATTGTAGAAACTATTGAAAAATATTTTCAAGAATATAAATCAGCTCCTACATTAGATGTATTTAAAATCAAAGTCAATGATGTAGAGCGTGACATTGTTAAATCGTCAATAATTGAATCTTTAAAAGATTCGTATAGATATTTAGAGTCGGAAGATTTAGATTTTGTTAAAGAAGAAACGCTAAATTTTTGTAAAAATCAATGTATAAAAAGAGCAATTCTCGATTCCGTAGACTTTTTAAATAAAGGTCAATATGAATTGATAAAATCTACAATTGACTCGGCAATGAAAGCTGGTGCTGATAAAGAAGTTGGGCATGAGTATAACTCTTCTGTTGAAGATAGATATAAAGACAATATTAGATCTACAATCTCAACTCCATGGCCAGTTATTAATGATTTATCTGACGGAGGGTTTGGAAAAGGAGAATTAGTAGTATTTGTCGCCCCGGCCGGAATAGGAAAATCATGGGGGTTAATTAATATAGGAGCTAATGCTGTTAAACAAGGGTTAAATGTAGTTCATTATACTTTAGAGTTGAATGAAGGATATGTCGGTCAGCGTTATGATGCCGTGTTAACGGGAATTGCCAATCAAAATTTAAAGTATAATATTGAGGAAGTTCAAAATACAATTAATAAACTAAAAGGAAATTTGGTTATTAAGTATTATCCGACTAAGACAGCATCTTGCTCAACCATTCGAGCGCATATTGAAAAAATGATTTTAATAGGTAAAAAACCAGATTTGGTTATTGTCGATTATGCCGATTTGTTAAAAGGAGCAGTTTCTAGAAAAGAAATGCGTCATGAATTAGAATCTATTTATGAAGATTTACGCGGTGTCGCCGGCGAATATGAAGTTCCTTTATTTACTGCAAGCCAAGCGAATAGGTCAGCATTAGAGCAAGACGTTATTGAAGCTGATAAAATATCTGAGTCATATGCAAAAGTAATGATCGCAGATTTCGTACTTTCGCTATCAAGAAAAGTAACTGATAAAATAGCAGGTACAGGAAGATGGCACGTAATTAAGAATCGTTTTGGACCTGACGGAATTACTCTTCCTTCGAAAATGAATATGAGTAATGGTCAAATTCATATCTATGAAGAAACGTCGGTACAAGGAAAAGATACGGCTAAACAAATGCAAAGTGGAGAAGAACTTCTGCGAAAAAGTTTATTACAAAAATATAAAGAAGTAGCATCAGATTCTTTAGGTTAATAGATAATTATAATTCCGGATACGGAACTAATAAAAATTTTACAAATGAATAATAATATATTTGCACCTAGGGTAAACATTTTACCCTACGAATATCCTTCGCTGTTATCTTTTAAAGATGCTATTAGGCATTCATATTGGATTGACACGGAATTTAATTTCACTACTGACATCGACGACTTTAAAACGAAAATATCTGACGAAGAGCGAGCTGTCATTCAACGAACTATGTTAGCAATCGCTCAAATTGAAGTTAGCGTAAAAACTTTTTGGGCTGATATGTATAAACGAATGCCAATAACAGAAGTTGGAGATGTAGGAATGACTTTTGCGGAATCTGAAGTTCGGCATAAAGATGCGTATGCTCGTTTAATTCGAATTTTAGGATTAGAAGACGAGTTTCAACATGTAATTGAAATACCGGCTATAAAAGATAGAATTGCATATCTAAAAAAGTATTTAGATGGCACCCGAAGTCATGATAATAAAATGTATACAAAATCCGTACTTTTATTTTCTCTTTTCATAGAACATGTTAGTTTGTTTTCACAATTTCTTATCATGATGTCTTTTAATAAAGAACGTAATTTATTTAAAGGAATTTCCAATGTCGTTGAGGCGACTTCAAAAGAAGAAGACATTCATGGAAATTTCGGATCAGAAATTATCAATATCATAAAAAGAGAAAATCCAGATTGGTTTGATGATGAGTTTATTTTATTAATTTATTCTGCGTGCAAAAAAGCGTTTAAAGCTGAGTGTAAAATTTTAGATTGGATTTTTGAAAATGGCGAATTAGATTTTTTGAAAAAAGAAACTATACGTCAATTTATAATGAATAGATTTAACAACTCGCTACAAAAAATTGGAATGGATCCTATGTTTGAAGTAGATTTTTCTGAAATTGAAAAAACATTATGGTTCGATGTAGAAATAACTTCGACAAAAGAAGGAGATTTTTTCTATAAAAAACAAATTGATTATAACAAAAAAAGTAAAAGTATTACAGAAGACGATTTATTTTAAAACATATGAATAGAACAAGATATTATTGGTTAAATGAGGAAAGTCGTACATACCTTTCTCGCGGCTACATTTCTGAAAGTCCAGAACAACGAATTAAAGATATTGCCAATACAGCAGAAAAATATTTGAAGATTGAAGGCTTTGCAGCAAAATTTGAAGAGTATATGGCTAAAGGATACTTTAGTTTATCTACACCAGTTTGGATAAACTTCGGAAAAGACAAAGGTCTTCCTATTAGTTGTTACGGTTCGAATATTGACGATACGCTTGACAGTATTTTAAATGCGGCACGTGAAATAGGGATGATGTCAAAATATGGCGGAGGCACATCAGCTTATTTAGGAAATATTAGATCTCGAGGCAGTAAAATTTCAACAGGTGGCACGGCAGATGGTCCGGTGCATTACGCGCGTATATACGATACTACAGTAGATGTATGTAAACAGTCTGAAGCTCGTAGAGGAGCGTGTGCAGTATGGCTTCCAATTGAACATGGAGATATACTTGAATTTTTAGATATTGGAATTGAAGGAAATCCAATACAAAATTTACAATATGGAGTAACTGTCACTGACGAATGGATAGCTTCAATGAAAGCCGGCGATGTAGATAAAAGAAAGATTTGGGCAAAAGTAATTCAACGTCGTAGCGAATTTGGATTTCCATATATTATGTTCAAAGACAATTCCAATAACAATTCTCCTTATAAAGAGTTAGGTTTGGATATTACGGCATCAAATTTATGTTCGGAAATTCAATTACCGACAGACAGTTTCAATTCATTTGTATGTTGTTTAGGATCATTGAATTTATTGCATTGGGATGAAATTAAAGATACAGACGCTATTGAAATATACACTATGTTTTTAAATGCAGTAATGGATGAATTTATTAGAAAATCTTCTAACATGCCCGGTATGAAACGAGCGCATCGTTTTGCTGCAGCGCATCGAGCGATTGGATTAGGAGTGTTAGGATATCATTCATATTTTCAATCTAAATTAATTGCATTTGAATCATTACAAGCTAAACAATTAAATCATCAAATTTTTAAATTAATAAAAGATCGTAGCGAATTTGCGTCGAAATGGCTTCATGATGAAAAAGGATATACGTCGTTACGTAATGGCTTTGCTAATACTACTTTGGTAGCTATAGCTCCTACAAAATCTAGCTCATTTATTTTAGGTCAAGTTTCAATGGGCATTGAGCCGATCAAGTCAAATTATTTTATTAAAGATTTAGCCAAATCAAAAACGATTTATAAAAATCCTTATTTAGAATCTGAATTGGAAAAGTATTCCATGAATACTCCGGAAATATGGGAAGGAATTTTAAAGAAAGACGGATCAGTACAACATTTAGATTTTCCGACCAAAGAAGTTTTTAAATCTTTTATTGAAATTTCTCCTAAAGAAATTATATTACAAGCAGCGCAGAGGCAAAAATTCATTGATCAATCACAATCATTGAACTTAATGATACATCCTTCAGTTGCTGCAAAAGACATTAATCAATTGTATTTATATGCACATGAAGAAGGAATAAAAACTTTATACTATCAATTCAGTCAGTCATCCGCTCAGTCATTTGCTAGAAATATTTTAGAGTGTGTAAGTTGTGAATCATAATAAAATAGTCATGAAAGTAGGAATTAAAAAATTGCACCCAAACGCAGTGGTGCCGAAGTATGCAAAATCCGGAGATGCTGGAATGGATTTAACAGCTACCGGAATTACATTTACGCCTAGCTATATTGCATATAAAACAGGATTAGCATTTGAGATACCTGAAGGGTATGTTGGATTGCTGTTTCCCAGATCAAGTAATAGCAAAAAGCAATTATTGCTAACTAACTCAGTAGGAGTATTAGATTCCGGATACAGAGGAGAAGTCGAGTTTAGATTTAAAGTAGTTGGTAATGGAGTAACGCCTGAAGGAGATTTAGACACTTATAATGTAGGGGATAAAATTGGCCAATTATTGATTATACCTTATCCGTCAATTCAATTTATTGAATCGGATACTTTATCCGAAACAGAAAGAGGTGAGGGAGGGTTTGGATCTTCTGGAAATTAATCAATTATTTTGTTCAATTAGATATATTTATAATAAACTAATAGGTTAAAAATAATTTTAATATGATCAAACTTATAAATTTACTAAAAGAAGCTTTAAATAAAAAATACTCATTTAGTCAATTACAAGATTTTGTTAAATTGTGGTATTTTTCTAAAGATAACGATACTGTATCTAGCGAAGAAAAAAATGCTATACAAGTTTTGAATGATATTGGATTTTTGAAAAAATCTGATTGGTTCGATGGTCACATATACACTGACTACGATCCTGATTACAAAACTACTGACGGCAAAGATTTTGAGGATTTAAGTTACTTCGTGCAGCAGTTAATTAAAAGTAAGTATCCGCCAGTTAAGTATACAGACCCCGAACCAGTAAAAAAGAAAAAAGGTAAATTTTCATTTGATTATGGCAATTTTTTATTTGCAGATTTAAACTTAGACGTAGCTGATAGCTCAAAACTTAAGAAGTTTCTTAAAAAATGGTATACAACAAACGAGCCTAACACTGAAGATGAAAATGAATTTTTAAGCGATTTAAAATCATACACTTCCGATAATGAACCAGGTAATATAGAAAAAGTTCTTAAAATAGTCGCTCCATTAAAATCTAAATTTCCAGGAATATTAGACCCGTCTAAATCTAAAAATAAAAAAACTAATTTAGTATACAGAGGTACGTATATTCCAGTTGATAGCATTTCTAAATACAATGCTAAAATTACAAAAGGTTACGCAGAATATAATAATTCAGTCGCATTAAATTTTAAGAAAAAATTTATGTCATTTTCAGTCGACTTAGCCGTAGCACATGAATTTGCTACCGAACATGGAGATTGGGAAGAGAAGACTATAAGGTCATTGAAAAAAGGAATGATCCCTGCAATTATATGTATACCAATAACAGACCCAAATTTAATATTCAATCCTGATTTTATATCGATATTTTCTGAATATGATGATATAGAGGCGGAAACTTTTTATTTAAACAATTCAGTATCAGCATCTAAAATTTTAATACCAAATGAAATAATACGTACGATTAAAGATAACGTTAATAAAATACCCGTTAAATATAAATTAGATTACAAAAAAGTAATAAAATATTAAATACGATATTTATTTTAAAAAGATATGGAATATCCAACATCGACAGTACAAAACGTTGTAGCCACACAATCAGAGGTGCTAAAGCCTAAAACTTTACCTGCCGATATCGTATCTGCATTAAATGATAGAATTGCAGACGAATATACAGCACATTATTTTTATCGTTATGCAACTAATTGGTGTGCTGGAGTAAATTATCCTAACGCCGCTGCATTTTTTGCAAAAGAAGCAGCTGCTGAATTAGAGCACGCAGAAAAGCTTCAAAAGTATCTAGTAGATTGGAATGCTAATCCAATATTACCTGCAGTTAAATTTTCTGGAAAATTTGACAGCTTAATTGATATTGTTAATAAAGCGTATGCTATTGAATTTGATTTAGGAGAAAAGTACAATGAAATTTCTGTAGATATATTTTCCATGCATTTACCGACATTTGATTTTCTTCAAGATTTTAGAGAAATTCAAACGCAATCCATTGCAGAATATTCAGATTTATTAAACGCTGCTCAGTTAATTGATGTAAGCAATAAGTTAGATTTACTCCACTATGAAGAAAGATATTTTAATTGATTTAGACGAGAAATTTTCTAAATCTACAATCAACGAAAGCGTTGCAGTGCCTGGACAAGTACCTGACGAAGTAATTGCTCGTATTGATTTAGTTGAAAAATTTTCATATGGTCAGTATGAAGTAGATCAAATGACTACGACAGAAGTATTGCAAGAATATAACACTCAACTAACGAGTCAAATAAATTCATTGCCTGATTTAGATGCTATTCTTCAAGAATGGTCTTGGAGATGTGATAAAGGATTTCCAGTATGGGGTAGCTCTAAAGATATGAAAGTTCTATTAGAAGTATTAAATGAAAATAATATAAAAGGATCAATAGTCGAATCTATAAATTCATATATCACTGCTGAAGAAGTAAAATTTAATAAAAACTCACTTACTGAAACTAGTTTTGACCCAGCTAATTTAAACAAACCAAAGTACTTTCAAGGATTTATTGATAAGATACAATCTGGGGAGCCATTCATTCTTGAAAAAGATAGATCAAAAAATGTTACTATTGATAAATCATTTCTAGAGACACTTAAAAGTTTAGAAAAAATTAAAGATTTAAACACTCGTCAAGTTAAAATGCGTGAGTTATTTGGTACAAAGCCAATTATACCTTTGACGGATGGCCAAGTAATTAAATTATCAGATATAAGTAAAGATACATTTACTGCAAAAACGACAAAATCAGGATTAGCAGGAACCGAAACCCCAGATTTTAAAGAAGGTTTAGTAGTATTTTTTTATAGCTGTCCTCAGTCACAACTAACTGAAATACAAGAGCGTGTAATAAACAATACTCCTATAAAGTCTAATTTACGCACAGAAATTAACGCAATCAATGCAGCGTATTACGGGTCAAAATCTGCGCAATTTGTGAAAACAGGTATTGAATTATTAACAACCGCTTCTGCGTTAGATAGTAAAACAAAGAATCTTTACTTAAATGCATTATCCGCTGCCCGTACAATACAAGATCAGTTTGGGACAGGATTAGTTATTGACCGCGGTACTTTATTTGAAACTATTCGAACTACAGCATCTGAAATTACTAAAATAGCAAAAGACAAATGGTGTCCTGGAGATGTATATTTATATAATAAGTCTGCAGTTAATAGCATTAAAAAAATTATTAACGAATCAAAAACTAATAATGCAATTGTTAATATTGAAGATAAATCTGGTAAAGTACTACAAACTGGATTAAATTCATTATTTGATATTGACAACCCTTTAGTAACTGCAGTATCATTAAAGGAACAAGAAGCAGTAAGTGGTCGAGCAAAAGAATTTTTGTCAGTAAAGAATATAACTGGACAGCAATTAGGATCTGCCGAGTCTGATTTTACAAAAGAAGAATTGCAAATATTAAAAGCGTTCGCTCCAATTACTAAAGAAGTTATTGATCTTTACACAAATCAATACGAAACATCAAAAAACAAATATAAACTTTCAGTAAGAAAATTTGGATATAAAAATGAATTTGGTTCAAGTAAAGTAACTAAAGAACTTGACAAAGAAGCGCTTACTAGAAATGTTATCGTAAAAACTGCAGTATATAGACTATTAACAAAATACTTTGAAACATTTGATGAGTTAAAATCTATTAACGACATCATGAAAAAGTATAAAGATCCATTTTTAGCATTAACTGCATTTGGAGTTTCGCTTAGCGGATTTAATCCTACATTTTATAAAGTCATGGCGTCTTCAAACGGAACTCTGGGACACGTTACAGAATTTAAAGGAAGAGATAGTTTAAAGGCATTAACGGATTCAGTATTAACTATTGACACTCCTACGAAAGCTGGTATTTATTTAGAGTTTATTACTAAAATGGGTAATAAGAAATACAAAACAAAATTAGATGTTCGAGAATCTAAAGGGGGAAGTTCTATGTCAATTGCAATTATTGTAGACGAATTTAAAGAACAATAATTGTTTTTTTTCGTTACATATTTATATTAAATTAAATCAATAGACATAAAATGAAAATTACAGAATTCAAAAAATTAATTCGTGAAGAAGTTCGTAAAGTATTAAAAGAAGCAACTCTAAAAGATCTAATCAAACCATTAACTACAGAGCTAGAGTCAATGGGATATGATGTAACTTTTGGCCACCCATATGGCTTTGCGGCGATGGATGCGCGCAAAATTCTTCGAGACGGAAGTGTACTAGGAATATATTTAACTCCATCAGAAACAGAGCTACGGCAAAAAAACTACGTCGGTAGTGCTGAGAAATTTTCTACTATTGATGTAAACATTAATCATTGGTCGACAGAAGTGACAAAGAAGCTCTTTGGTTTATATAAACAAAAGAATCAAGTGTTGAATAGACTTACTGATAAAGAAGGTCAAGATATAGATTTGGGATCAGGAATGTTTGATATTCCTATAGAGCAGTCGGTGACAAAAGTAATAGGGTTGGTTAAAAAGGCAGAAGCCAAAGCAGCTACTATGAAATAGGAGATAGAATAGGACAGTTAATCATACTGACTTATCCTTAATAAAAATAAATCTTAAACATGAATGCCCCGAATGAAAATTTTGGGGCATTCAACTATTTATATCAAACAAATTTGGTTAGTTGAAAAAACTTTCTTATATTTAAGAAATTAATAAATAAGTTATGGCAAGAGAAACAAAAGCTAAATTAGCACCTAAAACGCCTCGTAATGGCAACTTAGGTACTTTTGTGGATGCAGTTACACCTGATCCTAAAATTATTACGGAAAATTTCATTAACTTTGAAAAGCTAGCAGAAATTTTGAAAAAAGCACCTGCAGAGCAAAAAGAACTTGTTAACCAAATGATTGAAATTGCACTTTCTTCAGTAAAACAAGAGCAGTTTCTTTCTTTCGGAGAGCAAATCGCAATAAATTCATTACGCAAGCAAGGAATACTTGGTTAGTAAAATAAAATTTATTATATTAAAGTAAATGAAAAAATATCAATCAACAAAACTTTTCGATGGATTTAGTACAGTATTTCGGCAATGGGCTGCGGAAGGTACGCACTGTAAATATCTTCATGGCTATGATGTAGAAATTAAAATAACTTTCGAAGGAGAGTTAGACCATCGCAATTGGGTTTGGGATTTCGGTGGAATGAAACGTGCTAAAGGAACTATTGATGGAATGAATCCTAAAACATGGTTCGATTACATGTTCGATCATACTACCGTTATAGCTCCAGACGATCCAGAATTAGCAACTTTTCAAGAATTAGATAGGAAAAAAGTAATTCAATTAAGAATTCTTGAAGGTCCTGTCGGAGCTGAAAAATTTGCTAAATTCGTGTTTGATAAAGTTAACGCATTCATTTTAAATGAAACAAATAAAAGAGTACGAGTAGTGCGAGTAGAATTTTTTGAAAATAGAAGAAATAGTGCAATTTACGAAGAATAATTTAAAATATGAAAACAGTTTATAAAAATGAAACTTACTATCGGCTTTCAGATAAAGAAGCTGATCGTCAAGTAAACGCTGGAATTGCGATGTATGCTCCTAAATCAGCTTGGAAAAACAAAGTACGCGACGCTAGCAAATTAATAAAAAGTCAGCCAGATCAATTAAATATTGATGAAGTTAAACAAACTAAAAAAACTAAAAATGTCAAAAATAAACGAAACTAGTCTGTTAATTTCATCTGACTTTTATTCGGTGCAGGGAGAAGGTATAAGTAGCGGAATACCGTCATATTTCGTTCGTTTAGGAAATTGCAACTTAACCTGTGGTATGTCTCGTAAGTTTGCTAATCAACTAATGAAAGATCGATCTTTAGAAGACGGCGAAATTTTCGAAGGTGACTTACACAAGGAAGGAAAGGCAACATGGACTTGTGATAGTACATCTCAATGGTTATGGAGAGGTGAAGAAAAAGAGTTTCAATATTTGATTGATAGATGGAAAGAGCAAGGTATCTACGATGATATTAAGAACGGTATTATCCATATTATTTGGACAGGTGGTGAACCTACGATCAAAGGACATCAGGAAGCAATTACAAATTTCTTAACATATTGGTATTCTCAAGAAATACAAAATTATGGTGTAGATTCAATACTTGCTTCATACCATGAAATTGAAACAAACGGAACAATTTATATTGAAGAACCTCTATTTAGATACTTAAATCAAATCAACTGCTCACCTAAGCTATCTAACTCAGGTATGACTGAAAAGCAACGTATCAATCCAGACGCAATCAAGCGTATAATGCAACATCAAAACTACCAATTTAAGTTCGTTATCAGCACAGAAGAAGACGTACAAGAATTGTTCCGTGACTTTGTAGTGCCATTTAACATACCACTTAAAAATGTAGTGTGTATGCCTGGACTAGATGATGTAGCCAACTTCGAAGAGCGTACTCAATTCTGTCTTGAAATGGCTAAGAAGTATAAATTTAGAGGATTGACTAGATTACACATTGCCGCGTGGAATCAAGTATTAAATAAATAAGTATGATATTCTTGGAATAAAACATTAAACGTATAAAAATATGAAATCAGAATTAGCAGAAAAATTAATGAATATTTGTGCCGCCGGCGCACCGCTCGGGGATGACTCCAGTTTAGATAATACTTTTGGTATAGACAATCTAACGGAAGAACAAAGACTACAAGTAGAAGCTGAACTTATTAATCACTTTGATTTTAGTAAGATTGTATGGATGAAACTCCCATCGGGATTCACTGAAGACGGTGATCCAATTGTTGCTCAAACCATAAAAATATACGATACATCAAATACAAAGTATACGGGTCAGGTAGGATATGTGTATAAAATATTCTTCACGCCTAAAATGTATGATCCGATGGAGTTGTATAACCCGGTAAAGGATGGCTGTGTATTTGCGCCAACCATCTACGACCCAGAAACATTTACTCCAACAAAAAGTATAACATTAACCTGGTCACCAGAATTTCCTCAAGACATTAACGCCACTCCTAAAACCTACGAAGAAGAAAAACAAATGATTCGTAATATGCTAGAAAAAGTATTGGCAGATCCTAAGGAGTATATGCCAGTAGGTTATAGAGCGTGTGTTGTAAGATTCGCAATCGGGAATAAAACACTCAATGTATAATTCATTTAGAAAATAAAATATGTGTACAGTATCAATGATTGGAGATCATTTTAATGATAAATGGAATTCACCCTATTATCAACAAACATTTACTAATTTATCTCTTATTTCAAAGCAAGAGTTTGACGCTCTCAAAAAAGAAGTGGAAGATATGAAACAGCTACTTATTAGAGCTAAAATTTACGATGAAAAGAATAATGAACCTAACTGTGAAATTGAAGAAAAAATAGAAACTCTTCGCAAAATAGCAGATCTTATGGGGGTTGATTTAAATGATGTCTTTAAAAAATAAAATTAATAAAAATATGGAAAATAAAACAATTAAGCCGTTAGGCGACCGAGTACTTGTAAAAGAGTTAAAAACTAAAGAAGATAAACGTACAGCGTCTGGAATCATTATTCCAGAAACTGTAACAGCTGATGAAGCAAAATTAGGAAGGGTAATCGCTGTAGGCGATGGATTGTATACACAAAATGGCGTGTCAATTCCGATGTCAGTTAAAGTAGATGATGAAGTGCTTCTTCCTGCATATGGCCAGGGTCAAGAAGTGAAGGTTGGAAGAGAAACGTATATTCTATATAGAGAATCTGATTTATTAGCAGTATTAAATTAATTAATCAATGACCAAAACACTAAAATACGGAAATGATTCAATATCATTATCTAATGAAGAAAAAAGTCGTATAATTACCGAAGCGGCTAAACATTACGGGGAATTTTTAAAGTCGTTAAAGTTTGAAAATTTTCAAAATGACCCTAATATGGCCGATACACCGCGTCGCGTTGCTAAAGCGTTTGTAGAAGATTTATATCAAGGCTGTTATAATGCTCCGCCAAAAATCACTGCATTTGATAATGTTGATAAGTATGACGGAGTTGTATTTCAAGGAAATATTACGGTAAATTCTACATGCAGTCATCATGCACTTCCTTTCGTTGGATATGCACATGTAGCTTATATTCCATCGGCCGATGGTAAAGTAATTGGATTGTCTAAACTTAATAGAATTGTAGAATACTTCTCGAGAAGACCTCAGGTTCAAGAAAACTTAACCACGCAAATACACAATTACATTAATGAAGTATGCGAAGGAAATAAAGGAGTAGCTGTAATGGTGTCAGCAAATCATATGTGTGCGTGCGTGAGAGGAGTAAGGCACGATTCGACAATGATGACATCAAAAATGTCAGGCGCGTTTTTAGATGATCCTGCGGCTCGTAATGAATTTTATCGTTTTGTTGATCATTTGAAATAATATGAACGCATCGGAAAGAGAACGTAGATTAGAGCTGTTTTTATGTTTATCAGAGCAGCTTCCTAATGCAGAATCGACAATTAACGGAGTGTATGACATTGTAACTCGATTTGACGTACCTAAACATTGCACTTCAACTGAACGAGAATTTATATTTGATTGTCTGTTAATGTATTTTAGTAAACTTGAAGAATATGAACGATGTGCAATTTTACTTAATCTTAAAAACCAGCAAAATAGAAAAAAACGAATCACTGCTTCAAAATTAAATAGAAAAGATTTATTACATTTGCGAATGTTTGGCTTTGATATTTCAGACAATGTTGTAATGAAAGTATTAACAAAATCAGGATCTATATAGTATTAGTCGTGTCAGACAACTAAAAAAAAAAGGAGAATTAAAAATGGAAACACAAGCATTATTTTTTGCTTTAGGAATGCTAATGATTATCTTTATTGCTGTAATGGTAATAACAGTTATTAGTTTTGTTAAGGTATTAAAAATTCAAAATCGAATTAAAGAAGAATTCAATAGTCTTTGGCAAAATTCATCGAGATTAGAAGATAATTCTTATAGGAGTCAAGATCAAATGCATCGCGATATATCTAAAGAAATAGAAGAACTTCGATCATTATTAGACACGTCAAATGAATATTGTCAAAGTAAAATAGACGAGTTGTATAGATATATAGACTCAAGACTTGATAAGTCGCTTAACAGCATAAAATCAAAATCAGTAATTACAGATTAATAACAAGTTCTGACACGACTTTACTATTATTAAATGAAACGAGTAGCATTTATCATCAACGTTAAAAATTTTCGACCAAGCTCAGGTCATGGAATATTTATGAAAGGAGCCGTTGAAACGTTTCAGCGTCATGGTCATTTTATAGATATTATATGCGATGGAGATCCTGAAGATAATTTTTTAGAAAATTATCAAGTTAATATATACACGCCTTCAAAACATTTACGAACTTCTTATGTAAAACATTGCAATTTGTTTGAGTTTGAAGATTCATTTAACTATGAAAAATGTATTAATTTTCGTACTGCATTAACAACGGCACTATCTAATCATGTATATGATTTAATTATTTGCAATGACACTGAATCTGCATTTGTATGTTATCAAATGCAGTTGTATAATAATATTGCAATTGCCACGTATGCACATGAATGTGCTTCGATAAATCCAGAACTTAAATCTGGAGTATTTAAAGATTGTTATTATGATTTAATCGATAAAATGATGTTCTGGCCTGAAATGCAAACGCTTATACAGACCGAACAAAATCAAGAAAAGTTAACTGAAAGATTTCAAACGTCGACTAATACAAAAGTTCAGTACTATCCATTAACTGACTCAACTAATTTGCAAATTAACATGCGCGATGGATTGTTATTTATTGGGCGTCATGAAGATCGAAAAAATCCTGCGGAGTTTATTAAAGTTTTAAAAGGAATAAAAGAAAAATATGGCGTTGAATTGAAAGCTAATATTATGACTCGAACATCACACGTTAAAAAGTGGAAAGCAGATTTTGAATCGATTGGTCATTCAAATTATGAAATTGTAGCAGATGTAGTAGGTTATGAAAAAGAACGAATTATACAATCTTCGAAAGTAGCGTTTATGCCATATAAAAATGAATCGTTTGGAATTGCAGTTTTAGAAGCGCTTCGATGGATGCCGACAGTTGTTATAAACAAATTTAATTGGCATTACAATTTTAAAAAATTTAAAAATTACATAGCAACTGACTCTACTAATTTAGTAGATGTTATTTGGGATGCATATAATAACGGAGGGGCTAATCAAGTAGAAGTTGAAAAGGAATTTGAAGAGTATCAATCAAAATATGAAACAGCTCTATTAGGTCATTTTAAAGACTTTATTCGACCCGGGTCTCACGAACCAAGAAGCCGGTTATATTTAAAATTAAAAGAGAAAAAAGGAGAATGGGTTTCTTTAGAAGATTATTTTAATACAGAAAATGCTAAAGGAGTAATTTATTTAACTTCAGATATTGAATCGATATACGCAAATTTAAGTTGGTATCAAATACATCATACAAATAAATCAACTTATTTAGGAATTGCCGACGCGTCTGGAAATATTGTAATGAAAGAAATTTCAGCTCAAAATACGCAATTATCAAGTTTTTTTGAATAAATTTCAATTAAATTTGTTTATTTAAAATAAAATTCTTATATTTAAGAAATAATTAGTTATGAAAAAAAATAAAATAATTTACATTCCATTAGAAGAGTTGCCTCAACGTTACACTCAACTCATGAATGCAGCTATCTATCCTTTAGTAGATATTTCATTGTATCCAAAAGTTGAAATTGATACTGAAATTAAACGAGGGCAGTTTTTAGACATTGTCAATACCTGTAAATTCAAAGCAGCTCAATTGCAAATGATTGCGGATGAATTTAATAAAGGCACTATTGAAAATGGCGACGTTTTTTTAATCGGAGACATTTTCTTTCCTGGAATTGAAATGATAAAATATATGGCTGAATTGCAAGACATCAATGTCAAAGTATATGCTATAAATTACGCAGGACGAGCTGATTCGACAGATTTTGTGCAAAAATTATCTTCGTGGGCTGATGCATCTGAGTTAGGATATCATATGATTTGTGATGGTATTTTTGTTGGCAGTGAAGACCATAAACAAAATGTATGTAAGTATTTCGGCTTGAATGAAGCTATAGTGCATGTAACTGGCTTAGTATGGGACTTAAATTACATGTATAATTTAGAAAAAACTATTACAGAAATGTATGGCAAAATTAATAAAGAAGATTTTGTAATTTGGCCTCATAGATGGTGTAAAGAAAAAGGAATTGACGAATTAATGCAATTTGCAAAACAAACTAAAAAGAAAATTATAATTACATCATCCGGACCTAAAAAAGATTTAGGAATTAAATTGCCAAAAAATGTAGAATATCGTGCAAATTTAACTAAAGCAGAATATTTCGAGCTATTGGCAAAAGCTAAATGGTATTTGTCTACGGCGTATCAAGAGACATTTGGATACAGTATCGTCGAGGCTATTTTCTTCGAATGTAATATGTTAGTTCCAAGAAGGGCATGTTGCCCGGAAATGGTACCTAGTAAATGCGTGTACGATTCAATCGAGGATATCGATAAAAAGTTTGATACAGAAGATTTAACAGTCCCATTTGAATGGACTGCTAGATTTCACGATAACATTAAATTAATGATAAAGATTTGCAAAGAAGAAATTGAATCAGTACCAGAAAATTATTTTAAAGTAGATTAATTATTTAATAGTTTTTTTAATAGTTATATATTTATAATTGATATGGGACGTAAAAAGAAATACAATACACTTGAAGAAAAAAAAGAGGCACAAAAAAAATGGTGTAAAGAGTATTATGAGCGTAACAAAGAAATTTTAGATAAAAAAGCTAAAGAAAGATACTATGAATTACGAAAAAATTTACAATCAAATAATAGACAGAGCAAAAAATGAAAATCGATTAAAAGGAAAGGGAATATATTATGAACGACACCATATTATTCCTAGATGTTTAGGAGGTTCTAATAATAAAGATAATTTAGTACTATTAACGGCAAAAGAACATTTTATTTGTCATAAATTACTATGCGAAATTTATACGGACAATGATAAAATTAAATATGCTGCATGGATGATGTGTTCAATGATAACGTCTACCCAAACAAGGATTTATAATGTTTCTAGTAGAGAATATGAATACTATAAAAAATTAATAGCATCTGTTAAAGTAGGAAAACCTCTTAGTGAAGAAACTAAAAGAAAAATCAAAGAAAAACGAGCATTGCAAGTAATTGTTTCTAAAGGACCTAGATCAGAAGAAACTAAAAGAAAAATATCTGAAGCGAAGAAAGGGGAAGTTCGGTCTGAAGAATTTAAGAAACGAATTTCAGAATATCAAAAATCGTTATTACAGACCCCTGAAGCAAAATTAGAAAGGGCTCAGCGTCTTAAAAAAATTAATCAATAATATGGCATATCAAAATATAGCGTTTCAACGTAGTAAAAATTTAATAACAGTTTGGGATGACAAAAATGGAATGCTGCAATTTCCATTTAAAAAGTATGCATATAAAAAAAATGCACATGGCCGTCACGTTACTCTTGACGGTTCAAGAGTTGAAAAAGTTGTAGATTGGGATGAGTCTGATATTCAACGCGGACTGATATACGAGTCAGATATTAATCCTGAAACGAGAACGTTAATTGACTTATACTTTGAAAATGATGAACCTTCGGTAGGGCATAGAGAACTATTTATAGATATTGAAGTTTCTACCGAAGGCGGATTTGCAAATCCAGATGATCCATGGCAACCGCTAACATCAATAGCATTTCATGATCGAGTAGGAAATAGATCAGTAGCTATCATTGTAGATAAAAAACGAAAATTAAAGCCGTATACAGATTCCAGTTTATTACTTGAAGTCGTTCAGACAGAATATGAATTAATTTCAAAGTTTCTTTCGCATTATATAGAAATACAGCCGTCTATTATTACAGGTTGGAATATTGAATTTTTCGACATTCCATATCTTTATAACCGAATTGCAAAAGTAGCAGGTAAGCAATATGCAGACTCTATGTCTCCTTTAAATGAAGTGCTTTGGCTACCTCATCGAAACAGATATAAAATTTTAGGAGTATCATGTTTAGATTATATGGCATTGTATAAACTATTTACATATTCTGAAGAATCAAGTTATTCATTAGAATCGATTTGTCAGAAAGAGTTAGGAAAAGGAAAAGTTAAATTTGAAGGTACTTTAGATCATTTATATAACAATGACCCTGAAAAATTTGTAGAGTATAACGTCAATGACGTAACTCTAGTTTTAGAGCTTGACGAAAAATTAAAATTTCTTTCTCTGGCTCGAGGTATATGTCACAAAGGTCATGTCCCGTATGAAGATGTATATTTTACTACGAGATATTTAGATGGAGCATGTGTTACGTATATGAAACGTCTAGGAATTGTAGCGCCTAATCGAAAATTAAAAGATCATTCTGCAGATTCTAACGAAGAATCATCTAATGATTTTGCTGGAGCTTATGTAAAAGATCCAATTCCAGGTTTATATGAATGGATTTTCGATGAAGATATGGCATCGCTGTATCCGTCAATTATTCGTACATTAAATATTTCACCAGAGACAAAAATTGGCCGAGTTGAAAATTGGGATGATGTTAAAGATATTTTTTGGTCTAATTCATTAAGTAATGCAAACGCAAAACTAAAATCAGGCTCGAAACATAATCTAATTCCAATGTCTGACTTTCGTAAATGGTTAGAAGACAATAAATTTTCAGTATCTTCAATAGGCGTAGTTTACAGCTGTCAGCAAAATGGTTTGATTCCTTCGATACTAGAAACTTGGATGAATGAACGTGAAGAGTATCGATCTTTATCAAAAAAATACGGAAATGAAGGAAATGCTGAAATGTCGAAATTTTTTGACTCTAGACAGCATACAATGAAAATTGTTAATAACAGTTTATATGGTGCGCTTGGAGCTCCTGGTTTTAGATTTCATGATATTGACAATGCCGAGTCAATAACATTAACAGGGCAACAAGTAATTCGTCACGCAATGTCAAAAGGCAATGAATGGTTTATTAAACAGACCGGAGTTGATAAAGAGTATGTAATTTATGTCGATACCGATTCTAATTATTTTTCTGCAAAGCCAATTATCGACCTAATGGAACGTACGTTAAATAAGCAGTTAACTAAGCAAGAAAAAATAGATATAACATATAAAACTTCGCAAGTAGTTGAAAAATACATCAATGACTCATGGACTTTATTCGCTAAACATTATTTAAACTCAGATCGTCCTTGCTTAAATATTAAACAAGAATACGTGTCTGAATCAGGAATATGGATAGCAAAAAAACGATACGCTCAAAAAATTATTTCTGAAAAAGGAATTTTAATTAAAGATTTAACTAAAGGCAAGAAAGAATGGAAGTTAGATGTAAAAGGTATGGATGTAGTTCGAAGTAACTTTCCAAAAGCATTTCGAGAGTTTATGTCTGGAATACTAGTCGACATCTTAAATATTTCTGATAAAAAGATCATTGATGATAAAGTATTAGATTTTCGTGAATCTATGAAAACTAAGCCATTGTTTGATATTATGTTTCCGACCGGAGTTAAAGAATTAAAAAAATACTCTGTAAAAAAGTCTAAAGGTCAGACCTTTGGATTAAGACTTAAAGGTACGCCTATTCACTGTAAATCGGCATTGAATTATAATGATTTCATTGAACATTTTAACATTTCAACGACGCCTCCAATCGTTGAGGGAGAAAAAATTAAATGGACTTATTTAAAGAATAATCCGTTTGGATTAGACACTTTAGCCGTAAAGGGTTTCGAAGATCCGGATCAAGTTATTTCATTTATTAAGCAGTATATAGACTATGAAAAAATCTTTACAGCATCATTGGAAAATAAATTAGGAGATTTTTATAGTGCTTTGAAATGGGGGCAAATTCCAAAAAATTCAAATACATCAGACTTTTTTAGTTTTTTTATAAAATATGAATACAAAAACATTAGTAATCGTTAGATTACAAATTGACGGTTGTCACAATTTTCCAAAAGCAGCTGAGCTTTTTCCGGAAGTAGACTTTTTATCTCAAAGACATAGACATATGTTTTGTTTTACAGTAGCTTGTGCAGTAACTCACTCTGACAGAGATAAAGAATTCATAATGTTGAAACGCGATGTCATTGATTATATTAATGGACAGTATTTTGACGATTTTACGAGAACTTGTGAATTCGGTTCAAAGTCGTGTGAAATGTTAGCTGAAGAGATATTGAAAGAATTTAATTGTGAATGGGTTGAGGTTTGGGAAGATAACGAAAATGGGGCAAAAGTAGAAAGTATATGAAAACAATTTATGTTTTTATCGATAAATTAGTATCAGAGCCCGACGCTTGGGAAACGCACGTAGCCTCGTTGTTGCAAGGTTATATTGAGTCTGTAGGGATTGACTCTAACTATACTGTCGTTGAAACTTCAGATTTAGCTGATTTAAAATTAAAGTTTCAGACAAAAGTAATTACGATTGACGATAAATTTATCTTTCCAAATGCTTGGACGTCTGCAACCGTATATGTACGGCATTGGTCAGAAATTTATCAAATTCCTGTTAAATCATACGGGTTCTGGACTCGTGGATGTTACATAAATGAAGATGAAGAATATCGACCTTTAAATGATCGTAATTGGCGAAAAGTGTTTGAACGATCGAGTTATAGAAGTTTAACAAAAAGCTTTTTTATCAATGAATATTTCAAAGAGCAGTTTAGAATTTACGTTTCAAAAAATGTATTTCCGGAACGACTAAACATAATATCATTTCCTTTGGATTATTTAAACTTTGAACTTCTTTCATATAGAGAATCTTATTATAAACAAGATATTATAACATTTCCATGGTCTTCATATACTGTTCTTCAAGAGCAAATAGTATATGACTTTATTAGAGTATTTCCAAAATTTCAAGTAATTTTTGCGCAAGAACGAAAGCCATTAGAACGTAAGCAGTTACTTGCGCAAATAGCTAAATCTAAATTAGCATTTCTTCCATATAAGTCCCCGAATATCGGAAAAGAAATTTATGAATGTCTTATTTTAGATACAATTCCATTAGTACCAGATTTAGAATTGTTTAAACAATTAGTACCTGATGAATTTAGATATCCGCCGGAATGGACTGATACAATTTTTAATTATTGTAGATATGCTCCGGAAATAATTGAAAAAATAAATAACTTAATAATTAATTACGAAAGTTACAAACCATTAATGGTTGAACATACAAATAAATTATCTAAAAAAATGTATGATTCAGTAAACATTCTTAATGAAATATTTGATAATTACAACAAAAATTAATATATTTATCTATGAATAAAAAATTAGTCTATTTTCCTTCGCTTAGTTCTGGCGCCTACGCATCCCCTTTAACAAAGGATATGGAGGTAGCTCCTGGAGTACCGTATAGATTTTGGGATGATCGTGTACCTGAAAAATGGAGATATAAATTCTTTCTGATGACAGCGGGTCATTTGTATAAAAAGAAAGAAATACGAAAAACATGGGGGCTAGAAAACAGTTTAGTTTTCGGAGACTCCGGAGGATTCCAAATTGCTACAGGAGCCCTGAAATGGGATCTATCATTACGAGATCAAATATTCGAATGGCTTGAAACCAACGCAGACATTGCGTGTAATATTGACATTCCACCTCGTGTAATGTATGAAGGACATTTTCAAGAAGCATTGAATATGAGTTTAGATAACTTTAAATATTTTGAATCTAAACAATCTGGTAAAACTAAATTTCTAAATGTAGTGCAAGGATCTAATCCTGTAGAATTTACTACTTGGTATAACTCAGTAAAAGATATGCAATTCGGGGGTTGGTGTATAGGTTCTTCTAGAAGGTTGGTAGACTTCATGTATATATTAGCTCTTATGATAAAAGAAAAAGAATTCTTAAAAGAATATAATACATGGATACATTTGTTAGGCATTTCGAAAGTATCAGACTTTTTTGTGTTAGCTCAACTTCAAAAATTAATGAATGCCTATACCGACAACAGAATTACAATTTCAACAGACAGTTCTTCTCCGGGGCAATATCCTATTTTTGGTCAAATGGTTTGGAGTCCGAATTGGAAAGATCAAGTTTTTAATATGCTGTATTTTCCGAAAGACGGATCTAATCTTAATTATCCGACTGAAGGGCATATTCCTTCATTAATTGATCATCCAGGCGTTCCGTATTTAACTTGGGATATTGTTAAAAATTATTCAACGGAAGCTGTAACTCGATTAACATATCATAATTTATATATGTATGTATACACTGCAGAGAATGTTGAAAAATTAGTTAATAGCTGCCCATTGGAAATATTAGCAGAACTTATTCCAAATGATCTTATTCAAGTATTAAAATCAATGGAAGAAATGTTTACCGCTCCTGATCCAATTCTTGTATTTGAACGATATAGAAGCTATTACGTAAAATATGGCGGAGAAAATGTTACTAATATTGATAAAGTAGTAATTGATAACTTTTTTGATTTTGTACCATTAAGCGATGCTGCGCACGCAAAAGAGCAAAAAAAATTAGAGAAAAAAAATAAATAATTCTATTAGTATTTTTCTATTAGTATAATATTTATTATTGATATGGGACGCAAAAAGAAATACACCAATGAGGAGCGTGTAGAAGCTCAGAAAAAATGGTCTAAATCTTACTACGAGCGTAACAAAGAAAAAATAAATAAAAAAGCAATGGAAAAGTATTATGAAACTAGAAAAAGTAATTTATAAAACAACAAACAATATTAATGGTAAAATTTACATAGGACAAAGTTCAAAAAATAATCCTAGATATTTAGGATCTGGTATTAATATTCGTAATGATTTAAAGATTTACGGAGTAAGCAATTTCACTAAAGAAATTCTCGAATATTGTAATACGAAAGAAGAGCTTAATAATCGAGAAAGATATTGGATAGCATTTTATAATTCAACTTGTCCAGAAATTGGATATAATAAACATCGAGGCGGTCAAGGAAGAGATACTTTAGGAAGAAGATTAATGAATGATGGTCAAAAACATTATTATATTCATATTGATGATATTGATCAAATGCTATTAATGGGGTATGTTTTTGGACCATTGGAATCGACTATTGAGAAATGTAGAAAAGCATCTTCGGGTGTAAATAACCCTAATTATGGAAACCGTGGGGTTAGTAATATATTATATGGAAGAAAACATTCGTCTGAGACTCGTAAGAAAATGTCAGAAAATAATCATAATAGAGGTAAAAAACTTCCTGATAGCGTTATTCAAAAGCTTTCTGCGGCTAAGTTAGGAGAAAATAATCCGATGTATGGAGTAAAACAAAAAACAACGAAGTGTCAAAATTGTGGTAAAATAATTCCAGTTAATATCCATAATAGATTTCATGGACTAAAATGTAAATCTATGCGCACGCAAAAGAATTAAAAAAACAATCTAAAAAATAATATATGGCAAAACAAATTTATTTCGACTTAGAAAGTCGTAATGGACTAAAAAATGGCGTCGATAAATTGGCCGACGCAGTAAAAACTACTTTAGGGCCCAAAGGCAGAAATGTCGTAATTGGTAAAAAATTCGGATCTCCAATTATTACCAAAGATGGAGTTTCAGTAGCAAAAGAAATTGAATTGCAAGACCCTATTGAAAATATGGGCGCGCAAATTGTAAAAGAAGTTGCGTCGAAAACTGCAGCACAAGCCGGAGATGGGACTACAACAGCTACAATACTTGCTCAGTCAATTTTAACTTCTGGACTAAAAGCAGTTGCTACAGGAGCTAATCCAATAGAAGTTAAACGAGGAATTGATAAAGCAGTTACTGAAGTAATCAATTCAATAAAAAGTTCTGCTAAAACAATAGGATCGGATAATGATAAAATAAAACAAATTGCGACTATTTCAGCAAATAACGATTCTTCAATAGGAGAATTAATTGCAGAGGCGATTAAAGTAGTTGGTAAAGATGGAGTAGTTACTGTTGAAGAAGCTAAAGGAATTGAAACGGAATTGAAAACTGTAGAAGGATTGCAATTTGATAAAGGATATTTGTCGACGTATTTTGTTACAAATACAGATAAAATGGAAGCTGAATTGGAAAATCCTGTTATTTTAATTTATGATAAGAAAATTTCATATATGAAAGATTTTCTTCCTATTTTAGAAAAAGCGGTTGGCACTGATCGTCCTCTATTAATTATCGCCGAAGATGTTGATGCAGAAGCTTTAGGTACTCTTGTCGTTAATCGAGTTAGAGCTGGATTGCGTGTATGTGCAGTTAAAGCTCCTGCATTTGGTGACAGAAGAAAAGAAATGCTTAAAGACATTGCTATATTAACTGGCGGTACTGTAATTTCAGAAGAGGCTGGCTTAAAATTAGAAGATGCAGAGCTTGATCATTTAGGAGAAGCTGCAAAAGTAGTAGTGGGAAAAGATACTTGCACTATTGTCGACGGAGCTGGAGAAAAAGACGCAATTATCGATCGAATTAAACAAATCAAAGCTCAGATTGAAACAAGTAAGTCTGATTATGAGACTGAATTGCTACATGAGCGTTTAGCTAAACTGACAGGCGGAGTTGCTATTGTATATATCGGTGCGGCTTCTGAAGTAGAAATGAAAGAAAAGAAAGATCGAGTCGACGACGCGTTACACGCTACTCGAGCTGCGATTGAAGAAGGAATTGTGCCAGGTGGAGGTATTGCGCTATTAAAATCTGCTTCTAGTTTAAATAATATTCAGACTGAAAATGAAGATCAATTAATTGGTGTCAATATTATTCGTAAAGCATTAGAAGAACCTATTAGACAAATTTGTGCTAATGCTGGCATTGAAGGTTCAGTAGTCGTAAGAGATTTAGAAAAAACTTCTTATGAATATGGATATAATGCTCGTAATGGAATGTTTGTTGATATGTTTTCTGCAGGAATTATTGATCCGGCCAAAGTAACTCGCATTGCATTACAAAATGCAGCTTCAGTAGCTTCTATGATTATGACCACTGAATGTGCAATAGTTCCAATTCCAGAAAAAGAAGAAAAACAAAATAATCAAGATTCTCAATATTAAATTTGGTAGTCTCAAATAAAATACTTATATTTATGTATTATTAAATAAGTTATGGAAAAATCAAAATTTTTAAATTTCGTGTCTCGCTATCATTTAGCTGGTAATACAGATTCAGCTAAGTTAGTTGTTGAAGACAAAAAGCTGTCCACTAAATTTATTAGCTCGGACCAAAACGTAATCGGTGAAGTGCAATTAAAGACATTTGACTCAACTGATGCTGAATTAGGAGTATATACAACTTCGCAGCTTGTAAAAATGCTTTCGGCATTAGATGATCAAGTCGACATTACATTTGGCGAAGTAGATCGTAAAATTTATTCGATGAATTTCAAAGATAAAAATACCAATGTAACTTACATGTTGGCAGATTTGTCTGTAATTCGTCAGGTACCAAATTTAAAGACTCTTCCAGAATTCGACGTCAAAATTGAAATAAATAAAGATTTTGCTTCTTCTTTTAAGAAAGCGGCAAACGCACTTCCCGAGTCAGATAACTTCGGCGTTGAAAGTAATGGAACTGACACAAAAATTATTATCAATCACTCGAGTGTTAATACAAATAGAATTGTATTTAAAACTACTACGACTGCAGCAGCAGCAATGGATACAGTTTGCTTTTCAGCAAAACTATTCAAAGAAATACTTAATGCAAATGCTGATGCGACTGGGTTGTTAGAAGTTTCGTCTAAAGGTTTAGCTCGAGTGACTTTTGAAAATGCAGACTTCTCTTCAGTATATTATTTAGTTAAATTGACAGTTTCTTAAAAAAAGTTTTGGTACTGTCAGAAAATTTACTTATATTTAAGAATAATAATTAACCAATAACATATAATCATCATGCAACATTCACTTTCAACTTCAGGGCTTTCAATTTCGCAAGCACAATCAATTTCCAATCTTTGCAACCAACGTTGTAAAGCAATTGAAGCAAATTTTTCTTTAGTAAACAACTATTCTAAAACATTAACTGTTAATGGAACAGTTTATGTAGAAACTGTTGCTGAGCCAATTCCGACTAATACTGCAAATCTTTTAAAAGAAAAAGCTCGATTACATGCTACGCAGGCATTTTTGATGGAAAATATCAAAGCGAAAGACAAAATGCTTCAAGAAGCCCGACAAAAATCATTTGTGTATGACGTTCCAGCTCCGATTCAACCGGAATGGAAATGCATTGAAACAGTAGAGTTTGTAGAAGAGTCTTGGGGTTGGGAGCAATTGACTTCAAGTGAATATAATGAATATCTTGAGGCTGAATCGTATGCATCGCATATTGGT
>Ga0214923_10000733_pt1 | contig 48660 bp, 50 predicted proteins | sample LL1510_MetaG_FD_177993 | JGI IMG/M metagenome (GOLD analysis project Ga0214923, IMG submission 177993) | Freshwater microbial communities from Lake Lanier, Atlanta, Georgia, United States - LL-1510 | ecosystem: Environmental > Aquatic > Freshwater > Lake | place: USA: Georgia | collected...
GTTTGGTATTCTTACAATGATCATATCAATACCCACCGGCGTCAAAGTCTTCAATTGGCTGTTTACCATGTACCGTGGGCGCATAACGTTTACGTCCCCCATGTATTGGTTGATGGGTTTTTTTGTGACCTTTACCATTGGTGGCATGACGGGAGTGATGCTAGCCATCCCAGGGATCGATTTTCAGGCGCACAACAGTACCTTTTTAGTTGCTCATTTTCACAATACCATTATCGGTGGCGTTGTATTTGGTTACTTCGCAGGCCTTACTTACTGGTGTCCAAAATTCTTTGGCTTTACCTTGAATGAACGATTGGGCAAGTGCGCATTTTGGTGTTGGTTGGTCGGTTTTTTTGTCGCCTTTGTTCCTGTCTATATTTTAGGTGGTTTGGGAATGACGCGTCGAACATACCACTACGACGCATCAACAGGATTTCAACCCTTCTTGATTGTGGCTGCCATAGGCGCAGGAATCGTAGCATTAGGTGTTGTATTTCAAATTCTGCAAATCATTGTGAGTATTAAAAACAAAAATAAACCTGGGTATCGTGATCTATCCGGTGATCCCTGGAATGGTCGAACACTGGAGTGGGCCACCTCTTCACCCCCAGCTTTTTACAACTTTGCACGAATTCCTGTTGTTAGAACCATCGATGCCTACTGGGATCAAAAAACCAATGGTTTGGATATTGAGAGCAAGCCAATAACAGAAGCGCCCTATCAAGACATCCATATGCCCAAAAATACAGCGATGGGTTTTGTCATTAGCTTGAATGCCTTTATTTGTAGTTTTGCAATGGTATGGCATATTTGGTGGCTTGCCATTGCTGGATTAGTCGGCGCCATCGGTTCATTAATTTTCCGCTCGCTCGATTACGATACGGACTATTATGTTAAAGCCAGTGAGGTTGAAGCAACCGAAAGAAAATATCATCACGATCGTTTAAGAGAACAACCATGAATAAAATACTAACAGAAGAATCCCACGCCCATCCTTTTGATGGCTCAAAACATGTGTTTGGTTTTTGGATCTACATCATGACCGACTGTATTTTGTTTGCAACACTGTTTGCCGTCTATGCCGTTTTTCACACCCATACCTTTGGTGGACCCCATGCGAAAGAACTGTTTAGCCTGCCTTTTGTCCTCACTGAAACAGTGATTCTCTTGACAAGCAGCTTTACCATCGGTCTTGCCATGCTTGCACGCAACAGCAAAAATCCACAAAGAGTAACCAATTGGCTTTGGATTACGTTCTTTTTGGGATGTGCTTTTATTGCCATGGAAGCACAAGAATTCCATCACCTTTATTCAGAAGGTCACACGTGGGCTACGAGCGCCTTTTTATCCTCTTTTTTTACTCTGGTCGCAACGCATGGTTTGCATGTTACTGCGGGACTTGTATGGATGCTGGTGATTATTATCCAAATAAATACGCATAAAATGACGCCATTAACCAAAACAAAATTAACCTGCTTAGGGTTATTCTGGCACTTTCTAGACATTGTTTGGATTTTCGTATTTTCTGTCGTCTATTTAATGGGGGCAATTTAACATGACAAAGAACAATGGATCACCTGTGGATAGTGATACAGGCGCTGATTATGGCACGTATAAGTCCTATGTGATTGGCTTTTTATTATCCATCACATTCACCTTACTATCGTTTTATCTAGTATCGAATGCGGCACTACCAACACAAACACTCTACGTATCAGTGGGTTTGCTTGCAATAACGCAATTTCTGGTGCAAATGGTATTTTTTCTTCACTTAAATCCCCGCTCAAATTCATCATGGAATTTAGTAAGCTTTGTATTTACAGTGGTGATGGTGATAGTGCTCATCACCGGAACCATGTGGATCATGTTTAATCTGTATGAAAAAATGGGCATGAATGCAATGGCGATGTAGGCCCAATCCATTGCATTCAACCACACTAAAATGTCGTCATCTGCTTGACAAAATTGACAACATTTGGAGAGCCAACACCCACAGCATCATTCCATAGTTGATCTTCTGGAGCGATAGTTAACGACGAGTCCCAACCGAAAGTTTTTCCTTCGACAGTGAAAGCAGATAATGGTGCGCCTGCGGGTGGGTAAGTCGCCCCACTGATGATCTGGTGTGGGGGAGTGATTAGCCTTAAAGACCTTGAATGCAACAACGGGCTGTTTTTAATATAAAAATAAGGTGCCGCCAATCCGATGGGCCCTTTGTTAATTAACTGCCTTGATTGATTCACCAATGCCAATGTGCCTGAAAATAATGCGCTAGCCAGGTTAGTCCCGCCCACCGTATGCCAAGCGCCATTTTGATAAATTTTTAATCCTGTTAGGGGATCGCCCAACATAGAAATATCTGGGATAGCCCGTTGATTAAATGATATAACGGGTCCATATCCCCCTGCTATAAAGTATTTAATAACATCTTGCCAAACGACTGGGCCATAAAATTGGCTGATGCCCCCGCCGCTTCCCGATTGAAAAATAAGATTAAAATACGTTCCCCAAACAGTTTCAAAGGCATAACGCCAGCGTTTACTAACAAACATACTGGTTCCCCCAACGGCAGTGACATAGGCAGAACTTGCGGGATATTGCACGGTGTTTTGGTTGGATACCAGCGTACAACTTGGCGAATCATAAGTCCCATCACCACAATTCCCCGAAGAAGCATTAACACTGATGCCAGCTGCTGCCGCCAATGCCAAGGTTGGTTCTATCGAACCGCCAAGAGCCTCTGGGACTCCCCAACCATTGGAAATCACTAAAGCATTGTTAAATCCAGCGATGGTGTTGTTATTGCTAATCAAGGTGGTAATCACTTCTGACAAGGCTTGATTTAAGTCATTCTTGGCCAACACTAAAACGATCTTTGCTTTTGGGGCGATGGTGTGTGCCGCTACAATATCTACGGCAATAGCTCGCTCAAACCCTGTGGGAGATAAAACTCCGCAAGTAGTAAAAGTCCCACCTGCTTCATTAATAATAGTAAAATTAGCCGGGGAAAATACCGGTAGTTTATTAGACACATTATAAGTATTTGCATCAGATAAGATTTGTGCTGGTGTATTGATTCCACATCTATCTATGATAACAATCGTTTGTCCGCTCCCATCGATCAATTGGCCATCAATAACAGGAAGAGTTTGAAGATTGTAAGCCCTTGCCAATCGTCTACCTTCAAACCCGCCGATGGAAGTCGTTGTGGGTTTAACAGTAGGAACAAATGTTTCCCAGGCCAGCTTCAGTTCATGAGAGGTTGAGTCCATGGTGTTTTTTATGGATGCAGGTAATGTTTGGCTATGAGAGTGAAATAAAACCGCATCACTAAGCCCAGTGATTGCATACACAAAAACAGCTAACTTCTCATCTAAAACAGGCGGTTTATCACAGGCGTAAACGTCTTTATCGTGATAACGGTAATAGTTTAACCGAACGTGAAACGCCTTTTCCAATTGATAGGCATTTCCTGTTACTTTAATTTGTTGATTGGATATTTCAGCATGCATGCCCTTCTCAGCAAAAAAATCTTTCAAGGCTTGTTTGGTTTTTAAAAGTGGCGCATAGTCATTTATATAATCAGTTGCTGATAGGAATTGTTGATATTTTGGACTCTCTGGAGAGTAGATGGCTTGCAAAGTCTCAGCTAACCCGTCTTGATTTCTTAACTTCAGCCACACAGTAAAATGGATCTCTTTGTTTGGTTCAACAGGCTTTAAATAAGTGGCTTCATGAAATGGCAACAAAGGAGCAGAAACGGGCAGAAGATGATGATCTAAAATAGCTGAGGCATTTAAGATCATGGTCTTTGATATCAATAAAACAGCTACGATTATTTTAAGATAGTTCATTACACACTCCCTGTGCATGGTTTCGCGTATCTACAAATGAAATAAACTATTGATTGGCGTATAAGATACAAACCCTCTGTAATTTCCTGTCACCAACGTGTAGACATGCCCCGATTCTGTTCCAGCATCCATGTTGGTTTGATTCCTATTTGAAAAAAAACTATAAACCGTTTGATAAATCAACGACCATGGCTCATTGCCCAAAGTAGCCGGTCTTGTATATACAAAATCTTTAGCCGTATTAAGTAGTAAATTATTTTTGCAAAGATAAAGGTCTCGAATAGCACTATTGTCTGGCGAACCACTCATTGCCTGCCAGGTCATGTGATTTGGGGAATAATAAACAAAACCATCCGAGGAACCAGCGTATATTTCGTTGTTATTAACAAAAATACTACGAACAATGTTGCCAATCCCTTGGGAATTAGGAACAAGCGTCCAGGTGACTCCGGCATTTGTTGAAGTGAAGATCCGACCACTATCGGTGCCTATATATATTTGGTCGGTATTTGTGACGTAAATCCCCCATACTCGACTATTATCCGGTGTGCCACTTGTTTGAATCCAATCGGCACCATTGGATGTGGAGTAAAACACATAGCGGCTAGTCGTTGTCACATAAACGGCCTTATTGGTCGCAAAGACTTTAGCAATAGCGTTGTTTAGGTTTGGTTTGGTTGGGGTGATTTTCCAATTGCGGCCATTATTTAGGGAATAGTAGAGATAACTATTCGCTCCACCAGCATACATCAAGTTGGTTGAGGTAAAGGAAACCTCCACTTGATGATCGGCATTAATGTCTTGAAGTTTAAAGTGTTGACCACCTACTTGGGCAACTTGGCCATCAACTTTCCATTGACTGACCATAAACCTAGAATTTCGTGGCGTCGCAGTGAGGGTTAATGATTGTCCGCTGTTGATGAGCTGGGGCGTGTTGGGAGATACGCTTCCATTTGACCCAGCCGACACCATAACCGTGTATTGTATGATGCCCGCATGACCTGCTAGTGGATAAATAGCCGTTAAACAAAGGCTTAATATTAAAAAATTGAATATAGTTTTTCTCAACATAACAAAGGTTCCTTCATGAATATCTTGGTTACATGCTAAAAAAAGCCACAACATATTTTTAGTGTATCTAGCGATTGCGCGCCCTTGTCCAACAGACTTCTAAAACTAACTTAACCCACAGCTCATGGAAATGCAACCATGCCGTTCAGACCTTGGGCCATTTTCACGTCATCAGGGCTTTCATTTTTAAATAAATCCATGCGAAAGATGGTCTGATTTAGGCTACACTTCAAAGAAGTGGTTTTTATTTTAATGTCATCTGGGTCACTTAAAGGCGAATAACTGCGTTGAATAAATTCATCGAGTACTGGAGAAATCAGCCATGAATCATCGTAACTTTTTAAAAACCCATGCTCTAGGCGTGCTGTTATGGGTATTGTTTCAAACATCATTTGCCAATGAAAACACCTTATCGGTCTGCCCTATCGTTGAAGAATTAGCAAGTTTTCAATTTCAACTCGCATTGCCTTTTGGATTTGACAGCACAACAAAATCTGTAAAATTTATAACCATTTCAGACAAATTAATTTTACCATCGGAGCTCTCATCAACCAATGTCCAATCAAATAAAGTGGGCTTAAATTTTATTCTCTACCCGGTGCTGACTCCTACAGGCGTTAGCATTGAAAACAGTCGGAATGAGTTGATTGCAACGTTGCAGTCGGAAACTGTTCTTCCATACACCTATCTTTTGGCTCAAAATGTCGAGATCAAACTCTGTGTTTACACACAACCAGGAAATGACAATACGGTTGGGCTAGTATTCCTGGACCCTGGTGATGCCTTTGATTCAACGCACGTAAACATCGATAACAATAGCACCAAGCACCAACGGTTTATTCAGTTGTTTAGACAATTTATTGGGGCTTAGAGTGCTTATTTTGATGACGGATGTGATGTTGAAAACGCCTCAAGCAGCTTATTTTCCAGTTCAATGTCTGCTTTCTTATTGGAGTGAGCAAATAAAGTGGAATAGAGCTTCGACGACTTGGAAGAAAAACATTTAAAGAAGGAGTTGGCTTGCTTTGTTCCTATGTTAATAAAGTTTTGCATATGTGTCACATAATCATCGTCTTTTTTGGCAGCCGCTATCTCCTCTAATTGTTTAGCGACATGTTTTGGTATGGAATATTCTTTAGCCCCTATGATTAGTCGGTGCTTCTTCCATTGATACCCAGTGTTCCAATGTCTTTCAGGTGAGGATATATACGCTTCTGCTTGTTCTAGAAAAATCTTGGCCTTATAAGTTGGGGGGTTTTTTATTTCGGCTAGACGCTTATCAACAATGGAGTGAAGCTGTTCTATGTCCTCCTTCCTGTGAGTCTTCTCTGTTTTAGCTACTTGCGAAAATAAGTTATACGCAAAAAGTACCTCATTCAATATGATTTTAAGGTTGTTGAAATAATTTAAACGATCTTTAAACGAAAAACACATTCGAAAAAAATTAGTCTGGATGTTCGTGTCAATAATGCCCAAATCGTCTTTTATTTGACTAACCAACACGTCATATCTTGCTTCATCGGGATCACGAGAGGAGATCTTAGAATAGGTTTTTGCCATGTCTAATGTCTTTTTTTTCAGTTTTTCATTCATCGCTTGATCTGAATCTTCAAATGCCTGATGCGCTGCCCTCTTCGCCGAACTCGCTTTATGACGAAGGAGCATCGAGTCGTCTTTAATGCTGTCAAAAATGTCCTCGTCTTCAGGGAAAATATTTGCTATCTGTTTAAATATGTTTTCACGCACCCCACCGATGCCATCCATAGGATCTTTATCAACATTTTGCTTAATCATTTCTTGAGTCACTGCGTGATAAGCGACTTGAAAATCGAGCGCCTTGTTTAATTCGCGAAGCTTGCTTGCATCACTAACACTGATTGAAAAACTATTCATGCGATTAATAACATCTTTAACGATATTCACGTATCCTGGGGTATCAGCCGGTACACAACGAATTGCTATCTCAAGCCGACGTCTCAACGTCGTTTTTTTTTCTGCTTCATCAATCGATATTGCCGTACTCGAGTTCAATAATTTACCAACTGAATCAATTAACTTCGTAGAGCTCGGTGATGTCATTAAATGAAAGTGTGAATCAGTGGCAGCATCAAAAAGGCATTGATCAAATTGCTCGATCACACTACCACGTATCATCTGAAATGTTTCTCCCAAATCAATACAGATTGGTAGCTCATTTGGTTTAGTCACTAAATAATGCTGACATATTTTTTTAAGCTTATCCGTTGAAACTTCAATGGCTGCGGTCATTATCAGTCGTTCTCTGTCTGATAATAAATGGAAGGTTTTGTAACCATTCAAAGCCATTAATCGTTCATTAAAAGTGATATTCAATCTTTTGCATTGCAGATCGTTAATTTGACCATGTTCATCAAATACACCGGCCTCGTCTAAGGTAGAAAGAGCCAGGGGATTGTTATTACCGTCCAAAAATGCCACTTTTGCGTTGCGACTGGCGATATCTAGCTGACCTTTTTTTGTGAATATATCTCGTAAAATGTCAATAAAATCAGCTCGTAAAATGCCTATAAATTCATCTGGCAAAGGCGCAACTACCGGCATATACAAATCCCAACTAATTACCATACAATACCCATATAGTACCAATTATATCTATAATTGTCAATTTTTGCACATTTTTTAAAGAAACTCCTGCTCTATAAAAAATACATATGAAACAGAACGTTGCCCAATATCATTTGATATCGTTCCGTAAATCATTGCCATAAATTGGTCATTCCCTCGCAGGCCTATATGGGAAACCATCTAGAAAGCCAGTATTTATGTGGCTCGAGGATCGATCTACGCTTGATTGGGGATGAGCAATTTGAGGGAGAATTGCTGCTTTTTTTAACCCAATAAATACCGCCAACTCAACACAAACCCTCTTAATTGCCTAACCTCACCCTCGCAAGGCAAAGACGGCACTCGCTTTGCGACTCGCAATTGCAAAATCTCTGGCATCGTATTTTTTTTGGCCACCGTAATGATCCAATGATGAGTGCTATACCTGCTCTTACCCAAAACTCTTTGCAGGCATGAAAAAAGGCCTAAATCATCTATCAAATAGGTATAGTCCTCCCCATGATCTTTTAACTCACACCCGTCCTGTAAAACCATCCGTATCATTTCATTTGGGTTGTGCTCCTTCATCACACAATTTGGGGTGACTCTTTCTACTGCTAATCGATAAGCAATGGCTTCCAATTGATGCAATTCATCTTGATTCTTAAACACTTGATGACTGACTTTCATAGACAACAACGTTGATTGCATAAGAGATAATGAAAGCAAGGTCATGATGGCCATCATGACGATGGTCAAAAGAAGTACCATGCCTTGTTGATGCAAACTGGTCATCATCAACGCATTCTTAACATCGTTTGCAACAATAAGGACTTCCCTTCTTCAAAACCAAGCCTAACCTCTAATAAAATCTGGCTTTTAGATTCTACAAAATTGGCTTTGAGTGACGTTACATAGGGACTCAGTTCCTCCGCATGTGAAGCATCATAAAACAAGGAGGGTTTTCCTTGGTCATTTGCATGAATATAAAAACGCTCTCTTATCCACTCACCGATATAAATCGGGGCTTCATATGAAAAGATTAACGGCTTTTCCAATAGAATGGTTTGAGTAGTCCAGCCATTTTGAATCCCCACCACTCGATGAACCTCGGCATGGTTGCAGTCGGCAATAAGAACTGTTTTTACGGCTCGCATATCATAAAAAGTTGTTGTTAATAACGATGTGGAATTTAATATTTCAAGTACCGTTTCAAATTGTTCATTCATTCGATAGAAGATCAGATCATTGCTAATTTCAACGTCATGCAGTGGATGAGACGCATCTGATTTTAAATAAGCCACTGATGAGCACGGTGTAAAACCAGCGCGCCTGACGCTATCTCTAATTAGCTGACTCACCAACTGCAGCTCCACTTGTTGGTCTAATGCCTTTTGAATCACAAGGTATTGTTGTTTTGTAGCAAGGTACTGACGCATCAACGCGGTGGTTGTCATGCTTGCCAATAATAATGCCATCAGAACCTCTGTCAAACCAAAACCGCGTTGACGTATCCGCTCACTGGCATTTTCTAAGACTTGTAAAACGGCTGCCTGGCCTGAAGATTGGGTAAATAACTGTCTGATTTGCCATTGCTGCTTTAACAAAGCGTAAGACATACTCATCATCAGAAATAGCGAAACCACCACTTCGGTCAGTGAAAACCCTTGGTTTTTTTTCATCTTCCATTCCTTGGTTGGACTGGCTGAAGCTTACTGCGTTCTAGTTAATTTCTCAATGCAAACGTTCATTTTTAATTAATTGTTCTGTAACATAGGAATTCGATATTGGTTAGGAATGACAATCATGCCCTGTGACTTTCAACAACTGCCTCATCAAGGGATTCAAACGCTTGAGCCTTATATTCCTGGAAAATCCATTGACGAATTAGCCAATGAATTGGGCTTAACCGATATCATCAAACTAGCAAGCAATGAAAATCCGTTCGGTACCAGCCCCTCTGTTCAAAAAGCCCTGGCTTCAATGACTGGCTTGGACCTAGCAACCTATGCCATCGCCACCAATCATCCTTTGCGACAAAAACTTGCAGATAAATGGGGTGTTCCAAAAGACATGCTCTTGTTAGGTAATGGTTCGGACGCACTGATCCCTTTGTTACAACTCTCTTTCGCACTGCATACAAATAAACATATTTTAACGCATCAATACGCGTTTATTGCCTATCAAATTCATGCCAAAACCTTAGGGATCCCGGTCGTTACTACTCCCTTGCACGCCAATTGGCAGGTTAATATTGATGCGATGATCCAGTCTTGTCATTCCCAAACTGCCTTGATTTTTTTAGCCAATCCGAATAATCCAACAGGCGTGCCAATCGCACCTTCTGAGATAGACCGTCTATTACAACAAATTCCAGAAGAAACCATAGTCGTGCTGGATGAAGCCTATTACGAATTCACCGATCCCTGCCAACAATTTAATGCCATTGCCGCCTTAAAAAAATATCCCAATTTAGTGGTCACCAGAACGTTTTCAAAAGCCTATGGTTTGGCTGGGTTGCGCCTGGGGTATTTAATAGCAAATCCAACAATCATTTCCATTTTATTGCGCGCATTACCACCATTCACCGTTAATCAAGCCGCTTTAGTAGCTGGTTTTACTGCATTAGATGATGCTGCTTTTCTTAAAAAAACCTTGGATAACAATAGAGAAGGAATTGAGCAAATACAACAGGCTTTTGATGAATTAAAAATAGACTACATAAAAACATCGGCCAATTTTATCTTGTTTCGATGCAAAAACGATTCACTAAAACTCTACAAAAATTTGCAAGCCTGTGGAATAATTGTTCGGCCATTGCATGCTTACGGATTAAACAGCCATTTAAGAGTAACCGTCGGCACCCCACTACAAAACAACCGCTTTTTAGATAAATTAAAGGAATTATATAATGAATAGTGATTTGAGCACCAAACGTTGTGAATCTTGTGAAGGGATTGGTAGCGCATTAAAACCAGAGCAGGTCACCAACCTCCTGCCACAACTTAGTAAAGGATGGCAAGTGCTGGATGATTACAAAAAAATTGCCAAATCATTTAACTTTTCTAATTTTTACGAAACCATGGCGTTCGTCAATGCCATCGCCTGGATAGCTAACACTGAAAATCACCACCCCGATCTTGAAATAGGTTATAACTACTGCCACGTTCATTTCAATACGCACGCATTAAAAGGGTTGTCACAAAATGATTTTATTTGTGCAGCAAAGGTAGATAAATTAATCGTTTGATCAAAAGGCCCTCAGACCTCGTCCTTTAGGGCGGGGTTTCCCTAGCGTAAAAATACGTGATGGGGGAAGTTCATTCCTCCTCCAGCACATAATGACTGAGGCGAAGCCGAAGTCCTTCTTTGACTGGAAGTTCAGTGCAGGCAAGGGCTCACTGCTCACCAATTCACCCTGCTAGGATATTTGAAGAGGATATTTTGATAATAACGCTACGGTTGGTAACATGAATTATGAGGCAACAGGCCTTGTCATTCCCGCGCAGGCGGGAATCCATCCCCAACTCGAGCTAGGTGCCATAGGGGAAATGGCTCCCCACCTGCTTAGGGATGACAATCTTTCCTTAAATTAATGGCAGTGAGCCCTTGCTATCAAGATCCTAGAGATGGGCGAGAATGACGGGTTTAAGGCCTATCGTCTATTTCTTTACGGTGCGTTGGCATAAAATCTTTCTGACTCAACCCCATAACAACGGCCAAAGCACCTGCGATATAGATAGAAGAATAGGTTCCCACGACAATTCCAATAATCAATGCCAATGCAAATCCATGGATGGTTTCACCGCCGTATACAAACAAAGCAACGACAACAAACAAGGTTAAAACAGAGGTCATGATGGTCCGCGAAAGCGTTTGGTTAATAGAAACATTCATAATTTCAATAGGGCTCGTACGTCGGATTTTTATAAAATTCTCACGCACCCTATCAAAAACAACAATGGTATCGTTTAAAGAATAACCAATCACAGCAAGCAGGCCGGCTAATGCTTTTAAATCAAACTCGATCCCAAACATAGCAAAGATACCCAAGATCAAAACCGGATCATGAACCAGTGCCACAGCAGAACTAAACGCTAATCGGTATTCAAAACGCATCGCAATATAAATCATCGTGGCCAGCAAGGACACAACGATCGCCAAAATACCTTTGGTTGCTAATTCTTTCCCCACTTGTGGTCCAACAAAATCAACCCGCTCTTTAGTCGCACCAGGCAAAGCTTGCATGACCTTTTGAGCCAATTGCGTTTGATCTTGATCATTACGGGGGGCGATACTGATCAGCACGTCTTTTGATGTCCCGTAGCTAACCACTTGTGCTTCCTTGAAACCAATCTTGTTCAAATTTTCACGAATGGCCGACAAATCAGCGGCTGACTGATAAGAGACTTGAACTTGCGTCCCGCCTGTAAAGTCCAAACCCCATTTCAAGCCATTAACACACAATGCCGTAATGGAAACAATAAAAATACAGATAGACAGTATGGCAGCCCACTTGCGAGCACCCATAAAATCCACTTTTGAATTTGGATTAAAAAATTCCATCACACCCTCGTCGATTAAATTCCGATTGATAATTTCTTGACTGAACGACTGCCGTAAAACCAGTTCACAATCGCTCGAGTATAAGTCACGCCAGTTAACATGGAGGTCACCAATCCCAACGACAATGTCACCGCAAAGCCACGCACAGGACCTGTCCCTACGGAAAACAAGACCATCCCCACAATCAGTGTTGTAATATTCGCATCAAGAATGGTTGCAAACGCACGTTCGTATCCTGCATAAATCGCCGCCTGCGGCGATAAGCCGTGGCGCAATTCTTCTCTGATTCTTTCATATATAAGCACATTCGCGTCGACGGCCATGCCAACGGTTAGCACGATACCCGCAATACCAGGCAAAGTAAGCGTTGCGCCAATGATTGATAAAAGCGCACCGAGTAAAATAAGATTTAATACCAATGCCACATTGGCCACCAGGCCAAAAAAACGGTAGTAAAGAAGCATCAATAGTAAGATACAACCCATGCCGACTTCTAAAGAAATGATGCCCCGTTTAATATTTTCTTGACCAAGCGTTGGACCAACCGTCCGTTCTTCAACAGGATAAATAGCTGCTGGCAGGGCGCCTGCTCGTAATAACAAGGCCAAATCGGTCGCTTCTTTGCTATCAGATAAGCCGGTGATTTGGAAATTATTTCCCAAAGCACTTTGAATGACCGGTGCACTGATCACTCGTTCTTCATGATAAGTCACCCGTTTAGCATCAGCCCCTTCACCAATGGTTTCCGTTTTAGACTCAACAAAAACAATGGCCATGCGTTTACCGATGTTGTCTCGCGTAATCTTGGTAAAATAAGATTCGCCACCACCACCTAATTGAATCAATACTGCGGGCGTTGCTGTTTGCTGATCAAAGCTTGAAACAGCAGAGGTAATGGAATCACCAGATAAAACAACGGGGCGCTTTAAAAGGATGGGCCTATCTTCCATCATATAAAGTTTGCTGCCAATCGGTACCGCTCCGGTAAGCTTGGCCACTTGTGCATCATTTTCCTGATCAACCAAGTGAAATTGTAACGTCGCGGTGCCTCCTAAAATTTGCTTGGCACGCGCCGCATCTTGGATACCAGGTAAATCCACGGCTACTCGAGTAGCGCCCTGTTGTTGCACCACCGCCTCACCCACGCCGAGTTCATTAACACGGTTACGTAAAATACTCATGGTTTGCTCAATCGTATTTTGCCGCATGGTATTTAGTTCAGCCGGGGTCAAGGACACGAGCAAACTCATGGCGTCGGCTGATGAGGTAAATAACAAACTTGGAAATTTTGACTGCAGCTCAGATTTAGCATCATCCAATGCTTGTGGTTCACGAAATTGAATATTGACACCTTTGTCATTGATGTATCGAATCCCTGCATAGCGAATATTCGCCTCGCGAAGATCTTGTCCAATGGATTTTACCATCCCTTCATATCGACGATGAATCACGCTATCAATATCTACTTCAAGGAGAAAATGGACCCCACCACGCAGATCCAATCCTTGTTTCATCGGCTCCGCATGGATTGCGGTTAGCCAAGCCGGCGTTGACGCCGCAAGATTCAAAGCCACGGTATACTGCCTACCCAAACCATTTTTAATCACATCGCGTGCTAGTAATTGTGCATCGGTTGTCGCCATACGAATTTCTACATTGTCCGCATTGGCGGTAATTTTTTGATATTTGATGTTGGCTTTATCCAGCAGTGTTTTGATTTGCGATTCAAGAACAGGGACATTGGCTCCTGCCGGTGAAGAAACTTGCACGACGGGATATTCGCTGTATAGATTGGGAAGCACGTAGACAAGCCCAATAACAACAATAAAAATCAATAAAAGATTTTTCCAAAGGGGATATTTATTTTGCATTTGGCTTGTCTCAACATCGGTCTTAAAGGGATTTAATGGTGCCTTTAGGCAACACCGCGCTCACTGCATTACGCTGCACATTGACTTCAACACCATCTGCAACAGATACTTTGATGTAAAGATCATCAACCTGAGCCACTTTACCGAGTAACCCACTTGCCAAGATAATTTCATCGCCAATTTTAATTTTTCCAATCAATTCACGATGTTCTTTCGCTCTTTTATTTTGTGGTCGAATCAACATAAAATAAAACAAAACAAAAATAACGACGACCATGACCAAAGAAAAATTCCCATCACCGTGCATTGTTTGTGAGGCAGTCGCGTTTACAGCACCGACGGATGCAGCAGCATCGGATATTAAAAAACTCATAAATGTCTCCCCTTATTGAAAGAACGAGCTCGTTTATCCCTCGCCCGATAAAGATGACATCATATCCATATTTGTTGTGAAGGTAAATGAGCAGAGACCTACTTTTATAAAGAGATATTCGTGCGTGCTGAAATGATATTTCGGTTCATTTTATTTTGTTTTAATAAGTGCATCACGTGAGCATCTAAAATTTCTAAAACTGACAGCGCATCAAACGGTATGTTTCTTAAACGCCCGACTGAGCTGGTTTGAATTTGGCTTGCTTCGTTGAGGCTAGACATTTAAAATGTTATTCAAGGCTCATGATTGAGTGATTTGTCCTGCTAAATTTAAAATCACAAGCAAGCAATCGTTCGCTTTCGAAAATCAACCCTGTTTAAAAGGAGTTTATCCATGAGCCCAGAAACGTTGCATCACCTATTACAATCCTCGCCCGACAGTATTCAACTTATCGATGTCCGTGAACCCTATGAAAGAAATATCTGCCATATCGGTGGCGAACTCATTCCAATGGCCCAATTACTAACATCCATGGATCACTTTGATAAAGAAAAAGCGATCGTCATCTATTGTAAATCTGGTGGTCGTAGTGCCCTTGCACTGAAACTTTTTTTAAATGCTGGTTTTAAAAATGTATCCCATCTCGATGGAGGGATTCTAGCCTGGCAGTCTTCCATTGACCAAACATTAGCGCGTTATTAAGGAATAATTATTATGGATTATCATTATTTCAAGGACATTATTAATCGTTTTTTAGCAGGTTATGTGGGACGCGAGCAACGACCAACTTTTTTTGATATCAACCAAACATTTCCTGCCTTAAATAATATCACCTGTGACGTGGCCATCATAAAAAAAGAATTCGAACACGTTCTAAAAACAGTCCCCCAACTACCCCGTTACCACGATATCGATCCCGGTGAAACGGCGATTTCTGATACCACGGAAAAAAATTGGAACGTGTTCATGCTTTATCTTTTGGGCTATCAATTACCCGAAGCACGAACCCTCTGCCCTACCCTTTGCCATTTATTAGAAGGCGTTCCTCATTTAATTCAAGCTTTTTTTTCTATTCTTGAACCTAGAAAATCCATTCCGCGTCATGAGGGACCCTACTTAGGCTATCTAAGATACCACTTAGGAATTCATATTCCTAAACACAGCCCCCCACAGATCATTGTTAATGAACAACCCTATACATGGCGTGAAGGGGAAGCGGTTTTATTTGATGATTCTTGGCCCCATGAAGTCATCAATGAATCTGATGATTATCGTGCCGTACTCATCATCGATGTACTGAGACCGCTGCCTTTATTACCATCCCTTCTCAACCAATTTGTCACTAATGTGATTGCTCGCTATACCTATGGGCGAAAAACCATTAATCGGGTATTGAAATATGGTGGCGAAATGAAACCCTTGCCTCTTTGAAGAACCTAGACAATGCCGTTGAATCTTCAGCTCGGGGATTGGGGGCATTCTATCTGTAGAAAGTTAAACCTAGGGTTGGTTTTGAAAATGGTGATCTTGTGGTGGCGAGGCCGTGGGATCTGGCTTCTTCTTGGAGAAAAAACTATACGCAAGGCGGGTCGCGCTACCGACTATCAAGGCGGCCGTGAGGCCAATCAATATCGGCTGCAAATAAATAAGACTTAATGCCAAGGCCACAATACCACATATGACCGACACGGCTGCAATGCAATTAAAATAAAAAGAATAATTAATAGTGGGAATACAACGATGAATCACCTCTAACGATGCTGGGTGGGCTTTTGCTAAATCAAGGAGGCTTTTTCCTTGATTATTTTTTTGCCGGAACAGGTTCAAACGATCCGCCGTTGGGATTTTACTGATCATCGCTTGAAGTGTTTTTGGTGAACCGAGAAGCCAAGGTAATAATGTGTTTTGTTGACCATCTTTGGCCTTTATCAAAGAAAAATGGTCCGCTTCGGGAATATATCGTAAGAAATAATTCAACAGTTCGGGATTGCTCTTCGCGATTAACATCGCTAAATTACTTCCATCAGATAACTTTTCAGTAAATAGCTGGGAACGTTTTTCTTTTGGAAACAATTTCAATATCGTTTGAAAGGAAGCCACATGATGGGATATATCCCCAACCATTCCATTATAACCTTGAAATGCACCAAAATTATTTGCTATTTTTTGAAGAACATGAATACCCTGAGAATTTTTTTCTAGAAAAATATTTATCCGTTCCGCTTGTGGAAATAGTTTCAAAAGAATAGCCACAGAACGAAGATCTTTGAAGGCATAATGAATCACTGAAGCACCACTGCAGGTAAGCCTCCTCACCGCATGAAGGCGCGCGGTATCATCATATATGCTTAATATTTTATCCAATGCTCGAGCATCACCTGCTGCTAAATGAAGCACTGTTTCACCTCGATGATTCATTAACTCCAAAGAAGCCAACGCGTCATTTCTGTCTTTGAATAATTCAAAAATACCATCGAAATCCGCTAAATTTCTAGCAGCGATGTGCAATACTGTATCACCCAGCTTGGTTCTTTTTAAAAGCATGGGTAGACGCTCATGTATGGGGATGAGCCATAGTAATCGCTGCAACGTGTTTTTAAATAGGGCACTTTGATGAATCAACGTATACCCAGCCTCATTTGTTTCATCAACGAATGACAACATCTCGATTTTAGGTAATAGTTCTAAGGCGTCAGGATTGTCCATGAGAAGATGAAGCACCGTATCTCCTCTTTTATTTCTTTGCTTTAAAAGTACCTGGCGGTCCTCTGCTGTAAATGGCTTAAGAATGCATGCCAATATCTTTAAATCTCTTATGTTATGAAGAGGGGTGAATCCTTTATTGTCTCTGACTGTTAATGCTTCGAACCTGGCTTGTAACGTAGGATAGCAGTCTAAGATTTTTTGCATAGAGGACAGGGAAAGAGCCGCTTGATGAAGAGGTCTTTCACCGAGTGAATTGATTTCCCCCACCAACGAAAGCACACTTTGCTTCCCCCCATACAGTGAAAGAACCCTTCCCAAGGAGCTAGCGTCTCTTACTGCAGGAAAAATCAATGTCTGATTGTGATGTTTTCGAAACGCGACCTCAGCATGCTCCTCATTTGGGATTAAATTCAGTAGCATTTGCAAACTATCAGGATCACTTGCTGAACGATGCAACAGAGAAAGAACGTAACCCTCTTCGTCTAATATAATTCTGGCATGGTCACTTTGCGGCAACAGCTCCAAAACCACTTTTAAACACCCTGAATGTTGAACCACCAGATCAAGAACAGATAATTGTTCGTTGTTTTTTTGTTTTAAAGCAGCAAGTCGTTCATGTTGGGGGTATAAATGCAAGAGCACGGATAAGGATTCTTTATTCCGAGCCGCAGCATGCAGTAGAGAGTCTCCCTGGCAAGTCGCTTTTTTTACCCGTGCCAAACGCTCTTCTGGTAAATACAAGTCTAGTATGTATTGCAAAAGGCTTGAATGTTTGGTTGCTAGAATCAATAACGGTATATTAGATTCACCCTTATTTGCTTCATCAATCGCTAAAAGACGGCTCTTCTTCGGTAACTCCTGTAAAATAACCTCAAAAAATGGAGGCTTTAATATGGCTCGATGCAATAAACTATTTTTATTAGCACAGAACTTATTAACATAAGCCTGACGATTCTCAATAGGAATTTCTTTAAAAAGACGGGTAAAACAATCAAGATTGTTAGCAAGTAATGCAAAGTCAATTAGCAACTCTCTACCACCCAACCTGCCATGACTACTCATCACAGCATTATTAAACGCTGCGAGTTGATTATTATTTAGGATACCACTGGCAAGCATTTGCGCTAATTCTTCCAAAAACGTCCAACTAACCATCAAATTGGATTTTTCAATGATGGTGCTGTAAAAATCAGGTGAAAAATCAAGCAGTAAATTTAATAAGTCGCTCGCAGTAAAAATAGTGACTCTAGCCAAGGTTTTTTCAAGTAATTCGGACGGGTACTTTGCATCACTCTCTTCGGCTTCTGTGGGCAATGGATTTTTAGGCCCATAGGTGCTAGTCAGTTTCTTGATATCCTCTTTAGAAAACTGAGGATTGGTTTCTAAAAGTGGTCTATTGCGTGGATTTTCAAGAATCACCTTTAAATCAGCAGCAGCCTCCTCTACACATCCTTCTTGACTCAACGCCTTCAACACTTCTGCAATCGTTTTTTCTCCCCTTAGGGCTAAAAAGTTCTTTCTCATTTTTTTTGGCATGACATCCACATAACGCTGAAATTCTATGCATGCCACCTTTGCACTAACACTCGCCTCTATTAATGAGGTCTTGGTTGAACCACCCAAAATGAGTTCTTTTATAAACGATTGAACAACAGCCAATGGAAGCCGTCCGTCCCCTAGCTCGATTGACAGATGGTTTTCTAACGATCTTAGTGCCCCATTGTGACAAAAAAGTTGATGCAAGAGTCCCTTATTAAATTCTCTTAATCGCTCAGCATGAAGACGATGTATAGGAAAAGTAAAGGAGCTTATCGTTCTCGCATCAAATAGCATGTTCCCATGAACAACAAAGTGACAAAGCTCGTCTAATAAAAATGGGGTCTCAAAATTTAACGCGTTTAGTGGCGATGTTTCAAAACTAAAATCAATATCCGCCGTTCTTAATTTTTGTCCTACTTTGATTTCAATTTCCGGGCGAGGAGTAATCAAGGTAGTCAGTGCCGGTGTCAACACCCCTAAAAGCTGCCCTGTAGTCTCAGGTGAAAACAATAGCAACGCTAACTCTTTATGCATACGATTGGAAGGACTATTAGGGGCTCTAAAATAACTCAATGAGGTCCCGGCATTTTTTTCTTCACGCCGCTTGCAGTGCTCTTTAAACGCACCAACTAAATCAGGATGGGCCAGGATGGTGGTTAGTGCTTGGCGATCTTGCATCAACTCCCTAAAATACACCAAGCCTTTTAAATTTTCTGGTTTTAATAAAACATCGTCTTCCTCGGGCAAAACAGGAATCGCCTGCAAAATTTCTATAAATCCAGCTCTCATTAACCCACCCCACAGCAGGTTCTCTGGAAATAATGGGCATTGTGTTGGGCTAAAAACCGCACGCCTAATGTGGGTGTTTCCTTTATAATATGATGAAGATAAGAACGGGTTAATGATTGTTTACAGGTTGGGCACAGGCACGCCTGGTCAATGGGCTCAAACCTCATTGTTTCGCTGTCTGATGAAAGCGATAAAATCCCCTCACGACCATAGACTAAGCCGTTACCAGCATCCCGCATGGGTCGGTCAGACTCTATGAAGTTGGCTCCAGCCTTCATACAAGCGATCATCCGTGTTAAATCGATATCGCCGGAGACATAACAAGATTGCTGTTTAAACTGTTGTAATTGATCCAACACCGTCAATGTATCTGAAAAATAAACCCCTAAAGGTCTTGTGGTCGATACGTCCATCAACCATTCTTTTGCAGGTAAATAAAGTCTCATTGTTGAAGGAAGCGCTTCACAACGCTCACGGTTTTGGGTCCAAAGTCCTTCAGGAAGAATGACCATGTCTGGTGCTAATTTTTCAATCAGTTCTAATACTTGCAAGGCACTCACTTCAATACGTTGGCCATCATAATCTGATTGCAACGCATATATTCCATCGATGTTTTTATGAGGTAAAGAAGCATTTAAAATGAGAGTTTCTGTCCAATGAACGTAACTTTCTAGATGATTTAAGGTGGTTAAAAAGTCAAACTTAGGCTTCATCAACAATGAAGACAAATAAAAAGATCCGGCTTTAATCCCTACGTCCAACCAATTCGCATAGGTCATCGTACTGCCCGCTCGGCTAGAAAAAATAGGCACCAGCCCAAATACGTCATTCATAGCAAACCCTTGCCTTTAATAAAGCTACCTCAATAACAAACTCGTATCGCCGTAACTAAAAAATCGATAACCATGAGCAATCGCTATTTGATACAGCGTCATTGCCTGTTCATGACCAATAAACGCTGATACTAACATAAGTAATGTCGACTCTGGTAAATGGAAATTAGTCATTAATCCATCACAAATTTTAAATTCGTACCCCGGGTAAATAAAAATATCCGTCTCGCCTTGGCAGGCCTCTATCACACCATCGCGTCCTGCACTCTCAAGGGTTCTTAACGACGTTGTCCCGACTGCAATCACTCGGCCTCCATTCGCACGGGTATTTCGTATCGCTTCAGCGACCTCTTCACTGATCATATACCGTTCAGAATGCATTTTATGTTCTTTAATTTCATCACATCGTACCGGTCGAAAAGTCCCTGCGCCAACATGCAACGTCAAATAGGCGTAATGGATTCCCCGGGCGGTAAGCGATGCCAGCACCGCTGCGTCAAAATGTAACCCTGCAGACGGCACGGCTACGGATCCTTTATTATTCGCATAGATGGTTTGATATCGCTCTTCATCAAGGGCTTCAAGGGGTCTATTGATGTATTGTGGCAAGGGAATATGGCCTATTTGATCCAGCACACTATCAATGTCACCATTGATTTTACAAAGGTACAAATCATTTTGTTTGTCCTGAATTTCAATGCACCAAGGCTCCTCCAGATGAATCAATCCGCCTATTTTTAATGATTTACTGGCTCGAATCAATGCCAAGAACGTGTCTTCTCCCAAAATACGTTCAATCAGTAACTCCACACGCCCGCCGCTGGCCTTAACGCCATAAAGCCTTGCAGGAATCACTTTGCTGTTATTCATGACCAGTAGATCGCCTGGCAAAAGCAATTCACTCAATTCTTTAAACTGGCAATGCAGGACGCTATCCAAAGTTCTTTGGTACACGAGCAAACGAGCATCGCTTCGGCAATCCAGGGGGTATTGGGCTATCAAGGCCTCTGGGAGTTCAAAATTAAAATCTTGTCTTTTCACTCTACAACCTGTTTATTTAGTCGGAGCATTATAAAGGAAGCGCCGCATAAAATGAAAGTCCATTTTAAATGGCTGCGCCATTCCCTCCTTTTCTCAGGAAGGTCCCTTGATTAAAAAACAGGGGTTTTTTTAATCAAATTAGGGTCAAACCATTGCAGTATCGGCTTTTTTTTGATATAAAGCGCATCACGATTAAATATTTGCTTAGAAAAACGAAGCTGCTAATTTTGGAGTAATAACATGTCAAGAGTATGCCAAGTCACCGGCAAGCGACCTATCAGTGGAAACAAGGTATCGCATGCCAATAATAAAACAAGACGACGATTTTTGCCTAATATTAAGCAACATCGCTTCTGGGTTGAAGAAGAAAACCGATTTGTTAAACTTAAATTGTCCACCAAAGCCATGCGTATCATAGATAAATTGGGTATAAAGGCAGTGCTTGACAGAATGAAAGCAAAAGGCGAAAAATTTTAATTGAGAGAAAACGATCATGGCAGCTATTAATGTTATTGTTAAAATGGAATCAACTGCGGGCACAGGTTATTACGTGACAACCACTAAAAATCCTCGAAACCACCCTGAAAAAATGGAATTGAAGATGTATGACCCTGTGGTTCGTAAACATGTCCTATTCAAAGAGAAAAAAGTAAAATAATTCGTAACACTCGGAAAAGGCTGCCCACCTCAATAAATAAGCAATGTGGGCTACCTTTTTCAGAATCTCCCACCTCCTTTCGACTGGATAATTCCTACAAATAAAGTACAATTAAGGTATTATATGGACATATTTGTATGGGGTTCCGCATGAAACAGTCCTTGCACCTCCGCTTACGCCAACAACAGTTAATGACGCCTCAACTCCAACTAGCGATTCGATTACTCCAATTATCGAGTATGGATTTGCAAGCCGAAATTCAACAACAAGTAGACTCAAACCCATTGCTTGAACTTACCCCTTCAGAAGACAACATCGAACCATCGGTCGAATCTGGTTTGACTGACCATCAAGACTTCGATGACAGGCAGTGGTCACAGACGTATACCCATCTGAATAAACGGACTGATTTTAATCAAGACAATGGACACTTCGAGGCATTGACCTCTTGCCCACTGAGTTTAAAAGAGCATATAAAATGGCAATTTGAATTAGCCCCCATTACTGACAAGGACCATGTTATTGGGTTAACCATTATTGACGCTATGGATGAAAATGGGTATTTAACCTTGTCTTTAACCGAGCTACACCAAAGTCTTCACAGCAAATCCTGCCCCGTAACCATGGCTGAAATAGAAGCGGTAAGGCACCTTATACAGCGTATTGATCCTATCGGTTGTGGGTCATTTACCTTGGCTGAATCCCTATTGATTCAATTAGACGAGCTTCCACCAGAAACAAAACACCTGGGTGTGGCTAAACAAATCATTGGTAAGGATATTGAATTGCTTGGAAAGCATGATTATTGCCAATTAATGAAAAGGTATCAGATCGATGAGGTCAGCTTAGACGAGGTCCTGTCAATCATTCATCATCTAAATCCTAACCCAGGATTTAGCATTAACGTTGACAAGCCCTCACAAACAATCCCAGATTTGTTCGTTAAAAAGCACCATGATCAATGGACAGTCGCACTCAATCCACAAACCTTGCCTCCCCTTGCAATTAATCATTATTATGTCTCGTTATTAAAAAAATCAAAAACCAAAGCAGACAGTCTATTTTTAAAATCGAACCTACAAGCTGCGGAATGGTTTTTAAAAAGCATACAAAATCGCCAAGAAACATTATTGAAACTCGCTCGCTATATAGTAGACTACCAACAGGATTTTTTTGTGCTGGGTGCAAAAGCCATGAAACCAATGAACCAACGTGATGTAGCGTGCGCTTTGAATATGCATGAATCAACCGTTTCCAGAGCCACGACAGAAAAATTTATTTATACCCCTCGAGGTCTATTTGAATTAAAATATTTTTTTTCAAGCCGGCTACCGACGAAGATGGGGCAATCTTGTTCATCAACCGCCATACGCGCATTAATTAAGCAGTTGATCGCTAATGAAGACCATCAAATGCCATTAACTGACAGTAAAATGACGGAACTCATTCATCAACAAGGCATTCACGTGGCACGGCGAACCGTGGCTAAATATCGCATCATGATGGGTATACTGCCCTCACATGAAAGAAAATGTCTGTATTGTTAAACCTAAAAAACGTTCCTGTCTTTCTAAAATAGAACAGACAGCATTCTTAAGGAGATAGTGTCATGCAAATCAACTTTACCGGTCACCGAATGGAGATTACTCCAGCATTACGAACCTTTACCCAAGAAAAATTTGACAAGCTACAGCGCCATTTTGACAAAATTACCGCAATCAACGTCATCTTCGATGTGGAAAAATTAAGGCAAATTGCTGAAGCGACGATTCATGTGGTTAAAGGTGAGGTGCACGCGAGCTCTGAGTCAGAAGACATGTACACTGCCATCGATATTTTGGTCGATAAATTAGATAGACAACTGATCAAACACAAAGAGAAAGTTAAAGATCACCGTGAATAAAATCGTCCTTTTGAGTTAGGTCGCTTCGATGGAAGAGAGTCTAAGTTTGAATTGAAAGCCTTAAAATACGACTTAAACCTCAATCCAAGCGACCTAATTTTAAAAAGTACATTTTTTTAATGACATACCTATTTAAGTTGCAGCACACCATGATCAAAACTAAAATCACCATCATCAACAAATTGGGCTTGCATGCCCGCGCCTCAGCTAAATTTGTTTCTACGGCGAATCAATTTATAAGCCAAATTGATGTCACGAAAGACTCTCAAACCATCAACGGCAAAAGCATTATGGGCGTCATGATGCTGGCAGCAAGTAAAGGCAGTCAACTTAGCCTTCAAATTGAAGGAGAGGACGAAGTAGAAATGGAAAAAGCCCTGACTGAGCTTATCAATAATCGCTTTGATGAAGAGGAATAACCTTCAGGGCAAGACTAGGTAATCCAAGGTTTAGGATGGCGCCATCCTTACTTTGACTTCTTAGGTCGACGTTGTTTGCGCACACGATGAATAGCAAACAAGGTTTGAAGTGGGCCAGAAAAACCATACATTAGAAATCCACCGAACAATACGACGGGGGGCTTTAATGCGATGGCTACAAAAATAATAACAATGACGAAGACATGAAGAAAAGGTACTTTTCCCTTCAAATCAAGCTCTTTAAAGCTGTGGTAACGAATATTACTAACCATTAATCCAGCGGTCACTAGGGAAACTACGGCAGTAATCATGGAAACAACCATGTTATCCCATTGGTTTTGATAAAAAAACCAAACCAAAGCAGACATTCCTGCTGCCGCAGGAGGGCAAGGTAGACCTTGGAAATAGCGCTTATCCGCTGTTTCCAATTGCGTATTAAATCGGGCCAAACGCAAGGCCACCGCCGCCGTATACATAAAAGCCACAAGCCAACCGACTTGACCCAGTTGTTGTAGCCCCCAACTGTAAAGAAGGAGTGCCGGCGCCACCCCGAAGGTAACCATGTCTGATAAACTATCATATTCAGCACCAAATGCGGTTTGGGTATTGGTCATCCGTGCGATTCGACCATCCAATCCATCCGTAATCATCCCAATAAATATTGCAATCACGGCTGTTTCATACTGACTTTTTAAAGAAGCAACAATGGAATAAAATGCCGCAAATAAACTGGCCGTTGTTAATAGATTAGGTAGCAAATAAATACCAGGACGCTTCTCTTTCCTCATTGGAACCAACCCTTATCGACATCAAAATTAGCTAATATTAACACAAAAAGCCCACATTGGGAACTAAAGATCATGCCCAATAATAATTTTCCCCTCTTGCATCAAATTTGGTCATCATCTTGATGCGTTCGGATCTTCAAAAAAATCGCGATGTACAATAAGTACACCGACGCATTTTTGAAGCTCCGATCGTATCAATCGAATCACCCCCTTTGCCCGAGAATGAAAAGGTATTATGGGCGCGATCCAAAACTCCAAACAAAAATAGACCCGCCATTCTACCTGAAGATACCTTTAATCAGGCGGATGATGCTATACTAACCATATTGTTTTAATCTAAAAGACACCATGACTGAACCCGAAGACAAAAAAATTGTGATTGAAGGGATTACCAAACAAGGGAAGACTTTTCGTCCCAGTGATTGGGCCGAACGCATGAGCGGGTCGTTGGCGAGCTTTAAAAATAGTCGAATTCACTACTCCCCTCTCCTACAACCCAGCGTGAACCATGAAGGTTATAAATGTGTTTTGCTTGATCCGAAGCTCAAAGAAACCAGCCCTGATGTTTACCAGTCCATTCTCGATTTTGCGAAAGCCAATAACCTTAAAATTTGTGGTGAAGAATAGTTGCTTACACGGTATGAGAACTTGGCGATATACTAAATAACAAAGCCAAAAGATAGGCCAAACCTGCGATTGTTTCTTGAAAATTCATCGCAAAAATACCAGAAATAATAAATATTAGCCCCTTAGGACCATGGTCCGCACCTGGTTGACTTGAGTGCGTCAACAAAACACATCCTCGCAAAAACCAAACCACTCCCGCTAATTGGATAAGTCTACTCATCGATGAAAATATATCATGCGGCTTGTAAGGAGAGTATTGCAAAACGTTTCCAGTTCCAAAGGCTGTGCTTGATAAGGTCCCGACTGCTGAAGGAAAAAAAAGTAGCGCAGATCCACCCAAAAAATAGGCTATTGGAACAAACATATTCTCCGTTGACGCAGACCCTGACTTAGACTCACTAAATTTTTTGAGTTTCATGATGGCCATCAATATGAGTACCAAACCTACAATATAACTAAATCCCAAAAAGAGGTTTCTTACCTGCGAGAGGGATTGGCTTAAATTACTAAGAATCGCTATCAGATCAATATTCATCATTTAATTATACACATAAATAGACAAACGGCATTTAGAATGGGGCGTTGTAGTCAAAACAACGCATAAAAAAAACAAGAATACTTGCAATGTTGAATTTTTCCCCTATATTAGGAACGATTCAACGAATATAGAACGAAATCATGCCTCAAACAATCTTCCCGGTGACATTAGAAGACGCCTTTATGGCCTCTCCAGGAGTCAAACACTTTGTTTTCAAGAGCCAAGAAAACCCGGCGTTTGATTACCTACCAGGCCAGTTTATTACCATTCATTTTGAACATGGGGACAAAGTCATTCGCCGAAGCTATAGCATCGCCAATGATCCCCAGCAAAATAATCGCATTGAATTAGCAGCCGGTTATGTTGAAGGGGGCCCTGGCACTGAGCTATTGTTTCATTTAAAACCTAAAGAGACTATCCATATCAGTGGCCCGTATGGCCGTCTGATACTAAAAGAACCCGAACCGGCACGATATATTCTAGTTGCAACCAGTACTGGCATTACCCCCTATCGCTCCATGATTACCTCACTTAAAAAACGCCTGGATGCAAACCCAAAACTACGTGTTGTTATTATAGAGGGCGTCCAAAAACGCGAAGACATCCTCTATAAAGAAGAATTTTTAGCCTTGGCTGCCTATTCATCACAAGTCCTGTTTCGCGCACAGTTAAGTCGTGAGGCAAGTGATCAATTACAACCTTATGAACACAAAGGCTATGTTCAAACAGCCTTCAAAGAATTGGCTCTCAATTCACAGGAAGACTGTGTGTATTTGTGTGGGAATCCCGGTATGATCGACGAATCTTTTGCTTATCTAACCGAGCAAGGTTTTACTACCCAACAAATTATCCGTGAAAAATATATTTCAAAATAAGGAGAAGGTTACACCATGCATGACGATGAATTGACAAAAACCATGGACCACTTGCTGCAAGAGGGCAAGGGCATCTTAGCCGCTGATGAAAGCAATGGCACCATTGGGAAACGTTTTGAATCCATTAACGTAGAAAATAACGAAGCCAATCGCTGCAATTATCGGCTGTTACTGGCTGAAACTGAGGGATTGGAACAATACATCAATGGCGTTATTTTATTTGAGGAAACCTTCCTTAATAAAGATGAAAAAGGCAGACCTATCGCAGAGATTTTTGCTGAAAAAGGGATTATACCGGGCATTAAAGTGGACAAAGGGTTAGTACCCCTCGCCAATACTGAGGATGAAAAAGTCACTCAAGGCTTGGACGGATTAACAGAACGCCTGATCCACTTCAAAAGTTTAGGGGCTAAATTTGCAAAATGGCGTAACGTCTATTCGATTTCTAGCTTCACACCAAGCTTGACTGCCATGAAAGCAGGTGCTGAAATGCTCGCGCGTTATGCTGCGATATGCCAATCCGTCGGGATTGTGCCTATTGTAGAGCCAGAAGTGCTCATGGACGGTGACCATAGCATTGAATTTTGTGCCGAAGCCAGTGAAATGGTATTGCATGAAGTCTTTCATTCCCTTTTCGTCCATCAAGTCGAACTAGAAAATATCGTACTGAAGCCAAGCATGATTACCTCTGGTAAAAACTACAAACCCTTCAGCTCACCAGAGGACATCGCCGATTACACCTTAAGCGTCTTTAGAAATACAGTGCCGGCTGCTGTCCCTACGATTAACTTCTTATCTGGCGGGCAAACCCCTGCAGAAGCCACCGCCAATTTAAATGCGATAAATAGCATGGGATACCAACCATGGACACTGAGCTTCTCTTTTGGGCGTGCGTTGCAAGAAGATTGCTTAAAAATCTGGGGCGGCAAATCGGCTAACGTTGCTAGCGCAAAAGCCGCTTTATTAAAGCGCGCTCGATTAAATAGCATGGCTTGCTTTGGTGAATATCAACCGAAGATGGAAAGCGAATAACCCCCTTATAAACCTACTCTCTTTACAATGTGAGTAGGTTTATTATGTTTCATTTAATGCCTATATGTGTTATATTTGACTATATTTATTTTGATTTGGGTGGTAATACAGATGTTGGGTCCCTTTTGGTATAATAACACGTGGATAAAATTTGAAGTTGAAAATGACCAAATCAAGGTTTATCAGTGTCAAACCGATGAAAAAAACCGCACCATCTGGAAAGCCATCGAAACCACAACCAATACCATCTGGCCAATCATCGAGGATCCTGACAATACGTGCCGTCATTCCTGGTATTATATGACTGCCGATAACACATTGTACCGATGTGGTCCTTATGAAAGATTACTTGGCAGAAATAGATATTATATATACACCCAAGACTTAAATAAATTCAAGGAAATAAAAAAAATAGAAGGGACTATTCCGGAAAATTTTATAAACAGTAAAAAGGAAGACGCGGGTGACCTTCCTAAGCCTTTACCACCCACACCTGAAGAACAAACAGCTTTATGGAAATCAATACAAACCCAAAACCAATGTTTTTTTGATATTGATCAACTTAGAGTCCTTATAGATGAGTCCACGTTTACAAAATTGCTCGATGAGTTATCTATTATTTTAACGGAGGATAAAATCACACCGAATTTTTATCCTACTCCCGAGGAATACCTAAGAAAACTTCGTGAACTAATTGAAAATAAAAAACATCCTTGTTTTGAGAAATTTGAGTACGAAATAACAAAGTCAGAGTATTTAAGTAAAATCAACATAGATTATTTGTATGGGTTATTGATACATACCTATCGGTTTATTGAAAGAAAAATGGGATTTCCTGAGGAACCATTAAACATTCCGACAACTAGGGATCTAGCTCCAGTCCCAGCTGGAGCTCCGGCTCCGGCTCCGGCTCCGGCTCCGGCTCCGGCTCCGGCTCCAGCCCCAGCTACAGCTCCAGTAATAACCAACCCAGCTAATGTTTCGGCCACCAATGAAGACGCCAATGATTCTAAGATAGATCCAATAAAATCTGCCATACAGAAAGCACAAACGATCTATAGCCAATGGTTCAACAATAAAAGTGGGAATCTTAAACGCGGATCTCTAGGTTTTTTTACTCGATTTAGACATGGGGAAAGGGGGCAACAGAGAGCTCTGGATTTTGTAAACAAGATCAACCAATTAACTGATTATGATCAAATAATTGATGCGATCCGATCATTATTATTAGATCCTAAAACCAGGTATCATCGCCATTCATTCGCCTCATTTTTAACCGATCAATTGCTCCTCGTTCCAAAAAAATCATCCGATCCATTCGATGAACCAAAGAAAAAGCAAAAGGACAAATACGATCAAAACACCGTGATAGACACTTTAGGCTTCAAGCCCTAACCCGGCAGATGAATAACACAAGTGCTTGTGTTGATGGCCACGAAACTCAGCGCCTCTTTGACGTCATCCACTGGAAATAACAGATCAGCTGCGGCATGAATCACGCCACAGCCACCCTCATCGAAGGTAGAATATGGCGTCCAATAATCCATATTGGCTTTTACCATCAGTTCAAATGTTTTTTTAACGTCCCAACCGGCATGATTTGACAACAAATAAAACAAACGATTGTATACCCCACTTGAATAATGCGGATCCATCCCCTCCTCATACTGATCGGCACTGTCAATAGACTCCCCATCACGGCTTGGCCTATCCATATAACGTAATGTCCCCTCCTTTTTCACATCGGAACCAATTTCCCAACTAGAATGCCCTCTCGAATAAAATTCAGCCGCTTGCGCCGCCATATCAGAAAATGATTCATTCATCCCACCTGATTGATCGACATAGACCAGATTTGAATGGTGTTCAGTAAACCCATGGCTTATTTCATGCGCTGCAACTCCTAACGATACCAATGGGAAAAATTCTTCAGCACCATCACCAAAGATCATTCGCTCACCATCCCAAAACGCATTCTCAAATCCATCTCCAAAATGAATAACCATGATCAGTTGAAGAGGTTCGCCATCAGACGTGCTCAGCGCATTAAAACCAAACCAATCTTTGTACATGTTATGCACTATTTCGCCTGAATACAAAGCATCATTGGCTGGGGAATACGCGCCATTTTCAAGTTCGTACCCATCTTCTTTATATCCAGTCCAAAACACAGAACCAGAAGACTCCATTCCATGGCCGCAATGAAAATAGATGGGAGCATCAGGGCCTTCCCAGCGATCATGCATATCAACAACACGCACGTGTTCATTTTCCATAGAGCAAGTTTCACTGCTGTGATCACGAAAGATATTGAGCAATGGCAAATCCACGCCGTACTCATACTGCCCTGTTCGCATGTTTCCACCAAAGCCTTTGCCCTTCATGGCAGCTGTCACTGTTTTTATATCATTCCATTGCAAAAGCACCTGACCCGTTGCTGCATCGATGATGGCCGCTGGTTTGCGAGGCATGCCCGCTGCAGGTGAGACCATCAGACTAACCTTATAAGCCCAAACCGCTTGATGGTCTTTCTTAATATACACGATGGGTATCACTTGCTCTTTGCTGACACGAAATGCATGATAAGGCGTTTTAAAGCCTTCCAATACTGATTTTGCATTGGCAAGCAATGCGGCAGGAGGCTGTCCTAGCTCGTCTTTAAGCCCTTGCACCAAAGTACCATCCATGGTCACCCCCAAACGATCGGATGACAAAGCATTTGCCTTGTATTTGCTGTGTAAAATAACATAGCCCCCAAAAACCAAGAACCCCTGGTACTGCTGTTGCATGCGCACGTGAGTTATATTTTTAAAGTCGGTATGTTCTTTAACGAATACCAATGTATTTTCTCCCAAAGACCGAATTAATGTCATGCCAGGAGTGATTAATTGGAACGATTGATGAAGAGAATGAAGCGGCGTTGTGTGAAGTGGAATAAGAGTGACGGCCTGCAAGGGGCTCACCAATAAAGTCCATTGGATAGCTATGGATGATAAAAACAATCTCATTTTCATGGGTTTTCCTGACCATTTCGATGCAAAATATTAGCATATTTGGTTCATATTTTCCTCAAAAATGCACGGCTCCTTCAATTTTATAATGGGCAAACACCCAAGATTAGTACATACTAGCTAAGAATGATAGGCAAACGGTAGACATCAGCTGACATCTTCGAAGAACTAGACAAATCAAGAAAAATCAGTCAAAATCGGCCCAATAGATAAAAACCTGTGGATTCATGAAAAAAATACTTGTCTTACATGGACCAAACTTAAATCTGCTCGGCGAACGCGAACCTGGCATTTATGGGCCCACTTCATTAGAAGAACTCAACCAGCGGCTCCTCATGGATGCTAAAAAAGCAGGGTTCGACTTAACGATACTCCAAAATAACAGCGAATCGCTTTTAATCGATGCAGTTCATCAAGCCTTGAAAGACAAAATCAATTATATCATCATCAATCCAGCAGCCTACACTCATACAAGCATTGCTCTTCGAGATGCTTTATTGGCCGTCAATATTCCGTTTATTGAGGTGCATATTTCCAATATTTTTAAACGAGAAGCCTTTCGCCACCAGTCTTATTTTTCCGATATCGCAGAAGGGGTTATTTGTGGTCTCGGTGTTCATGGATACCGATGGGCTTTACAAGCCATCATTGAGAGAGAGTCAAAATAAATGGATATACGAAAAATTAGAAAACTAATAGAGCTACTAGAAGAAACCGGTATTTCTGAAATAGAAATCAAGGAGGGTGAGGAATCGCTCCGCCTTAGCCGTTATGGCCAGCATGTCGAAGCACCCATGCCAAAAATCCTGCATGCGTCAGCACCTAGAGCGCAAGAGCAACCAGCCATGTCTGCGCATGAAATAAAGCCCACAACATCCTCAGATGCACACAAAGTACGTTCTCCGATGGTGGGCACCATGTATATGTCCCCCTCACCAGATGCCGATCCTTTTGTAAAAGTAGGCCAGACAGTCAACGTCGGTGATACCTTATGCATCATTGAAGCCATGAAGATGTTTAATGAAATAGAGGCCGATCGTGCTGGAAAAATCACTGCCATTTTGGTGAATAATGGCGAGCCGATTGAATTTGACCAGCCCTTGTTTATCATTGAATAAGGAGCCTCAATTTATGCTAAGCAAAATCGTTATTGCCAATCGTGGTGAGATCGCATTAAGAATTTTACGTGCCTGTAAAGAACTGGGCATTCGAACCGTAGCCGTGCACTCAGACATTGACAAAGACTTGCTCCATGTTCGTCTTGCTGATGAAACCGTTTGCATCGGACCCGCCAATTCACAAAAGAGTTATTTAAATATCCCAGCCATTATCTCTGCTGCCGAAATTACTGACGCCGTTGCCATTCATCCCGGCTACGGATTTCTTGCAGAAAATGCTGATTTTGCAGAAATCGTCGAGAAAAGTGGGTTTAGATTTATCGGACCACGACCTGATTCCATCCGCCTGATGGGTGATAAAGTATCAGCCATCAAAGCCATGAAAAAGGCTGGTGTTCCCTGTGTGCCTGGATCTGACGGCCCTCTTTCAGACAATGACAACGAAAATTTGGCCTTGGGCCGCAAAATTGGCTATCCCGTTATTATAAAAGCAGCTGGCGGAGGCGGTGGTCGTGGAATGCGCGTGGTCCATAGTGAAGCGAATTTACTCAATGCCATTGGACTCACTCGCAGTGAAGCGAAAGCAGCATTCAATAATCCCATCGTCTACATGGAAAAGTTTTTAGAAAATCCTCGCCATATTGAGTTTCAAGTATTGGGCGATGGTGAAGGCAAAGCCATCCACTTGGTGAACGCGACTGCTCCATGCAACGACGCCATCAAAAAGTTATTGAAGAGGCACCAGCCCCTGGTATTTCAGAAAAATTGCGTGAAAAAATTGGAGAAAGTGTCGTCAATGCCTGTCGAAATTTAAAATACCGCGGTGCGGGCACGTTTGAATTTTTGTTTGAAAATAACTGCTTTTATTTCATTGAAATGAATACTCGAATTCAAGTGGAGCACCCTGTCACTGAAATGGTCACGGGTATCGACCTCATTAAAGAACAAATCAAAATTGCTAGTGATATTCCTTTTACACTCAAACAAAAAGACATCAAAATCCGTGGGCATGCGTTGGAATGCCGTATCAATGCCGAAGATGCTAAAACCTTCATGCCGTCGCCTGGAACCATTAGAATGGTTCATCAACCAGGTGGTCCTGGTATTCGTTTTGATTCACACATTTACACCGGTTATACTGTACCGCCAAACTATGACTCCATGATTGGTAAATTAATCAGTTATGGTGAAACCCGCGAAGATGCGTTTGCAAGAATGTCGAATGCGCTGGATGAAATCATCATCGAAGGAATCAAAACAAACATCGAACTTCATCATCGCATTATAAACGACAAAGCTTTTGTCCAAGGTGGCACCAACATCCATTACTTGGAAAAAATGTTAAAGGAATAATTTGTGCATCAATTAGAAATAGCTCACTGCCCTCGCGAAGAAACCGAAGCCATTTGCGATATATTTGAAAAATGCGGTGCATTGTCTGTCACCTTCACGGACAAACAAGATGATGCTATCTTAGAGCCAGCCCTCGGAACCACACCGTTGTGGCCTCATGTGGTGATTTTGGCCTTGTTTGCCGAGCGTCTTCATGCTGATTTTGCCGGTCAACTTTTATCCAGCATCCACCCCCAATTGATTTTTTCTATACAATCGTTAGCTGAACGAGATTGGGAAAGGGTCTGTCTTGAAGAGATACAGCCTCAATATTATGGTGACAAGCTTTTGGTCTGCCCTTCATGGATTACACCACCCACATCAAATGCGGTAACGCTGATCTTGGATCCAGGATTGGCATTTGGCACGGGCACGCACCCCACGACCTCGCTCTGCCTTGCGTGGCTGGTAGAACATGTTTCCAATCATTCACAGATGATCGATTATGGCTGTGGATCAGGCATATTAGCCCTTGCCGCAATAAAGCTCGGCGCCGCCCATGTGAATGCCATCGACCTCGATGAACAAGCATTAACAGCCACAAAAAATAATGCCGCGACCAATCACATTTCTGAAGACAAATTGACGATAGGCTTTCCAGATTCAGTTACAAAACCAGTGAACCTACTGATGGCTAATATCTTACTTAGCCCATTAATCTCACTTAAAGACCGGTTCAAAAACTTACTAAGCCCCAATGGAACTCTGGTTGTTTCTGGTCTGTTGGAGGAGCAAGTCAGCGCCTTAATCAGTGAATATGCCTCACATTTTAACCATAGCCACACTCAGTTAAAAGACGGCTGGGCACTGGCGGTGTTTACTCCAGTATAATCCTGTTGTCACACCCCGTGCCCCACCGTCATTTAGTTAGGAGACCTTGTCATTCCCGCGCAGGCGGGAATCCATCCCCAACTTGGGCTAGGTTCCACCGGGGAAATGGATCCCCGCTTGCGCGGGAATGACCGTATTTCCTTAACTTACTGGAAAGGGTCCCGTGCCCGAACACACCATTTAGTCTAACAAACCCAACTCTTTTACAGCATCACGCTCGGCGCGCAATTCATCCAATGTTGCAGCAAATTTCTCTTTGGAATAATCGTTAAATTCGATTCCTTCAACGACCGACAACTTGCCATGTTGAGTTTTACAAGGAAAGGAGAAGATTAACCCTTCATCCACACCATATTCTCCCGTTGAACTTTTACACATTGAAAAAGAATCATTAACATCGGTGTCGTTCATCAAATGAGAAACCCCTTGCACAATGGCATTTGCAGCTGAAGCGGCAGAAGAAGCACCACGTGCTTTCAGAATAGCAGCACCACGTTGTTGGACAGTCGGTACAAACTCCTCTTTAAACCAAACGTCATCCCGTATCACATCAGTAGCGGCTTGACCATTAATCTTCGCATGATAAAAATCAGGAAATTGTGTGGAGGAATGATTACCCCAAATGGTCATCTCTGTGATTTTAGAAATATCAACCCCTGCTTTTTTAGCCAACTGCGTACGAGCACGTAATTCATCCAACATGGTCATTGCATAAAACCGATCATCTGGAACATCACGTGCATGATGCTTTGCAATCAAGCAATTCGTATTACAAGGATTTCCCACGACAAATACGCGCACATCATCACTGGCATTATCATTGATCGCTTGGCCTTGCTTGGTAAAAATGCTGCCATTGATTTGTAATAAGTCAGCCCGTTCCATTCCTTGCTTGCGAGGAACTGAACCCACCAATAGGGCCCAATTCACGCCATCCATTGCGGTATTCATGTCGGAAGTGCAAACGATTTTTTTAAGTCTTTTGAACGCACAATCCTCTAACTCCATTGCCACCCCTTCCAACGCGGGCAGCGCGGACTCAAGTTCTAGCAAATTCAATTCGACATTGGTATCTGGCCCAAACATCTGACCTGATGCAATGCGAAATAATAAGGCATATCCAATTTGACCGGCAGGTCCGGTAACCGCGACTCTTATTGTTTTGTCCATTTATTTTCCTCAGTTTTACAACGGATTCAAAAGAAAATCCGAGCGCTCTATGATACTATTGCCTGCCTTAACAAACCAGCTTCCTTTTGTATGTCGATGCCTCTAACACTTTATATTCATATTCCCTGGTGTATTCGTAAGTGCCCTTACTGCGACTTTAATTCTCACAAGAGCCCAGAGGAACTTCCTGAGGACAGGTATGTCACGGCATTAATAGACGATTTAAAACAAGATTTGTTGCTTTTCGAACATCGTCCAATTGATGCAATTTTCATTGGGGGAGGGACACCCAGCTTGTTTTCAGCCCGTGCCTATGAGCGTTTATTTAAAGAATTACGATGCTTACTGCCATTCAAAAACGACATTGAAATCACCTTGGAAGCCAATCCGGGTAGCGTAGAACAAGAACGTTTTAAAGCGTATCGTGCGGTTGGGATCAACCGCATTTCTTTGGGCATTCAGAGTTTTAACAAGGTCCATTTAAAGGCTTTAGGACGCATTCATAACGATAATGAAGCCCACCTCGCTATTGAAACGGCTCTTCTTGCCGGTTTTGATAATATCAATATTGATTTAATGCATGGATTGCCCCATCAAACGCGCGAGGAAGGCCTGATGGATCTCAAAGAAGCACTGAACCATGCACCAACCCATTTGTCGTGGTATCAATTAACCATAGAGCCCAATACCATTTTTTACAAAAAACGCCCTCCCCTCCCCTCAGAGGACGACGCTTACGCACTAGAAGAGGAAGGGTTTGCATTATTAGAAAAACATCATTTTAATCGATACGAAATTTCAGCGTTTTGTCAAAATAACAAAGTGTCGCGGCATAATCTTAACTATTGGCTTTTTGGAGATTATTTAGGTATAGGTGCTGGCGCACATGGTAAAATAACCACCAATGAGGGAATGATTAGAACTCGAAAAGTGTCACAACCAACGGATTACTTAAACACCAATAAACCCTTTATGGCCTCCTGTGAAAAAATCAGTGACCATGACCTTCTGTTTGAATTTATGTTAAATACCTCGCGCCTGCAACAATCTATTCCTAAAGACCTTTTTTTTGAGCGGACTGGATTGCCTTATGAGCGGTTAGAGCCTTTTTTGCAAAAAGCGCAAGCAAAGGGGCTTGTTAACATTGATGACTCCTCTTGGCAAATCACTAGCCTTGGTCGATGGTTTACGAATGACTTGCAAGGATTATTTTTAGGTTAAATCTTAATCTCCCGAAAAATAAAAAATTCCCGTCCTAAAAGTTCCGTGCAAGCAAGAGCCCAGAGATGGGTGGGCATTCCTGGCAAAAAATTAAATTAGCGATGTCTCAACCTATGTGTAATAATTAACAAAATACCAAATCTGTCAGGGAGACTTTTATGCTAACGACGCTTTTTTTTCTGTTTTCAGTCATCGTTGCCTATCTTTTGGGTTCTATATGCTCTGCCGTCATCGTCTGTCAATTATTTGACTTACCTGACCCACGCACGAATGGCTCTAACAACCCTGGAGCAACGAATGTGTTGCGCTTGGCTGGAAGAAATTACGCAGCACTGGTCTTGGTGGGCGACATGCTCAAAGGTCTTCTGCCGGTCTTATTGGCTAAAGCATTGGGCGCTAGTGCGGTGATTCTTGGATTTACCACCCTTGCGGCCGTTTTAGGCCATATGTATCCATTTTTCTTTGACTTTAAAGGTGGGAAAGGTGTCGCTACAGCCATGGGCGCCCTACTAGGGTTTCACTTCATTCTCGGGGTGATGGTGATAGCCACATGGCTGGTGGTTGTTAATTTTACACGCTATGTCTCATTGGCATCGGTTGTAGCGATTGTTTTAGCGCCTTTCTATTCTATTTTTGCTGTAGGCAGTCTCAGCGCATTTCTACCCATGTTTATCATTGCCATTCTTGTTGTATTTCAACACCGTGACAATATCACCCGACTAATGGATGGCACTGAAAAAAAGATGATTTTCAAAGAAACCAAATCATCTTCCTCAAAAAAGGACAAAGCCCCGGCACCACTGAAAGCCGCCAAAAAGAAAAGCCCTGCGGCGTCCAAACCCGCTACTAAAGTAGCAAAGCCAAAAGCCAAAGCAAAAGCCAAACCAAAAACAAAGCCAGAAGCACCAGCAAAACCGAGTGAAACGAGCAGCTAATGCTGGTTTCACTCGTCGTCCAATGGCCAACGAGACTGTACCCGTATGTTTAAATCTCGATCTTGTTGCCCTTCTAAAAGATGCAGGCAACCGGCATAAGCAACCATCGCGCCATTATCCGTACAAAATTCATGTTTTGGGAAAAATACCCGCCCTTTCTGCTCCATCGCCATCTTAACCAAGGCGGCACGTAAGGCACGGTTAGCACCAACCCCTCCTGCCACCACAAGCTGCTCAAGCCCTGTTTGTTGTTGTGCTCGCTGGCATTTAAATACCAAAGTTTCAACCACTGCTTTTTGAAAAGCCGCAGCAATCGCTATTCGTGTTTTTTCATCCTTGTTACTCTTATGCCACAAATTCATCACATGTGTTTTGAGGCCACTAAAGCTAAAATCCAAGCCAGGCCTATCGGTCATTGGGCGAGGAAAGGGAGGAAAAGGCTGAATATCTTCCTGTGTATAACTATCGGCTAACGCCGCAAGTTCTGGACCCCCAGGATAAGGTAGCCCCATTAACTTAGCCGTTTTATCAAAGGCTTCACCCACCGCATCGTCTAACGTATCCCCAAGCAAGGCATACTGACCCAGTCCTTTTGCTTCCAACAACTGGGTATGGCCACCTGAAACCAATAATACATTGAATGGAAATTGAAGCGCAGGATTTTCAAGGCGAGCGGCCAAAAGGTGCGCTTCTAAATGATGCACTGCCAATGCTTTAATATTCAAGGCAAACGCCAAACTTTTCGCAAAAGAGGCCCCAGTCAGCAATGCTCCCACGAGGCCAGGGCCCGCTGTATATGCGACAGCATCTATCAACGTTTTATCCAAGTCGGCTTTTTGTAGAACCTCATTGAGTAAGGGAATCAGATATTTCACGTGATCGCGGGAAGCAAGCTCAGGAACTACCCCACCAAAACGTCGATGAGTCAACATTTGCGAATAGAGCGCCTGGGACAAGAGACCTTTGTCAGAGTCATAAATAGCAATGCCCGTCTCATCACAGGAAGACTCTATCCCTAATACACGCATACCATCGATTCTCTATTCATGGTTAAGGGTTCATGGTCACTTGTTCAGGATGAACATAAAAAACGGGCTCCCCCGTAGAAGATTTTGCAACGAGGCATTTCATTTTTGCCCATACTGTAAACTGTACTGTTTTTGCATGATATTTTTTTTTGAGATCATCCATAAACGCTTTCTCAGGATCGGTAAGCCTCCACAAAGAATCGTGAGGATACATTGGCTGACCTAAAGAAAGCTCTTCTCTGGTAGACGCCGCATGAACATTGAGTCCTACTAATTGGGTTCCTTCGGGTATCTCACAAATCTGAGCATCTACGCCCTTTGCAACCATACTGCTCTGCTGTTCTTCAAGGGGTAGTGGATTTTTAGACGGATTGGAAAATATCGATCTTGTCATTAGACTGGAGGCAGCTCGGGCTCTGCGAACCCCGCCTTGAGCAGTGCGCAAAAAGGCAGACAACGGCATAATTTATCTCCGAAAAGGACAAGATTTTACAATCATAATGCTTCTCAAAAAATAGTCAAATCATTTTTATTCAACATTTTTTATTCACACATAATAATTTCTTAATTTAATGCCTGTATTATGATCATTATGGTATTTGATAATAATTCTTAATGTTTTCTTATTTTAAGAAGGATTGATTTAATGTTAAGCAAAATTTTAACAGCTGGTCTGAGATCGGCTCCGAGATCGGCTCCAAGATTCTTTTCTAGTCTGCGCACTTTGCCTAGGCAAGAGATTATCATTGGCGGAGCTGCAGCAAAAGCAACGGTGCTTTCTGTTCTTGAGAATCGTGACCGTCATCCGATCGACGTCACAATAATCAGCTCTAGTTCTTGGATAAGCAGAATCCATAGCAGTTGGCACGAACGACCCTGGGGTCAAAATTCGTCTTATTTGCCTGGGCCCATAAGAAAAATTTTTGATGGATTATTTCCCAACTATCCTGAAAATGAGAAGATAAATTTTCAACAAATACAAGCCACACTGGCAGCACTTGAGGAATCACTCCGTGCTCATGAACCTCGTGGTTTAAGACGTATTGAGTTAGAGCTCCAGCGACTTTCAGAAGAACAGGACGGACTTACAGCCCACTTTGCGAATGATAACACTACCCCATTGACTTTAACCCAAGACAGTAACTTTCATGTGTTTAATGCGGCAGTCGTACCAAGATCTCCAGCCAATCTAGAAGCTATGAATTTTGGTGAAGCTTATACAATGCCACGAGGTGAAAGCCGTGAGCCACTATTTGTCATTGGCGCTGGTTTAAGCCTAGAGTGGGCCTGTAGGGACTTCCCAGATCGGCCAATTATTCACATCATTCCACCGGGTGATCGAGTTCGCGAAGACTTGCATGGCAGTATTCATGCCTCTATTATGCTCAGTAATACAACAATAGAAGACTTGCCTGATGGGTCCATTTTAATCACTGCTAAAAATATAAAAGACGATCAGTGGGTACAATTTCGCACGGAAAGGACAAATATCCACTCGGCTATGGGCTTTCAGTTAAATCGACGCTTGGTTAGCGATGTGAGCGAAAGCCACGTCACTCAGGTCGACGCTACATCACAGGCAACTGATATTCGAACAACAACAGAGCTCTCCTCAGGAGAATCTCGTCGCAGAGCTGTTGGACTCCGAACAACAGCTACCCCACCTGGAAGTTTACTTGCAAATTATTTGCAAATTCATCAAGTTATAACAGGTAGTCCTCCTGCAGAACCCAATGCTGTACTATTAATGACGGCTTGGAAAGCGGCGGTCAGTAAAAAATTAGCGGCTCAAAATATTTCAATCCATCCTGATTTCTTTCGTAGTGTTGAAGATAGGGTCTTGCATGCCTGTGCACAACAAGTCCCTCATGAAAGTCAACTCATGACTCTGATTGAGAATGCCTACAAAAAAGGCCTGTTTGACGAGCATTCCGATAAATGGTCAACCGTGCTCCACTACCCCGATGGAAGTCCGTTGAGTTGGGAGCAATTCCAGACAATAATTAACTTGCCACCTACGGATGCATTGGATCATGAAAGAAATAGCTCACCTAGCAACTTGCGGACGTAGAGAGAAAGATTTTTATGATCGTTGCCTATTTTATCAGTTTTATCATAGGATAGGCTTGACTAGCGCCCTTTGTACCACTAGAATACCGGGCTTGTTTTATATAAATATAACCCAGAGGACCGTTGCATGCCCACCATTCGCGTGAAAGAAGGCGAAAACCCTGAATACGCATTACGTCGTTTTAAGCGTTCTTGTGAAAAAGCAGGAATATTAACTGAACTGCGTCGCCGTGAGTTTTATGAAAAACCAACTGCAGAGCGCAAGCGCAAGCAAGCTGCCGCAGTGAAGCGTCATTTAAAGAAAATATCTCGTGATACTACTGCCAAGCGCCCAGTCAAGCACAGACGTAAATCAGCATGACCGTTAAGGAACAAATTAACACGGATGTTAAAGATGCCATGCGCGCCAGAGATAAACAAAAGCTTGGCGTCTTGCGTCTTATTACCTCTGCTATCAAACAAATTGAAGTCGACGAACGTATTGAGGTTGATGAAGCAAGAATGCTTCTGATCCTCGATAAACTTGCAAAACAGCGCAAAGAATCGATCGCTCAATTCCAATCAGCAAGTAGGCAGGATCTAGTTGACCAAGAATTGTTTGAATTGGATATTATCACTCATTACTTGCCAACTCCCCTGACGGATACGGAAGTTGCAGATCTCATTCAAAAAGCTCTCGCTGATTCTGGTGCGAAACAAATAAGCGATATGGGCGCTGTTATGGCGTACTTAAAGCCCCTATTACAAGGTCGCGCAGACATGGGCAAAGTAAGTGCCATGATTAAAGAAAAGCTATCGTAACCAAAATAGGTTACTATCTTTTCAATTCCATTTTAAAACACTCCATTACGGCATAAGCTATGATCGGTTTAATTTCTCGGACATTCATTGACGAATTACTTAGCCGCACAGACATCGTAGACTATATTGATGGCTTTATCCCCCTCAAAAAAAGAGGATCCAGCCACATTGCTTGTTGCCCATTTCATAATGAAAAAAACCCGTCGTTTAACGTCGTCCCTAAAAAACAGTTTTATCATTGTTTTGGCTGTGGTGCGAACGGCAATGCCATTAGCTTTGCCATGAATTATTTGCACCTGGGTTTTTCAGACGCGGTCGAATCATTAGCAACCCGATTAGGCATGACCGTCATCCGAGAAGGACAAGGCAAAAGCAATACGCCCTCTTTAAGCCTCTACCAATTTTTAAATCATGTGTCTAAATTTTATCAAAAATCGTTAAAATCAGCCGGGCAAGAGGGGATTAGCTATTTAAAACAACGTGGGGTAACGGGCGAAATTGCTCATTTGTACGAGTTAGGATTTGCACCAAAAGGATGGCAAACCTTAGAACCACAATTTAAACAATATCAATCGGAGTTAAAATCGACAGGCATGCTGATCACAAAAGAGGATGGTTCCTCTTATGATCGATTTCGCCAACGCCTCATGTTCCCCATCCATGACCGGCACGGTCGAGTGATTGGTTTTGGTGGGCGGGCTATCGATGAGACCCAAAAACCAAAATATCTTAATTCTCCTGAAACGATACTCTTTCAAAAGAGCCGTGAATTGTATGGCCTGCACCAGGTTCTTCAGCAAAAAAATCCCATCCACAGTATCTTAATTGTTGAAGGGTACATGGATGTCATTGCCCTCGCTCAACACGGGATTAAGAATGTTGTCGCTACCTTAGGGACAGCAACCAGCACTTACCATATCCAACTATTAAGCAAATACTGCAAAAAAATCATCTTTTGTTTTGACGGAGATACGGCTGGCCGGCAAGCAGCAACCCGTGCCTTGGAAAATAGTTTGCCGCATTTAAATAGCGGATTAGACGCTAGTTTTATTTTTCTACCCGACGGCCATGATCCCGACAGCCTTGTGCGTGAGGAAGGTGCATCGGAATTTTCTAAGCGATTAGAGTTCAGTACCCCATTGAATCATTTTTTTATAGATACGCTCACCCAGAACATCGATTGCACAACGCTTGCCGGCAAGACTCAACTAATCAATGCAGCAAAACCCTCTCTACTAAAAATGCCTGACGGGCCTTATCGCCAATTATTAATCGATGAAATCGCTCGCATCACGCGCGTTGAACCCCAACGGCTGTTGCAATTAATTGAAGAAAAATCATCCTTACCAAAAACAGAGGCAACAAAAGACATTTCTCGATCCCCCATCCGTATGGCCATCGCCTTATTGCTGCAACATCCAGAGATTTATAAAGCGTCTGAAGGTCTAATCCCCCCTGATCTATTGGATAATCCAAAACAGCGGATACTGAAAACATTGATGCAACAAATCGCAGCCGATCCAGAAATGAATACCGCTAAATTAATAGAACTTTGGCGTGAATCTCGTATTTTTAACGCCCTATCAACCCTCGCGACCTGGGACCATCAAGTACCGGAGGATGCTTTAAAGAGCGAGTTTGTAGATATCCTCTTGTTTTTAAGCAAACAGAATCGTGAATATCTGATCCAACAACTGCTAAAAAAAGCACATGACCACGGTTTAAGTGAAACGGAACGCCACCACTTGCAACGTCTGTTAAAAGAACGACATCAAATCTAGAATTCCTCAAGAATCGCAAACGGTCTCAAAAATACTGGAAAATACCATTTAAAACCATACAGTTAGACAAAAAAATCCATATACGGCCTATGATCCAATAACAGTCATTTCTGACCATATTTGAAAAAATCAAGATCCTCACCCATATTTATAGTAAGAATAAAATCTAGAATCCAAACTACTTATTTGGGAATCTAACATGTTTAAACTTTTTAAGGAAACGATAAGGCGTCAACCATCAGCACCGCTGCTAATAAATTTCGGAGCAAATACACGATTATTTCTGAGTCAATTTGCAGGGAAACATTCCGACACTCCGCCCATTACAACCTCCGATGTCATCCTTAAAGGAAAAGAAGCCTACCCAGATTTATTTAATCACCCTGATGTTAATATGACAATACTTGAACATCGAGATCCCGCTCAAAGCCAAGAAGAGTTAAAATTGCTTGTCCAAGGATTTGCAAAAAACGGGACACAAGGTGTTCATACTCGAGACCTTATCTTACATACACCCGAAAGAGTCGCATTACAGGTTACAGCAGCGGTAGCGCCATTATTTACTAAGACCCCGGTAGACAAAAAAGGATACAACGAGTTTATCCGAAACATCAGTGAGAAGGTTATCGAAGACAATCAAAATCTGATGCGGCAGAATCTTGCAAATGCTCGATTGGCGTATACAGATTTTGTAAGAAAGGCGGTTCGAGATGGATCCTCTGCTCATGTAGCCCAGGCTGTCATGAACGCAGAACAGACACTAACTCAACGTCAACAGGAAGGACTCATTGATTTAAGCCCGGGTGCTAGGACAGACTTGTCAATCAACCATGTAGCAACGACACTTCTTAAGAACGAACTTCAAACAAAATTAATCCCTGCTGTGGAACAAAAAATAGATGAAATGATCGAAACCAGAGCTTGCGAAGCATTGCCTCTCGTTGGGGCAGAAGACGCTCAAACCATTTATGACTTGGAAGAAGAAAAAAAAATTCGTCTGAGTATACTCATGGCTGGTGGTTATGGCGCTGGCAAATCCATAACTGCTGAAGCCATAGCCCAATCACTGAAAACTGATCTCGGTTTATCTATAGAAGAGATGGCCAGACTCTCTATCGATTATTCCAGGTGGATTTTTATGAAAGATCCCTTTCTGAACCATGCGAAGCCTGAACATTTCGGTACATTAACACATGATGAGGCGGCATTAACTTACTATTTATCTCGCAGCATAGTCAGTCGCCGTGCAATCGACAAAAAACCGGTACCCCACATATTCCATGAAGCTGGTCATATCGATTCAGGTTGGATTAGGGCCGCATTGGAAAATGAAGGAAATTATTTGATAAATATTTCAACAAGAGACGTGGGCAACGTTGTTGAAGGAACCATTGCACGGGGGATAGATAACAAAGATCGGATCCCTCCAAGCAAACTTGTTTTAAAATCACACCAATCAGTGAGTGAACAATTTCCAAAGATCATTAAAGACAATCGATCCACGAATATGATTATCAGCATCACGAACAACGAAAATGAGATTCAACGGAAATTTAATCCTGAAACAGCGACCTCCCCTCAATCAAGTAACAACCCGGCGGTGGTAGTCAATTGTAGAACCAATTCTCTTTATATTGTTAATCTAATCGAATATATCGACTTCCTTGATCAAAAGGAAATTAATATCGATGCAAAAAATAAATCCGAGATTTTCCCTGAGGGATCGACCTCGCTTGAAAAAAGCATAAAACGTGTTTTAGATCCGGAGCATTTTGGAAGAACAACCATTTCCTTTGTAGACCCATCCATTCAATCAGCAAGCGTGAATGACTTAAGAGAAAATGTAGTGGCTGAAATTAAAGAGGGTCAGTTAACGATAATAAACCCAGATGTTTATGAAAAAATGAAATCCAAATCCCCAGAGCACTTTAAAAGCATTGAAGAGGCCCTTCATTATGAACCAGATCAAACGTCTGGATTATCACCATAGAGGACCTTGCTTAATAACCCTGGGGGGCATTGCCATTAAGAGATCTTGTCATTCCTTAACTTAATGGCAGTGGGTGGAGGGGATAAAAAAGATTTACCCACCCTGAACATAAGACCTTTTTTGCTTAATAAACCTGGGGGGTCCAAACAAGATTGACACACCCCGCCTAAGAACTATTTTCTTGAAGGAGACCTTGAACCGCTATCTGGTGAGTCATCAAATTTATCAAAACTACCAGCTATTTCAAGCTCTTTATCGGTTAAGGGTTTCTTACCTGCCTCTTGGCCACCGACGCTCAAGTCTAATCCTTCATACTGTAATAATCTTTTTTCTGCCTCAGAGCCAGGACGTAATGCCCCGTGATTCGCTTGAGCTACCTTAACGATTTCTTTTACTGTTTTGGCTACTGGGAACATTCCTACTCTTAATAATGATTTCAATTTACATCTCCTTTCTTATGACGGTTTTTGTTTATCATCGTTTTTTTTACCCTCTTCTTCCGATGGCCACAAGTTATCATCCATTTCTTGGATGATTTCTTTCTCTTTTTTACTAAGGTGTTTTCTTCGATTTTTTGCCGACGGAACAGTCAAATTAATGGATTCCAACACATTAGCGCGCGGTTTTTTTGACATATTAATCTCCTTATTCCGACATACAAATGCTTTATCCTAACACAGACTGCCATCTAAATATAAGCACATAAGAAAATATTCAATTAGAATGGCTAGCATCTTTCGTTAACCCGGTTTATAATCATACATTTTTATGGCCTTACCAATAATGAAGTTGAAGCAAACGATTCCCCCGGGTGAATCGTTTCGCCGTTTTTTATTGGTTTAACACCCCCGTGGTAACTACTTATGCCCATAATATCCGAACAAGAGCTACAACGCACACAAATTACCAAGGTTATCAGCTTAGGTAAAGATCAAAACTACCTAACTTATGCTCAAATCAATGATCTTCTACCCAATATCGTCGATACTGAACATTTTGAGGTCATAATAAGCATGTTGGAAGGGATGAATATCAAGGTATTCGAACTCCCACCCAGTGATGATGAGCTGGCCCTACTCGGCAATACCGAAGAAGTCCCTGAAGACGTTGAAGAAGCCGCTGCAGTTCTTGCCTCGGTAGATAAAGAAACCGGCCGAACAACCGATCCTGTCCGTATGTATATGCGTGAAATGGGTACGGTGGAATTATTGACCCGCGAAGGCGAAATCCGCATTGCAAAGCGTATTGAAGAAGGTATTTATCAAGTATTAAAATCTCTTGCCAATTATCCCGAGACCATTCATTTAGTCCTTGAAGACTTTGCCCGCGTATTGAAAGAGGAAATGCGCCTGAATGAAATCATCAGTGGATTTTCTGATGCAACGGATGAAGCCCCTCCAACTAGCATTGGTTCCATGCTAGAAGAAATAGCCCCCGAAGAAGACCCTGATGCACCCTCTGCAACTGTAATTCCCGACGAAGAAAATGAAGACGGGGACGGTGCAATCATAGAAGTCGACGAAGGTCCAAAACTCGAGCAGGCCAAGGTTTATTTTGACGAACTTCAAATTTGTTTTGATGATGCGATGGCCTCCTTACGAGAGCATGGCCGTACCTCGAAAAAAACAGTGAAACTATTGACGGTGATGTCCGATGCCTTCTTGAAACTAAAGCTCACTTCACGCCAGGTAGATAAACTAACGCGGCACTTCCGGAAACTTCGTAACCATATTCGTGAATTTGAACGAAACATTATGCGGCTGTGTATCGAAAAAGCACGCATACCTAGAAAACTATTCATTGAAACCTTCCCGGGCCAAGAGACCGATGTTTCCTGGATACAAACCATATTAACCAAGCACGGAAAAAAACTTGAAATAGAACGCATCAATGATTACGCGGAGGAAATCAAGCACTTACAAACAAAGCTCGCCTCTTTTGAGCAAGAGTATGGTTTAACCATCAGCGAAATCAAAGACATCAATCGTCAGATGTCCATTGGTGAAGCCAAAGCTCGTCGAGCTAAAAAAGAAATGGTCGAAGCCAATTTGCGCTTAGTCATATCCATTGCCAAAAAATACACAAACCGTGGTCTGCAATTTCTTGATTTAATTCAAGAAGGCAACATTGGCCTGATGAAAGCCGTAGATAAATTTGAATACCGACGTGGGTATAAATTCTCAACTTATGCCACCTGGTGGATAAGGCAAGCAATCACCCGCTCCATCGCAGACCAGGCAAGAACCATTCGCATCCCTGTCCATATGATTGAAACCATCAACAAATTAAACCGCATTTCCCGGCAAATTCTACAAGAAACAGGCCGTGAAGCCACACCCGAAGAGCTTGCTGTAAAAATGGAGCTCAGTGAAGATAAGATTCGCAAAGTGCTTAAAATTGCCAAAGAACCAATTTCAATGGCAACCCCTGTTGGTGATGACGACGACTCTCATCTGGGAGACTTTATTGAAGACGTCAATATTGAATCTCCAATCGACAAAGCCACAGCGGAAGGTTTACGAGAAGCCACGCTTGAAATCTTAGAAACGCTTACCCCACGTGAAGCAAAAGTATTACGCATGCGTTTTGGTATAGAAATGAACACAGACCACACCTTGGAAGAGGTCGGAAAACAATTTGATGTGACCCGCGAACGGATTCGTCAAATCGAGGCCAAAGCCTTACGCAAACTCCGCCACCCTTCCCGCTCTGAAAAACTACGTAGTTTCTTAGAAGGTGATGAGAATTAAAGAAAGGTGACATATCAGTGGGTCATAGGCACAAGATGACAACAACATCGCACCCTAGACCTACTAGATCAAATTTCCAAAAAACAGTAGCATTAAACCGCTCCAACCATTACAATACACGGCGCGGGCCTATAGCTCAGTTGGTTAGAGCAGCGGACTCATAATCCGTTGGTCCTAGGTTCAAGTCCTAGTGGGCCCACCAATTAAATCAAGTCGTTACATCAATCTGTTAAAATTTTTGACTCTTCCCCAATTGCGGGGGCACTTTGTCAAGCACATAGCCAGTAGGTTGGGCCGTTCGGCCCAACAACCCCCTATGTTCTATAAATAAATATTTCTTTTACCATCTCTAAGAAGTGTGGTAGCAGACGCCTGCACTCTTTGGCGGTACAATGCTTCGCAATGAAAATGATTTGAAAAGCCATATTAATTATAATCCGGTCAAAACATGGATATGTTCAACAGGCTGCTCAATGCAAATATTCCAGTATTCATC